>Ga0194035_1000145_pt1 | contig 41572 bp, 42 predicted proteins | sample JunL2320m_MetaG_FD_148680 | JGI IMG/M metagenome (GOLD analysis project Ga0194035, IMG submission 148680) | Anoxic zone freshwater microbial communities from boreal shield lake in IISD Experimental Lakes Area, Ontario, Canada - Jun2016-L239-20m | ecosystem: Environmental > Aquatic > Freshwater >...
AAGGGCGGGACTGGGCTGGGAACAAAGATTGTAAAGGACGTGGTGGATGCGCACAAAGGAAAGATCTGGGTGGAAAGCAAGCCTGGCATGGGAACGACATTTCATCTCCGGTTTCCCCTCGACCCCACGACCTCACGTTCTCATTGAACGTGAAGCGTGAAGCGCGAGAAAAGCGGGACGGGTGGAACTCAAAACTTCCCCGTACTCAGAACTTCTTTGCCCGCCTCAACCTTAACCTTTCAAACATGTCGGAACCTTGTCTCTCGATCAGACCTTGTTGACAGCCTTGTTCACCGCGCCCAATAGCTGCTCTTGATTGACCGGCTTTGCGAGGAATTCTACGTTGGCCTCTTTAAACAGTTTGGATGATTTCTCCATCATCTTTGAACCGCTCACCACGATGATCGGACACGACGGGAACTGAGAACGCAAATAGGGAACCACGATGACCTCGTTGATCTTCGGCATATTGAGATCGGTCACAATGGCATTCAAGGGCAGCTTATTCGCTCCCGATTTTACCAAGGCGACTCCCGCCTCTGGATCTTCGGCTTCGTCCACGTCGTAGCCTGCCTTCGATAAAATGAGACGCACGGACGTTCTCACATCCACCTCATCATCCACGACCAGCACTCTGCCTTTACCCATAGCGTCGATCCTCCTTTTCCAGGTTAGGCCCTTAGTCCTCTATGCAACCGCGCGACGGGCACGCCTAGCGCGACATGAAGTTCGGGATGCGGGAGACGCGATTCGGGATTCCGGGAACCTCGGACCTGGAACCATCGTCCGTCTCACCCGTCTCGCTTTTCCCATCCATCTCGTCTCCCGTATCCCGCATCCCCTCCCGCCAGCCTCGCCAGTCTCGCGGCAGCAGGGTATCAGGTATACGGAATTGAGATCAATGCCTATCCCCTCAGATGAGGGGTGCCCCTAGTTGAGGGGATTACTTGAGTGACGCACGAGGGAGATAATCGCCTTAGGCTATACAGAACCGGACGGTCTGTCTGGTCTATCTGGTCGGAGAGGTCTGTCCTGTCTTTCTAGTCAACTGATCGCACGGGCAAGATTCTCCGGACAGACCAGATAGACAAGATGGACCTCATCAACTAGACAGACCAACATTGGGACGTTACACAGGGCTCGCATGACGACTCCAAGACTCTCCGACACCGCATCCCATCAATTGCCGACACCCGAATCGCATGAAGCGCTGGCGCAGCTTCTTGCCAGGAGAGAATTGGAGCTTGTCGCTGCGCGGCGAATGTCAGAGGTTTTCTCTCAACACATCAAACTCCAAGACCTGCTGGAACAAGCGCTTCACATCGCGCTGGATGTCGTGAATGCGGAAAATGGCTCCGTGCTGCTGGCCGACACTGAGAATCGCACTCTCGTGTTCTATCATTCCATCGGTCAAAAACCCGTGCCGCCTGGCACAGCGGTGCCCTGGTATGAAGGCATCGCCGGAACGGTCTATCGGACGGGAGTGCCTGAAATCGTCCCCGACGCACAGGCCGATCACCGCCATTTCAAACAAGTGGATAAAGCGACCGGCTCCATTACCCATGACATGATCACGATTCCCCTCAAGCGTTGGGAGGGTGATCCCATCGGTGTCATTCAGGTCATGAACAAGCGCGGGGGAAAATTCCTCGACCAGGATGACTTGGCTATTCTCACCATTATTTCCGCACTCGCCGCTGTCGCAATTGAGCATACTCGTTTAGTGGAAGATGCGAAGCTTGCAGAAGTGGCTCAGCTGATGGGCGACATTACCCACGACATTAAAAATCTCCTCATGCCTATCGTCTGTGGCGCAGGAATCTTACAGACCGAAATCAACGAGCTGCTGGAACACTTACCTGATAGTGAAACCATACGGGCCAAGGCCAGTCGCGAACTCTGCAACGAAGTGATTGCGATGCTGAAGGACGACGCGCGCAGGATTCACGATCGCGTCGCGGAAATCGCGGACGCGGTCAAAGAGCTAAGCACCCCGCTCGAATTTTCCGCATGCGAAGTAGCCGACGTCGCCAGCAACGTGTTCCGTTCTCTGGGGATTCTTGCCCAGGAAAGACATGTCCGACTCCTCACCGAGAACTTGGAGTTACTCCCGTTGATCGTGGCAGACCAGCGGCGGCTCTACAGTGCCTTCTATAATTTGATCAACAATGCGATTCCTGAGGTTCCTCCAGGCGGCTCCATCACCGTGTGCGCGCAACCCCCTACCGCAGAAAACGCGATCGTGGTTTCGGTCATCGATACAGGTGGAGGAATGACGCCGGACGTAAGAGACCGGCTCTTCACCAAGCGCGCCATGAGCACCAAGCCAGGCGGGACCGGACTCGGCACGAAAATCACGAAGGATATTGTCGAGGCTCATGGGGGCACGATTTGGGTTGAAAGCGAACTGGGAGCTGGAACGAAGATACACATCCGGTTACCGCTAAAGCCAGGAGAGGCGCCTCGCTCCTGACGGGTGAAGAAGTTCTGAGTTCTGGGTTCTGAGTTTTGAGTTAGTTCCGGACAACTCAGAACTTAGAACTATTTTCAGGCAGATACACTTCACGGGTATCTTGACGCCGGAGTCCTAGCAGGCTGCAGAAAAACTCTGTGGCCACGCGAGAACTTCGATGGTTTACAAATGTGGCGCAAACAGTAAAAGTCTCCAGCAGGATGCTCAAAATGGCCGTCCAGCAAGGCCGCAGCGAGTGAAGGGCCGAGGCGTACCCTCTGGGTACGTTGAGGGTCTGAACGATGCGAGAACGAAGCTGGCGGACTTTTTCAGCATCCTGCTACTCAAACACCGCCTGTTCCCCTATAGCCCGCCCGACAGCGTCCAACAGGGTTTGTGGCTGGGCCGGCTTGATGAGATAGTCCACCACACCCTGCTTGAACAGAAACGCAGCTCCACGGACATTCGGGTGTCCAGTCAGCGCGATGACCGGTATCGATGGAAGCTTCGCCCGGATGAATGAGATGAGGTCATTTCCACTCACCTTTGGCATTTGAATGTCGCAGATGATGGCTTGGACTGAAAAACCCGTGGGATAGGATTGGATCATGGCCATGGCTTCTTCACCGTCAGCTGCTTCGAGGACCTCATAGCCACCTTGTTTCAGCACGAGGCCGATTGTTTTCCTGACATGATCTTCGTCATCAACTACGAAGACTCTCCCCATCGACATACACGGCCTCGCAGCATCACATGTGAAATAATTGCTCACCTTCCTGAGTAAGCCAGCCTGGCTTACCAGTCATTAGCGTCCCTTATAGAACTTTTCCTGGCTGACCGCAAGCTCCACGAATTAGATACTCTTCCATCTCTCTCTAGACAATCCCCTCTAACAGGCACCCCCCTCGTTTGAGTCTATTCACTCCTATCCCGCGACCCAGTAGATTGGAACCCATTGAAGGGCGAGGTGTGGGATTTGCGGGATTTGCGAGAAAAGCGGGACGGGCGAAGAGGTTCTGAGTTAGAGGTGGATAAGAAAGGCGAGAAGAGGGAGGTTTCGAGGTGTTCGGAGCTTCGAACCAAGAACTTCTTCGCCCGTCCCGCCAATCTCGCTCGTCTCGCTTAAATCAGGCGGAACCTACAGCATGGATATTAGAATTCTTGGATGTCATGGCTCTGATGCCCTTCTTCAACCTGCCACCGGGCCTCATAGCTGTAATACCTGTGGTTTCTTACTGAACGAGACGCTGCTTCTTGATGCCGGGACTGTGGCAAGTAAGCTCTCAATGATCGAGCAGGGGCAGATCCGTCACATTATTCTTTCACACCTTCATTTCGATCATATTAAAGGGCTCCCCATGCTAGCCGACAATCTGAGCGAGCAGATGGACGCCCCGATCGTTGTGGCAGGTCTCCCCGAAGTGATACAGGGACTGCGCCGCCACATCTTCAATACGGATGTGTATCCCGATTTTTTCAACATCCCGACGCCGGAGCGCCCGACATTTACTTCGTCATATCTGAAGCCTGGAACGACGTATTCGTTCTCAGGAGTCGACATCACGCCTATCCTTGTGAATCACACGGTTCCAACGACAGGATTTATCGTGCAAGATCGTTCCTCTGCCTCTGCCTCTGCCTTTGTCTATAGCGGAGACACCTTTTCCACTGATGAACTGTGGCACGAAGCGAAACGGATCCCTCACCTGAAAACCGCCTTTATCGAATGTTCCTATCCAAACTCTATGATGGACCTCGCCCGCATGAGCAAACATCTCACACCGGCTTTGCTCGCCCAGGAGCTCAGAAAACTCGATCGGGACGATATCTCGGTGTATGCCTACCATCTCAAACCGGCATACAAAGATCAGATCCTGCGTGAACTTCGTGAGTTGTCTATCCCCGGTTTAACGGTCCTTGAGGAGGATCAAACGCTCATGATCTAGCAGGATAGCCGGGCAAGAGGGGCGGAGAAGTTCTGAGTTCTGAGTTCTGAGTTCTAGACGGGCGCGACTGGTTCAACCAAATAAACAAAACAAACTAAATAAACAAGATAAACCAGCCGACTTCACACACCACGGCCGCGGGACCAGTACCCATGCACTTCGACATCATCACCGCTATCGGCATACTGGCTGGAGCTCTCTATATCGCCAGCCAGTTCCAGAAAGACATGATATCCCTGCGGGTGCTGGCATTGGCCAGTAACCCGCTCTATCTGATCTTCTGCGTGCTGGACACGGACTACCAGATCACACAGTTGCTCGTCATGCCAACATTCCTTGTGAACTTGATCCTGTTGCCGATCAACGCCAAGCGGCTGATCGAAATCATCAGACTGACCAAACAGGTCGAGCAGGCCACCGTGGAATCACCCGTGACCGAATGGCTATTGCCGCACATGCACCTGCGCAAGCACATGGCCGGCGAGGTGCTGTTCCGCAAGGGCGACGTGGCCGATAAGATTGTGTACGTGGCCAGCGGGACGCTGAAGCTCCAGGGCATCGACCACTCCATCGGCCCGGGTGAATTGATCGGCGAGATCGGCCTGTTCTCGGCTGAGAAGGTGCGCACGATGACGGTCGTGTGTGATACCGACTGCGAGCTGTACCAGATGACCGACGCGCAGATCTATCGCCTCTACTACCAGAACCCGAAGCTGGGCTTTTTCTTCATGCGGCTGATCGTCGAACGACTGCTGCGCGACGTGAAGCGCGGCGCGATCAAGCAGGGAACGGTATAGGCCACATTCTTCATGCTTGTTCTCCTCAGCCCCCTCAAGTATCCGAAAAGATAACCGATACTGCTGGCGGAGATCTGCATTTGTTGCCGAGTTCGATTCGCCTACTCATCGCCTTCTCAATGTGTGTACCGGTCCTAGAAAGGTAGGACTTCAGATGAACTTATCTCAAGAGGAACCAGCCGGGATCGAAGCGCCAGTGGATTTTTCGGCAGCGCTTCGCTGGGTCGATGACGATCGAGAGCTGCTCACTGAGCTCATCGAAATATTTCTTGAGGACTGCCCCAAAAGACTACAGGAGCTCGATCAAGCAGTAAAAGAATGCAATGCGAGTGGGGTCCGTCAGACCGCGCATAGTTTGAAAGGCATGGTCGCAGGTTTTGACGCCAGCTCGGCCCATGGGCTTGCGGCTGAGATGGAGGGCCTGGGTAAGGCCGGTGACTTGTCGAAGGCGATGGACCTCCTTTCAACGTTGCAGCTCGAATTCTCCCGCGTCATGAATTACCTCAAGGTAACGGACTGGCGAGGAGTGAACTGACAACCGCCGGCGCTCAAGCGCACGCACGCGCATCGAAGATGGGATGAATAGATGACCAAAATTGTCGTCGCTGATGATGACCGGATGTTCCGCAAAGCTGCGGAAACCACCCTGCGCCGGCAGGGATATGCAGTGACCACCGCATCCGACGGGGAAGAAGCCCTTCAACTCATCCGGTCTGAACGACCCGATATTATCGTCCTCGATCTGATCATGCCTAAAATCCAAGGATTCGACGTCCTCCAAGTCCTGAAACAGGATTCCGTCACAGCAGCCATCCCGGTGATCGTCTTAAGCAGTCTGACGCAGGAGCAGGATAAACAGGAGGCTCTGGACCTCGGCGCCGTCGCATACTTCAATAAGACCACCTTCTCGCTCGGCGAGCTTGTGAAGCAAGTCGAGACCACGCTCACCAAAGGACAAGAGTCATGTCAGAGTTGAAGGTCAGCGACGAGGAACTGCAATCGCTCCTGGTGGAACAGCTCGGAGTGATCGATCGAACGGACTTCGACCGGGCAAGCACGCTCGCCCAACGGCTCAGAACTCCCCTCATTCATACGCTTGTCGAGCAAGGCCGCATCCCACAAGCGTTCTTGCTGGATCAACTGGCCCGCAGTTGGAATGTCGGATTTATCGACCTGACAATCGGCCACGTGAAGGGGGACATTGTCGGTACGATACAGGAAACCTTCTCGCGTAAACATATCCTCATGCCCTTCGACCGCGATGGCGATCAACTCCACGTCGCCATGGCGGATCCACGCGAACGAAACGTCGTGAGTGAGATTGAACGTGTCACAGGGCTGCGCGTCCGTCCATTCCTCGCAACGGAAGCGTCTATCAGACGAGCGCAACTGTTGTACAAGAAAGAGCTGCGAGAGATCTTAGACCGAGCGACCACGGAAAAGACAACCGACCTCATATCCGCAAAGCAGCAAGATGGGAACGACTCGACGATCGTGGACGCGGTCCAACGCCTCCTCCTATACGCGGCCGTCACTCGAGCGTCCGATATCCACATCGAGCCATTCGAACTTGAAACCGTCGTCCGGTACCGCGTAGACGGCGTGATGAGAGAAGTCTTCAGCCTCTCGCCCTCGCTTCAGCTCCCCCTGATCTCACGGATCAAAATTCTGTCTGGTATGCGCATTGACGAGCGGCGCTCTCCGCAGGATGGCCGATTCGAAGCCAACCTCGACGGCTTTAAAATAGATCTCCGTGTCGCGTCGATTCCCACACAGTGGGGAGAGAAAGTCGTCCTTCGAATCCTGTCAAAGGACAACGTCATTATCGACTTAGAGGATCTGGGACTGGTGCCCCACGATTATCAAATTATCCTCCGGAATATCATGAAACCATTCGGGATGATCCTGATTACCGGCCCGACCGGATCAGGCAAGTCCACCACGCTCTACGCCATGCTCATGCGGATCGGAACGGAGCGCCAAAACATTGTCAACATCTCGACCATTGAAGAACCGGTCGAATACTCGATCCCGCGGGTCAACCAGACCCAAGTCAATCACCTTGCGGGTGTCCAGTTTTCCACGGGCCTGAAAGCGCTGCTCCGCCAAGACCCCGACGTCATCATGGTCGGAGAGATCCGCGATAAAGAAACTGCCGAAATCGCCGTCCAGGCTGCCTTGGTTGGACGGCTCCTCCTGTCCACGCTTCATACGAACGACTCAACCGGGAGCGTCCCTCGCTTACTCGACATCGGAGTGGAGCCGTATCTGTTGTCTTCGTCCCTGACCCTCGTGGTCGCCCAACGGCTCATCCGCAGGATCTGCAAGAACTGCCGCGAAAGCGTGATGCCCAGCACCCGAATCCTCGAATCCATCCAATCCCGGCCGGACTTCTCTGAAACGATCGATGTCTTACAGCGGCAAGGCGTCCTGCGCAAGACGCACGATGGGCTGGCAGGAGTCAGGCTCTACAAGGGGAAGGGGTGCGCCCAATGCCAGGGAAGCGGTTTCATCGGCCGAGTCGGCCTGTTTGAGATCTTCGAAGTCGATGAGGACATTCGTGATTTGATCATGCAGCGCAAGCCGGCATCGTTTATCCGCTCGACCGCGATCATGAAAGGGATGAAGACGATGTTTCAGGATGGGCTGGCAAAGGCGTTCATGGGCGAAACGACCATTGAAGAAGTCTTCCGCGTGTCCCTGTAACCCGCATGATTCATAAGCGCGTCTGCGCCAATCGCCGATGCATGATTCAAGCGAGACGGGCGGGAAAAGCGCGACATGAAGTCGGGCCCTTTGACTTTCTCCACTTTGTCCTAAGATGAGCCGCCAGACAGTCCATTACAGAGCGCATTGACCTTCCCCCATTTCCGTAGATACCAGGTTGCCATTACTGCCTCTGTCCAACGAGGGCTCTCCGACTCCGTATACGTCGGTTAAAGCGAGTAGCCAGGCCCGCCCTTTGCCAGCACATACCCGACATGGCATGTTTCTTCTTTCGAATCTAGAGTGAGGCGGGTAGCGATACCGGAAGACATCGGAATGAGGGACCTCAGTTTAAATCCGAGTCCAGTTGCGCTATGCTGGGCCCATGAATTCCGCGCCTAACGAAGACACCCTCCTGAAACGCATTACAGTCAATCCACGCATCTTCGGTGGCAAGCCGATTATCCGAGGCCGCCGACTCGCCGTCGAGCATGTTCTCGGTATGTTGGCAGCAGGTGACACACCTGACACGATCCTTCAGGGCTATCCCTGGCTGGAACAGGAGGATATTCAAGCCTGCCTCGCATACGCTCATCGGCTCGTCGGCCACGAACGGATTGAACCGCTGCCTCTCGAATCCGCCTCGTGAAACTTCTGCTAGATACTTGTGTCTGGGGTGGAACCGTTGATCCTTTAACTGCTGCTAACTGCTGCAGGGCACGATGTCGTCTGGGCAGGAGACTGGCCGACTGATCCTGGCCTTGGCCCATCGGGAAGGGCGTATTCTCATTACGCTCGACAAGGATTTCGGAGAATTGGCAGTCGTACATGGTTAACCTCATGCAGGAATTCTTCGCCTTGTCATAAGGCGTCGCAGACAGAGTTTGCCCTCATGATCGGCGTGAGTGTCGCGACGTTACGCAACTGGGAGCAGGGACGCAGAACACCGGATGGCCCTGCCCTTGCGCTCCTCCGCGTAGCCGCTCGCAATCCCCAAGCAGTCGCCGAAGTGCTCCATCGTGAACCACGCAGAGGCGCGGCTTGAATACTTTTTGGAGGGCTGAGAGGGAGTTCAGCGGCCCGCTCGCGCTGCGACAGCAAACGGATAGAAATAGCGATCCAGACTAGCCAGGTCGCTCCCATATTCTTTCCCGCCCAGCATTGCATCACACAGGAATTCCCTCACTCGCGTGAGTTCCTTCCTTCGGCCTTTCCATCGAGGGTCTCCGATTGTCATATCGAGCAGTTCTAACGCACGGACGAATGCCTTCTCGCACAGTGGCGGATCCTTTTCCTGCCATCGATGAGCACGGGCAACGTCACTGCCGACATTGGCCAGTTGCTCTACGAGAGGCAACGTCTGCCAACGTCCTGCAGCTAAACTCGCATGCTGAGAAGACATCTTCTTAGCTTCCTACCAACCGGTTGACGATCCTTTTAATCGCTTCTCGCATTTCAGAACTTTCCACATATCGTGAGCGGTTCCCAGCGGATGGACGCACGTTGATCATCGAGTCAAATTCGATCCACTCGGCCATCGGCTTGTCGGGGTAGAGGTTAATTCCCCACAAGTGTCGTTGCACAGACCCTTGGTCTAAAAGCACTGCCTCTTCGTCTGAATGAAGCTCTCCGCCGATCGCCATGATGCCCTGTTCGATATCCACGACAGCCTTGACCATCTCGCCGAACTGCTGCTTCGCGATCTCCGTCAGATCATCTCGCGACACGGTATCCCGAATCACTCTGGTTTCCATACTCTCCACCGTATAATATTGACCCAACCAACCACTCCGGCCCCTGTCGGGAACTTGCACGTGCCGCACGATATCCCGATTGAGTGAGGATCTGTCAATAGAAATGCCAGGGACTTAGCCCGCAGGCCAAAGTCCAAAGGCTGAAGGTCGGGGTTCGAAGTTCCGAACACTTCAGTCTTCAGCCTTCAGACCGCCTCACACGTCACGCGAGTCGCGCTCCTCGCGCTTGTCGCGCGCCACTTTCCCCCCGCAGCCACACGTCCCACAGCTTCGTATAGACCGACCCGGTCGGCTTCAACTCACTCTTCATCAGCACGACCGACTCCACTGCCAGTGAGCCCAATGAAAGCGGCCTATCCAACACCCCACCCTTTGCCAAGGCAACTCCAACGTGCCGTTCTCCCGCCTTAATTCGCGCCAAGGTCAGATGAGGACTGAACGGTTTTGTCTCACGGAGAAAGCTCAAGCCCTCACAGGCCTGTTCGATCGCGCCATGGATTTCTGTAACTCGCTTCCCCTCCTCTTCTCGCTCCCAATTCTCCGACGGCCCGACCCAGAGCACGCGCGGACTCTCCGGACGGGGAAAACCACCGAGCCGTTCGAGCGGCAGATTCACCGCGATCCGACTTCCGATTGCCTGTTCAAGCGCGATGCGTAGCGGTTCAATGACCTGCTCTTCCATGTCGCCAAGGAACTTGACCGTAAGGTGAACCTTTGCGGGACGCACCCAGGAGATGTGGACATCTCGTTTCATTCCCGGCTCGATGCGCTGCTTCAATTCTTGTTGGACCTGGGCGAGTTCGGCCTGCAGCGGTGAGGATAGTTCTACGGCAAGAAAGGCCCGGATCACTTCGATGCCCTGTCGAAGAGCCAGCGGCGTAGGACATCCAATGCGGCTTGTGACGATCGCTGTTTGATGACATTCCGGTCGCCGTGAAACCGGAACTCCCGTGCGATCGGACGACCGGTCCCATCATCCAACCCGACATAGACCAACCCCACCGGCTTGGTCTCGGTTCCGCCGCCCGGCCCGGCAATACCGGTGACGCTGAGTCCTACCGATACGTTGGCGCGCTCACGAATGCCGCAGGCCATCGCCGCTGCGACTTCCTTGCTCACCGCGCCGCGCAGGGCAATGAGATCTGCCGGCACGCCCAGCATCTCCGTTTTCGCCCGATTGCTGTAGCAGATAGCGCCACGATCTATATAGGCCGATGAGCCGGCCACCTGCGTGAGCCGATGGCTGATCAATCCGCCGGTGCAGGATTCCGCGACCGCCAACATCAGTCTCTGTTCGGTGAGTTCCCGCCCGACGACCTCTTCCATTGTGTCTCGCCCTTCGGCGAAGAGCCACTCGCCCAGTCGTGAGCGGACCTCCTTCGCCATCTTCTGCAACAGATCACGCTGCTTCACCGGGACAGATTGGCTCCCCTTCGTCGTCAGCGAGACCAGCACGCCCATGGGCGATGCGAGCAGCCCCAGATCGACCGGCATTCGTTTCGAAATAAGCCCTTGTAATTTAGCATCGACATCCGCCTCCGCCAGGCCGAACGTATGAAACACCTGACGAACGATCGGCGCGCGTGGAGGCTCGCCTGACAATTCATGTGCTGTACGCAGCAATGGCACGACTTCCTGCCGCACCATCTCTTCCATCTCCCGCGGCACGCCGGGCAACGAAACGATCAGCGCCTTCTTCCATGTCAGGCAAAACCCCGGTGCAGAGCCGACCGGATTCTTCAGGACAGTGGCGCCGGATGGAATCAGTGCCTGGCGCAACTGTGCTGCGTTCGGTATGCGGCCCCACTGCGCGAGTCGAGCTGTCAGACCTTCCAACGCATCCTTGCGACGCCCGAGCCTCTGTCCGGTCGCAGAAGCCACCGCCTCCCTCGTGCAATCGTCCACGGTGGGGCCGAGTCCACCGGTCATAACGATGATCCGGGCTCTCTTTACGGCTGTGTGAATAGCCGTGACAATATCCTGCCGCTCATCGCCGACGACCGATTTGAATCGAACGGTAATTCCAAGCTTGCCGAGTTCCTCGGCGAGGAAGAGCGAATTGGAATCGGATCGGCCCCCGATCAACAGCTCAGTGCCAATCGCGATAGTTTCTGCGTCAAACTGGGGAACCATACTCACCTCAGCAGGCTACTGAATAAATCCGCCAGCGGCATTCTCGACCCGTAAAGCGTATTTTGTATTCGCGCGAGACTTGCGAGAAAAGCGGGACGAGTGAGACGGGATACCGGGTGCGGGATGCAGGTGACGTGTGAACCCGTCTCCCTGCGCGTCGCGCTTTTCCCGCCAGTCGCGCCTGCCTCGCCCATCCCACCTCGTCTCGCCCGTCTCGCCTTTCCCGCTTGTCGCGCATCGCTAGCGTCTCGCGCGGCTATCCCGCTAATGGATCCCGGAAAAATCCATACTAAAACTCGTCTCTCCTCCGTTCGTCGGAAAGACCGTGATGATCGTTTTGGCCTTTGGGTCGAAGTCTGCATAGTTGAACGACGCGATGACCTTCGCTTTGAATCGTGGACTCTCCGGCCAGGCAACCGTGCGATCGCCAACCCCGTCGAAGCGAACAGACAGGGGCTTGATGGTTTTTCCTCCCTGATCGAACACCATATAGCTGTCTACCGCGAAGTTGGAGGCATTCCCGAAGATGACGGTGCTGACCAGCATAGTCCGGCCTTCCAACAGTTGCTGCACATCGGCCTCGCTCGGCTGGAGCCCCCGCAAGGCCATATGCGTCGCCATAACCGACAGCCCGCCGAGCTTCGTGATCAAAAACCCGCTGGGGTGGAGCTCGTCGATCGCGCCGAATCGAACATAGAACGTATCCGGAGGACTCTGCTTCTGCGCCGCCTCGTTCCCACGATCGAGTGCAATCTGAACCTGTGCCGCAGTGGGATGCACATCGATAGCATGGGCCGATACATGAGGAAGGCAGCTCAACGCCGCAACGCACAGCACCATGGTCCGCTGTTTAGCCCGCATAATTCACGAAGACTTCTATTGCAACCCCCAGTTGATCTGTCGCAGTTGCTACCGGTTCCGACAATTGAACATTCAACATTTATCATTCAACATTCCCAATGCGCCCTGCATGAGCATGCCAGTATCAGATCACTCTTCCCCTGTCAACGAAGCGCCCAGGCTCCACTCGCGGTTGACAACAACAAAGGTGAAGTGATAAAAAAATGAGCTATTGCACTGCTCGAACTATTCACGAATAGCCGTGGATAATACGGATTTTCAAGACGTTATACGGAGGAGTTTCCATGTCCACCCCTGAACCAACCCCAGCGCCCCAAGCCCCTAAACGCCAATATGTGAATTTCGCCTTCTATAAAGTCGACCCGGCCTGGCGGCGCCTGCCCGAGAGTGAGCGCGCCAAAGGGAAGCAGGAGTTCCTGCGGGCGGTTGAGGAGTATACCGGCAAGGTGCTTGTGGTGGCCTACTCCTCGGTCGGTATCCGGGGCGATTGCGACATCATGCTGTGGCGAATCAGCTACGAACTGGAACTGTTCCAGGACATGACCACGAAGATCTTGGCCTCGGGGCTGGGCCAATACCTGACCACGCCCTACTCCTATCTCGCGATCACCAAGCGGTCGGTCTACGTGGATCATCACACGCATGAAAACCAAGAGAGCAAGCGTCTCACTGTCGTGCCGGGCAAAGCCAAGTATATTTTCGTCTATCCGTTCCTGAAGACGCGCGACTGGTTCCTGCTCACGAAAGCGGCGCGGCAGGGCATGATGGACGAGCACATTGAAGTCGGCCATCGCTTCCCGTCGGTGAAGCTGAACACGACCTACTCGTTTGGGCTGGACGACCAGGAGTGGGTGGTGGCGTTTGAGAGCGACAAGCCGGAAGACTTCCTGGATCTCGTCATGGCGCTCCGCGAAACCGAGGGCTCCCGCTATACGTTGCGCGATACGCCGATTTTCACCTGCATTCGCAAGAGCGTCAAGGAAATGCTCGACACGCTCGGCGGCTGATGCCGCATTCAAGCGAGACGTGCGCGACAAGCACGAAGAGCGGGACAGGTGAGACGGGGAAAGAAGTTCCGAGTTCCAGGTTCTGAGTTTCAGGAACCTCGTATCACGCTTTTCCCGTTAGTCTCGCCCGTCTCGCCTGAACATCGTCGCATCGACAGGGTCCATGGCTGACAACGACGCACTCTACGCGGTTCGCTTTCCAGATGGGTCGGTGAGCCTATACATTGACGAAGACTACGCGATTGAACGTGGGGTGGATCCGGCCACTCTCACACGCGTGGAAATCCCACGAGATCTGTTCGTCAGCGGGACCATTCAAGAGGTTCGCGAATACGTCGCCCTCTACCTGGAGTCACATCAATCAGGCACGGCGTAGCAGAACCGGTTTATTTGGTTGATCTGGTTTGTTTAGTTGGTTTGGTTCGAAGAACGAAAGAAACCAGACAAACCAAAGCAACCAGATGAACCAAACAAACTAAATCAACGAGACCGACTCCATGACTCCCATCGCCTCACCACCATCGCTCCTGACCATTGAGAAGATCCGATCCGTCATCGATGCCATGCCCATGCAAGGGAGGATCATGCTTCGACTGATCCTCCTCCAATACTTCGACGTGACGGACGAAGAAATCCTGTACATCGTGGCAGACCGGCCGGATCCCCGCTGCGTCGCCGGGAGCAAGCCCACCAATACCAGCATGACCAAGGAATCGATCAAGGTTGTGACGGACCGGCGTGACCAATACCGACGGCAGGCGCGGCTCAAACGGGAGCGGACGTGGCTGCAATGCGAATGTCTTCGAAGCCTCGTGCAGCTCCGCGTGGCCTTCGCCGACCGTGCCCGGACCCTCTTGAGCGAGCGTTTCTCCGTCTCCGCCGACCAGCTTGAGGCCTTGCGCGCATCGGCGAGAACCGTGCTGCCCAGGCCTGCAATCCGTTTGCTGGAAGAGCGTTGGGCTGCCGATGAAGTCACGGCTGAGGACTATCAGCGCCAACGGCTCAGCATCGAATTCCAAACTCAACTCCGCATGGCGGAAAAGTATCGCAAACGGCTCGACCTGGCGGAACGCGAGCGGCTGAATGCGATTTCTGCGCCGCTACAAGATCATGAAATCGGACATGTCTGGGGTATCCCCGCCGGCAGTCTCGCCGCACGCAAAGTGAAATACCTCTCGCAATATCTACAATCCCTTCAGGCCACGCTACAGACCGGCGCAGCAGCCACGGCGACAGCGCCATTGGATCTGTGGAAGGAAACCTTCTTGGTGCTCGCGGAGCAACCCATCCCACGTTCACTCTCGGCCTACGACGGGTTGGAAAAGACAGAGTCCGCTCTCATCGACAAACTGACCGCCATGGTCTGGGGCAGCTTACCCGAAGAGATCGAAGTCAAGTTCTGGACCTCGCTCATGTTCGGAGCTAGCTCCAATGCCATGCACTCAGAAATTACCAGGAGCTTGTTTGGGCTGCAGCGGCTCATCACCATCTTCAACGACATGGACCGCTCTCCCGAAGCAGTGGATGAAGAGTTGCTCAAACGAACTGCACCAGTACCAAAGCTGGAAGAGGGCACGCTTGAAGCCCCGGCCGAGCCTCCGGCAAAGGAATTGAGTGAGATGCAGACGCAGATCCTCAACAATATGAGGGGAGAAGACGTGAGCGGAAGACCGTCCGATAAATGGTAGTCCGAGGCAGATGAAGAAGTTCTGGGTTCTGAGTTTTGAGTTCTGAGTTAGTTCCGGACAACTCAGAACTTCCCCCTTCTTTGCCTTCCAACTCAGAACTTAGAACTCAAAACTTCCCTGTGCTCAGCACTTCGTGCCCCGCCCGTCTCGCTTGCATTATGCGTCCGTGATTGCACTTTGGCCCCGGTTCGGTATAATACCGTCACATTATGGCTAAACCGTCCAACACCCAGCCTCTGCGTCAGCATCACCGAACTGCACATGTTCTGATACTTCTACTCCCCCTATTCGCCTTCAGCCTGATGCCACTATCTGTTCACGCATCAGGTCTTCTGGAGATCACCGAACTCCTCACGCACCCCGAGCAATACGACCGCCAAGAGGTGGTGGTCACCGGCCAAGTCACCAACGTCCAACTCGCGACGAATCGGCAAGGACAACCGGCCTATGGATTTCTCTTGAAGGATCAGGCCGGGACGCTGAAGGTCATCAGCCTCGGTCAGGTTGAAGTCCGGGAAGGCGACCAGGTGATTGTGGAAGGAGTCTTCTCCCGCCTTCGCCAGGCAGGACGCACGATCATCTACAACGAAATCAAAGCCCTCTCGATCAAGCCGATGAATCGGCTCAACCCCGACCTCGTTGGTTGATCACGCGCTCCAGCAGGCTGGACCGTGCAAGACTGGCGGGAAAGGCGAGACTCGCGAGAAACGCACGATTAAACCGTCGCCCATTCCGCGCATCTCACATTTCCCGCCTGTCGCGCTTTTCTCGCCCGTCCCGCCCGTTAGACCTGCCCTTACCGCGGATATTTCAGCGCCCAGACCAGCAACCTGTCCTGAACTCGATCTGGCAACCACTTCACCATCCAGGCACGCAGCTTGGCATCGGAACCCACGAGGTAACGAGTGCGAGGGCGAGAGGCCGTCAACGCATGATGCACCGCTCGGACCACCGCTTCAGGCGGAATCGCTCGTTGAGCCGCTTGAGCGATCGCTTCACGAATGCGAATTACCGCTTCGCCATACAGAGCCTTCGCCTCTGCGCTGACCGAGGCTTCAAGACCCTCTGCTTCCTTGGCTGACTTCTCCCAAATCGGCGTTGCGATCGCCCCCGGTTCGATAATCGACACCTGAATCCCCCAGGGCTGCAGCTCCATTCTCAATGCATCGGTCAGCGCCTCCAGGGCAAACTTCGATGCAGAATAGGGCCCCAGCAACGGAATGGTCCCTCGTCCGGCAATCGATCCCATGTTCACGATTCGACCGCGGCCACGGCGTAACAACGGGAGAAAGGCCTGCGTAACAGCGATCTGCCCGATCACGTTGACCTCAAGCTGTTTCCTGAGATGTGACAACGGAATCACTTCGAGAGGACTGCCGACGACGATCCCGGCATTATTGACGAGCCCTCCGAGGCCCTTCCCGCCCACGACCAGTTGCACCGCCTCAACAGATCGCGCGATCGATGACTCATCGGTGACGTCGATCGTGATGGGAATGAGCGCCGGCCCGCCCTTCGCGGCAAGCGCCTCCCCTGCCCGAGGGTCGCGCACGCCGGCAAATACGGTCATCCCGCGACCGGCGCAATCGAGTGCGCAAGCCGCACCGATGCCGGTCGAGGCGCCGGTCACAACAACAGTCATCTGGTTGATTTGGTTCATTTGGTCTCTCTGGTTGGTCTGGTCTGTCTGGTCTATTCCGTCTGTTTGGTCTGTCTGGTTAATTTCGTCCAACCGATTACACGAGACTGACAGAACAGACCGAATAGACCAGATAGACCAGACAGCCGAGAGTACCACGACTATCTTAAAGAGCGCAGCCTTCCCGGATGTTACCAAGAATTAACCCCACCGACCTTGACAGGTCACGGGACCTTTCATTATGGTTTCCGAGCGTAACTGCTGAGGTAGATAGGCTGAAGGTGTTTAGACTGAAGTGTTCGGAGCCCCGCCTTCAGCCTAAAAGCCTTCAGCCTGTATCCGGAGCCTTCAGCCTAAATACCTGAGTCGTTACTATTTCATGTCCAAGATCGCCGTTATCGATATCGGAACGAACTCCATCCATATGGTATTGGCTGAGATCCAGCCGGATGCAGGCTACAAGGTTCTCGATCGCTTCAAAGATATGACGCGGCTCGGGAACGGCGCGTTTAGCTCCCACCGCCTCTCCGACGAGGCTATCACACGCGGACTCGAGGTCATTCGCAATCTCGTCACCTTGGCCAAGAATAAGGGCTACGATCGCATCATCGCCGTCGCCACCAGCGCCGTGCGGGAGGCGAAAAACGGAGGAGACTTTATCGATCTCGTCGCCGAGCAAACGGGGCTGGCCGTTCGCGTCATCAGTGGAACAGAAGAAGCCAGGCTGATTTTCCTCGGCGTCAAAAACAACGTGCCCATGACAGAGCAGCCGACGCTCTCGGTCGATGTCGGCGGTGGATCGGTCGAACTGATGGTCGGGAATCGAGACCAACTCCTCCACTCAAAAAGCCTGAAGCTGGGTGCAATCAGACTGGCAGATGAATTTCTGAAGCGCACGCCACCGTCCGAGGGGATGCTCCGCTCACTTGAAAATATCGTGACGGCCCAGTTACAGGGGGCCCTCGATTCGTTCAAGACCAAACGATTCGATTCTCTGATCGCCACTTCCGGTATGGCGAGCAACTTGGCGGAAGTCATTCATTTACGCCGAACAAATCGCCCGCTTCCCCAGATCAATCTTGCCACCATTTCCTTAAAGGACGTCAAAGAGATTGAGCAGGATCTCCGCCAGTCCACGCTTAAAACCCGGCTGACAATCCCCGGATTGGATCCGAGACGCGTAGACACCCTGTTTCCAGCTACGATGGTCCTTCGGCGCCTCATGGAACTCTCAGGACGGGACGAACTCATTTTATGCGACAAGGCCATTCGTGAAGGCATCATCTACGACTTTATCCAGCGCCACCGTGAACGGCTCAAAGCGGAAGCGGAGATCCCCGACTTGCGGCGGCGCACCGTCATTGCGCTGGCCCGCCGCTGCCACGCCCCGGAAGTCCACAGCCTGCATGTCGCCGGCCTGGCCCTGCGTCTCTTCGATCAGACGGCGCGCCTCCATCGCTTAGGCCCCTCAGAGCGAAACTGGCTTGAATACGCCGCAATTCTGCACGACGTCGGCTACCTCATCAACGAGCGCCAACACCACAAACACGCCTACTACCTCATCACCAATAGCGGCCTCGGAGGATTATCAGGCGAGGAGATTCAGGTGGTCGCCAACGTCGCGCGCTACCATCGACGCTCAGTCCCTCAATTGAAACACGAGGGATTCAGTTCCCTCTCCCCTAAGTACAAGCGCATCGTACGAATCCTGTCTGCACTGCTTCGGATCGCCGACGGCCTGGATCGTACGCATTTTTCCGTCGTCCGCACCATCAATGTGAAACTTGGTTCCGTCGTCACCATCACGGTGCACGTGACGGGCGATGCCGAGTTAGAAACCTGGGCCGCCGCAGGCCGGGCCGATCTCTTTGAACGCGTGTTCCGCCGCAAGGTAAAATTTTCCGTCATCTCCCAGGACGATGCCGCATGAGTACCCAGTCCACTCCACCCATGACCCCCCACCCCTACCCAGGGAAACTCATCATCGTCGAGGGAATCGACGGGTCAGGAAAGAGCACGCAACTGCTGTTACTGCACAAGTGGCTGGAGTCGAAGGGCCATAAAGTCTTTTTCACGGAATGGAACTCTTCGGAATTGGTCAAGGAAACGACCAAGCGGGGAAAGAAAAACAAAAGCCTGACCCCAACGACGTTCAGCCTGCTCCATGCGACCGACTTCGCCAGCAGGCTGTACCATGAAATTTTACCCCCGCTCAAAGCCGGCATGATCGTCTTGGCCGACCGCTACATGTACACCGCCTTCGCCCGTGACGTGACCCGTGGCGTATCGCCCGAATGGATTCGCAAGCTCTATAGCTTCGCGATCACCCCGGACATGGCCTTCTACTTCAAGGTCCCGATCGAGGTCGCCATCTCGCGGCTCCTCGGAGGCACACGCGGCCAGTTCAAGTACTACGAAGCCGGCATGGACATGAACCTGAACCAGGACGTCACAGAAAGTTTCCGTCTGTTCCAATCGAGTATCCTGGCCCAGTACAAGAAGATCGTCGATGAGTTTCAGCTCATCACGATGGATGCGACGAAAGACATCGAAACCCAGCAAAACGATATGCGCCTGCTCGTGGGAGAGGCGCTCAAAGATTACAAACCACGGCGAGGCACCCATGGTCGACGCACGGTATTTTGGCGACGGTTTGACGTACCTAAATCCGAGTGACCTCAAGGGGAAACTCATCGCGATCGAAGGCACCGACGGAGTCGGCCGCTCCACGCACATCGAGATGTTGCAGGAGTGGCTGGAGGTGCAGGGCTATGGCGTCGTCACGACCGGCTGGACCCGTTCCAATCTCATGTCGAAAACGATCGAAATGGCGAAAGAAGGCAACATTCTCGACCGGTGGTCGTTCAGCCTCCTGTACGCCACCGACTTTGCGGATCGCTTAGAGCACGAGATCATCCCCGCGCTTCGTTCAGGCTTCATCGTCCTGGCCGACCGATACATCTATACGGCCCTCGCGCGCGATTTTGTGCGCAGCGGGAACCGCCAATGGGCAAGAGACGTCTTCGGTTTCGCCTTAGTCCCGGATCTCGTCTGCTACATGCGTATCGACGTCGAAACACTCGTGCTGCGCGTCATCGAAACCAAAGGGATGAACTTCTGGGAATCGGGGATGGACCTTCGGCTGGGCAACGATCTCTACGACAGCTTTAAAAAGTATCAGTCGCTCCTGATCGAGGAGTTCGACAAAATGGCGGAAGAGTTCCACTTCGAAGTGACCGACGCCAGAAAATCGCCCGATGAAATTCAAGAGGAACTGCGCGCAAAGATTCAGCCGCTGCTCACCTCACACCTGAAAAGCCCGGAACTGCCGTCCGACCGTTTCACCCAACCGACATCTTAAATGCGAGGCGAGCGGGACTGGCGAGACAGGAAGTTTTGAGTTCTGGGTTCTGAGTTATCAGGAACTACCTCCCAACTCAGAACTTCTTCACCCCCCGCGCTGGTCCCGCCCTTCCCGGTTTTCCTCTAACTCATAACTTCCCCCTCCCTTGCCTTGCAACTCAGAACTTAGAACTCAGAACTCAAAACTTCCCAGTGCTCAGAACTTCGAACTTCTGCTCGCGCACGGCGAGCCATCTACTGCATCCATTCTGATTCCATCAGAATCACATAAGATTCAATTCCTGCTTCAGTGCCGGAGACATTGTGAACGGTCTCCGTCGCGACAGATGCGAAAAAAGCGCACGAAATCAAAGAATAGATGTGCAAGAGCCTCGCACAGAAGTCGCTGGCACACTGATTGCTATTAGGTCTCGTCATGAGGCTATCAAGCGAGACACACGGGAGCGTAAGAGAATCGCCATGGCCCTTACGATCATTGTGGTCGGCGGGACGAGCAGTCGATCAGCAGTCATTGTGCTCACGCGTAAGAACTCAACGGCGAGGATTCACGCCTGAGAATGCAATGACACTGACTCCGGAGCGTACCCAACCAGAACCTCCTCCTGGTTGCCAACCTCTTGGTTGACTGCGCGTCAATGCCACGGGAGCCCCAGCTCTGCGAGACCCGGGGCTGCGGCTCCCTCCCTACAACTGGTCTATCTTGTTTGTTTGGTTTGTTTGTCTGGTTTTTTGGTTAAAGGAAACTAACGAGATGAACCAAATACACCAGAGAAACCAGAGCACGCGGAGGTGATGTATGAAAACGATCCTGGTATTCGTTGCATTGCTCGGACTCGGCACTGACCTGACAATGGCCGCGGCATCCGTTGATGAGGGCGCCAAGAAACTTGTCACGGGGTACGATTTCCTGAAACAACACAAATACCGGGAGGCGCGCATAGCCTATGAGGCCGGCCTACAACACAGCCCTGCCAATGCCATGGCGCACTTCTATCTCGGCGATACCTGCCGGGGCCTGAAAGACTGGGTTTGTGCGGAAGCGCATTACGAGACCGCACTGGAGCTCAATCTTCAATCCTCGATGGCCGATATGGCCAAACAACGCGCGCGCAAGGCCAAAGTCTGGCGCTTGCTGGACGAAGGGAAGCAGGCCATCACCGACCTGGACCCCCCACCCACGAAGGTCGCCCAGGCAAAAGACACCCTGGACATTGCAAACAAGCTGGGTCTCGATGACGAACAACGGGCCCTCTATCAACTCATACAAGAGAAGATCCAGCAGAGGCACACACTGGTTCATGAAACGATGGCGTCGTCTCAGCATCAAACACGGTCGATGGCACTGGTGCCCACGGGGGAGTTCACAATGGGGAGTTCGATGGGAAGTGCGGATGAACAACCGGAACACCGGGTCTATGTCGGTGCCTTTTTCATGGATTTGCACCAAGTGTCGGTGAGGCAATATGCGAGGTTCGTGGAGGCCACGCACCATGACGTTCCGCCGGACTGGAGTGTCATGAACCGACCCCAGCACTATGATCGGCCAATTGCCAATGTGGATTGGGCGGATGCGGTGACCTTCTGCAAATGGGCCGGCAAGCGCTTGCCCACCGAGGCGGAGTGGGAGAAAGCGGCCCGGGGGACAGACGGCCGAACGTATCCCTGGGGGAATGTGCATCCCACTCGTCTTCATGCAACGGCAGGGAAAGAGGTCTGGAGTAACCATTCGGCCTTGACGCCGGGGGGAATATTGGAAGAAGGCAAGAGTCCCTATGGCATCTATGACATGGCGGGCAATGTCTGGGAATGGGTCAGCGATTGGTATGATCAGGACTATTACAAAACCAGCCCGCCGAAGAACCCGACCGGACCATCAACGGGCTGGACCAAAGTGGTTCGGGGCGGTTCCTGGGGCAGCAATGCGGATGGTCTGCGCTCCGCAGAACGGGAGACCCATGTGCCGACTTACCGGGGCTTCGGCACCGGATTTCGGTGTGCGAAGACTCCGTAAACTGGTCTATCTGGTCTATTCAGTCTGTCTGGTCTCTCTGGTCTGTCCGGTGGGTCTTGCTTGTGCGATCAGTTGACTAGAAGACAGAATCGACCTCTCCGACCAGATAGACCGAACAGACCAAACAGACGAGAGAAACCACAGTGTGCCAAACAATCAACCGGCGATCCCAACGACGCTGAACGTGCAGCGTCCTCTGGTGCGCCTAACTCATAGGGGGGTATCGAGATGAAGATCATTGAAGCCATCATGCAGCCGTTCAAGTTAGATGACGTCACGACAGCATTGATGGGAATCGGTGTGGAGGGGATGACGGTCTCGGAAGTCAAAGGATTCGGACACCAGAAGGGGGGGAGGAAAGGTACAACGGCAACACGTTTACCTCCATCTTTGTGCCCAAGGTAAAGATCGAAGTGGTCGTCTCGGATAGCCTGGTGCAGAAGGTGATCGACACCATTACATGCTACGCGAAGACCGAAGGAGCCGGGGACGGAAGGATTTTTGTGATGGATCTCGTTGCTGCGGTGGGAATCAAGACCGGCCCGATGTACGAACCAGCGCTGGCCCGGTGATGCGGACAACGGAACGTAGGTGGGTTCTCTAGCCCGCATTACTCACGTACCCTTGTGAATAATGCGGGTTAGCGTCCAACTGAATCCAAATAGATTCAACTGAGTGAGCGCAAGCGCTGGGCAAGTGGTCAGTGGCGAGTGGGTGACACACCGATCTTGTCCTTGCGTCGGATCGCACCGGCCGGGTTCCTGACCCAGGCCTTTGCCGTGGAAGGGTCGTCGAGTTGTCAATCCTGACCCAATGCGCTGGGGGAAGCTGGGGAAGGGACGACGACTAAAGAACGCGTGAGTTACAGAAGCAAGAAATGGTTCCTGCCACCGTTTTCATGCCCCTGACATCGTTCTCATGCACAAACTGTAAGAGGGATTTATGCGGGAATCGATACTACGACTTTCGCGGAAGGATATGAAACCCCTCGCGTCGAGCTGCCTCCCGTAACCGTTGGTCGAGGCAGATAAAGGTATGGTGAACGGGATCTCCCTGACACCACACGAGGGCTGCAGCCAACTGAAGCGCATCTGCTGCCCGCAGTGGGTGAAGGCGCAGCACGCGCCCTGCTTGTTCTCGTACCAACCCGCTGGGCTCCACCTCCGTCCAGGCGGTCATGAGAGCCCGTAACACCGTTTGCGCCTGCTCTTCTTCTGCAGTACTGAGCGCCTCCTCTCTTCTGAGGAGCGCGAGGGCAGATAAACATTCGACCGGCGAACCCCACCAGGCCACAATCGCCTCGTCCTCTTGAGCGAGCTTTGTTAACGGGCCGGTTTGCTGCTCCTGTAGGCACAATGGGATAAGTGCAGAGGCATCCCAAAATCTCATCGTCCCTCGGCCCGCTCTGTCAGGAGGGCCTGGAGTGCGCGCTGCCGCCGATCCTTCGGTCGGGGAAGTTTCCAAAATCCAGTCGGCAGCTTGCCCGTTCCGACACGAACCAATCCGGCACGTACCAGGTCGTGCATATGAGCGAGTGTGCCGTCGCTGCCCTTGGCCAACGGCACAAGCTTGGCAATAGGTTTGCCTCGTTCCATGACAAGCACCTCGTCACCTGCCTTCACTTTTGCCAAGCAGGCGCTCAGCGTGGCCTTCAAAGTAGACACTGCGGTGCGCTTCATGAATAGACCTCCTTGTACTTCTTGATGTGACTACTATAGTCTATTCGAACAAGTCGCGCAAGGCACACACCTCCCTGGCCTACGCCGCCCGCACCGACCACCAGCCCGCATGATTCATGACGGTTCAACGCGACATCGCCCGAGAATCGGCTGGTTTCTTTCGTCGATTTGGTTCATCCGGTTAGGCTCGGTCAACCACAAACACCAAACAAACAAGAGAAACCAAATTCAGCGCGAGGCAGGAACATCGCAGGACGGAAAGAGAAACGGGCGCACGGCAGGATTCACGAGGGCCGGATCAAGTCCACGCAGCAGGAACACAGACCGGCCGTCTGACAGAACGGAGATCGATCCATCTCCATTCTTCGACAAGCGCAGAGTGGAAGAGCCAAAGAAGTCGCTGGCGGGCAACGCGCTCAGAACCGGCGATGGTGCGCGTAAAAAAACGGGAATGGTCTGACGCGCGACATCTCCAACCGGGCTTCCTGCGCAGGCCGTGAGCGACCAGGCTAGAGAAAGAACCAACACCACACGACTGCAGAGGCCCATTTATGACGCCCTCCCTTAGAGCTATTCTAGCTTCCGTATCGGAAGGGCCTTAGAAATCTGGAGGGCATGCGGTGCTGATGAGTGCTCGTTCCACAAGATATAGGGGGCACTTCTAAAACGAGGCTACAGACAGGGGGGCGATGAAGTGCTGAGTGTTGAGTGAAGAAGAGCTTACTTCCAGCAGAGGAGCGGAAACGAGAGATGACGCCGGATAGCCTGAAAGTCTGTTTCGTTACTGGTAATGAGCGTTGCGCCGATGCTGCGCGCGGTCAGGGCGATCAACACATCGAAGGCCAGTTCCCGAAGCTTGTGTACCTCGTAGTGCTGACGCCTCCTCATGACATTCAGCAACTCACCGGCTTGGATCCAATGCGCTTCAGAGGGCGTGATAATCTGACACCGATTCATCAGATCCATCACGAACCGACGTTCAAGCCCCGGCCTTGCTCCACGCAACAGCTCATGCAGCACGACAGCCGAACAGCGAATCACGTAAGGAGCCTGGAGAAGCTGAAAAGCGAAGCGGCCAGTTCTGAAGTTATCGATATAGACCGAGGTGTCCAGGATGGCGAACTTAGCCGACCTTGAATGCATCCCGCTTCCCAACGCCGCTATATCGTTGGATGACCCAATCATGGGCGGCTTTCTCGGTCACCAGATCCAGGGCCTTTTGAAGAGTCTCTGTTGTGGTTTTAGTCCCGAGAGCCTTTTTCGCTCGTTTCAACTTGTCGAGGCTCAATCTGGCGGATACTTGAACAAGAGCCATGGAGCACCTCCTGTCCGACAGCATATAGGCTTGTGTATGACAAGATCAAGCGGCGGCGAGGGAGACGAAAAGGTGTCAGGAACCTTTTTCATAAACCACGAAGGAAAGAGAACCGAGAGCAGGCCTCGTCGCGTTGAACGACGGAATCGCCTGTGGCGAGAAAAGGTTCCTGACACCTTTTTTCACCCCTTGGCGGACTGTTTCAACACCCTGTTAGAGCTATCTATAAAGAATTAGAGAGAGAGGGGCTGGATGGCGATGCCACCCCCTTATGCCACGGCATATTCCAACGCGCGCGGATTTTCCATGCGCTTCGAGGCGTTCAATATCTCGATCCCGACGATGTTACCATCCTTGTCATAGTCGAGGATGACCCCAGGTTTATCCTCATCACTTTCCTCAACCGGAGCGCCACTCAGTTGAATGGTGAGCACATCCACTTCCTGGTCGTATTTTACCTTCATGACTTCCTCCAGTACTTGGTAATCTTTTTAGTGCGATAGACTGTGACCACAACAGGTGGATCAACGCGATCGTTCACCATGACCCGCAGGAGATACTGCTTTCCACCGATATCCACCCGCGACTGAAAACACGTAATGCCCTCCACTTCAGGCACCTTCTGTTCCGGCGCTTGTAACAGCTGGTCGACAAGCGCTCGTGCGATCTTACGCGCTTCCAGTTCCTCTAGCACGTGCTTAGAGAAATGGAACCTCACCCCCGCTTTCCTCTCTCGATCGTCTCCAAACGCAGCGCATGATGCCCGCAGGATTGGCAGGACGAACTAGCCTTAGACTGCATGAAGAGAAGCCTCACTAAGAAAGATGTCTGAGACCTATAGTAAAGCATATGGAAGAGTGAAGGGAAGCCAGTGAGATAGGCTCTGTGCCAGCGGTCCGCTCCAGCCTCCAGCTGATTCCCCAGGGCCACCCAAAGGCCATGGTTGGCTCAAGAGAGTGCTCACTGGATTCTTAACGTTGAGAATTGCGATTCTGGTTGGTCTGGTCTATTCGGTCTATCTCGTTCGTTTGGTCTGTCTCGTCTATTCGGACTGACTGGGTCGAGCGATAGACAGACCAGAGAGACCAGACCAACTGGAGAGACCAGACAGACCAAAGCGCATCTGAATCCAATTGGATTCTATGAGAATCAAAATGGATTCAGCTGAGAACTTGCTGATGCTGTGCTGGGCCTTCGTCTTTCCCTTCGACCTCGTGAAAATCTGCCAATATTGACGACATTCACAACACTCTTTCGAAGCCGGCTCCAGAAACCGCTGGCACATCAATTGCGCTACGCCTCTGTGGATGCTGGGCGCGGGGAAGTTCTGGGTTCTGGGTTCTGAGTTTTGAGTTGTCTGGAAACGCTGACGGGGCGATTCGAAGGAATGCGGGATGAGAAATGTGGAATGAGTTGCTCAGTAACACTGAAAGAGAAGTGCTGAGCTCCGAGTGGGAACCAAAAAACTCAGAACTCAGAACTTATAACTCAGAACCATGCCCCGTGATCTGGGGTCCAGTCCCCGTACCCCCCAAATGTATCTATTGCTAAAAATGCCGTACAGGTTTAATAGAAGCCACCAGTTGCTTGTACGTAATCGTTTCTGTGTGTGTTTGACTCGAGTATCTTACAAGTCCTTCATAAGGAGCCGGCCATGAATGGCACCTCAGGCTTCGGAGAAGTGCAGTCTTCTGCCTCCCGATTATCAATAAATCGGTTCCTGACACCCTTGCTATCCCTCCAATCGGTGCAGCAGCGGGCCCGACAGCTTTGCAGCCCAACGAAAAGGTGAAAGCATGGGAAAAAGTCCCCTCGGTTTTCAGGTAAATCCCGTACACGGTTCTGGCGCTACGCTGCAGCTGGATCAATCACGGCTGTTGATTTCGAACCGTGATTTTCTCCAAGCTGCGTTTACGACTACGAGTTTCGTGGATCTCATGAACGTTCTTGAGCCCTCTCTCAAAAGTCTTGGCTTGTCGTTCGAAACCCCTCTCGACACAGGCAACGATAGCACAGGGACCTCCGCGCGAAAGATTAGCAACACCTCTTGGCAATTCTGGGTCCGCTCGGTGACAGGAGCCGACATTGATCACAACAAGGTAAAAGCATTGGAGGGCATTCTACATTCCACTGTAAACTGGACCAGTACGTCATTCTCGCCAGTCTATCGCTTTCCCCAAACAAGAGGCGGTAGCAGGTTATTCTCGCCGTTGTCTCATTTACTGGTCACGAAATGTCATCCGGATAAAACAGCGGAACTAGTTCACAGGCTCACGCCCTACCAGCTGCAACTGGCGCCTATCTCGAAGTACTTTCCACGTGGGTATTCCTGCTTTGTCCTCAAAAACCTTCAAGGGCCGCCGGTGTTCGACCTTCCGGAAGTCCTTCTACAGAAAGAACGCCCCTTTATCGAAGACGTGTGGCTTGACTACGTGCCGGCAGATGTTCCCTTCGCCAGTTTCAATCCCACAGATCCGCTTTACGCCGAGAATCAATGGAACCTCAAAAGTATTCAGGCCGCTGAGGGTTGGAACCTAACCACCCCGCCGACTCTGGGCCAGAACGTTACGGTGGCTGTCATTGATTTCGGCTGCGACCTTACTCATCCAGATTTTATTCCTAATGGCTACGCGTCATCCGGAACAACGTTCACATACGGCATTGAAGGAGGCGATGGTTCATTTGAGCCAGGAGAGTCACACGGCACTCAGTGCGCAGGAATTATAGGAGCTAGATGTAATGGGAAAGGCATTGCAGGGATGGCTGGCCAATGTCAGATCCTCCCAATTAGACTCGGAACATCGGAACCTTCCGCTCTAATAGCGGCCATTGGTTATGCAGTTGCAAACCATGCGCGCGTAATTAGCATGAGTATTGAACCAGACCCCGGATATGAGGTGCCGGTGTTGAAGGAGAGAATCGAAGAGACTTTTGCTCATGACAACGTTGTGCTCTGCGCCGCAGCAGGCAACAGTGATCTTCCTGAACTTTTCCATCCTGCAGCGCATCCGAGAGTCATTGCCTGTGGGGCTTCAGATCAAGAAAATGAACGGGTGAAAAACAATTCAGCTCGAGGTGTCTATTGGGGGTCAAATTACGGCACAAGCTCAAACCCCTCGAGTGATCCGCTCTCCGGAGGCTACCTTTCAGTGATGGCCCCGGGAATTAAGATTCCCACCACATCCAACCAGGGGGCAGGAAACTGGCCCACTGTTGGTAACGACAGTCGAAATTACAGTCTAAACTTTTCGGGCACCTCAGCAGCCACGCCACAAGTCGCAGGCCTCGCGGCGCTGCTTATCAGCCTAAATCCATTCTTAACTAGCCAGGAAGTGCGCAACATTATGGAACAGACAGCTGATAGAGTTCCAAATCCCGGGAACTACGAGCTTGATCCTAGCAAGCCAAATGGCCCGTGGTGGCAGGAGATGGGCTACGGGCGGATCAATGTACGGAAGGCGTTAGAAAGGGTTGTGAACGGATAGGCCGGCGAAGTGGGAATCTTCGAAAGCAGAGACAGGTACTTGACCCTAACCAGGAGGACAACGTGATGCGAGCGAAAATGTTCGTGGCAGCCTTCGTCGGACTAATGAGCATGTTCATATTGATCCTTACTGGTACCACTGCTCTGGCCGTGCAAAACTTCACCGCCAACGTCTTTGGTGTGTCAAAAAGCCCTACGACCACCTGCCCAGACCCATCAGGCACATGCGAAATATTATTGAGTGGTTCCAGTACGGATGGAACTGTACCGGCTACCTACAACGGCTGGACGATTACCGGCACAGATGTGGGCCACTCTGCTAAGCTGGTCGCCGCCGACGATATAGCGGACTCGCTGCGGATTGAAAACGCAGTGATTACCGGCCCAGCCGGCGTGGCCCCTTGCAGTAATAGTAACACTGACACCGGAATCAAGAACTGCCCAACCATCTATTTTAGCGCCCTGCTCAGTACCCCACCGGATAACGCGAGTGTCGATGTTACTTTTGTAAGGCAGATCGCAGGAACTCTCATGCGTAGCGCCGCATCTGCAGCAACCAATTCAGCAATACGGTTCCACGGAGAGGTTGAGACACTGGGAGTGGGGACGGATGGTTACAAGAAGGTGACATGCTCAAGCCCGACTCCTGGCTGTGGGACATTGGATTCACCGACTTATATTGCCGAGACATCACAGCTCCGGCAAAAAGGTTCCGGCTTGCCAAACCATCGAGCGAACCTGGTGCAGCTTTGGTTCTATTCAAAGTTTGCGGGTGATAAGTTCACACTTCAGACTGCAAAGATCAAGAATCCCGGCGCTGGGGGTTCTGACCCAACCTGCGTCGTTTATGCACCAGCACCCAACGACGGGTTGAATGCAACGAATCATTGTCCGCAAGAGTAGCCAAAGCTTTATTAGGCAATTATTGCATCTTCGGTATTTGCAACAAAAGGACTGACTGTGGCGCTAAACGCATAGGTGCATCGAGTTGGCTACAGTCAGTATCGGACTCGATGTGCCTCTATATTAAAGGATGCATTCCACAATACTCATGTTCCGGCTAACGGAAATCCAGTGACACATCAACTTCTTTTGAAACAAGGAACGATTTCTGTCGCTCCTGTCTCGACACGAGCACATGCTGGACAACGTGTCACAATGAATGGCCCTGCGCACCAAGGCCTTCTTTTCATTCGAATGAGCCGTGCTATTTTCATTACGGTAGCAATGGCTGCGTCTCTCAGTCTCTATTTCACCAAAGCCCAAGCTCAAGTTCCTCCCATCACCCCCTCTGGATTAAACACCCAGGTCGACCTCTCTACGACTCCGCTTGCCGGACATGCGCAATACGATATCACAGGTGGAACCAGACCAGGAGGCGGAACGAATCTGTTCCACAGCTTCGGAGACTTCAACGTCCCGAATAACAACATCGCGAACTTCCTGAACGCGGGGTCGATTGATCTCAACGGCAATGTGCTTCCTTCTAACTTGACGACATCTAACATCCTCGGCACCGTGACCGGTGTGAATCCGTCGATTATCTTTGGGGCGATTCAAACCAACGGGCCCGGTGGGTTCGGTAACGCTAATCTCTTTTTGATGAACCCCTACGGCTTTCTCTTTGGGCCGAACGCCACCGTGAACGTCGGCGGGATGGTGACCTTCACGACAGCGGATTACCTGAAGCTGTCTAACGGAACCAATAATGGATATTTCTATGCTGACCCAGCCGGTCCAAGTCTTCTGACATCCGCACCGGTCACGGCGTTCGGATTCCTGGGATCAAACGCAGCATCGATCGCTATCCAGGGCGGGACTTTAGAAGTTCCTGATGGAAAGGCCCTGGCGTTCATAGGCGGGCCTCGTACGTTCACAACCGACACGGGAGTAACTGTTCCAGCTGGTGTAACGATGACGGGAGGCAGTCTGTCCGCGCCGAACGGGCTTATTTACATGGCGACGGTGACCTCGCCGGGTGAGATCCTGGTACCAACATTATCGGGCGCCCCATTAGGACTTCTGGGACCGCCATCCTTGGATCCCACCGTCATCCGGATCCGGAGCGGAGAGTTCGTGATGGATCACGCATTTCTGACTACGATCAACACTAATAATACCGCTCAACCTCCTATCGATATAAATGTACAAGGTACGATGACGCTCAGGAGCGCCAGCTCTATTTCGACAGAAACATTCAGCGCTGGCCATGGCAGTGATGTGCACATTGCTGCACAATCCCTCCAGATGGATGGGTCATCCATAAAAAGTTCAACAACGGGTGACGGGCACGGAGGCGACATCGCAATCACTAATGTCCAAACAGTCAATCTCTCAAACGGAGCCCAGATCGTCAGCAATACAACAGGGACCGGCAAGGGTGGGAACATCACCACCGACGCAACAGAGAGCTTGATTATCTCCGGATTCGATGTCGACGGGACGCTGAGTGGAGTGGCCACACCGTTCTTATTCAACCCAATTACCGGAGCGCCACTTGTTGGCAGCGGAATCTACAGCTTGACATCGGGGACGAAAACCGCAACTGGCGGAGTGATTACTCTGACCGCTCCCACCGTTTCTCTCGACAATGGCGCATTGGTCGCAACGATCACAAGCGGAGATGGAGCAGGAGGCAATATTGCTGTTACAGGAGCCACAAGTGTCACGCTCACCGGAGGCGCCTCCGTCCTAAGTTCCGCGGGGCTAAGCTTCAGCACCTCAGAACCGAGTGGATCCGCGCGTGGCGGAGATATTTCTATCTCTTCTACAGACACGGTTCAAATTTCAGGCGGGAACACAGATCTGTTCGCACGAAGCAGCATCTCCTCTCAAACCTCGGGAAGTGGGGGCGATAGTGGCGAGGTGACAATTACCTCTCCCAACGTCATCGTTGAGAATGCAGGAATCCTGTCAAGCACTTCGTCCGGAAGCGGAGCCGGAGGCGACATCACAATTGTGGCGCTTAACCAACTCTCACTTTCAGGTTTCTCGGAAGATTTCTTCACAGGTAGCCAGATTTCCACCGATGTCAGCGGGGCTGGTACGACACCAGGAGGGGCTATCACTATTACGGGAGGAAGCATCACCATCGCAGACTCTGGTGTACTCAGCACGACATCTCGTAGCCCAGACCGGACAGCAGGAGCCCTCTCACTTGACGTACATGACGCAACACTTCAACAGGGAGGCTCCATTATCACTCAAGGGTTTGGTGATGGTTCCTCGGGCCATATTTCGATTCAGGCCATAGGTTTAGTTTCCATCACAGGCCAATTCGACATCGATCATCCTAGCAGCATTAGAAACAATGTGGACGAGAGTACTGTGGGTGCTAACGGAAGCACCTCAGTTAATGCTGACCGTTTCGAACTGACCAACGGGGCGTTGATCGAGAGTGGGACAGGGTCGCAAGCTTATGGTGGCACACATGTGATAATTAGCGCTCAAGAAAGTGCCACAATTTCTGATCGTGCCGTGATTGCTGTCACACCAGATGTCGGAGGAGGAGGTTCTTTGGAGATTACAGCTCCTACACTCACGATAGCAAACCTCGCCGACATTAGAAGCCGGGCCTTGATATCAAACAGGGATGGTGGACCGATATCGTTAAACGCAACTGCGGGCGACCTGACAATTTCAGGTGGCAGCCTCATTCGCAATCTTACAGAATCCGGGCCAGGGAATGGTGGTCCAGTTCTGTTGAGCGCTTCAAACTCCATTTTTGTGACTGGTGGTGCACGCATTGAGAGCAGTAGCGTCGTTGCGACCGGTAATGCCGGAGTCATAGACGTGATCGCTGGAAATACAGTTTCGTTCTCGGGGACAGGAAGTGGATTATTCACAGAGGCCAGCGGCACCGGCTCAGGGGGGAATATCGTCGTAAGCGCTAACTCTGTCTCGATGACCAACGGCTCCAGCGTCTCCGCCAGCAGCACCGGAGCAGGCGATGCCGGCAACGTCTCCGTCCAAGGCCTCGCGAGCCCCGCGCAGTCCGTTCTGATCGACGGCTCCGGCAGCGGTCTCTTCACCGACACGCAGGGCACGGGCGCGGGCGGGAACATCTTCCTGAACGCCAACTCCGTCACGCTCCAGAACGGCGGCACGCTCTCGGCCAAAACTTCTGGTACCGAGGTTACCGCCACGGGCGGCACGATCACAGTCGAGGGAAATACGCTGCAGCTCAATAGCGGCGGCACGATCACCGCACAGTCGACAGGGTCCGGCAACGCCGGTAATGTGACCATTCAAGGCCACGCCGGCCCTGCAGACTCGGTAGTAATCAGCGGCTTTGACGAGAATTTTAACCTCAGCGGAATCTTCACAGATACGCAGGCGACGGGCGCGGGTGGGAATATTCACATCTCCGCGAAATCGATCTCGTTCCAAGACAGCGGCATGCTTTCGGCGACAACCTCGGGCACGAACAACGGGGGTGACATTCAGGTCGATGCCACTACAATAGACTTGCGCAGCTTCGCAAGTATTGCCGCGCTGAGTTCCCTGGACGTCTCGGCAGGCAATGCCGGCAATATCGCTCTCAAGGCTACTCAACAGATCACGTCGGTTGATTCCTTCTTAAATACCGATACGGCAGGGACCGGGCGAGGGGGTGATATCCTGCTTAGTTCACCCACGATCAGCGTGAACGGTGGAGTATTGAATACATCTACGTCTGGACCCGGTCGCGCGGGGAACATCTTATTGGAAGGCCAACAAATCAGTCTGGGAGCAAGTCCTACCGCAAAAGCGACAGGGGCGACCCTCTCCGCCTCAACGAATTTAGGATCAGGTCATGGCGGCACAATCAGCTTGCGTGGATTGGATGGACCGTCCAGCCAGGCGGATGTCACCATTTCCGGAACCAGCATGCTGCAGACGTTGACAGGAGCGGGCGGATCTGGAAACGCCGGAGACCTCACGATCAATGCCGCCCAGTTCACCCTGACCGATCACGCCACCCTGAATGCCGACACCTTCGGCTCTGGAGCAGCCGGGACACTCACCGTCACCGCGACCGATTCTGCCATCGTTTCCAGAAGTACGGTGAGCAGTAGCAGCGATTTCGGAGCGACTGGCCGCGCGGGTCAGATCAGCGTGTCCGCCCCAACGGTGATGATTGAAAACGGCGGCCACATTTTTACCAACACCACGGGGGAAGGGACTGGTGGCAGCATCAACATCCTTGCCAGCCAATCGGTCACGCTGACTAACGCTTCCAGGGTCTCCGCCAGCAGTTCAGGCCCCGGCGATGCCGGCAATATCCTCATCAATGCCGGGCAGAACTACACAAGCACGAACAGTGCGGTGACCACGCAAGCCACCGCACTGGGCACAGAAGCGAGCGGCGGGAACATCACAGTGCTGGCTACTGACATGGTGCAGCTTACCAACAGCCAACTCAATGCCTCGGTGCAGGGATCCTCGACGACGGTCGGCGGCAACATCACGATCGATCCACAGTACGTGATACTGCAAAATAGCCAGATCCTTGCGCAGGCGACCCAAGGTCAGGGTGGCGCGATCTCAATCGTCATCACAAATGGCGGGCTCTTTCTGCCCGATGCGAACAGTACGATCAGCGCCTCCTCGCAATTCGGCGTGAACGGCACCATCACGATTCAGTCGCCGAACGCGCCGATCAGCGGCCAGATTCAGCCGCTGGGGAAAACACCGCTGATCGCGACATCCCTGCTCAATCAACGCTGCGCCTCGTTGGCCGGCGGGGAGTTCAGCAGCTTCACCGTGGCTGGACGAGACAGCCTGCCCACCGAACCAGGCAGTTGGCTCGCGAGCCCACTCTACGCCGCAGGCGTAGGGCTAGGGATCAAGGCTGAAGGGGGGAAGGCTGAAGGTGAGAGGCTAGAAGGCATGAGCGCAAGCGCTGGGCAAGTGGTCAGTGGTCAGTGGCTGAGCACCGGTGAAGAGTTAGGGGTGAGTGGTGAGTGGCGAGTGGATGACACACCGATCTTGTCGTTGCGACAGATCGCACCGGCCGGGTTCCTGACCCAGGCTTTTGCGCTGGACTGGTCGGGAGGCTGCACATCATGATCCATCGTGCTGGAAAGTCGGTACCTGATCGCTTCGCTCTGGTCGGTTCATACCATCTTCGCAGTCTCGATCGTGCCAGGAATATGGGAGTGAGAACGTTGATTTCCGAGCAGACTTCGCGTGACCAGGATAATAGGCGCCAGCCGGCGACACAAGGTATGGTCTCGCCGCCTATTTTACTGACTGAATGGGAAGCCAGGGATCATGAACATCGGTTATTCACCAACCATCAAGGAGGCTGTAATGGGTACACTGATTAACCCTGCATCTGGCGTCACGCACCACCACACTTATGCCAACGCGGACGTGTTTCAGTGGAGTAACACGAATCCCTATGTGCCAAGCGGCACCAACTGGCGACTCAAGATCGGAAATGGCCCGTTCGGATATAACTACTATGATGGCACTCAATACCCTGTGCCATTCAATCAACTTTCAGTTAGCAGCGTCAACCTTAAGCTTATGAACGGCCAAAAGTGTTACGCCACCGTTGAATGGTCAACTGATGGAGGCAGTACCTGGAGCAATGGGGGAACCTATACCTATTTCTACTGCAAACCGTAGGAGGCATTCGTCAAAGAGCGTCACGCAGATTGCTTAACACAGAAGGAGAGCTGAAGATGGAAACAACAGCGGCAACGACAACAACGGCAGTGGCAAAGCCAGAAATTACAGATCCGCAGGGACCACAAGACTTTTGCAAGCCTATCACCATCCGGTGGCACCCAAAGGGGACCCCAAATGTTGAAGGATGGTGGCTATGCGTCGGCACACTGGAAGCAGATGTAGAGGAGGGGGATTGGAATATCTTAAGTGGAGACATGCGAAAGAATACACATCTGACCATTGACGTATCAGACCGGCCGAAGGCCAAGGGGTTGAGGGTACAGTTACTGTGCACTGTAAAAGACAACGACCTCGATCCGCCTGAGAGAACGATGGTACTGGACCCAATTGTAATCCCGAGTAATAAATTCGCCTCGGTCTTCGAGGCGCTCGCTAGCATTAAGGGCGAGCAGAAGAAGAAGCAGACCGCCGGACACCATCACATGTGACAAAATAAGAACACGAAATCCAAGCGCGAATGATCGTAGCGTTCGGCTATATTGTTTCTTCGAGTGCGACGGTGCAAGGCCATGAAAGTACTGAAAACGTGCTGCTGAATGAAGAGCCGTTCCAGATCACGCGAGTCTAGTGGGGAGGTCTCATGGTTCGAGCGGTCCACAAGATATGGCCAGCAGGCCGTGAATCGTGACGGCAGGCGCTCGCGGAGCGGCGCCTGCCTGCTCCCCTCGTTTCGTCAGACAACTCTTCTTCTCCATCGGTCTCGTCACGGTCATGGTGTTGGCATCTACTCCAGCCTTCGCACAGAGTCCAACGATTCCTGGCCTCCCGCTCGACCCGACGGGACGGTCCGGCCAACCGCCCGGCCCCCTCAAGGAAGAATTTGTGCGGCCCACGCCGCCTCCGAGTCCCCTGCTTCCTCTCGTCCCGCTCCCGCCGGATACCGGGGCGCCGATACAGCCCGGCAAACTACAAGTATTTGTCCGTGACGTGCTCGTGATCGGCAATACCGCTTTTTCGGACCAGGAGATCGCCGAGGTGACGGCGCCGTTTAAGAACCGGGTATTGTTGACCGAAGATCTGGAACGGCTCCGGCTGGCCTTGACGCTGCTCTACGTCAATAAGGGCTACTTGACCTCCGGCGCGATCATCCCCGACCAGGACGTCATGTCGGGCGTCATCACGGTGCAGATCATCGAAGGGAAGCTGACGCGGATCGACGTCGAAGGCAACCGCTGGTTCCGATCATCTTACCTGCAAGACCGCCTCTCGCTCGGCATCCGCACGCCGGTGACACTCGCCCCCTTGCAGGAACAGCTGCAAATCTTGCAGCAGGACCGCCGGATCGAGCGCGTGAACGCGGAGCTGCGGCCCGGGGATCAGCGAGGCGACAGCCTGTTGAACGTGCGCGTGGCAGACCGGAATCCGTTTCACGCCTCGATGGAAGTCAACAATTACCAGACGCCGCTGGTCGGAGAAATCCGCGGGGTCGGCACCCTGACCCACGACAACCTGACGGGCCACGGAGACCCGCTCAAGCTCAGCTACGGCCAGTCGAGCGGCGCCTATCCGATCGTGGACGCCTCGTATGCCCTCCCCTTCAACCGATACGGGACGGCCTTTTCGCCGTACTACCGGCGCTATGGCTTCAGACTGATCGAGCCGCCCTTCAGCCCGCTGAACATCAAGACCAACTCGGAGATCATCGGGATGAGCCTCCGCCACCCGATTTATAAGACCGTGACCGACGAGGTGGCGATCTCGATTATCGGGGAACATCTCTTCACCCAAAGCTTTTTCTTCTACGGCACCCCCGACCAGTTTACGTACAACGTATTTCCCGGTTTTCAGAACGGAGCGGCGACCGTCTCGGCACTCCGTTTTGCGCAGGACTGGACCCATCGCACGCTCGACACGGTGCTGGCCGTCCGCTCGCGATTTAGCGTCGGCTTGAACGTGCTGGGTGCGACCATCAATGCCAACCCCGATACACCGGACGGACAATTCTTCTCCTGGCTGGGCCAGGCGCAGGGGATCAAGCAATTCGGCGAGAATTTGCTCGGCATGCAGCTCCTCGGCCACATGGATCTGCAACTCACCAACTCGCCGCTGTTTCCAGTTGAGCAGGTGTCGCTCGGCGGACGGTATACGGTGCGCGGTTACCGTGAGGTGACCATCCTGCGCGACAATTCGTTCATCGCGTCGGTCGAACCGCGCTTTCCGTTGTACCGTTGGGCGAACGGCGAACCGATGTTCCAGTTCGCTCCCTTTATAGACGTCGGGCATGGATGGAACGATGGCAACAACCGTCCAGCCGTGACGGCTCCCATCACCACGTTCCCGGACACGCTCGCCAGCGTGGGCGCGGGCCTCCGATGGAACATCCTGCCGGACAATAAGGCCAGCTTCGAAGTCTATTGGGGGCAACAGTTGAATCACGTGCCAAGCATCGGTAACACCATTCAGGGGCATGGAGTGCATCTGGGTATTGTGGCGAATCTCTTCTAATCGGGATGCGGGATACGAGATGCGGGATACGAGATGGGTGAGAGGACGACTGTTCGAGGTCCGAAGTTCGATGTTTCCGGAATCGCGCATCCCGTAACCCGCATCTCGTATCTCATATCCCGCATCTCGCGTCCCGCGCAATGGATATGACATGAAATCGAAGCTACTCAAACTCGTCCTGCTCGTCATCCTCGCGACCTCGTTCGTGCTGGCCAAGGCACCTGGAACGGTCGATGCGATCGAGCCGAGTCCGGACAGCTTGATGGCACAGGGGCTTCACGCGTACCAGCGGGGTTCGTTTGCTCAGGCGCTCGCCGCATGGAAACAGGCGGCAGACCTCTACGAGCGAGACGGCAAGGTCGGAGAACAGAGCCGGGCCCTGGCGCAGGCCGCGCAGGCCTCCGAATCGTTGGGACAGGTCGGTCAGGCGTTGCAGCAATTGGAACTGGCGCTGACCCTGGCACAACGGACAGGAAACCGCGCGCAGATCGCCGCTATGATGGAGAGTCTCGGTCGGACCTATCTGGCGGCGCGCAAACCGGACGCGGCGGTGCAGTATCTGACCCAAGCGTTGGCCCTGGCACAAGCCGATGAGGATCGTCGACTCATTGCGGCCATTCACCACGACCTCGGCATTGCCCACGTCGCGCAGCTGCATGACGCGGATGCGCTGGCCTCCTTCACCACCAGCGCGCAGGAGGCGCAAGCAGCCGGGGATCGCGCGTTGACTGTGCGGGCCTATATCAACGCGGCCCGCATGGCGATGAAGCTGAATCAACCGGATCACGCGCGTGACTGGCTGGACCGGGCCTTCGACATCCTGAAAGATTTCGAGCCTTCGCACGACAAGGCCATGAATCTCATTCAGACAGGACTGGGCTACCAGCAACTCCGTGCCTCGATGCCGGCCATGAACGCCCCCCTGCTGCTGCGCGCGGCCGGCGTGCTGCTGGAAGCGACGACCGTGGCGGAACAGATCGGCGACGAGCGGACTCGCTCCTATGCCGAAGGCTATCTCGGTCACTTGTATGAAACCGAACATCGCTACGACGAATCGTTGCAGCTGACCAGACGCGCGGTCTTCTCCGCCCAGTCGGCCAACGCGCCGGAGTCACTCTTCCGCTGGCAATGGCAGCTCGGCCGTTTGTTGGCAGCCACAGGCAAGCTGGACGAGGCCATTGCCTCCTATGGTAATGCCACCACGACCCTGCGCCCCATTCGCATCGAAGTCGCCTCCGCATGGGGACACGATTCATTCGCCGGAGAAGATTCGGTCCGCGCGCTCTACTTTGAACTCGCCGATCTGTTGCTCCATCGCGCCTCGCTGACGGCTGACTCGCAAGGAGCCGAGCAGTATCTTCGCCGCGCACGCGACGCGATCGAGACCTACAAGGCCGCCGAGTTACGGGATTACTTCCAAGACGACTGTGTGGATACGCTGCAAGCGCGTATCACGAAGCTGGATAAGCTGGCCGCCGGAACGGCCGTGGTGTATCCCATTGTCTTCGCCGATCGATTGGAACTGCTGGTCAGCCTCCCCAATGGGCTGAAACGGCTGTCGATCCCCGTCTCATCCGCCACGCTCACACAAGAAGTGCGTGCTTTTCGCAAAACGGTCGAAAAGCGAACGACGCGCGAGTATCTCCCTCACGCCCAACAACTGTACGCCTGGTTGATCCACCCGCTCGAACCGGATTTGGCCTCCTTCCAGATCGACACACTGGTCTTTATCCCCGATGGTCCGCTCCGCACGGTGCCGATGGCCGCGCTCCATGACGGCAAGCAGTTCCTCATCGAGAAATTTGCGGTGGCTACCACGCCAGGCCTGAATCTTACTGACCCGAAACCGATCGATCGCAACAAGGTCCGGCTGTTGTCGGGCGGGCTCACGCGAGCCGTTCAAGGATTTCCGTCCCTTCCCTTCGTCGAAGAAGAAATCAATGCCATTCGCACGCTCTACCAGGGAGATCAACTCTTGAATGCCGAGTTTTCGACTCCGCGGCTTGAACAAGAATTAAAAGATCACCTCTATGGCATCTTGCACATTGCCACCCATGGCTGGTTTGCCGCAGACACGACACAGTCCTATCTGTTGACCTATAACGGAAAGCTCACCATCAATGAACTGGACCGTCTGATCGGTCTGTTCCGCTATCGAAAAGATCCACTGGAGCTCTTGACCCTCAGCGCGTGCCAGACCGGCACAGGCGACGACCGTTCGGCGCTCGGCCTGGCCGGTGTGGCCATCAAGGCCGGAGCCAGAAGTGCTCTCGCGACACTCTGGTTCATCAACGATGAAGCCTCAGCTGCCTTGGTCTCCGAATTCTACAGGCAGCTACGCAATCCCACGCAGTCGAAGGCACAGGCTTTGCAGCAAGCACAGCAGAAGCTCTTGGCAGATCGAGTCTATGAACATCCGGCCTACTGGTCGCCGTTTCTGTTGCTGAACAACTGGCTGTAACATACCGCTGGGTTCGTGCTAGAACATGCGAGCATACATGGAGCGTGACGTGCGAGAAAGGCGGGATACGGGATACACGATTCGGGATTCCGGGAACCTCGAACCGTCGTCCGGAGCGCGTATCCCGTATCGCGCATCCTCTCTCCCCCGTCTCGCGCGCCAGGTTTTCCACAGCCGTCTAGAAAGGCTCTAGCGATGCGAAGCCTAACTATCTCTCTACTATCGGGATTAATCCTAAGCACAGGGTTGGTTGACCCGGTTACGACGCCGGCGGCATCGGATCAGCCAGCCGTTTTGCAGTCTGGGTCAACGGAGGATCTGCTGGTTCCCCTCTACCAGGCCCCCAAGAAGCTGACCCCGCGTGCTCGCGTGGGTGGCGGATTGCGCGGGACGGACGGAAGCGATCCCGTGATCGTGGCCTTGGTGCCGGACCATGTCGGGTTCACGTTCAAGAAGACTCCAGGCCTGAACTGGTTTCTCTCTAAACCGACGACCTACCCGCTGAAATTTACGCTCATCAACAACGAATTGGTCAAGCCGTTGCATGAAGGCCCGATTCCCACGCCGGATCATGCAGGCGTTCAATCCATCAACCTCAAAAATTTAGGCATTGTACTTGAGCCGGACGTGACATATCGCTGGTACATCTCCGCGATTCGCGATCCTGAGTCGCCGTCAAAGGATATTGTGGCAGGCGGCATGATCGAGCGCTGTGAGTTCAATACGTGCCTCATAACAATGGAAGTCAACTTGAGCTGCGACCTCCAAAGCGTCAAATGGAATGCCGCGCATGGGTTTTGGTACGATGCCATCTCTTGTCTTTGCGATCTCATCAAGACCGATCCGCGGGATACCTCGTTGCGACGCACCCGCGCGGGCTTGCTCAAGCAGGTTGGCCTCAACGGCGTGGCAGAGTGGGATCTCAAGTCGGCTCCTCCGGAGAAGTAACCGCGCTTGCCGAGTTCTGAGTTATTGGGAACTAAACTCGATACTCTTCTTTCAGCGTTTCATGCCGACTCATTCCACACTCCTCATTCCTTCGAGTTCCCCCCCCCTCAGATTTTTCCGACAACTCAGAACCCAGAACTCAAAACTCAGAACTTCCCCCCGTCCTCTCTCCTCGTCTTCCAACTCAGAACTCAAAACTTATAAC
>Ga0194035_1000146_pt1 | contig 41502 bp, 33 predicted proteins | sample JunL2320m_MetaG_FD_148680 | JGI IMG/M metagenome (GOLD analysis project Ga0194035, IMG submission 148680) | Anoxic zone freshwater microbial communities from boreal shield lake in IISD Experimental Lakes Area, Ontario, Canada - Jun2016-L239-20m | ecosystem: Environmental > Aquatic > Freshwater >...
TGATCCTGCTGCTGGCAGGGGGCTTTCGGCAACGAGCGCAGGCCTGCCAGCAGCAGGATCATGATGAAGGGCGTGTAGACCCACATGTCGACCAGCACGACGGTGAACAGGGCCGTATCGGGGTCAGACGCCCACTTGAAATCATGGATGCCGATGAGGGTGAGGAGATAGCTCAGCACACCGAAGTCCGGGTGCGTCATCAGCTTCCACATCAGCGCGGCGAGCGCGGGCGCCGTCATCAGCGGCAGGAGGAGCAGGATGGACGCGATGTTGTTGAAGCGCGAAGGGCGCTGCAGCAGCAGCGCAATGCACAGGCCCAGCAGCAGCTCGAGAACCACCGTCAGGAAGGCGTAGGTGAGCGAGATGTAGACGGTGTTCCAGAACTTCGGGTCGGTGAAGAAGTTGATGTAGTTCTGGAACCAGATGAAGCCCTTCATGGCGGGCAGGTTCATCCGGTAGCGCAGCATCGAGTAATAGACGGCGGTGAAGAAGGGAATGAGGATCCCGATGCACATGAGGAGTGCCGGAAGGGACAGGATATAAGGCAGGGCCCGGCGCATGAAGCGGCTCTGCTTCACGGGGGTGCGCATCTCTGTGGCGGCGGCTGTCATTCGGAGGCCCGGAATTCGACGGTGGGACGGTGGAGGAAAAGGCGCGCGGGTTGCCGCAGGGAGTCGGTGCCCCGCGCGCCAGTTCTGCTTACTTAGCCAAGGCCGGCTTCTGCCAGCTTCTTGTCCATTTCGGCGGCCATCGCGTCGAGGCCTTCATCGACGTTGATTTCCTTGGCCACCATCTTCTGCAGGTTCTCGGCCCACAGCGTCGTGAGGTCGAAGAACAGCGGCTGGGCGGTGAAGTAGATCTTCGCGCCCGGTGCGGAAACTTCGTACTGATTGAGGTAGCCCGGGTAGGACTTGTCGATGCGGGCGCGGAACTCGTCGTCCTTCCACACCGAGGCGCGGACGGGGTTGACGAAGTCCATCTTGCGGGCGCCGAACAGGTCATGCTCGGTGGAGGTCGCCCACTGCAGGAAGTACCAGGTGGCGTCCTTCTGGGTGCCGGCATTGTTCATGGCCAGCGACCAGATCCACACGTTGGGGGTGGGGGCAGCCGCTGCCGGGTTGGCCGCGAACGGCGCATAGCCCAGGTTGCCGGCTTCCTTGTTGTCGCCGCCGTTCATGAAGTAGCCGAGGATGTCGGCGTCGAAGATCATGGCGGAAGCGCCCGCACCGAGGTCGGTGCCGACCTGGTACCAGGTGTAGGTGGACCAGTTCTTCGGCCCTGAGTCCTGGATCATCTTGACCCAGTCCTTGTGGTAGGACTTGGAGCCAGCCGAGTTCATCGCGGCCTTCAGCTTGCCGTCGGCGACATTGAAGTCCTTTTCGCCGAAGTTGGCATAGCCCGAGAGGAAGCCCGGGTGGATGGTCGCCCAGCTGCGCGAACCGCGGACGCCGATGCCATACGGGCCACCGAGGTCCTTCGTGAGCTTCGCCGAGACTTCGATCATCTCGCCGATGTTCTTCGGGGGCTGCACGCCGACCTTGTCGAACATCTTCTTGTTGTAGGAGATGTTGTTGAGCTCGAAGCCCCACGGGATGCACCACTGCTTGGCATCCGCCGAACCCAGTTCGCCGCCCGGTACGCCGTTCCACGAGGTGGAGGCGCGAAGCCCCGGCAGCACGTCTTCCCAATTGTAGTTGGGGTTCGTCTTGGCCGGGTCCTTGATGTACTCGTTGAGGTCGGTGATCCAGCCGGCCGGACCATAGGTCCAGGTCATGTAGGCGCCGGTCATGAAGGCATCATACTCGGTCGAACCCGAGGAGAGTGCTGCCGTCACCTTGTCGAAGTAGACGTCCTCGGGGAAGATGTCCCACGAGATGTCCATGCCGGTCATGTCCTTGAAGGCCTGGATATTGGCGATCATGGCATCGGCATAAGGATGCTTGTTGAGCAGGAGCTTGAGCTTCGTGCCCTTGTACTTCATCCAGTCGAAGTCGGCAGCCATGGCGCGGGTCTGCGCCTGGGTCAGGAACACGCCGGCGGCCGAGGCCGAAAGGCCCAGCTTGGCGGCACCATTGATCACTTCGCGGCGGCTGATCTTCTTCGCCACGAAGGCGTCGAAGAGGCCTTTTTCTTTCTCGAACATTCCCATTCCTCCGTTGGTTTGTGGGGTCTTCTTGTTTAGCCCGGTGCGGGTTTTCCGTTCTTCTTGCCGGGCTCACGTCCCGGTTTCAGCGAGACGAGGCGCCTTGCGGTCGCCTCGTCGGTGATCAGGCCAAAAAGCAGTCCGTGCGCAAGAATGGCGCGGATGGCCCGAGTTTTCGATGTGCCGCCGGCAACGGCGACGATCCTGTGGCTCTTGAGGTCCGAAAAGCGCGGCGCCATGGCGCGCGCGGACACAGAATTCGGCAAATGCTCGCCATGTTCGTTGAAGAAATGACCGAGTATCTCGGCGCAGGCGCCGGTCTTCATCACCTCTTCAACGTCTTCCTCGTCCACCATGCCGGCGGTGGCGATGAAGCTCTTGCGGTCCACTTCGCCGATGCCGGCGATATAGAGTTCGGCCTCCCGCGCCATGGCGATGACGTCGGAGACGCCATATTGTGCCTCGAGCACCTGCCGGTCCTTTTCCGAGTTGGCGAAGAACGGCACCGGCATCACATAGGTTTCCGCTGCGGTGCGCTCGGCCAGGCGGTGGATCACGTCGAAGGGGCTGGCCGCAAAACGCCGCGTCAGGCCACCGAGCAGCGAGACGAATTTGGTGTCATTGGCTGCAACGCTCGGCATGAGGTCCACCGCAGTTGCCAGGGTGCGGCCATGGCCCATGCCGATCATGCGATACTTGGCCGATTCGATGAGGTTGCGCAGGTAGCGCGCCCCCGCCATGCCAAGCGTGCGCAGCGGCAGCGAGCCTTCATCGATGTTGGGCACCACCTCGCAGAAGGCGAGGCCATAGTCGGTCTTGAGCTTCTCCTCCAGCGCGATGCAGCCGGAGATCGGGCCTTCGACGAAAACGCGGATCAACCCGTCGGCCCGGGCCTTGGCGATGAGGCGGTGCGCCTTGGTGCTCTGCACGCCCAGAAGCTCGGCCACTTCGCCTTGCGTCTTGCCTCCAGCGAAGTGCAGCCACGCGGCGCGGGCCGCAAGGGCGGCCTCCTCGTCCACCTGAGGGGCTGGCTGGTGAAGCGTCAACGTCTTCCCATTTGCTTGTGAAAATTTTTTCTTGAGGTGCAATATTTTTCAGATAAGCTCTGGCGTCAACAGAATTCGATATTGCGCTGCAATATCAGCGGGCTCCGAAACATGGGATGTGCACGCGGAGCGCAGCCCGATTGCGGCCACACCCAAATCCATGTCCTATTGGGCAGCCCTTGCGAAGTTAGGATGCAACTGATGAAGACGCCGTGGATCGGCACCAGCTGGAAGATGAACAAGACGCGGAGCGAAGCCCGCGCCTTTGCCGAGGCGCTGAAGGCGTCACCCTTCGCGCAGACGGGCAGGGCGCAGCCCTTCGTCATTCCGCCCTTTCCCTACATCACTGAGGTCGCCGGCATCCTCTCCGGCACCCGCGTCAAGGTCGGGGCCCAGAACATGCACTGGGCGGACGGCGGTGCCTGGACGGGCGAAGTCTCAGCCCTGATGGTGAAGGACTGTGGTGCCACGCTGGTCGAACTCGGCCACAGCGAACGTCGCACGCATTTTGGCGAGACCGATGAGACGGTCTCGAAAAAGGTGACGGCAGCCGTGCAGCATGGGCTCATCGCGCTCGTCTGCATCGGCGACACGCGCAGCGAATATGAGGCGGGCGCCACGGCGGACGTGCTGGCGAAGCAGACGCGTTATGCCCTGCGTGACGTCGGCAAGCATGCGCCGGGCAAGGTCATCCTCGCCTATGAGCCGGTGTGGTCAATCGGGGAAGGCGGCATTCCGGCAGATCCCGATTTTGCCAACGCACAGCATGCGAAGCTGAAAGCCCTGACGGCGGAGATTGTGGGCCAGCCGCTGCCCATCCTCTATGGCGGCAGCGTCAATCCGCAGAATTGTTGCGATCTGGCCGCCATGTCGGATATTGACGGGCTCTTCATCGGAAGGTCCGCCTGGGACCCCGCCGGATTCATCGGCATCATCGACGCCGTCACAAAGAGATTGGGAGACAAGCCATGAAGATCGCCGTGGGCGCCGACAGCGCCGGAAAGCCCCTCCTCGATGTCATCGAGGCGCATCTGAAGTCAATGCCTGCGCACGAGATCACCAATCTCAGCCAGTCCGGCTATTATGCCGATCTCTCCGCCAACCTCGCCCACAAGGTGAAGGACGGCGAGTATGAGCGTGGCATCCTCATCTGCGGCACCGGCATCGGCGTCTGCATCTCGGCCAACAAGGTGCCGGGTATCCGCGCGGCCCTCACGCATGACACTTATTCGGCCGAACGTGCGGCAAAGTCCAACAACGCCCAGATCATCACCATGGGTGCCCGCGTCATCGGGCCGGAGCTGGCCAAGGCCATCGTGGATACGTGGCTGGCATCGGCGTTCGATCCCAAGGGTTCGTCGGCCGCCAATGTCGAAGCGATCAACAAGCTGGATGGTTCTTGCTGAACCCGAGCTGCTTCCTCACAACCACTATGGCCGGGCTTGTCCCGGCCATCTTCTTTGGCAGCGGGACAAGAGGATGCGCGGATCAAGTCCGCGCATGATGTAACTTGAGCAATGCCTGCCGCTTTAGAGCGACGTGAACCCGAAGCTCGATGCTGGCAGATCCAGGTAGTGCTTCAACTCCGCATCCAGCTTCATCAGCGAAATCGAGAACCCCGCCATCTCCTGCGAGGTGAGCCAAGAGCCCACAAGGCTGCGGTGCACCGTTATGCCCTCGCGCTCGAGAATCTGCCGCACCCGGCGATTGGCGATCAGCAGTTCGAACATCGTCGTGGAGCCAAGATTGTTGATGAGCAGCGCCACCTCATCACCCCGTGAATAGGGCAGGTCACGCAGGATTGGCGCCATCATCTGGTCGACGATGTCGTCCGCCGTCGTCATCTTCTGGCGCTTCACGCCCTTCTCGCCATGCGCGCCCATGCCGATCTCGATCTCGTCATCACCCAGCTCGAAGGTAGGCTTGCCCGATTCAGGAAGCGACCCGGGCGAAACGGCAACACCCATCGAGCGCGTGTTGGCCTCGGCCTTCGCCGCCACGCGTGCCACCTCGTTGAGGCTGTCCAGTTCCGCCGCGGCACCACCTGCGATCTTGATCACGAACACGTCGCCCGCAATGCCGCGCCGTTCATCGGGGCGATCAGGCGCGCCCACCGCCACGTCGTCGCGCACGCGAATGGTGCGGGTATCGATCCCCCCGGCGGCGAGGAACTCGGCCGCCATGTCGAAGTTCATGTTGTCGCCGGAATAATTGCCATAGACGAAGACCACGCCCTTGCCCCGGTTGATGGCGCGTGCCGTCTCGCAAATGGTCTGGGGTGAAGGCGAGGTGAAGACTTCACCCGCCGCTGCGCCATCCGCGAGGTTTCGGCCCAGGAAGCCGCCGAAAATAGGCTCATGCCCGCTGCCGCCGCCCACCAGCAGCGCCACCTTGCCGGCAGGAATCTCCTTCAGGAAGAAGGCGCCATGGCCCTCCACCTTGCTCACGCGCCCGTCATAGCCAAGCACCAGACCTTCCATCATCTCCTGCGTGGCGTGGCGCGGGTCGTTCAGGATCTTCTTTGGCGTCTTCATGTGTATCCCCCCGTATTTTCTCTCAACGTATTTCCACGAGGCATAACATGTGAGGACTGCCACTTGAAGCCGCCACGCTCGCAGCCCTATCCTTCGACCCATGACGCATGAAGACATCCGCGCCGCTGTCGCCAAGCTGTGTGAGGGCTACCCTGGCCCTTACTGGCGCGCGCTTGACCGCGAACGGGCCTACCCATCGGCGTTTGTGGCAGAGCTGACGCGTTCCGGCTTTCTGGCCGCGCTCATTCCGCAGGCCTATGGCGGCTCCGGCCTGCCGCTCAGTGCGGCGGCGTCCATCCTCGAGGAAATCCAGGCGGCGGGCTGCAATGGCGCAAGCTGCCATGCCCAGATGTATGTGATGGGCACGCTGCTTCGCCACGGCAGCGAGGAGCAGAAGCAGCGCTACCTCCCGCGCATCGCTTTGGGCGAGTTGCGGCTGCAGGCCTTCGGCGTGACGGAGCCTGACAGCGGCACCGATACCGCGTCGATCACCACCACCGCGCGTCGTGAGGGCAACCACTACATCATCCGCGGCCGCAAGATATGGACGAGCCGTGCCGAGCATTCCGATCTGATGATCGTCCTCACACGCACCTCGCCCGTTGCAGACGGCATGAAGCGCACGAGCGGACTGTCGGTCTTCCTGGTCGATCTGCATGAGGCCCGCACACACGGCCTCACCATTGATCCGATCCGCACCATGATGAACCATGCCGCCACCAGCATCGGGTTCGACGATGTACCCGTGCCAGCCGAGAGCCTCATCGGCAAGGAGGGCGAGGGATTCCGCTACATTCTCTCGGGCATGAATGCCGAGCGCATCCTGATTGCCGCTGAATGCGTGGGTGATGCGCGCTGGTTCATCGACAAGTCTTGTGGCTACGCGAAAGAGCGCGTGGTGTTCGGCCGCCCGATCGGCCAGAACCAGGGCATCCAGTTTCCCATTGCCCGCGCCTATGCCAACATGCGCGCAGCGGGCCTGATGGTGAATGAGGCGCTTCGCCGCTTCGAGGCGGATGAACCCTGCGGACCCGAGGCCAACATGGCGAAGATGCTTGCGGCGGACGCCAGCTTCGAGGCCGCCAATGCAGCGATCCAGACGCATGGTGGTTTTGGCTTCGCCGAGGACTTTGATATCGAGCGCAAGTTCCGCGAAACGCGGCTCTACCAGGTGGCGCCGATCTCCACCAATCTCATCCTGTCCTACCTTGCCGAGCATGTGCTCGGCCTTCCGAGGTCCTACTGATGCCCGATTTCAGCGATTGGATTGGCCGCAGCGTGACGCGCATCGACACCGTCACGCAGCGGCTGTTCGACAAATACAGCGCCACCATGGCACCATTTCTGTTCGAACCGGGTGATCGCATCGCGCCGCCGGGGCTTCACTTCGGCGTCGCACCCCCCACACCGGAAACGGATGAGACCGGCCCTGACGGTGCTGAACTCAAGGGGGTGTTCCTTCCACCCATTCCCCAGTCACGCCGCATGTGGGCGGGAGGATCCATCGAGACCCTGCGGCCGCTGCGCCACGGGGCGCTGGTGATCCGCACCTCCACCATCACCGATGTTCGCTTCAAGCAAGGCAGCGGCGGCGAGATGTGCCTCGTCTCGGTCGAGCACGACATTGCCGATGGCAACGGAACCGCAATCCGCGAACGGCAGGATTTGGTGTTCCGCGATCCGCCGTCCGAGGGCGTGCCGCCCGTAGGGCCAGACCAGAAGATCACGGCAGACTGGCAGGTGGATGCTTCGCCACTGCTGTTGTTCCGGTTCTCGGCCTTCACCTTCAACGGTCACCGCATCCATTACGATCTCAGCCACACCCGGGAAGAGGGCTATCCCGGACTGCTGGTGCACGGGCCGCTGCAGGCCGCCATGATGCTCAACCTGGCAGCCGACAAGCTCGGCTATGTGCCGCAGCGTTTTGATTATCGATGCCTTGCGCCTCTCTATTGCGGCGCCCGCTTCGGCGTCGCCTGGGATGCGGGTGTCCTGCGCGTCATCCGCAGCGATGGCGTCACAGCGGCGGAAGGCCAAGTTCGCGCTCGAGGAACAGGCTGAGCAGCACCGTCTTGGCATCGACGATGCGACCGTCCTGCACCATGCGGCGCATCTCGTCGAAGGGCATTTCCAGCACCTCGATGTCCTCGCCCTCATGGGCCTCGCCGCCGCCCGCGCCGATGCGTGCGGCGTGGTCGTAGTCTGCAATGAACAGGGAAAGCCTTTCCGTGACGGCGCCCGGCGACATGTAGACGGTCGTCATGAAGCGCAGGTTGGCCAGGCGGAAACCGAGCTCTTCTTCCGCCTCGCGCATGACGCATTGCGCCGGATCATCATCGTCCAGAAGCCCGGCACAGGCTTCGATGATGAAGCCGTCGTGGTCGTGAAGGTAGGCCGGAAGCCGGAATTGCCGCACCAGCAACACCGTGCCGCGCTGCGCGTCATAGGGCAGCACCGTGGCGCCATGCCCGTGGTCATGGACCTCGCGTTCGAGAACATCCTCGCGCCCGTCGCTGCGGGTGTAGCGGATCGTATAGCGGTCGAGCCGCGCCCAGCGGCGTGAAAGTGGCTCCACCTTCTCGATCACCACGCGGCGCTTCATGTCTCCCGCTCCTGCTTCACGGCTGTCAGGATGCCCTGCGCCAGTGGGCCCTCCGCCAGTGCCTCCACGGGCACGTGAACGCGCCGCCGCCAGTTCGGCCATTCGCGGTCGGTGCCGGGCACGTTGAGGGGGTCTGTCTCGCCCGCCAGGTCATCTGCCTGCACCAGCATGATCTGCGATGGCGTGCGCGCCACGAAGCCATGCGTTGCGGCGCTCGCCAGCAAGCTGTCATCGCCCGCATAGCCGGTGCGGTTGCCGAGAAGGCGATCCTCCTCGCCGCGCAATGCCGTCTGCTCGCTGGCCTGCACGCCCGAGATCTGGCCAATCGCCATCGCAATCTCGATGTCACGCCCCGCGCGCCAGCCCATGAAGGTCGGAAGGTCATGCGAGGCGAGGCACGCCAGCGCGTGCCTGGGGTAGTCATCGCCGGGCTTGAAGCCTATTCCCTCGCGCTCGAACCACAGCACGCGGTAGGAGAGGATGTGTGTCGCCGAGAGCTTGTCACGCAGTCCCTCCGGCACCGTGCCGAGGTCCTCTCCCACCACGAGGCACTGGTGGCGATGGCTTTCGATGGCCGTCACCGCGATCAGTGCGTCGAGCGGAAAGCGGACATAGGCGCCATGTCGGCCCTCGGCTCCTTGCGGAACCCAGAACTGCCGGGCAAATCCCAGCACATGGTCGATGCGCAGTGCCGCGGCGTGGCGCATGTTGGCGGCGATCACGCGGCGCATCGGCTCCATGCCCTGCGCGTCGAGGGCAATGGGCGAGAATGGCGGCAGGTTCCACACCTGCCCCGCCGCCGAGAACGGGTCGGGTGGCGCCCCGATCGACACGCCCGCGGCGAAGGCCGTGGGGTTGGCCTCGAGTTCGCCGCCGTCGAAGGCGCAACCCAGCGCGAGGTCGCCATAGAGGTTCCTGTGACCGGCGGCTTCCGCCAGCTGCCCGTCCGCGATCCATTGCAGGAAGGCACGATAGGCGATCCGGTCGGGCGAGGGCGCTTCGCCCATCCGCTCCGCCTCGAAGCGACCATGAGCGGCCAGCGGCGCACCGCCTGCGCGCATGAAGCTGTCGAGCGCCGGTGCTCGTCCCAGTTCGGCAAAGGCAGCTTCCAGCAATCGCGCCTTGGCCTGCCACACGGCGGGGTAGTCAACCAGCGGCAACCTATCGAGCTCTGCGAAAGCGGCGCGGGATCTTACCGCAAGTTCCGCCGTCCGCGGCAGCGGTTGCATTTTCAGCAACCTGTCGATGCTGATGTAGAGGGGATCAATATAGTGCCGGTCGGATGGTTGATAGGGGCTGGCCCGGCTGCGGTCAGACGGGAACAGGTGATGCAGCGGGTTCAGGCCCGCATAGTGCCCGCCGATGCCAGCGCTCAGGCCTGCAAGGCGGCGGAGCGTTTCGAGATCGCCAATCCCCTCGCTTCCCTCGTGGCGCAGCGCATAGAGATGCGAGGCCAGGCCAAACACCCGGTGCCCATCGGCGATCTCCTGTGGCAGGTGGCATGCGCCGGGGCTGGCGATTACGCTGCGTGGCTCATCGTCCCCGTCCCGCAGCCGGTAGCAGCCCGGCTCCAGGCGGGCGCGCGCGGGCGTGCCGGGTGCCACGTCGATCGTCTGTGTGCCACCTTGCTCATCTGCGATAACGATCCTGCGCCGGTGCGCAGCGGGCGGCAGAAGCATCGCCTCTTCGCCAGCCCGGACCACCAGCGGCTTCGGGCGTGACAGGGTGGCGTAGGCCTGTTCGATGTCGTGCGCGGTCGCGAAGCCAAGGCCGAGGGCGGTAAGCAGCGCACGCTGCGTGTCGAGGCTCACGCGATGATGCGTGCCGTCGACCTCCCACCACTCCGCCTCGATGCCGGCGGCGATGGCGAGCGCTTCGACGTCGTCATCCGCCACACCGGTCGTCGCGATGCGTTCCTCGGCGAAGACCGAGACGGACTGTGCGGGCAGTTCCTCGCCCTCGGCAGAGCAGAAGAGCCTTGACCAGCGGTGGCCGCCGCGTCTGGGCAGTGCCAGGCCACGCGCCGCGCCGCGGTTGAAGACCAGCGCCACACGCCTGGCACCTGCGACAAGCAGAAGGCCCAGCACCGAAGCCGCCGCGTCTTGCCAGCCCATCGGGCTGCCATCGGCGCCGAACCACTGTGCTGTGTGGTCCGTCAGGAACGCATCGCCCATGATCGGGCCCAGCGCGCGGCGCAGCTGCGCGAGCGCGGCGGTGAAGCCGATGAGCCGCTGGTCGGCCTTCGCCCAATCGAGCCACGTCGTCGCATTGTCCTGGGCATAGGCATTGTTGTTGCCGGATTGCGTGCGTCCGAACTCGTCGCCCGCCGTCAGCATTGGCGTGCCGCGGGAAAGGAACAGCGTGGCGAGCAGTGCCCTTGCATCACCGCCCGGCCATGTCGGCTCGTGCGCGTTGCCGTCGCGATTGTCCTCGCCATTGGCGGCGTTGTTCTTCGCGCCATAGGTCACCGCATCACGCAGCGTGAATCCATCATGCGCAGCGATGAAGTTGATGCCGGCGGATGGCGGGCGGTGCTGCCCGCCGAAGACGTCTGACGATCCCGCAATGCGCGTGGCGAAGGCGCCTGTCATGTGCGGCTCGCCACGCCAGAAGCGGCGCACCTCGTCGCGGTAGCGGTCGTTCCACTCCTGCCAGCGCGCCGGAAAATTCCCGAGCTGGTAGCCGCCCGGCCCCACGTCCCAGGGTTCCGCAATCATGATGAGGCGGGAGAGCAGGGGGTCCTGCTCGATGGCGCTGAGCAGCGGCGCATGCGGCGTGAAGCCCGTTGGCATCCTGCCCATCACGGTTGCAAGGTCGAAGCGGAAGCCGTCGATGCCGGTGCGCATCGCCCAGCTGCGCAAGGCATCCATCGCAAGCTGCAGCACCGCGGGCTCATCCAGCGCTAGCGTGTTGCCGCAGCCGGTATCGTTGATGAGTGTTGCCCCGTCACGGCGATAATACAGCGCCTCGTCGAGCCCGCGGAGCGACAGCGTGGTGCCATGAACGTCGCTCTCGCCCGTATGGTTCAGCACCACGTCGAGCACCACGCGGATCCCTGCTGCATGCAGCGCATCCACCGTGGCACGGATTTCCTCCAGCCCCCCCGGTGCCAGCCGCGGGTCAGGCGCCATGAAACTCACCGGATTATAGCCCCAGGCATTGGAAAGACCGACGGTCGGCAGGTGCCGCTCGTCGATCCACGCGGCAAGCGGCATCAGCTCAACCGTGTCGACGCCAAGTCGCTTGAAATGCTCGATGATCACCGGCTCGGCCAGTGCGGCCACCGTGCCGCGCTTCTCGGGTGGCACACCCGTGTGCAGCATGGTGAAGCCCTTGACCGGCACTTCATAGATGAACTGCGGCCGGTGCGGCGGCAGCGCCTGCGCGTCCACTGCAACATGTCCGGCAATGGCCTTCGGCACGCACAGCGAGGTCTCGGTGCCGCGCTGCATCAGTTCCGGCAGATGATGGAATGGCCCTGTGAGCTGCGTCGCATAAGGATCCAGCAGCAGTTTCTCAGGGTCGAAGCGCTGGCCATGCTCGGGCGACCACGGCCCCTCGGCGCGCAACCCGTAATGCATGCCCGCCACAAGACCGGGAACGAAGCCGTAATGCACATCGCCCAGCCGATGGTCCAGCGGAATGCGTGCCGTCTCCACTTCGCCGTCGAACAGCGAGACCAAAATGCGCGTGGCATGGCGCGACACCACGGCCACATTGGCGCCGTCGGCGGAAGGCGTGACGCCGAGTGGAAAGGGCAGGGCCCGTGCGGCGTCCACGCTCAGGTGATCACCGTGGGCGCGGCACGGCCGGTGCGCGCCTCGATCCCGGCCAGCGCGCGCGACAGCGCGATGAGATCGGCCAGTGCAACTTGTGTCTCGATGGCATGGCGGCTCGCATCGGGCTCGTAACGCTCGATATAGACGCGCAACGTGGCACCCGCCGTGCCAGTGCCGGACAGGCGATAGATGATGCGTGAGCCATCCGCGAAGATCAGCCGAATGCCCTGGTGCGTGGTGCGCGAACCATCCACCGGGTCATCATAGGAGAAGTCATCCGCCATGCTGATCCCGTGCTGGCCGACGAGGCTGGGCAGCTGCTCGCGCAATGCCTTCATCAGCCCGTTGGCGGCCTCCGCATCGACCTCTTCATAGTCATGCCGCGAATAATAGTTGCGGCCATATTCGCGCCAATGCGCCGTCACAATCTCGGCCACACCCTGGTGGCGCTTCGCCAACACGTTGAGCCACATCAGCACGGCCCACAGCCCGTCCTTCTCGCGCACGTGGTTCGAACCAGTGCCGAAGCTCTCCTCGCCGCACAGCGTGGCCTTGCCGGCATCGAGCAGGTTGCCGAAGAACTTCCAGCCGGTCGGCGTCTCATAGGCGCCGATCCCCAGCCTCTCCGCCACGCGGTCGGCCGCACAGCTTGTCGGCATCGAGCGGGCGATCCCGGCGAGGCCCTGCGCATAGCCGGGCGTCAGCGTTGCATTGGCAGCGAGAATGGCAAGCGAGTCCGATGGCGTCACATACATGCCGCGCCCGATGATCAGGTTGCGGTCGCCGTCGCCATCGGATGCCGCGCCGAAATCCGGCCCACCCGGTGGCATCACGATGTCGACCAACTCCTTGGCATGCACGAGATTGGGGTCGGGGTGGTGGCCGCCGAAATCAGGCAGCGGCGTGCCGTTCATCACCGTGCCCTGGGGAAAGCCCAGAATGCCTTCGAGAATCCGATGCGCATAGGGTCCGGTGATCGCGCCCATGGCGTCGAACTTCATGGTGAAGCCGGAGGCGATGAGATCGCGGATCGCATCGAAGTCGAACAGCGTCTGCATCAGCGCGGCATAATCCGCCACAGGGTCGACCACCTGCACCACCATGCCTTCCAGCCGTGTCTCGCCAATGCGGCCGAGGTTGATGTCGGGCGATGTGGTGATGCGATAGCTCGAAATCGTCTTGGTGCGCGCGAAGATCGCGTCGGTCAGCTTCTCGGGCGCCGGGCCGCCATTGCCGGCATTGTACTTGATGCCGAAGTCGCCATCGGGCCCGCCCGGATTGTGGCTGGCCGACAGGATGATGCCGCCAAAGGCCTTGTACTTGCGGATGAGGTGCGAAGCGGCCGGCGTCGACAGCAGCCCGTTCTGCCCCACCATCACCCGGCCGAAGCCATTGGCCGCCGCCATGCGGATCGCCGTCTGGATGACCTCCGCGTTGTAGAAGCGGCCGTCACCGCCGATCACCAGCGTCTGGCCCGTGAAGCCGTCGAGCGAGTCGAAGATCGACTGGATGAAGTTCTCCGCATAATGCGGCTCGCGGAACACGGTCACCTTCTTGCGCAGGCCCGAGGTGCCGGGCTTCTGGCCTTCGAAGGGAGCGGTGGCGACGGTGAGGATCATGGGTGTGGAACCTTCACGAGATTGCGGTAGAGCTGGGCATAGGCAGCAGCGCTGCGGGCCCAGGACACATCCTGCTCCATGCCGCGCTTCTGCAGGCCGCGCCACAGTTTCGGGTCTGCAAAACACTCTGCGGTGCGGGCGAGCGTGTGTTCGAGCGTCGCCTCATCAACGGGCGCGAACTGGAGGCCGGTGGCAGCGCCCGCCTGCAGTGCCGCATCATTGGCATCGATCACCGTGTCATTCAGGCCGCCGGTGCGCGCCACAACCGGCACGCAGCCATAGTGCAACCCATAAAGCTGTGTGAGGCCGCAGGGTTCGAAGCGCGAGGGAACCAGAATGGTGTCCGCACCCGCCTGCAGGAGGTGCGAGAGTTCCTCGCTATAGCCGATGATCACCCCGATGCGCCCCGGGTGGCGCATCGATGCCTCGAAGATCGCATTCTCGATGGCCGTCTCGCCCGTTCCCAGCAGTGCGAGTCTCGCACCCGTCGCCACCAGCGCATCGAGGCTCGTAGCGAAAATATCCATGCCCTTCTGCCAGGTCAGCCGGCTCACCACGCCATGCAGCAACCCGTCGCCGGGCGCGAGCTTGAAGCGCGCCTCGAGTGTCCGCTTGTTGGCAACGCGCTTCTTCAATGTCTTGGCGCTGTAGTTTTCGGTGATCAGCGTGTCCTTCGCCGGGTCCCACACATCGGTGTCGATGCCGTTGACGATGCCGCGCAGAACCTGCCGCCTGGCGCGCAGCAAGCCGTCGAGCCCCATGCCATATTCCGGCGTGCAGATTTCCTGCGCATAGCTCGGGCTCACGGTGGTAATGGCATCCGCCGTGGCGAGCCCACCCTTCAGATAGCCCACATTGCCGTAATACTCGACGCCATCGATGGCGAAGGCCTGCTGCGGCAGGCCGAGAAGCCCGAAGACGGTGGCGGGGAACTGGCCTTGGAAGGCGATGTTGTGCACCGTCATCACGCTCTTCGGCCCATCGAGGAAACGCGCATAGACGGGCCCCAGTGCCGCCTGCCAGTCATGGCAGTGCAGCACGTCGGCGCGATAGCGGCGGTTGATGCCGCCCGCCACGTCGGCCGCGGCCTTGCCGAGTGCGGCGAAGCGCCCGGCGTTGTCTGGCCAGTCCAAGCCGTCCTTGCCGAGATAGGGGTTGCCCGGCCGGTCGAAGAGATGCGGCGCGTCGATGGCGATGATGTCGAGGCCATGCGCCGTGCCGCGCAGCAGCTGTGCTGCCCCGCCGAACAGGTCCTTGTAGGCATGGAAGGGTACCGCCTTCTCGAGTGCCGCCATCACCGCAGGGTAGCCGGGGATGATGGACGTCACCTCAACGCCCTCGGCGGCAAGTGCCGCGGGCAGTGCCCCCGTCACGTCGGCAAGCCCGCCGGTCTTCACCAGCGGAAAGAGTTCGGATGCGGCTGAGAGGACCTTCATAATGTGAGGCGATCGATCATCGGCTGGGTGATGAGGCAGATGCCGCTCGCCGTGCGGCGGAAGCGCTTGGCATCAAGCGCTGGGTCCTCTCCCACCACAAGCCCCTCGGGGATCACCACGCTGGTGTCGATCACCACCTTCTTGAGGTGCACGTTGCGCTGAATGTGCACGGAGGGCAGCACCACTGCCTCTTCGAGCGAGGAGAAGGAATTCACCCGCACATTGGGCGACAGCATGGTGCGTTTGATCGAGGCACCCGACACGATGCAACCACCCGACACCAGCGAGGCCACGGCCGCGCCGCGCCGACCCTCCAGGTCATGCACGAACTTGGCAGGAGGGGTCACCTCCGAATAGGTCCAGATCGGCCAGTTGTTGTCATAAAGATCGAGTGCGGGCAGCGTCTCGGTCAGGTCGATGTTGGCTTCCCAGTAGGCATCGACCGTTCCCACGTCACGCCAGTAGGACTCGGTCTCGTATTCGGAGCGGACACAGCTTGCGGTGAAACGATGCGCCACCGCCTTGCCATTGCTGACCAGCCAGGGGATGATGTCCTTGCCGAAATCGCGGCTCGAATTGGGGTCCGCCGCATCGCGCTTCAGCAGGTCTGCGAGCTTCGCCGTCGCGAAGACATAAATGCCCATCGAGGCCAATGCCATCTCGGGGTTGCCCGGAATGCTCGGCGGATCTTTCGGTTTTTCCACGAAGGCGGTGATCCGGTCCGTCTCGTCGACCGCCATCACGCCGAAGCCCGTCGCCTCCATGCGCGGCACTTCGAGGCAGCCGATGGTCACGTCGGCGCCGGAGTCAACGTGCTGCTGCAGCATCAGCTCGTAGTCCATCTTGTAGATGTGGTCGCCCGCCAGGATCACCATGTATTGCGGCCCATAGCTCAGGATGATGTCGAGGTTCTGGAACACGGCATCCGCCGTTCCGGCATACCACTGGTCTTCCGACACGCGCTGCGAAGCGGGCAGGATGTCGAAGCTCTCGTTGCGCTCCGGCCGGAAGAAGTTCCAGCCGCGCTGCATGTGGCGGATCAGGCTGTGCGCCTTGTATTGTGTGGCGACCCCGATGCGCCGGATACCGGAGTTCAAGGCGTTGGACAGCGCGAAGTCGATGATGCGCGACTTGCAGCCGAAGGGCACGGCGGGCTTCGCCCGCCTGTCGGTCAGCTCCATCAACCGGCTGCCGCGGCCACCAGCCAGCACATAGGCCATCGCGTCGCGCGCCAGCGGTCCTGTCCTGCGATTCTGGGCCATGGGCCGTCCTCCCTTTCCAGTTCCACTCCCACTTTCGGGGAGGCATCCACTTCATTCTCCCCTCCCCACAGGGGGGGAGGGAAACAAGGGAGGACGAGCCTATCCCACCCTAAGTCTCCTGCATGAAATACAAGGTTGCGAGCGGTGGCAAGGTCACCATTGCCTGGGCCGGCTTGCCATTCAGCGGGTTCGGCTCCGCCGTCACGGCGCCCAAATTGCCCATGTCGCTGCCGCCATAGCTATGGGCATCGGTGTTGACGATCTCCCGCCAGCGTCCGGCAACGGGGAAGGGCACGGCATAGCCCGTCCGTGGCACCGGCGTGAAATTGCTGATGACCACCACGATGGGGTGCCCCTCGCCCGAATGGCGCGCCCAGGCAAAGACCGAGTTTTCCTTATCGTCCGCAATCAGCCATTCGAAGCCCTCGGGCTCGCAGTCCCGCGCATGAAGTGCAGGCGTCCCGCGGTAGACGTGGTTCAGGTCGCGCACCAGCGACTGCACGCCGCGGTGCGGCGCGTGGTCCAGCAGGTTCCAGTCGAGGCTGCGGGCCTCCGACCATTCGTCCCAGGGTGCGAATTCCTGCCCCATGAACAACAGCTTCTTGCCGGGGTAGCCCCACATGAAGGCATAGTAGGCGCGCAGGCTTGCGAATTTTTGCCACGCATCGCCCGCCATCTTGTTCAGCAGCGAGCCCTTGCCGTGCACCACCTCGTCATGCGACAGCGGCAGCACGAAATTTTCCGAGAAAGCATAGAGCAGCCCGAAGGTCAGTTCATTGTGGTGGTGCTTGCGGTGCACGGGCTCACGCTTCAGGTAACTGAGCGTGTCATGCATGAAGCCCATGTTCCACTTGAAACCGAAGCCGAGGCCGCCCGCCGTCGTGGGCTTTGAGACGCCGGGAAACGCGGTTGATTCCTCGGCGATGGTCACGATGCCGGGGTTCTGGCCATAGGCCTCGTGGTTCACCCGCTTCAGGAAGGCGATGGCCTCGAGGTTCTCGCGGCCGCCATGCTCATTGGGAATCCACTCGCCCTCTTTGCGTGAGTAGTCGAGGTAGAGCATCGAGGCCACCGCATCGACGCGCAACCCGTCGATGTGATAGCGCTCCAGCCAGTAGAGCGCATTGTTGATGAGGAAGGACGTCACCTCGCGGCGTCCGAAATTATAGATCGCGGTGTTCCAGTCGGGGTGGAATCCCTGCCGCGGGTCTGCGTGCTCGTAGAGTGCGGTGCCGTCGAAATTGGCAAGGCCATGCTCGTCGGTGGGGAAATGTGCCGGCACCCAGTCGAGGATCACGCCGATGCCTGATCGGTGTGCACGGTCCACGAAGCGCGCAAAGCCTGCCGGGTCGCCAAAGCGCGAGGTCGGCGCATAGAGGCCGGTGGGCTGGTAACCCCATGAGGGATCGAAGGGATGCTCGCTGATAGGGAGCAGCTCCATGTGCGTGAAGCCCATGTCGGCCACGTAAGGGATCAGCGTGTCGGCGAGTTCGTCATAGGTCAGGAAGCGGTTGTCGTCCCAGCGCCGCCAGGAGCCGAGGTGCACCTCGTAGATCGACATCGGCGCGCGGCGCTGGTCGGTCTTGTTCCGGCGGTCGAGATAGGCCTTGTCTTCCCAAGCGAAGTTGTCGGTGCGCACCACGCGTGACGCGGTCTTGGGTCGCATCTCGGCGGAAAAGCCGAAGGGGTCGCTCTTCAGCGGCAGGAGCTTGCCCGCGGGGTCGAGCAGTTCATACTTGTAGCATTGCCCCTCAAGCGCGCCGGGAATGAAGATCTCCCACACGCCGGTGTCGCGGCGCTTGCGCATCACGTGGGCGCGGCCATCCCAGCCGTTGAAGTCGCCGACGACGGACACGCGTGAGGCATTGGGCGCCCACACCGCGAAATGCACGCCGTCATGTCCCTCATGCCGCATCGGATGCGCGCCGAGCCTGTCATGAAGGCGCAGGTGATTGCCCTCGCCGATGTAATAGTCGTCAAGCGGCCCCAGCACGGGCCCGAGAAGATAGGGGTCGACCACCGTCCAGCCGCCACCCGCATTGCGCGCGAGGTAGCCCAGCGCCTGACGGCTGGGGAGTGGCAGCGAACCCTCAAAGAAGCCCGCCTGATGGCGGCGCGGCAGCCACACAAGGCGCTTGCCGTTCTTGTCCAGGACTTCCAGTTCCTCGGCACCCGGCACGAAGGCGCGGACCACCCAGTCATTACCAGCCTGATGCAAGCCCAGCACCGCGAAAGGGTCACCGTGTCGAGCCGCTACGATAGCCTCGACCTCGGGCGCGGGCAGTGTCCAGTCCGGGTCGGCCATTGGGCGTCTGCTCCTAGTCGGTGGGCACGTTCCAGATGTCGCGGGCATATTCCCGGATCGTCCTGTCGGACGAGAACCAGCCCATGTTCACCGTATTGAGGATCGTCTTCTCCGTCCAGTCCTGGCTCCGCCGCCACAGCTTGGCGACGTCACGCTGCGCTGCGGCATAGGCATTGAAGTCGGAGCCTACCATGAACCAGTCGCCATGGGTGATGCTGTCGACGATTGGCCGGTAACGGTTTGCATCACCCGGCGAGAACACGCCGGAGCCAAGTTGGTCGAGCACATCCCGTAGCTCGTGGGCAGCATCCAGAACAGCAACAACATCAACACCAATGCGTCGTCTTTCTTCAACTTCCGCAGCCGTCAGACCGAAGATGAAGATGTTGTCGGCACCCACATGCTCCAGCATCTCGATGTTGGCGCCATCGAGCGTGCCAATGGTCAAGGCACCATTCAGCGCGAACTTCATGTTGCCGGTGCCGGATGCTTCCATTCCGGCAGTTGAAATCTGCTCGGAGAGATCGGCAGCCGGAACAATGACTTCGGCGAGGCTCACATTGTAGTTCGGGATGAACACCACCTTCAGCAGGTCGCGGATGTCGGGGTCGTTGTTCACCACATTGGCGACATCGTTGATCAGCTTGATGATCAGCTTGGCCTGCGCATAGCTCGCCGCCGCCTTGCCCGCGAAGATCTTGACGCGCGGCACCCAGGGCTTCTCGGGGTGCGCGCGCATCGCGTTGTAAAGGGCGATTGTTTCCAATATGTTGAGCAGCTGGCGCTTGTATTCGTGAATACGTTTCACATGGACGTCGAACATCGCCGCCGGATCGACCTTCAGCCCCATGCGCGCCGAGATCAGGTTCGCCAGTTCTTCCTTGTTGTGGCGCTTGATGGCGGCAAAGCGCTGCTGGAAGGCGGCATCTTTTGCAAAGGGTTTCGCCTTCACCAGAAGCGCCGCATTGTCCATCACATTGGCGCCGACGGCATCGTTGAGAAGTGATGTAAGTTGCGGATTTGCCTCGAGAAGCCAGCGCCTCGGCGTGATTCCGTTGGTCTTGTTGTTGATGCGGCCCGGGTAGAGTTCGTTGAGGTCGCGGAACACGCTCTGCTTCATCAGTTCGGTGTGCAAGGCGGAGACGCCGTTGATCGAATGGGCACCCGCGAAAGCCAGTTGCCCCATGCGCACGCGGCGCCCGTTGTGCTCGTCGATCAGCGACACCGAGGCGAGGAATTCGGATGTGCAGTCGGGTCGTTTCTGTGCGTCGGCGATGAGTTTTGCGTTGATGCCGTAGATGATTTGCATGTGCCGCGGTAGCACATGCTCGAACAGGTGCACGGGCCAGCTCTCGAGTGCTTCCGGCAACAGCGTGTGGTTGGTGTAACCGATCGCAGCCTTGGTGATCTCCCAGGACTGGTCCCAGTCGAGGCCATGATGATCAACCAATATGCGCATCAGCTCCGCCACCGCGATGGCGGGGTGAGTGTCGTTGAGATGGATCGCCACCTTGTCGGCCAAGAGCCGGATGTCGTCATACTGCTGCATGTGGCGGCGGATGATGTCCTGCAGTGAGGCGGAGGTGAAGAAATACTCCTGCCTGAGGCGCAGCTCCTGGCCCGCCGGTGTCGAGTCGGCCGGGTAGAGCACGCGGGTGATGATCTCTGCCTTGTTGCTCTCGGAGAGGGCTGCCGCATAGTCGCCGCTGTTGAAGGCATCGAGCCGGATGGGGTCGGGCGCGCGCGCCGTCCAGAGGCGGAGCGTGTTCACCCGCTTGCCGCGCCAGCCGACCATGGGCGTGTCGCAGGCAGACGCGATGAGCTTTTCGGCGGGCTTCCAGCGGCGCTGGTGACGGTTGCCGCTATCGACGCCCGGTGTCACCTGTCCGCCGAAGCCCACCTCATAGGCGGCCTCGCGGCGCGGGAATTCCCAGGCATTGCCATGCTCGAGCCAGTTCTCGGGCAGCTCCACCTGCCAGCCGTCGGTGATCTTCTGGCGGAACAGGCCGTGATTGTAGCGGATGCCATAGCCGTAAGCCGGGATGTCGAGGCTGGCCATGCTCTCCATGAAGCAGGCGGCGAGACGGCCGAGGCCGCCGTTGCCCAGTGCCGCGTCAGGCTCCATGGCCTCGACGAGGTCGACGTCGACATTCAGACCGGCCAGAGCCTCGGTGAAAGCGCCGGTGAGTTCGAGGTTGCTCATCGCGTCACGCAGCAGGCGGCCGATGAGGAACTCCAGCGACAGGTAATAGACACGCTTGGCATTGGCCTGGTAGGCGCGCTTGGTCGATTCCATCCAGCGGTCGATGATGCGGTCGCGCAGCGCCAGGATGGTGGCGTTGAGCCAGTCATGGCGCTTGGCCACGGCAGGGTCCTTGCCGATCGAATAGGTAAGCTTCTCGAGAATCTCGGCGCGGATCGTCTCTGGGTCGGTGCCGCGCGGTGCTGGCTTGATCATGTCTCGCTCGCTGGTCCTGCCGTGGAGTTTCCAAGATAAATCAGGAGGGTTGATTTATCCAAGTCAATTCGTTCCCTAGCCCTGTGTGGCCGACAAGGTTGCCACGCCTGTGACAATCATGGCGAGTCCCGCCCATTGGCCGGGTGAAACTTTTTCCTTGAGGAAGATCATCGCCATGATGACGGAGAGTGCGCCATAGGCCGAGATGCCGATGCCGGCGAATTCCTTGCCGGGGAAATGGCCTGACGTGTTGACGGCGATCACGCCGAGCACGTCGAGCCCGCCCATGACGAAGATGGCGATCCATTGGTTTTGGGTCAACACGCCACGCTTGCCATCGAAGAAGGCAAAGGGCAGCAGCACCAGCAACGCGATGGGACGCGACAGCCACGTGGCATCCACCTCGCCCACGGTCAGGGCCGCCTGCTGGCCCAGCACGATGGACGAAGAATATCCCAGCACCGACATGACGGCGAAGAACATCAGCACCGGCAACTTGCCGGGCTCGACCGCATTGATGCCGCCATCGGGCTCGCCCGAACGCGCAACGATAATGGCGCCCAGAAGTGTCGCTCCGACACAAGCCCACTGCAGAGGTGTCGGTTCCAATCCGTTGAACACGCCCCACAGCACGGCCAGCACAGGGTAGCCGGCCGTGATCGGCCCGACGAGCGAAACCGGACCGAGGCTGAAGGCCTTGAACAGCCCGCCGACTCCGAAGCCATAGGCAAAGCCCAGCAGCAGGCCCGAGAAGATGGCGGGGCCAGTGGCCTGCCAGACGGAGCCATCCCACAGCACATAGGCCGAGAGCAGGATGAAACCGGAAACCATGACCCAGGCTGCCGTGCGGAAGCCGCCGACCGCCCCGGCGATCGACCGGGCGATCACATCATGGATGGACCAACACAGCGCGGCGAACACGCCGAAAAGCACGGCAATCATGGCGTCGGAAATCCCCTGTCAGCTCCGTGGGCATGCATATCAGCACGCCCGCCGGAGGCCGGGAACTGCAATTGCGGCATGGTGCCCGCCGCCGGCGGCGCGGGCTCCGGCGTCAGCTGCGGCTCAGTAGCCGCGGTCCTTCAGGGCGGTGTTGCACTGGCTCCAGTACTGCGGCCAGGTCATGCCAGAGGGGATCTTGTCGGCGGCCTTGGCAGCGCGCCACTTGGCGCCGCACATCCTGATGCGCTTCTGCGCCGCGACCTGGCCGGGTGTTCCCTGTGAGGAGGACGCCTTGCCCGAGCCGCTCACTTCCGTGGCGCTCTTGAACTTGTCGAAGACCGACGCCGGGATGATGCCCTTCGATTCGAACTGGGCGAGCGAGGCATAGGGGCGGCCTTCGACGATGGCCTTGGCGCGCACCGGACCCACGCCCGGCAGCACTTCGAGCTCTTCAGCAGTGGCCGCGTTCAGGTCGATCTTGCCCACCGGTTCCGGCGGGCTCTTCTCTTCCGGGGTCTCGGCCACGGCGGGCTTGGCCCTGGCTTTGGACACAGTGACGTCGTCCTTGAACTTCTCGACGGTGGAGGCCGCAACGACGTTGCGGGATTCGAAATCATTCAGCGACTTGTAGGGCCTGCCTTCGATGATGGCATTGGCCTTGGCGGGGCCGATGCCGGGCAGCGCCAGGAGTTCGTCGACTGTCGCGGTGTTGAGGTCGATCCTGGTCGAGGTCTGCGCCGGGGTCTCGGCAGCAGCCGTCTCGGTGGCGGCAGCCTTGGCTTTTGAAACAGTGAGCTGGCCCTTGAACTTCTCGACGGCAGAAGCCGCCACGATGTTGCGGGACTCGAAGTCCTTCAGTGACTTGTAGGGTCGGCCCTCGATGATGGCCTTGGCCTTGGTGGGCCCGATGCCGGGCAGCGTTTCAAGCTCGTCGGCGGTCGCGGTGTTGAGATCGACCTTGCCCGCGGGCTGCGCTGCGGTGGTGGCGGCTTCGGTGGTCGCAGGCTTGGCCTTGGCGGTCGTCACCTGATCCTTGAACTTCTCGACAGTGGAGGCCGGAACGATGTTGCGGGACTCGAAGTCTTTCAGCGACTTGTAGGGTCGGCCCTCGATGATGGCCTTGGCCTTGGCGGGCCCGATGCCGGACAGGGTCTCGAGCTGGTCGGCGGTGGCCGTGTTGAGGTCGATCAATGCGGCAGTGGTTGCGGCTGAACTGTGCTGGACAAAGGCCAGCTGCGGGCTCGCGGACAGGGGAAGGCCCAGCATCAGGCCAAAGAATAACCACTTCCGAATAGACATGAGATCACCTGTTCGAATTTGTTTTAGCAATCGATTGCTAATATCCTTACGCCTGCACCCGCGACCGTTCAATAAGGTCTGGTTGTCGTGATGCGACGAGGCAAGGCTGGGGCTCGATCATTGCTGGCCTCCTCCGTCGATCAGTTCATCAGATCAGGGAAGGGGGACAGCATATGGTCCACTGCCGCGCGGGCTGACAGAGGCGAAGACGTTGCGGTTGCCCTACGGCCGTTCAGGTGTGACGACAATTCGCATTACTGGCAGGCCGCCAGAAATACGTATAAACACCTATAATTTTGGTGCCATAACTGCATGTGGGTGAACAATCTCAACTTCCGATTTGACCGATAGAAATACTGCCGATACAAAACTGGCAAATAGACTCTCCGGGCCAACAGGCAGGCAACGATCACAATTGCGCGCCTCCAGAGATGCGCGACACACAAGGGGACCAACATGAACATTGTCACGACCATCCTCAACATGATTGCGCCCGCGATCCTCGACAAGATTGCGGCATCACTCGGCATCAGCAGCGGTGCTGCGAAGTCGGCGCTCACCGCCGCCATTCCCGCCGTGCTTGGCGCCATGGGCAGCAAGGCCTCCACCGATGGCGGTGCGCGCGCCCTGTTCGACGCCGTATCGAAGACCGACACCGGCGCGATGGGCGACCTCGCCGCGACGCTGACCGGCAGCTCTGGCGCTGACTTCGTGAAGGGCGGCCTCGGCTCGCTCACCTCGCTTCTCGGCGACAACACGCTGAACGGCCTCACGGGTGCCATCGGCAAGCAGGCCGGCCTTCCGGCTGCCGCAACATCCTCGCTCGTCGGCCTGGCGGGCCAGCTCGCCATGGGCCAGCTCGCCAAGTCGGTGACCGGCGGTGGCCTCAACGCCTCCTCGCTGGCGGGCCTCCTCAGCTCGCAGCAGGGCAACATCGCCTCGGCCCTTCCGGCGGGCCTCGGCAGCGCGCTGTCGAGTGCCGGTGTGCTGGGCGGCGACTTCGCTGGCCAGGCCAGCCGCGCCGTAAACGATGCGGCGCGGAACGCGTCTGCCGCCACGGCGAAAGCGGCCACTGCCGCCAAGAAGACCGGCACCAGCTGGCTCACCTGGCTCATCCCGCTGCTCCTCATCGCCGCAGCCGCCTGGTACTTCCTGGGTGGCATGGGCCATTCGGTGAAGGAAGCGACCGAGAAGGCCGCCGGCAGCGCCACGTCCCTGGTGGTCGACGGTGTCGACGTCAATGCCCAGCTGACCACGGCCTTCGACGGCCTCAAGACCACGCTCGGCGGCATCACCGACGCCGCCAGCGCCCAGACCGCCCTGCCGAAGCTGCAGGAGGCCGTGACCTCGGTCGACGGCCTTACCGCCATGGCCGCCAAGCTGACCCCCGCCCAGCGCACCATGCTGTCGGGCCTCATCACCGCCGCGCTGCCGACCTTGAAGGACCTCATCGCCAAGGTTGTCGCCATCCCGGGCGTGGGCGATGTGGTGAAGCCGACCACCGATGCACTGCTGACGAAGGTCGAGGCGCTGGTCAACCCGGCCTGATGTCACGACCCGTTTTCTGAACCGACCTGGCTCCACCGCATTGCCTGATGCGGTGGAGTTTTCATTGGCCGCAAGTCGGCGGAATGGTCCGGTTTTGGATAGCGAGACGTATATGGCGCAAAAAGCGGCAGATTTGGCTATGCTGCAGGCTCCGAACAATGATGACTGGTGGCCATGTTTCTCTCTGTCTTCGACATCTTCAAGATCGGCATCGGCCCGTCCTCCTCCCACACGGTGGGCCCGATGGTGGCCGCCCAGCGGTTTCTTTCCAAGGCGGCTGACGCCTCGCTGCCGCGCACCGGGCGGCTCACCGTGACGCTGCATGGCTCGCTGGCCTTCACCGGCAAGGGCCATGGCACCGACCGTGCCGTGATCCTCGGGCTCGCCGGTGAGCGCCCCTCCACCATGGACCCTGACCGGGTGGACGAGGTGCTGCGCCAGATGGCCGAGCGCGGCAGCGTGCAGATCGCCGACGACTTCGCCGTGGCCTTCAACCCGGCACGCGACGTGATCTTCGATTTCGGCCCCGCCCTGAAGGGCCATGCCAATAGCATGGTGTTCCGCATCCTCGACGACGACAACAACGTGCTGCTGTCGGAAACCTATTTCTCGATCGGCGGCGGCTTCGTGCAGACCGAGGCCGAACGCGCGGAAAGCCTTGCCGCCAGCAAGACCGAGAAGCCCTCGGTGGAAGTGCCATATCCGTTCCGCACGGCAAACGAGATGCTGGAGATGGGCAAGCGCTCCGGCCTCACCATCGTCGAGATGAAGCGCGCCAATGAAGTGGTGGCGCAGACCAATGAACAGCTCGACGCCAACCTCGACCACATCTGGGCCGCCATGCGCGACTGCATGAACCGGGGCCTGCGCCAGACCGGCACGCTGCCGGGCGGCCTGAAGGTCAAGCGCCGCGCCGCCGAGATCTATTCCAAGCTCAAGGAAGAGAAGGGCAACAACGCCATCCAGCCGCACCAGCTGATGGACTGGCTCTCAGTCTATGCCATGGCGGTGAACGAGGAGAATGCGGCGGGCGGCAAGGTGGTCACCGCACCCACCAATGGTGCGGCGGGCGTCATCCCCGCCACCATCCGCTACTACCTCGACCATTGCCTCGGCGCCGACCAGCAGGGCATTCGCACCTTCCTGCTGGCGGCCGCAGCCATCGGCGGGCTGATCAAGCACAATGCCTCGATCTCGGGCGCCGAAGTGGGCTGCCAGGGCGAGGTAGGTTCGGCCTCGGCCATGGCCTCAGCCGGGCTTTGCGCGGCACTGGGTGGTTCGAACGAGCAGGTGGAGAATGCCGCCGAGATCGCGCTGGAGCATCACCTCGGCATGACCTGTGATCCGGTGGGCGGCCTCGTGCAGGTGCCCTGCATCGAGCGCAATGCCTTTGGCGCGGTGAAGGCAGTGACGGCAGCATCCCTCGCGCTGCGCGGCGACGGCACGCATTTCGTGCCGCTCGACACCTGCGTCGAAACCATGCGCCAGACGGGGCTCGACATGAGCGAGCGCTACAAGGAAACCTCCACCGGCGGCCTTGCAGTGAACGTGGTGGAGTGCTGAACTCCGGGCCATGCCAGTCTTTGCCCCGCCGATCGCCGACCACCTCTTCACCCTCTACGACCTTCTCGGTTTCGAGAGCCATGCCAAGCTGCCCGGCTTCGAGCATTGCACGCGTGACGTGATCGAGGCGGTGCTGGCGCAATCCGCACGCTTCTCGTCGGAAGTGCTCTATCCCCTGCACCGCAGTGCCGACGAGGAGGGCGTGCATTTCGACAAGGGGGTGGTGAGGACGCCCAAGGGCTTCCGCGAAGCCTACGCGCAGCTGGTGGAAGGTGGATGGCCGGCACTCACGGCAGCGCCTGAGCATGGCGGGCAGGGCATGCCGCACATGGTGAACGTCCTGTTCGAGGAAATGGTCAATGGCGCCAACCTCTCCTTCGGCCTGTTCCCCGGCCTGACGCGCGGCGCTTATGTGGCGCTGGCCCAGCATGGCTCCGAAGCGCAGAAGGCACTCTATGCTGCGAAGCTCGCGAGTGGTGAATGGGCGGGCTCGATGTGCTTGACGGAAGCGCATTGCGGCACCGACCTCGGGCTCTTGAAGACGCAGGCGATGGCGAATCCCGATGGCAGTTATGCGCTCACCGGCACCAAGATCTTCATCTCGGCGGGCGAGCATGACCTGACGCCGAACATCATCTACCTCGTGCTGGCGAGATTGCCCGATGCGCCGACGGGTTCGAAGGGCATCAGCCTGTTCCTGGTGCCCAAGGTGCTGGTGAATGCCGATGGTTCGCTGGGTGCGCGCAATGGCGTCGCCTGCGGGTCAGTCGAGCACAAGATGGGCATCCACGGCTGCCCCACCTGTGTCATGAATTTCGACGGTGCCACTGGCTGGCTGATGGGCGAGCCCAACCAGGGCCTCAAGGCCATGTTCGCCATGATGAACACCGAGCGCATCGCGGTGGGCATCCACGGCCTCGCCATCGCCGAGGCCTCCTACCAGAATTCCGTGGCCTATGCGCGCGAGCGGCTGCAGGGGCGCTCGCCTGCGGGCGCGCGCGATGCGGTGAAGCTCGCCGACCCGATCATCGTCCACCCCGACGTGCGCCGCATGCTGATGACGCAGCGCGCCTTGACCGAAGGCTGCCGCATGCTGGCGCTGTGGACCGCGCAGGCGCTGGATATGTCCGAGCGGCACGGCGATCCGGCTGTGAGGAAGCAGGCCGATGACATGGTGGCGCTGATGACGCCGGTGGTGAAGGCCTTCCTCACCGACAGCGGGGTGGAGGTGGCCAACATCGGCGTGCAGGTGCTGGGCGGCCATGGCTTCATCCGCGCCAATGGCCAGGAGCAATATCTGCGCGACGTGCGCATCACGCCGATCTACGAGGGCACCAACGGCATCCAGTCGATGGACCTGCTGGGCCGCAAGGTGCTGCACCTCAACCTGTTCGACAGCTTTGGCCTGCCGGTGCAGCATTTCGTGGAAACCCATGAAGGTGACGAGCGGCTGGCGGAATTCGTGGAGCCACTGGCTGCGAGCTTCGACCTGCTGGAGGATGCAACCCGCGTGATCGGCGAGCGGGCAGGCACGCATCCCGATGAGACGGGAGCGGCGGCGGTGGACTACATGCGCCTCTTCGCGCTCACCGCCGTGGGCTTCCTCTTCGCGCGGGCGGCGGAGGTGGCTCTGCCCAAGAGCAACGATGATTTCCACCGCGCCAAACTGGCCACCGCGCGGTTCTACATGCAGCGGGTCTTGCCGGACTCGGCCGCACTGCATGCCAAGATCCTCGCTGGCGCCGGGCCGGTGATGGAGATGGACGAGGCGATGTTCTGATCTGCGCTCCATCCCACCATGTTTCATCATCGCCGGGCTTGTCCCGGCGATCCTTTTTGGTGGCCGCAAAGAGGATGCCCGGGTCGAGCCCGGGCATGATGACCGAGAGAGATTACTGCAGCTTCTGCAGGAACTTCACCAGCCCGGCCGTCGATGAATCCAGCCCCGCGGTGCTCTTCTTGCCCTCGATGACGGGCTGCAGGCCGGTGGCCAGTTCCTTGCCGAGTTCCACGCCCCACTGGTCGAAGGCGTTGATGTTCCAGATCGCGGCCTCCACGAACACGCGGTGTTCATAGAGCGCGATCAACCGGCCCAGTGTGAACGGGTCGAGCCGCTTGTAGGCGAGCGTCACCGAGGGGCGGTTGCCGGTGAAGACGCGGTGCGGCGCCAGCGCCCTGGCCTCTGCCTTTGTCTTGCCCATGGCGAGAAGCTGCGCCATCGCTTCCTTCTCGGTACGGCCGCGCATCAGCGCCTGGCTCTGGGCGAGGCAGTTGGCCTCGAGCAGCGCGTGGTGCTCACGCATGTCCGCGCTCTCATGCGGGTCCGCCGCGATGAGGAATTCAACGGGGATGATGCCGGTGCCCTGGTGCAGCAGCTGGAAGAAGGCGTGCTGGCCATTGGTGCCAGGCTCGCCCCAGACGATTGCGCCCGTATCGCCCTTCACCGCCTTGCCGGATTTCGTGACGCGCTTGCCGTTCGACTCCATGTCGAGTTGCTGGAGATAGGCGGGGAAGCGCGACAGGCGCTGGTCGTATGGGATGATGGCGCGCGAGGGGTAGCCACAGATGTTCCGGTGCCAGACGCCGAGCAGGCCCATGAGCACGGGCAGGTTCTGCAGCACCGGCGCCTCGCGGAAGTGGCGGTCCATGGCATGGCCGCCCTCGAGGAATTCGATGAAGCGCTCGGGGCCGATGGCGATCATCAGGGGCAGGCCGATGGCCGACCAGATCGAGTAGCGCCCGCCCACCCAGTCCCAGAAGCCGAAGATGCGGTCTTCCGATATGCCGAAGGCCTTGACCTTGGGAATGGCGGTGGAGATGGCTGCGAAATGCTCACCAACGTGGGACTCGCCCAGCTTCTCCGCGATCCATTTCCGCGCCGTCTGGGCGTTGGTCATGGTCTCGATCGTCGTGAAGGTCTTGGACGCGATGAGGAACAGCGTCGTCTCGGGCTTCAGCAGCCTGAGCGTGTCGGCGATGTGGGCGCCGTCGACGTTGGAGACGTAATGCAGCCGCGGACCGTCGTGATAGGGGGCGAGTGCCAGCGTGGTCATGGCGGGCCCCAGGTCGGAGCCGCCAATGCCGATGTTGACGACGTCGGTGATCGCCGACTTCCTCACCTTGCGGGCGAAATTGGCCATGGCGGCGAGCACGGCGTTGATGTCCGGCATCACGTCCTTGCCAGCGACCAGCACCGGCGTGTTGGCGCGGTTGCGGAGCGCGGTGTGCAGCACGGCGCGCTGCTCGGTGGTATTGATGATGGCGCCTGCGAACATGTCGTCGCGCCTGGCTTCCACGTCACATGCCTTGGCCAGTGCTGCCAGCAGCTTCATGGTGCGGCTGTTCACCGCGCATTTGGAATAGTCGAGCAGCATGGCGTCCGCCATGGCGGAAAACTCCGCGAAACGGTTGGGATCGCGCTCGAAAGCGCGCCGCATGTCGGTGGTCGCGCCCTTTTTGTGGTGGGCCTTCAGGTCAGCAAGCACTTTGCGGCTGTCGGCCTTTGCCATGTCTCTAGCTCCTCAGGGTTCCGCCGGTGGCCTTGGTCACGGCCTGCACGATCTTCTGCGACACCGCGTCGATCTCTGCCTCGGCGAGTGTCTTGTCCTTGGGTTGCAACGTCACCTCGATGGCGAGGGACTTTTTGCCGCCTTCGAGCTTGTAGAGGTCGAAGACGGTGACGTCCGAGACGAGCGCCTTGTCTGCGCCCTTGGCGGCCTTCACCAGCTTGTCGGCCTCCACCGCGTCATCGACCACGAAGGCGAAATCGCGCGACAGCGGCATGAGGTCGGAGATGACCAGTGCCGCGCGCGTGGCGCCCTTGGACTTGGAGCCGGGGATGGCGTTGAGGATGAGCTCGAAGGCGACGAGCGGGCCCTTCACGTCCATGGCGGACAGCACGCGCGGATGGATTTCGCCGAAGTAGCCGAGCTTGTTCTGCGGGCCCATCTGGATGGTGCCGGAGCGGCCAGGGTGGAACCAGGCGGGAGCACCTGCGACGACCTGCAGCGCGGCGACGGGTGCGCCCGCAGCTTCCAGCACGGCGAGCGCATCACCCTTGGCATCAAACGCGTCAACTGCACGCGCGCCACCTTGCACGTTGCGCCCCGTGAAGGCACCGCGGCGGATGCCGGCGGCGCGCAGCGTCTCGTCCTGCGGGCGGTCACCGGCATAGGCGTGGCCCACTTCGGACAGCATCATGTCGGCGAAGCCCCTATCCATGTTGCGGCCTGCGGCGGCAATCAGGTTCGCCAGCAGCGAGGGGCGCATGTCGGAGAGTTCCGACGAGATCGGGTTGGCGAGCTTCAGCTCCGGCTGGCCGCCGCCGAAGAGCTTGGCGTGCTCTTCCGGAAGGAAGGCCCAGGTGATGGCCTCGTTAAAGCCGCGCGATGCGAGCGCGCGCCGCGCACCGAGCATGCGCTTCTGCAGCGCATTGAGCACCGGCCTGGCAATGGCGCTGGAGCGCGACATCGGCTGGGCCGGAATATTGTCGAGGCCCCAGATGCGGCAGACTTCCTCGACGAGATCGGCTTCGCCGTTGACGTCCGGCCGCCATGTGGGAACCGCGCAGGTGAGTGCGTCCGCCGTTTCGGTGACGGCATATCCCAACGCCACGAGAATTTCCTTCTGGCGCGCGACGGGAATGTCGACGCCGGCCAGCGAGGCGACGCGGGACTTGCGCAGCGCGAAGCTGCGCGACGTATCCGGAACCGCACCGGCGGTGATCACATGCGAGGCCTCGCCGCCGCAGAGATCGAGGATCATGCGCGTGGCGATCTCGGCACCGACGGGTGTGAAGGCCGGATCGACGCCGCGCTCGAAGCGATAGCGCGCGTCCGACGTGATGCCGAGCTTGCGGCCCGTGGCAGCGGTGCGCAGCGGATCGAACCAGGCGGACTCGAGGAAGACGTTCACGGTCTCGTCCGTGCAGCTCGACGGAATCCCGCCGATGATGCCCGCGATGGCCTCAGGCCCAGCATCGTCGGCAATCACCGTCATGTCGGACGACAGCGTGTAGGTCTTGTTGTCCAAGGCCTCCAGCGTCTCGCCGTCCCTGGCGAGGCGGGCGCGGACATTGCCCTTCACCTTGTCGGCGTCGAAAACGTGCAGCGGGCGGCCATAGGCGAAGGTGATGTAGTTGGTGACGTCGACGAGCTTCGAGATCGGGCGCAGGCCAATGGCGCGCAGCTGGCGCTGCAGCCATTCGGGCGACGGGCCGTTCTTGACACCCCTGATATAGCGCCCGACGAAGAGCGGGCAGGGCTTCGTATCACCATCGGGGAAGTCGAGCGACACCTTGATGGGCGAGTCGAAGCTGCCCTCGACCTTCTTGGCGTCGAGCGGCTTCAGCGTGCCGAGGCCCTTGGCGGCCAAATCGCGGGCGATGCCATAGATGCCGAGCGCATCGGGGCGGTTGGGCGTGACCTTGACGTAGATCATCGGGTCATCGAGGCCGAGTGCCGTGGCGGCGGGCGTGCCCACCGGCCAGTCGCCTTCGACTTCGATAATGCCGTTGTGCTCGTCCGAAATCAGCAGCTCGCGCTCCGAGCACAGCATGGCCTGGGATTCGACGCCACGGATCGTGGCGGGCGCGAACACCGTGCCCGTTGCGGGAATGGTGACGCCGGGCAATGCGATGATCGCCTTGATGCCGGTGCGCGCATTGGGAGCACCGCAGACAACCTGCTTGGTGCCGTCCTTTGTTTCCACCACGCACTGGCGCAGCTTGTCGGCATTCGGGTGCTTCTCGGCAAGCCGGACATGCGCCACGGTGAAGTCGGCAAGCAACTTGGTCTTGTCCGTGACTTCTTCCACTTCGAGGCCGACGCCGATCAGGCCCTCGCAGATCTCGTCCAGCGTGGCGTTGGTGTCGAGATATTCCTTGAGCCAGGAGAGCGTGAATTTCATGGGTGTACTCCGTCGTCATCCTCTCCCGCGTGCGGGAGAGGACGCTCCGCGGCACGCGGAGCAGGTGAGGGGAAGTGTTGAAGCGCTTCGCGGATGACCGTGACGGCCAGGTCCATGGCATGGAGCACTTCTCTGTTCTGGAGGCGGATCACCTTGTAGCCGAGGTGGCCGAGATGCGCGGTTCGCCGCTTGTCGGAGAGAATGTCGGTATCAGACGAGTGTGTTGCGCCATCAACCTCGACGATCAGCTTGCTGTCGCGGCACAAGAAGTCGGCAATGTAGGGGCCCACCGTCGCCTGACGCACGAACTTGCAGCCGTCGAGCTTGCGGTTGCGGAGTTCTTGCCACAGCCGCTTTTCGGCGAGTGTCTCGCTGCGTCGTAGTTGGCGGGTGAGTGTGGTTTTTGCGCCATCACGCATGCTTTGACTTCCCCTCACCGGCCCGCCTGCGGCGGGCGTCCTCTCCCGCTTTGCGGGAGAGGTTGAAAACGAGCCGTTCAATCTCTCCCGCGTAGCGGGAGAGAACGCTCCGCTTGCGGAGCAAGTGAGGGGAAGTCACGACAGCCCCCCCGCCAGTGTCGGCACCTGAAGCGCCTTGAATCCATAGTGGCGAAGCCAGCGCAGGTCGGCTTCGAAGAAGGCGCGGAGATCGGGGATGCCGTATTTCAGCATGGCGATGCGGTCGAGGCCCACGCCGAAGGCCCAGCCCTGGACTTGTGTAGGGTCCATGCCGCCGCTGCGGATGACATTCGGGTGCACCATGCCGGAGCCGAGGATTTCAAGCCACTTGTCGCCGGTGCCGATCTTCAGCTGGCCGCCTTCGCGCGAATACTGGATGTCGACTTCCATCGACGGTTCGGTGAAGGGGAAGTGCGAGGCGCGGAAGCGCATCTTCACGTCATCCACCTCGAAGAAGGCCTTGCAGAATTCGGTGAGCACCCACTTGAGGTTGGCGAGCGTCGTCGTCTCGTCGATGACGAGGCCCTCGACCTGGTTGAACATCGGCGTGTGCGTCATGTCCGAGTCGCAGCGGAAGGTGCGCCCCGGTGCGATGATGCGGATCGGCGGCTTCGAGGCCAGCATGGTGCGGATCTGCACCGGGCTCGTGTGGGTGCGCAGCAGCATGCGCGAGCCGTCGGGCTTCTCGTTGAAGAAGAAGGTGTCATGCTCCTGCCGGGCGGGATGCTCCGGCGGAATGTTCAGCGCATCGAAATTGTGGAAGTCGTCCTCGATGTGCGGGCCCTCGGCCACCGAGAAGCCGAGGTCGCCGAAAATCTGCACCACTTCTTCCCAGACCTGGGACACCGGATGCACGGTGCCCGAAGCTTGAGGGCGCGCCGGCAGCGTGACGTCGATCTTCTCGGCGGCGAGGCGTGCTTCGAGGGCCGCTTCCTGCAGCATTGCCTTGCGGGCGGAGAGCGCGTCGGCAACCTTGTCCTTCAGCACGTTCAAGGCCGCGCCTGCATCCTTGCGCTCCTCGGGGCTCATGCTCCCCAAGCCCTTCATGCGTTCGGAGATCGAGCCCTTCTTGCCGAGCACGGAGACGCGCACGGCTTCGAGCGTTGCCTCATCGGTTGCGGCGTCGATCTCGGCCAGGATCGACTGTTCGAGGTTCACGAGACTCATGGAAGATGTTCCTCTGGAAACGACATGACCGGGCACAGGGTGCCGCAAAGACACACTGTAGCCCGGTCAAGGCAATCGGAATTCGACGTACGCGATAGAGGCCGATTAGGCCTGCGCAGCCTTTGCCTTCTCGACGAGAGCGGCGAAGGCGGCCTGATCATGCACGGCGAGATCGGCGAGGACCTTGCGGTCGACTTCGATCCCGGCCTTGTCCAGGCCATAGATAAATCGGCCATATGTCAGGCCGAGTTCGCGCGTCGCGGCGTTGATGCGCTGGATCCACAGGGCGCGGAAATTGCGCTTCTTGGTGCGGCGATCTCGATAGGCATACTGCTCGGCCTTCTCGACGGCCTGAACAGCGACGCGGAAGATGTTCTTGCGGCGGGAGAAGTAACCCTTCGCCTGCTTGATGATCTTCTTGTGAGACTTGCGGGCGACTGTGCCGCCTTTTGAACGTGGCATTGGTCTGTTTCCTCGGGTCTACTTGGCCAGATAGGGCATGTGGATCTTGACAAGCCGTTCGTCACCCGGCGCCAGCACCATGGTGCCACGCTGGTTGCGGATCTGCTTGTTGGTCCGCTTGATCATGCCGTGGCGTTTGCCGGCCTGACCGGCCTTGATCTTGCCGGAAGCGGTCACCTTGAACCGCTTCTTGGCCGAGGACTTGGTCTTCATCTTGGGCATTTTGCTTAATCCTTTCAAAGCGATATAAAGCCGCCATGGCATGCCCTTTACAGGCCAGGCGGCTAGAACGGGCGGGTTTAAGCAAAAACGGCCCGAAATAGCAAGGGTAGTGGGGGCGGGCGTCATTTTGAGTTGCTAAAGGGGGCGGGAGACTTGAGAGCAACTGGACTTGCTCGTCTGCCTCAGGCGGCCCGTCTAAGAAAATATGTATCCTCAGCGTCCAGTTGTAGAACTTCGGACACATCTTGAAGCATCGCTGCCTTGTTGCCCATACCAGCGAGACTGCTTACGACCGATGTCAGAATGTACTTGTCTTCAAGCTTTGAAAGATCCGAGAACATCATAAACTTAGATGCAATTGAGTTCTGGTTTGCTGATACAAACTCAAAAATCCCGAATTTACCGCGAGTGAACGTCACTACATTGTGAGCTTCCCAAGACGCATTCTCACCGGCGATTTCGGTATGTCGCGCCACATGAGTTGCGCCAAAAAGCCTCGCGACCTTCTCATACACCGCATCGTTCTTCTTCCGCTCTTTGTCTTCAACTGACTTGTAGATCGCACTAGTTGCGGCAAAGACAGACGCGTTTGAAACACTGAGAATAGCGCTTTCGATGTTATCCAGAGATGCCCACGTCGCAAAAACGCTCAGGCCATCATATCCCACATGATAGCGCGACGCGGCCTTCCTTGCTGCCGCGTCATAATAACCATCGGCGCCGTGCATTTCAGCTTCCATCTGGCCAAGTGCCAGATCTGAAACAAAACATTTTCCCGCATTGATCATGATTTCGACCGACGCGCTGGAACCACTAGGATACAGGATCGGAACAGCAATTCTTGTCCTGTCACCACTACCTGAGAGCGGCATCAGTCTTGAGATGGCCTGTTCTAGGCGCGCTCTATATTGGATGTCAGACACACTAGCCATCTTAGACCAATTGCCTTTGCAGTGGCACAGGCGGGATTTGTGCCCCATTTTGAATATTCAGTATACCACAAACATGTACGACTGCTGAATCGAAATTTGTAGGCGGATTCAATGTGATAGCGGCCATGGGGTCAGCGCCCGGGATCAGTGGGTCGTTAGGCATCTCTGCGTAATGCAAGAAGGAATGTTCATGGGTGACGCCCACGTCGAAAAACATTCCACCTAAGTCTGGGGGACCCCACCCCGTGTTCAGGTGAGTGCCGAAAGGTTCCATCTCTAAGCGGTAGAGTACGATGTGTGAGCGAGTGTTTGGAAAGTCGCATTCGAGCTGAAACACAGCCTTGCTCGGATAGTTGACCCAAGTTTCAATTCGGAACCACAACCCGCGTGGCATGGACGCGACTGTCCTAGAGCGCGCCTTAAGTTTCCAGATGTAGTTTGCCTTAGATTTTTCGGCTCGGTCCATATGCGACGACCATTCAACGCCATCGAGAACGAGCCACTTGGGCTCCGTAAGCATCTGCAGTGCGTCATTCAACGTGAGCGCCATTGCCTCGAATTCAGCACAAAATCTGACGCAACGCTAGTTGGGCCTACCCAGTGGAATTGATTTCAAACGAAAAATGCCCGGGACGAGCCCGGGCATGATGAATGGGGTGAGGGGATATCTGCCCCTTACTTCGGCGCCAGGACCATGACGATCTGGCGGCCTTCGAAGCGGGGTTCGGATTCGACCTTGGCGATTTCGAGGGTGTCTTTCTTGACGCGGTCGAGGAGCTGCTGGCCGAGTTCCTGGTGGGCCATTTCGCGGCCGCGGAAGCGGAGCGTGATCTTGACCTTGTCGCCTTCTTCGAAGAAGCGCTTGATCGCCTTCATCTTCACGTCGTAGTCGTGATCGTCGATCATCGGGCGCATCTTGATCTCCTTGATCTCGATGACCTTCTGCTTCTTGCGGGCCTCGGCGGCCTTCTTCTGTTCCTGGAACTTGAACTTGCCGTAGTCGAGGATCTTGCAGACCGGGGGCTTCGCATCGGGCGAAATCTCGACGAGGTCGAGGCTGGCCTCTTCGGCCATCATGATGGCCTGGCGGATCGGCACCACGCCGACATTCTCGCCGGCGGCATCGATCAGGCGCACTTCGCGTGCGTCAATGCGGTTGTTGATCCTGTGTCCTTCTTCCTTTTGCGGGGGGGCGGCTCCGCGGCTTATCGACGGCCTCCTGGGTGGCATTGGCAAGTGGTCTTCAGCTCCTGTGTGAGGGGGTCTTTCTCAAAGCACCCCCTTGGGTTTGGTTGCGACCGCTATAGACATTGAATGGGGCACCCCAGTCAAGCCTTGAAACACAAGGCTTTCAGGCCCGGTTGCGGGCCCCGCGGCGGCCCGGACGGAGTTCCACCACGGCATCCGGCACCACGACATGGAACACCGTGCCCTCGGGCCCGGTTCCATGGAGCCTGATCTCGCCGCCATGGGAGCGGATCAGCTCCGCCGCGATGGCAAGCCCCAGTCCCACGCCGCCGGGCTTGGCGGCACTCTGGAAGGCCTCGAACAGCTTCGGGCGCACCCGCTCCGGAATGCCGGGGCCATTGTCCTTGACCTCGATCACCACCACCGCACCCTCGCGCCAGGAGGAAATCACAACACGGCCGTCCTGCTCGCCCCCCTGCTGTTCCAGCGCCTGGATGGCATTGCGCAGAAGGTTGGTGAGCACGCGGTTCAGGTGCTCGCGGTCGGCATCGATCTGGAGGCCGGGCGGCACGTGGTTGAACAGCACGACGCGCGAGGATGCCTGCAGCACGGCGGTATCGATCACGTCATCCGCGAGGTCCTTCAGCAGCAGCCGCTCGCGCATCGGCGGCGCTTCCTCGGCGCGGCCGAACTTCAGCGTCTCGGTGAGAAACGAGATGGCGCGGTCGAGGCTGATGATGAGCTTCGGCGCGAAGCGCTTCACCGTCGGGTCCTCCACCATCGCAAGGCGGTCGGAGATCACGTTGGCGGAGGACAGCATGTTCCTGAGATCGTGGCTGACCTTGGAAACGGCAAGACCCAGCGCCGCAAGCCTGCTCTTCTGCTGCAGCATCGCGGCGAGGTCCGACTGCATGTCGTGCAGCTCGCGCTCGGCGAGGCCGATCTCGTCCTTGCGGTTCGACGGCACGATGATCCGCGAGTGGTCCTCCGGATCTTGCGCAAAAGACATCATGTTGCGGGTCAGCCGCTTCATCGGCCGGATCAGCACGATGTTGAGCGCGAGATAGACGAGGCCCGCCACGATGACGGAGAGCACGACGGAGAGCAGGAAGATGTTGAAGCCGAAGCGCAGCATCGCCTCGCGCAGGGGTTTTTCGAACAGCGCCACCTCGATCATGTCGCCCGACATGTTGGGCGGCTTGTCGATGACGCCGATGACGCGGTCGGAGGGCTCGAGCATCACCGCGAAGGCGTCGGCCACGGCGGTGGGCCAGGATACGTTGCGCAGGTCATAGGAGGCATCGATCATGTGATCCTCCTCGCTCCGCAGCATCAGCTTGCGGGTCTCGCCGCGGGTGAGCGAGACCACGAGCACGCCCGCACCCTTCAGGATCTCGGTGCGGAGGTCGTGCGACAGGATGCGGTCCGGGGCGGCTTCGGCAGCAAGTGCCGCGATCTCCGCCTGGGCGATGCGGCCCTTCAGCCACTGGATGCGGAAATTGGCGATAGAGGGCAGGAAGATCAGGATTTCACCCAGCATGACGAACAGGATGGTCATGACCAGCACCTTGCCGGACAGCCCCTGGAAGGGGCCCGGACCCTCGCGCCGGCCTGAATCCGTGCTGCCTGTCATGGCCTGAGCCTGCCCATGAGCCCTATTACGCGCTGGACGAGGGGTTTGGATGAAAAATCGGCAAAATATCCGATGGCCGCCCGGCGGGAGGCCTCGCCGCGGGTGGGATAGGGCAACACGGCGCCCGCCATGGTGGAGATCTTCAGGCCACGTTCCAGCGCCAGCACCCAGGGCTGGATGAGGTCGCCCGCGTTTTCGCCCACAATGCCGGCGCCGAGGATGCGGCCGCGCCGGGTGGTGATGATCTTGACGAGGCCTTGCGGCTGGCCCTCGGCCACCGCCCGGTCATTGCCGCTGAAGGGGCTGCGCAGAACGCGGATGGCCTCGCCATGGGCGGCCCGCGCCTGTGCCTCGGTGAGGCCCAGCTGCGCGAGCTCGGGGTCGGTGTAGGTGACATGCGGGATGAGCGCGGTGGCCTTGGCCGGCAGGCCGAAGAGCGCGTTGCGGATGACGATGCCCGCCTGGTAGCCCGCCTCATGGGTGAAGCGCCCGCCCGCCACGTCGCCGATGGCGTAGACCTTCCGGTTGCTGGTCTTGAGGCCTGCATCGACGGTAATGCCCCTGGGCGTGAAGGCGATGCCTGCAGCCGTGAGGTTCAGCGCCTCAACATTGGGCCTGCGCCCCGTGGCAAGAAGCAGGTGCGATCCGGAAATGATGCGGCCACCCGCCTCGAGGCCGATGCCGCCCTCATGCCGGAACACGCGGCTGACGGCGGTGCCGGACAGGATCTCGACCCCTTCCGCCGCGAACTGGGCTTGCACCACGGCAGTAAGCTCCGGATCATCCTGCGCGAGTGGCGATGCCGCCTCGATGACGGTGACCTTGCTGCCAAGGCGGCGATGGGCCTGCGCCATTTCGAGGCCGATCGGGCCGCCGCCAATGATGACGAGATGCGTTGGCAGTGTGGTGTTGGTGAACAGTGTCTCGTTGGTGAGGTCGGGCACCTCGCCAAGGCCGGGAATGGGCGGCACGGCGGGGCGCGAGCCGGTGGCAATCACGATGCGCCGCGCGGTGAAGCGCTGGCCTGCGGCTTCGAGCGTGCGCGCATCCATGAAGTGCGCCGCAGCGCGGATCACGGTGACGCCGAGCGTCTCGAAGCGCTGCTGGCTGTCATGCGGCGCGATCGCTGCGATGGCGCGCTGCACATGGGCGCACACTGCGGCGTAGTCGACGTCAGGTTCCACGGCGGCGATGCCGAGTGCTGCGCCCGAGCGCAGCGCATGTGCCTGCTTCGCCGCCGCGAGCAGCGCCTTCGATGGCACGCAGCCGGTGTTGAGGCAGTCGCCGCCCATCTCGCCCTTCTCGAACAGCACCACCCTCTGCCCGAACTGTGCAGCCGCCGCCGCAACCGACAGCCCGCCAGAGCCCGCGCCGATCACCGCGATGTCGAAGTGTCCGGCGCTCATGTGGGACGGCCCTTCCACAGCCGCGCCAGCAGCGGCAGCAGGGCCACTGCGCCCAGGGCAGTGAGGCCCCACAGCAGTTCCGGCGAGATCAGCATCGCCGGGCTGAGCGAGAGGTGGCAGTTTGCTTCGCCATTTTGCGCGGCGCAGATCTTGAAGGCCATGGCCTGGTCGTCGATTACCCCGTCAAGGCCGGCGCCGATCAGCGCGAAGGCGATGGAACCTGGAATGATGCCGACCGTGGTGGTCAGCACGAAGGTGCGCAGCGGCACGCGGCACAGGCCTGCCACGGCATTCACCGCCCAGAAGGGAAACACCGGCGTCAACCGCAGGAACAGCATGAGGCTCACCGCATTCTCCGCAAAGCCGCGTGACAGGCGCTGCACCAAGGGCCCGGAGCGCGCCGCCAGCGCCGCGCCGAAGGAGGTCTTGACGATTTCGAAGACGATGACGGCCCCGATGGTCGCCGCGATAGCGCTGAGCGTCGCACTGAGCGGCCAGCCGAACAGGAAGCCGCCGGCAATGGAAAGCGCTGCGGCGACCGGGATCGAGAAGGCCACCACCAGCACGTAGAGAAGCCCATAGCCAGCCAGCGCCAGCAGCAGGTGCCCGTCGACCCAGCCCTTGATGGCATCACGGTGCTCCACAAGGGCGGAAAGCGACAGCTGGCGTTGCACGCCCAGCCCGATCGCAAGGGCCGCAACCACGATCAGCAGCAGCACCGGCAGCCAGCGCCAGGCTCCGTCGCCGGCGGCAGGCGCGGGCGGCGCTTCGGGGGGTGGCTGGTGGCTGGGCTTGCTCATCTTGATGGTTCCATGCTTGGACCATTGCGGGCGGGCGCGAAAGGGGGCTCACGGCCACGTGAGCAGAGTTCAGGCTGCGGTGTTCATGGTCATTCCGGCGCTCGTTGACTTCTCCCGGCTTTTCCCCCATAAGCCCCGTCCAAATTCCTGAAGCCGCTGAGACGTCTGTCAGGGCATGCCCGGGCCCGCCCGCCATGTAATTGGTATCATTGGCTGAAAAGCCCAATTCGGAGTTACGAACGTGAAGCGCACCTACCAGCCGTCCAAGCTCGTCCGCAAGCGCCGCCATGGCTTCCGCGCCCGCATGGCGACAGTCGGCGGCCGCAACGTCCTCGCCCGCCGCCGCGCCAAGGGCCGCAAGCGCCTCTCGGCCTAAGCGCCGGACCCGTCCGACAATGGAGCGCCTGAAGCGTCGGCAGGATTTCGTTGCCGCCGCCCGGGCGCTTTATGCCGCCATGCCCGGCATGGTCGTGCAGATGCGCTCCCGGGGCGATGAGGCTCCGCCGCGCGTCGGCTTCACCGCCACCAAGAAGATCGGCAATGCCGTGGTGAGAAACCGCGTGAAACGCCGGCTCCGCGAACTGGCAAGGCTCCAGCTCGCAGGGCAAGCCCGCCCGGGCCATGACTATGTTCTGATCGGCCGCGCGCCGACCTTCGCGCGCGACTATTCCGATCTCGAGAAAGATCTCGTCTCCGCCTTGAAAAGGCTGCACCGCACCGCCCAAGCTGGGGCGGACAAGGGAACACCATGAACTTCGAGAACAAGAATTTCATCGCGGCCATCCTGCTGT
>Ga0194035_1000148_pt1 | contig 41465 bp, 35 predicted proteins | sample JunL2320m_MetaG_FD_148680 | JGI IMG/M metagenome (GOLD analysis project Ga0194035, IMG submission 148680) | Anoxic zone freshwater microbial communities from boreal shield lake in IISD Experimental Lakes Area, Ontario, Canada - Jun2016-L239-20m | ecosystem: Environmental > Aquatic > Freshwater >...
CGCAATCACTTCTCTATCATCAAGCGTGAGTCGATGATAACGGGGTTTATATAAAAACAATTCAGACATAGGGCAGGTAGTCTACCTGCTTACTGAATCGTTGCGTTGGATTATGGAATGCGTCAGTTGATAGTTGAGAATGAATAACGAGTTCAAGTGGTCGGAAGTACAAGTCAACTAGATGGTCAAGTGTTCATATTCCCCACAATTTTCTGCTGCAAGCCTGACTTTTAAGTTATCAACTTTCAGTTATAAGTTATCAATTATCTACACTCCCACTGCTTCTCGGATGCGGGCGAGTGACGCGGTGGCTATCACGCGAGCCCGCTGGGCTCCCTGCTCACGGAGGCGATCGATCGTAGAAGGATCAGACTCGAGCTCGACCTTGCGCGTGCGGAACGGCTTCATATAGGTCATAAAGACCTCATAGATCAGCTTTTTGATCTCCACGTCTCCCACCGTACCTGATCGATAGCGTGCCTCGAGTGTGGACACCTCAGCCTCTGGGTGGTCCAGGAGACGGAGGTAGCTAAAGCCAATATTTTTGGCTGGATCACCAGCGTCAGTAGGCTTGATACGTGCGGGGTCTGTGGTGATACCCATGATCTGCTTGTAGATGTGTTTTTCGTCAGCAAAGACGGGCAGGTCGTTACCGAGCGATTTGCTCATCTTTCGTACGCCATCGGTGCCGATGACGCGCGCCGTCTCTCGCTGGATGGAGAGCTCGGGGATTTTCAGGATAGATCCGTATCGGTTGTTAAATGTGCGTCCGATCTCGCGACAGACCTCCACGTGCTGGGACTGATCCTCGCCCACGGGGACGATATCTGCATCAAAGAGCATGATATCTGCTGCCATGAGGATGGGATAGTTAAAGAGTCCGACGTTGATGGTGCCTTGGTCGGCTTCCTTTGCCATCTTGTCCTTGTAACCGTGCATTCGCTGCATCTCAGCGACTGTCACGCAGTTATTCAGGATCGTCTGGAGGTAGGTGATCTCGGGGATATCAGACTCGATATAAAAGGTAGTTTTGGTGGGATCGATGCCAAACGCGAGGTACTCGAGAAAGATATTGCGTGAGTTCTCCTGTGCGACCTTTGGGTCATGCACCGTGTTGAGCGCGTGCAGATTTGCCACAAAAAAGAAGCATTCGTGCTCGCGTTGAAACTCTACAAAGCGCTTCACTGCGCCGAGATAGTTCCCGAGGTGGAGTCCGCTTGTCGACGAGGGGGTGATGCCGGATAAAATACGTTTCATATGGATAGTTTTAAAGTTATAAAGTTAAAAAGTTGTAATGCGGCGAACAGATGCATGTCATCCCGTCCCGCCATGGCGGGACGGGATCTAAAAAATGCTAAAGCTCTTCATGAGTACAGGTTTATTGTACACGAATTTGGTTGAAGACAAAAAAGGAGATGGTCATACTGACCATGTAAGCGCGCGATAGGAGTATGTGAATGAGTTCATTTTTAGTTTAGGGACTTTATGACTTTCGACCATATGAATAACTCTTGTGGTTCCAACTGGACTTGAACCAGTGACCTCTTCAATGTCAATGAAGCGCTCTACCAACTGAGCTATGAAACCAGTCAATCTCTTGCTCTAGTCATATTGAGCGAGAGCGAAATATCTCTGATTCGTGCGATAGATCCTTCACTCCGTTCAGGATGACTGTAGTTGGACCACTATGCGAGACCAAAGGGACTCGAACCCTCAACCTCTTCCGTGACAGGGAAGCGCTCTAACCAATTGAGCTATGATCCCAACCTATGAAAGTATTATATCAAAACATATGTACAGATTCCTCGACAATTCACAACCAGATTGACATTTATGTCTTTTCCACTACTATATGAAGTGATGAACATGCAAAATCACGTAAAGGCCATGCAACAGACCACTCGTACAACGAGTGCGGTCTGATGCATTTCACATATAAAATCATCAGCCCCGCACGAAAGTGCGGGGTTTTTTCAAATAAAATTATGAAGCAAACAACATCGCCAAAACCATTGATCGTACTATTTGACCTCGACAGCACACTCACCACTACCGAAACGGTAGATGCATGGGCAGCAGAGAAGGGTATCGCCGCCAAGTTACAGCAAGTCACAGATGATGCTATGCGGAAGCATCAGCCCTTGCATGCTCTTTTTACTCAAAGACTCGCCTTACTTGCTCCCAGCAAACAAGATAGAGCACAACTCAGAAGGATAGCGCTTCACAATCTGAGTCACGAAGCGATCCAGCTCATTGATAAGCTGAGTAAACATAGTCATGTGAAGCTCGGCATCCTCTCTCTGCACTTTCAAGAAATTGTAGATGATGTGGGCTCATTTCTCGGATGCGATCCTGCACTGTGTATCGGTTATGAGATACAACATGATAAAGATGGTGTGTATCAAGGGTACGATGTAAATCAAGTGCTCATACAAAACGACGGAAAGGGAAGGGTAGTCGATAAACTCAAGACACTCTATCCAAATACCCATATCGTGCACATTGGTGACAATATGACAGACCAGTCGACGCAGGGACACGCTGATATGTTTATAGGATATGGAGGGGTTATCGAGCGAGAAGAGGTCAAAAAGGCATCAACAAACTATGCATATAGTTATGTCGAGGTAGAAAAATATTTACAAAAGTATCTGTGATACCTCATTTGTATTTTTAATATACGCACTTATGGAACAACTCCCAAACCTCAGACACTCAGTCGCACACCTACTCGCTGCTGCAGTCATGCAGATTTGGCCCAGTACAAAGCGCACCATCGGGCCTGCGATCGATGATGGATTTTATTTTGATTTTGATTTTCCAGAAGGGATAAAGATATCTGATGCTGATTTTTCCCGTATCGAGCAGAAGATGCGCGAGATAGGGAAGTCCTGGAAATCATTTGAGCGTGAAGAAGTATCAAAAGTTGAGGCTTTGAAGCGCTATGCAGGAAATGAGTACAAAGCTGAGCTTATCGAAGAGTTTGCAAAAGACGGGAAAACATTGACCTTCTATAAATCTGGCGACTATGAAGATCTCTGTGCAGGAGGACACATCGAACATCCAGATAAAGAAATGAAGCACTTCAAGCTCATGTCGGTGGCTGGTGCCTACTGGCGGGGGAGTGAGAAGAACAAGATGCTCACTCGTATCTATGGCACTGCATTTGCGATGAAGGAAGAACTAGATGCACATCTCGCCATGCTCGAGGAAGCCAAAAAGCGCGACCATCGCAAGCTCGGCGCAGAGCTCGACCTCTTTTTCATCGATGAGATGGTCGGCAAGGGGCTCGTCATGTGGCTCCCCAAGGGGACGATCGTCCGTGATCAGATCGAAAAACTCGCCAAAGAAACCGAGGAGCGCTATGGCTACCAACGCGTCTGCACACCGCACATCGCAAAGGAAGAACTTTTCACGACATCAGGACACCTGCCCTACTACAAGGACAGCATGTATCCCCCGATGGTTATGGATGATGGAACATACTATCTGAAGGCTATGAATTGTCCGCACCACCATCGGATCTATCTGTCCAAACTTCGAAGCTATAAGGACCTGCCCATCAGGTATGCAGAGTATGGGACGTGCTATCGCAATGAGCTCTCGGGCACCTTGTCTGGTTTGCTCCGAGTCCGCTGTATGGCGATGAATGATGCTCATATGTACTGTCGAAAGGATCAAATCAAGGAGGAGTTTGCATCGGTACTGAGGATGACTCGAGAATATTTTGATATTTTTGGTCTCAAAGACTACTGGTTCCGCTTGTCAAAGTGGGATCCTGCACATACTGATAAATATATCAATCAACCAGAAAACTGGGAGTATGCCGAAGGCATTCTCCGTGAGGTGCTCATAGAAATGCAGTTGCCATTTAAAGAAGTGGCTGATGAAGCCGCATTTTATGGTCCAAAGGTAGATGTGCAGTTCAAATCTGCTATTGGCCGTGAGGAGTCTATGTCTACGATCCAGCTCGACTTTGCTGCAAAGGAACGCTTTGGTTTGAGCTACGTAGACTCTGATGGCTCTTCAAATGGAGAAGTATTTGTGATCCATCGTGCGCCGCTCTCGGTACATGAGCGATTTATGGCATTTTTGATAGAGCACTATGCAGGAGCGTTTCCCGTCTGGCTCGCCCCAGTCCAGGTCGCACTGCTTCCCATCGGAGAGAAGCACGTAGAATATGCACACCAGGTAGCCGCGGCATTGAAAAAACAGGGTATCAGAGTCGAGGTACATGCTGAAGGGAAGAGCATCGGCGCCAAGATACGCATTGCGACATTGCAAAAGGTCCCCTATATGGCTATAATGGGGGACAAGGAAGTTGAGGCACAAACGGTCTCCGTGCGAGCACTGGACGGCAAGGACCTCGGCTCACTCGAGATCGAAAAAGTTATACATCTATTACTATCACACATTGAGAATCATACCTAGGAGATCCTTTCAAAGACCCACACGAAAGTACTACACCACCAACTTTCGTATAGAAGCTCCGCAGTTGCGCGTGATCGATAATGAAGCAGGTTTGCTGGGTGTTTTGACTCGTCAAGAGGCTCTAAACAAGGCTCAGTCTATGGGACTGGATCTCGTCCTCATCGCTCCTCATGCTACGCCTCCAGTCGCCAAAATCGTAGACTTTAAAAAGTTTATGTACCAAGAGTCCAAAAAGGAACAAGAGGCAAAAAAGGGTGTAAAGAAGAGTACGGTGAAAGATGTGCACATCTCGCTATTTATGGGAGATGCGGATTTGCTGCGTATGGTAAACAAAACCAAGGATTTCCTCGCAGAGGGTAACCAAGTACGTATAAATATGGAGCTGCGCGGTCGCCAACTCGGCAAAATGCCTATGGCTGTCGATCACATGAACGCATTCCTCAAGCAGCTTGGGGATGTAAATATCTCAAAAGAGCCAAAGATCGAGGCAAAGGTGGTCAGAGCCGTCGTCGCGAGGAAAAAGTGACGAGCGTCAGCGAGTCATCCTGGACATGCGCGTGAGCGAGATCCAGGATCTAGAGCGTGCAATCTACAGTGTGCAATCTACAAATAATGTTCAATTTCAATCTAAAATCGAGTTTTGCACTATTTGAGGGTTATAAACTGTAAACTGCAAATTATCTCTCCACGTTGTTTTTTGCCGTTTTTGAAGTATACTAGTCTCTCACTATGGCAAAGAATAAAGTCCGCACACACAAAGGTGCTTCAAAGCGATTCAAGGTGACTTCAACGGGCAAGGTCCTTCATAGGAGCCACACGATCAGACATCTTCGTAGTGCAAAGTCAAAGAAACAGGTTCGCAGACTCATGCAGATGAAGCCAGTCACCAGCAAGCAATCACGCACAATCAAAAGATTGCTCGGTCTGCAATAATCGAATTTGAATTTTGAATTTTTTCATATATGGTACGCGTCAAAGGTGGAACACAAAATCATAAGAATCATAAGAAAGTCCTTGGCCTCGCCAAAGGATATCGTATGAGTCGTCACAGACTCATCAAGGTCGCGACACAAGAAGTCCTCCATGCTGGTCAATACGCTTTTGCGGGTCGCAAGCTCCGCAAAAGAGACTTCCGATCACTCTGGATCACCCGCATGAACGCATCACTTAGTGAACAAGGCATCAAATACAGTGTTTTCATCAACAAGCTCACCCTCGCTGGAGTGACAGTTGATCGCAAGATCATGTCACAGATGGCAGTCGAGTATCCTGCAGCCTTTGCAAAACTCGTGGCTGAGGTGATGACTCGTGCCGAAGGTGCAAAATCACCTGCACCCGGTGTAGCAAAAGTAGCTGCCCCAAAGAAAAAAGCTCAGGCTGCTGTCGTTGCCTGATCTGACTCAACTGACTTCAGATTTTCTACAAAATCTTTCCTGTAGGTCACATCTCAATATAAGATGAACACAACTAGTTTGCGGGATGTGACACAAAGGGCCGTAAACCAAAATAGATGGATAGATCATTTTGGTACGAGCCCTTAGTACTATTTCCACGCGTAAATCGCAAAGGTCATGTACAATTCTTTGCATGTTAGATATCACTCATATTGCCCAGGTCGTGGCTGAATGCGCAGATGCTGCTGAGCTCGATGCACTTCATGTCAAATATCTCGGTCGCAATGGGGAGGTAAATAAGATGGCATCCAAAATCCAGGAGATCCCTGTGGAAGAGCGCAAAGAATACGGTCAAAAACTAAACAAGATAAAAAATGGGATACATACGATTATTACGAACCGCTCCTCTGAGCTATCAGCTCTCAGCTCTCAGCAGTTGACTAACTTTGATACCTCTCTCCCTGGTATCAGTCCCACTGCGGGACATCTGCATCCTACCACGCTGACTATACGTGAGATGGTGGCATACTTTAACCGTCTCGGCTACAGTGTATATGAGGGTCCTGAGATCGAAACTGATGAGTTCAACTTTAACAAGATGAATCTCCCAACTGATCACCCCGCACGAGAGCTCGCCGATACGCTCTATATCCATGAGCCAGAGTGGCTCCTGCGCACTCACACCTCGAGTGTCGAGGCACGCTGCATGACCCAAGAGCAGCTTCCGATCCGCATCATCGTGCCAGGCAAATGCTATCGGAATGAGAGTGTGAGCATGACGAATAATGCGATCTTTTATCAGCTCGAGGGACTGGTGATAGACAAAGGGATACATATGGGACACCTTCGCGCTACGCTCGAGGGATTTGCACGAAAGCTCTATGGAGATGATGTGGTGACCAGGTTCCGCTGCAAGTACTATCCTCAGGTCGAGCCAGGTGCAGGCATGGACATCCAGTGTAGGTTTTGTGGTGGCAAGGGATGCCAGATTTGTAAGTATCGCGGATGGATCGAAGCGCTGGGCGCGGGCATGGTGCATCCAAATACCCTCCGTGCTTGTGGTATCGATCCTGCGGTGTACTCAGGATTTGCGTTTGGTATGGGACTCGACCGACTCGTGATGATGAAGTGGGGTATCACAGACATACGAACTTTGTACAATGGAGAAATCGTGTGGAAGGAATGATGCAAATTCAAAAGGCAAAAATTAAAAATTAAAATGGTATGGAGTATAAGAGTGATTTGAAAGTTCGGATATATACCTTTGTCGTTTCTTTGCTCAGATACCTAAAGGGAGTGAAGACTGACACAATATCACGAAGTATGTTGGACCAGCTGGTTCGATGTTCAACTAGCATACTTGCAAATTATTTAGAAGGTCAATCAAGTGTCTCACGCAAAGAATTGACGAATTATATTTCTTTTAGTTTAAAGTCAAGTAATGAGACAAAAGTATGGCTAAGGTTACTCGCAGATTTGGACTATATTCCTAAAGCAGTGTACGAACAGCTGATGAAAGAGCTGACTGAGCTAAGTAAAATGTTAGCCGCAAGCATAATAAAATTGAGAAAAAGCACATAAAACTCATGGAGAATTTTAATTTTTGAATTTATACTTTTAAATTACTAACATGAAGGTACCACTCAACTGGCTCACACAATACGTCGATATCCCCGCATCCATCACGGAGCTGACTGACAAGCTCACTGCGATCGGTCATATGCAGGATAAGAAACCTGAAAAGGTGGGGGATGATATGGTCATTGACCTCGAAGTCCGTCAGAATCGCAGTGATTGCTACTCGATACTCGGAGTTGCCAGAGAGGTGGCTGCGGTGACAGGAAGGGAGATCAAATTCCAAGTTCCAAGTTCCAAGTTCCAAATAATCGAGGACAAGTCCCAATTAGCAATATCAAATACTGACCCTACACTGTGTCTGAGATTTAGTGCGGTGCGCATCAAGCTCGCAGCTCGCAGCTCGCAGCTTTCGACTCCCACCTGGATGAAGGCACATCTGGAGGCATATGGGATCAAGGTGATCTCTCCGCTCGTTGATGTCACCAACTATGTGATGATAGAGACAGGCGAGCCTATGCATGCCTTTGATGTGAGACAGGTGCACGATAATCATCTCACCATCCGCCGTGCCAGAAAGGGAGAAGCCGTCACCGTACTCGGAGGACGAGATCTCACTCTGTCTCATGATGATCTGGTGATCGCTGATGATACAAAAATCCTGTCTTTTTCTGGACTCATAGGGGCAGAAGGGACAGGGATAGACATGGATACAAGTGAGTGTATCCTCGAGGCTGCCACCTATAACCAAGCATGCATCAGGCGCAGTAGCATCAGACATTCACTTCGCACAGAGGCGTCCACGAGACATGAGAAGTTCCTTGATCCACGGTTGGTCGACGTCGCACTCGCGCGCGCACTCCAACTCATCGGCGAGATGGGGGAGTATGAAATAGTGGCGACTGCTGAGTCATACCCTGAGCCAGTCATGCCCGCGAAAATTGATCTTCGGCTTTCAGAGATCACGCGCCTCGGTGGCATCGATATCACCATCGATACAGCAAACCAGCTCCTCCTCTCCCTTGGTTTCGAAACAACTATCAATTATCAATTATCAATTATCAATTGCATTGTGCCTTACTGGCGCACCGACATCACCTGTGAGGCAGATCTCGTGGAGGAGGTTCTCCGTCTCTATGGATATGAGAATATCCCTCCAGTCCTCCCTCCTTTTGCACCTCCCCATGACGTCACCTCATATCCGTACAAACTCGATGATGAGATTCGTGATCATCTCCGACTCCTCGGCTACGATGAAGTAATGACTGAGCCACTCACCTCTACCGCACACTATGAAAAGCTGTCACATAAGATCGCTGGTATCAAGCCAGTAAAGCTCCAGAACGCTCTCAATGTAGACAAGTCTATGCTGCGCTTTGGGATGGATGAAGGACTTCGTCATGCATATCAGCACCATCAAAAGTTTGGCCAAGATACTATCAAACTGTTTGAGCTCGGGACCGTGTATGCTGAATCAACTGATCCAAAGGCATCGCCTCGATTTTTTGAACATCGTCAGTTTGCGTTTGTGCTCCATGACAACTCTCTCTCAAAAGAGCTTTTGTACAGACAGGCAAAGGGAGTAGTCGAGCATCTATGTATGACTCTCGGCATCACCTTTGGCGAAAAGCTGCTCGACTTGCATGTGTGGGATGCACACACGGTCTATGGATCCGTTGATCTTACTGCACATTTTGGAAAGGAGAAAAGAGGTGCGAGCACCGCAAAGAATCTGCTGTATACGACTGTGCCAAATATCCAATCCTTTGATGTATCTTGTGCAGTATGGAGAAATGCTCCCATCGGAGAGATGGTCCGCGGTATAAAAGCGAACATCACGGGAGTTGCAACAGTAACGGTGCCAGATCAACCTCATATACTGAATGACGATCAGCAGTCTGTATTGTTTCATGTCGAGTTGGAACCAGAAATTACTAACAAAGCATCGCATATCACGTTTGTACAGGAATATTTGGAGCAAAAGTTTGAGGCTAGTATCAGATAATCGATAAAGATTTATAGCTGGTCATTCTGATCCGCCCAGGGCGGAGAAGAATCTCTCAGTCTAGTCATTCTGATTCGCCGACTCGGCGAAGAAGAATCTGCTGGATGAGATCTTTCGACTCCGCTTGCGCTCCGCTCAAGATGACATGTGTCATTGAAAATTTGAATTCACAACATTGAAATCATCATTTCTCACCCAAGCCATACCACTCGTACTCACCGCAGTTGTGTGTGGGATCCTAGTTCTCGTCATCTGGCTCGAGGTGCTGATCCTGAATAGGTTTACGACTACAGATATCCTCATTCAAGTCCGCTGGAGTGATGTGCTCATCGGCATGACGATCTATCTGAAGACCAGTGTCGACTTTGCGATATTTATAGGCAACCTCATGAGTACGTTTCCGGGCTGGAAAAATCGTATCATGATCGAAGTGGGGACTGCAGTGGGCAATGCGCTGGGCACCATTATCGTACTCGCCCTTTGGGATATGTTTCGAGATATCAAACCCTTGCTGGCCCTCATGATCGTCTGGGCAGCGGTAGTGCTATTCAAGCTCGCTGAGGAGGGACTCGAACATACCCATGAAGGATCGTATAACTTGCCTGCGTGGTTTTATACGCTAACTGACAAGTTTGAGACCGTGCTCCATGTGATCAACAGCTGGACTGCGCCTGTCATCGACCGTATCATGCCAAACTTGTCCATGCGTCCCACCGCAAATCTGACTATGATGGGACTCTTTGCATTTTCATTCAAAGTCCCGTTTATACTCGGATTGGATGATTTTGCTGGCTACGTGCCAGTGTTTGATATCGTAAACGTCTTTGGATTTTCGATCGGTGTGCTGTCAGGACACATGATACTAAACGCACTTCTCTTCATCTCGCCTCAACGCACGATAACGATCGTCAAACACCCCGTCATCTCCCTCCTCGGGAGTGTCGCATTTGTCCTGCTGGCACTCTGGGGCTTCCGCGAGGTGGCACATCTGCTCTCAGCACACTGATAGAGCTAAGTCAACGTTGCTTTGATATAGTTACTCTATGACAGAAATAGGACCTTTCAACCCTCCTGTGGAAAGAATGCTGTCTCGCCGCAAACTTTTGAAGGTGGCTGGCGTTGCAGCTACAACACTTGCATTTTCAGCATGTGTACCGACCCCCCCTAAAGAGGTACCCAAGCAACCTGTTAACCCTGCCACATCAACCCCCGAAGCAAGACAAACCCCCACCGCGCTCTCTAAAATTGAATCAAAAGCGCCTGAAATAGTAATATTTGATCAGACAGTGAAGGAACTAACTCCACCTGAGCGAGCTATGTTTCAAATGGGAATTAAAGCTGTGCAGGATAAGTATGGACTGAATGGCAGCAGTGGACTCTTGGTGCGAGCGCCAAACGGATCAGAGTTATCATTTTTTGATAAACCCGGAGTGAATATGGTTGCTTTCGCAAATGGTTTGGGTGGAAGAGAAATAGTTGTCAGTATTTCAAGTTTGAGAAGGGTAATTCAAGAGAGAACTCCTGCGCTCTCTCAGGAAGAGTTGATCGTACAGTGGATGGCTCACGAGTCGATCCATGCTACTGCATCACGGCTTCCATCCCCGCTCAAAGAACCTTTCACCGAAAAAACGTCTCAATTACATGCCATACAGTCACATGGTTTTAGCCTGTTATTTAGCGAAAAAAATAAGGATGGTTCTCAAACAGCTTTACGGTTTTTGGACGAATATATGACTGAGCTTATGGCGCTGTATGCAACTACTCTAGGCACCAGCTCTGATCAAGTCGCACGAACACTTGCAAACCTTCGCTCTATTTATGGCACAGGTGCTTTGGCTGCACACAAGCTACTCACTAAGGCGGGAGTAACTCCCGAGCAGATCTCAGTTATGCACAGATCAAATAATCTTAATGGTCTTTTAAGTACACTAGTTGGAAAACCCATCCCAAAAGAGTTTGTTGTTCCGGTTTTCGAAATTTTTTATGAGGTTCAGGAAGAAACAGATAAACTTGCCGGAAAGTTCATGAGTCAACCCGGGCAGCTTCAAGGATTACTTACTACACAGTCCGACAGGCTTGTCACTAGACTTAAGGCTCTTGCAGACAAGATGCCCTAGTCGCGCTTCATAAACCCTTTATGTAAGCTTATGTTCCCTCCTAGTGTCTCCAATATTGGTGTTGTATTCCGCCTAGAGATGAGTATAATATTGGCTCGCACGTTCACATTTAGTTGATATGCACAAAAAAGCCAAGCAATAGAGTCGCGGATGTGTAATGTACTCTGCAATTTCTTTAAGAGTTTGATCCTGGCTCAGAATAAACGCTGGCGGTGTGCCTGAGATATGCAAGTCGAGCGGGAATTTGTCTGAAGGACAAGGAACAGTAAATCTGCAATATGCAATCTGCAATCTGCAAATAATTGAAATTTGAATTCAAATTATTTGTAAATTGTGGATTGTGAACTGTAAATTCTGCTTCTCGTCCTGAGGACAAGTTTCAGCGGCGGACGGCTGAGTAATATACAAGAATCTCCCCCAAAGTCTCACATAGCTCGCCGAAAGGCGGGGTAATTTGAGATAGTCCCCTTCGCAAGAAGGGGTAAAGCCGCAAGGCGCTTCGGGATGAGCTTGTATCCTATCAGGTAGTTGGTGAGGTAAAAGCTCACCAAGCCTACGACGGGTAGCTGGCCTCATGAGGGTGGTCAGCCAGAAGGGGACTGAGACACGGCCCCTACTCCTACGGGAGGCAGCAATCAGGAATAGTCGGCAATGGGCGAAAGCCTGACCGCGCGACACCGCGTGTGCGATGAAGGTTCACAAGATCGTAAAGCACTGTGGAGGGGGAAGAGAAAGGACGGTACCCCTCTAGAAAGTAGCCGCTAACTGCGTGCCAGAAGCGTCGGTAATACGTGGGCTACGAGCGTTATTCGGTGTTATTGGGCATAAAGGGTCATGTAGGCGGATTTGTAAGTCATTTTTTAAATCTTTGGGCTCAACCCAAAAACTGGAAGTGAGACTGCAAGTCTTTGAAGATGCTTGAGGGAGAACGGAACTGTGGGAGGAGTAGTGAAATGCGTTGATACCCACGGGAACACCAGTGGCGAAGGCGGTTCTCTAGAAGCATCTTGACGCTGAGATACGAAAGTTAGGGGAGCGAAGCAGATTAGAGACCTGCGTAGTCCTAACCATAAACTAATGTACGCTAGCTGCATTCTTTTGTCACTTCGGTGATGATCGGGTGTGGCGCAGGTAATCCGTTAAGCGTACCGCCTGGGGAGTACGGCCGCAAGGTTGAAACTCAAAGGAATTGGCGGGGAGGCACACAACCAGAGGAACATGTGGTTTAATTCGATACAAAACGAAGAACCTTACCAAGGCTTGACATGCGAGCGTTCTATTTCCTGGAAACAGGAGAAATCCGCAAGGAGGCTCGCACCGGTGATGCATGGCTGTCGTCAGTTCGTTCCGTGAGGAGTGCTCTTAAGTGAGACAACGAACGCAACCCCTGTCGTCTGTTATAAGTATCAGACGAGACTGCTCGCCTTATTTGGCGAGAGGAAGGCGGGGCAGACGTCAAGTCAGCACGTCCCTTATGTCTTGGGCTACACACATGTTACAATGAATCACAACAATGAGTCTCGCAAGTTAGCGATAACAAGCAAATCTCAGAAATTGATTCTCAGTGGGGATTGGAGTCTGCAACTCGACTCCATGAACGTGGATTTGGTAGTAATCGCGGGTCAGCTATACCGCGGTGAATACGTTCTTGCCTCTTGCACACACCGCCCGTCAAACCAACAAAGTCGACAATATATGAACTGCGGTTTTGCCGTGGGAGTATATCGCCGGCGATGAGGGTTAAGTCGTAACAAGGTAACCGTACTGGAAGGTGCGGTTGGATCACCTCCTTTCTTTTTTCTTTTTTATCGAACGGAAGTCGATAATTTCCTGTCATAGATGACACCGTCATTCTATGAGAGGTCACGCAGTATTTGCGAAGAGTCTGAAGACATAGTCAGCCGAAGACAAAAAAATATTTAATAACAACTGAAACCTGCAGCGGTATGTATACATTTCGCGATTCTATTGCCTGATCTAAAAGCTTTTTTTTGCAAATGTTGGTCTTGAAATAGAGACTCCACTTTGTTCATATGTCATGCTGAACCCCGAAGGGGCCACGGAGTGGCTCGTTTCAGCATCTTTGCAAAAGGATCCCGAAACAAGTTCGGGATGACACATGACTTTTCGTTGATCATTGAACTTTTCACCCCTCCACGTAAGTGGAGGGTTTTTTTGTGCCTTATTCACCTATAATGTGGGTATGAATGCACGGATTTCTCGTGTGACTATCTCCTGGTTCCACTGTTTCTCTATTTCTCTATTTCTTTGTTTCTATAGTTCCCTGTTTCTATATGCATCTCCTGTATCCGCCTCCATCACCCCCAACGCGCTTGTGATCATAAACCAAGTCCGCGGTGAGGAGTGCTGTGGCAAAGGATCTCTCGAAAACCTCGAGCTTCAACTAAAAACTACAGCAAGGCTTGGACTGCCTGCTACCTATGCAGTGCGTTATGATGCACTCACTAATGCGACGTATGTGCAGTTGCTGAAAAAGTACCAGGCTACCTATCCTGATCTCATCGATATAGGCGTCATGGTCGAGGTAATGCCCTCACTCACTGAAGCTGCAAATGTGAGCTATCGGGGTACCAATGACAGCTGGTACCAGGCGCATCATGCCTTTACCATCGGGTATCCTGATGCGGCGCGCAAGAAACTTGTAGATACGCTTTTATTGAAATATAAAACGGTATTTGGGACCTATCCTCGCGTCAGTTCCGCATGGATGATCGACACTGAGAGTTTGAACTATCTCAAGGCTACCTATGGCATACAGTATCACCAGATCACCCGTGAGCAGTGGGGGACTGATAGCTATACCCTCTATGGAGGTCCTCCCCACTATCCGTATCCTGCATCGAAAAACTGGCTGATGGTCCCAGATTTTACCGCTCAAGACCCCATATGGATCGTGAGACAAACGGTGACAGATCCGATCTATAACTATGGTGATGCGACCAGCACCTACACATCCCAACCAAATGACTATGCACGAGCCGGTAAAAATATTGATTATTTCAAAAAGCTTGTCTCACAAGCATTTGATACGAGGATCAATCCTCTCGGGTTTGCCTGTATCGGACTGGAGAACAGTATGGAGAGTGCGTATCAACAGGAGTATGTGAGGCAGTTGGAGTGGGTAGCCGAACAATATGAACAAGTGCGACTGATGGCTGTGCCCGTGACTGCGCTCAGTGCGATCTTTCATGAGCATCCGGTCACCAGCTACTCAGGAGTCGAGGGTGATGTGCAAGTTAGCTGGATCACTGCGCCCACCTATCGTATACGTGTCGTCAAAAAGGGTGAGGAAATCTCCATCACCGATATACGCGTGTATTCACCAGAGCTCACTGATCCGTACAATGAAGTAGTTGCAAAGCATGAGGGATATTGGATCGTACCATTTCTCCTTGATGGATCACGGTGGCATGACACTACCTATCACACCTATGGTATCAACTTGCATGAGTTTATCCCTGTGTACTACGATGTCGTCTCTGGATCTACGAGGTTGGTCGTGGACGCACACGCAACTACGCCCGCTTATGCCATAGCTCAAGACGCATATGATGAGGTAGCACTTCGGATCTCAGAAAAATCTATGCAGTTTACCCCGACAGGTATAGAAATGGATGGGTTTTCACAGCAACCTGAATACAAACCATATGTGCCTCAAGCATTTCCCATCAAACGAGATGGAACTAAATTTGAGTGGCAATGGGAAGATGAGAAACTCTTTAGTATGAAAAGTGATTCGAGTAAGAATAAATCCACAGTGACATTTGATACTGCAAAGATCGGTAGATGGAATGATCTACGATTTGTATTCTATCCCTATGCATATCCTGAGACAGTCGGTCGCACCATCAGTCAGAGGTATAGCCGCATCACCGTCAGTAATGCGTTTGCGATCGCAGGACGGAATCCGGTCAGACTCATCCTCGAGCCACATGACGCTATGAACTTTCCTATACTCCTCGATGAGGAGGCGCGCATCACCACGGTACCCGAAGGCATACAGATAAACAGACTTGGAGAACTCCGCAAATCACAGCATCAGTATGTAGACATCGTGAGTCAGACACCAGTCAAAGTAAATGCATCCATACAGTTTTCACAAGGGGGAGTCGATATCTCAAAAACTGTGACTGTGTATCTCTCTCCAAACTGCAAGCAGGATGTACTCTACTGCGTCCTCCACCCCATCCAAGGGAGCTGGTACATCTACACCAAGCTGTCTGATTGGTGGAATGTGAGGAAATGAGTCAACTTCTAAGTATGTAAGTATGTAAGTATGTAAGTATGTAAGTATGTAAGTAAGAATGTCAGGATGTAAGAAGAGAGTAGAGCAGATAAGAATAATAAAATGCAGAGTCAATTCAGAATAACTTTATCTCCCGGTACCACATCAAGTCTCGAGGAAGGATCTCCAAGGAGATCCATGTATGGATTCTTGGGGTCACCTGACGCACCAGGATACAGATGCCACGGACGCATCATCGCAGAAGAGGCGTGGTCCGAGTAAGTGAATGTGTGAGATTTGCCGCCGAGTGAGAGTACCACTTGATCACCAGATTTTGAATGCTCACTCACATCCTCATGCGTGAGCGACGTAGTGACTACGCCTCGATGATCATGCCGCAACACATAAAACATATTTACAAGTATCTGAGGGATCCGTGCGGTATGCACCTCCTCGAGATCGAGCTCATCCTCCATATAATCAGCGATATGCGCTACGAGTCGCGCATGACTATCGCGATAGGGGACTGGTGAAAAATCAGTCTGAGGCTCAGAAAATGACCAACATTCGTCTATGCGCTTGTGTATAAAGGAGTACTCAAGTCCACGTTGGAGACCACAGACATGTAGTCCCGAGGTGAGCTTTGCTACGAGAAAGGGGGGATCAAGTTTGACCTCGTCTGGAGTATCATACTCAGCTTCCTGCACATCAACAAAGATGACTGTCTCAGTCGGAGATGCATATCGCTCATCGGTAGTCGCGACTTGTGAGATCAAAAAGCCTGCATGTACTGCAGACTGCTGGGACAACACAAAAGAAAGCTTAAGGTCAACAGCAACCTTTGCGTATCCATACAGCGCAGTTCGAAACTCCTGACACGCGAGGCTGTCATGTGCCCAATCTGATATCACGACTATCTTTCTCATATATAAAATATACTGTATATGATGCTAAAAATCGAAGCAGATGCGATCAGCACGGCAGAGAGAGATAACAGAAATCTGCGAACTGGATCTATCGAGTGATTACTCATAAGACCCTTGTCTGAGGAGAGACGGATCAAATAGTAAAAGATAAATGGCAGTAGGATACCGTTAAATGACTGAGTAAATGCTGCGATTTTAAATGCAGAAATAGAGGGAAAGAGCACGATGATAAATGCGATGATAATCTGTACATAAAAAAGTTTGTAAAAGTTTTTTCCTTTGGCATACCCCACATCAAGAGTGCCTTCAAATCCGAAAAATTCGGTGAACGCATAGGATGTCGAAAGTCCAACGATGATGATGCCGATAATTCCTGCGTTTAGAAATCCTACCCCAAAGAGAGCTGATGCGAACTTGCCCGCAAATGGCTCGATAGCAAGGGCAGCCTGCTCTCCTGTCTCCAAAATAATATGATTATCATATAACGCTGCAGATGTAGCGACGATGATAAAGAACGTACATAAATTCGAAATGAACGCTCCAAAGTATGCTTCAAAGCGAGAAATGGGGAGGTGTTCGAGGGGCAGTTTTTTATCCTTCATAAAGCTCTGGATAAAAAACTGTCCCCAGGGAGTGATTGTGGTACCGATAAATGCGATAGAGGCGATGATAGCAGCAGGATGGAGGCTCGCAGGAGTAGGCCATACCAAAGCTCCAAATGCTGCTTTCCAGTCTGGCTTCACGTTCACCGCAGAGATCGCATATGCGACATAGAGAAACATACTGGCGAGAAATATCCGTTGATTGGTCTTGTAGTCAAATCTCGTCACCATAAATGACACAAGAATCACGATGACTATGCAGGTTATCGTGATCCAGAGTTGACTCACTCCAAAAAGAGCAAGGGATGATTTGATCACGGCGGCATTCGTAATGAGAGTGCCTGTGTTTGCAATGAAGAACAGGGCAAAGACCGTGACAGCAGTACGAACGCCATACCGCTCACGAATCAAATCTGCGAGACCACGCCCAGACACGATCGCGATGCGGGAGCCGATCTCTTGGGTGAGTCCGTATATCAACGTCAGAAATGGCAAGAGGATGAGGAGTCCAAACCCAAACTTTGCACCAGCGAGAGAGTAGGTGATGACTCCACCTCCATCATTGCCTGCCATCGTAGTCACAATCGATGGTCCAGCTACTGCGATAATGAGGAGTAACTTTTTATTGATTCTTTTGAAAAATGATTTCATAGGGAGCGCACCATCAATTTTGCAATTTCTCGTCAACGGTATCAAACCAGCGTACCACTCCTACCATCTTTTTTTCACCATCAACGACGGGGAGATAGCCAAACTTGTACTTTACCATTTTTTTCCATGCGATCTCCTTTGGTGTGGAGAGGTGTATGACCACGAGGTTCTGAACCATAAATTTGTATACCTGAGTGTCTTCCGAGTGTGCAAGTAGTTCGTGTAGGTTGAATACTCCCACGAGTTGATTTGTCTGATTGGTCACATATACATTGGAGGACTCTACCTGCGACTCCAATTCCTGACTTAAGATCGCTTTTACCTGCCGCACGGTCGCGTCTGCGGCGACTGAGGTAAACTCTATGGAGATGATGTCTCCAATAGGAGTGTGGGACAAGGCGATGAGCTTTGCAATCTGATCGTGCTTTTCGGATTCAAAAAGGCTAAGTATCCTGGATCTGGCATGCCTGTCTAAGGTGAGGATTATGTCAACAGCCTCGTCAGGATCTAGGAGCGAAAGGACTTTGGCTGATTTATCCGCGGGGAAAGACTTAAAAAGTGCAGTTTGAAAGCTCGGGTTTAGATTGTTGATGACTTCTGCAGCGTAGGATTCGTCGAGAAGTCCGAGGATCCGACGGACGTTGCGGATATTGGTCTTGTCTAGGTGGTCGGCGAGGTCCTCAGGGTTGAGCTTTTTCAAGTTTGTCTCTTGCTTGCGCATCATGACGCGACCGCGTGCGAGCTCAAGTGGCGCTACATCAGCCCACGAGAGAAAGCGGGGATTTATCGGATGATGAAAAATACGGGCAGCTTTGCAAAATATATCCTCGATGCCAAACCAACGCAGAATACCCAAAATGCCCACGTCTACACCCGTGATATGAAGACCTGGAGTCTGCACAAGGACTACATCATTTACGCGCACGATCTTGCTCCCGGATATGTCGATGATCTGTTGGTCCGTGATGTTTTTACCTATAAAGAGCTCATTTTCCTCGAGTATTGTGGGTTCAATCTCGGTCTGGATGCGGATGACTTGGGAGATCTTGATGATAGCCGAGACTGGTAAAAGGAGCTGCACTCCAGACAACTGACGGACCAGAATCTTTGTGACGGGTGCGGTAGATACGCAGCGAAACACCATGTCAGCGACTACGCCAATATATACGTCGTTTTGATCGATAACAGCTACTTCCTTTAGTTCGGAAAAATACAGCATGCGGTGTGAAACCCGTCAATTAAAAAAATGATGATGATAGAACTAGTAAGTACAAACGGGAGACTGTGTAGCAATCTGCTCGTTGTATAATAAGTACCAGTTTGCTAGAATCCGAGGTACTTGTCAAGCGCATTTAGATTGTACTCCTGTTTTGAGCAATTACAGAGTAATATGCGGTTTATAGACGGGCCAAAGGATGTATAATAGGCTTTTCTTGGTTTCGCGTGATTAGTTCATCGGTAGAACGCTGTCCTGATAAGACAGAGGTGCATGGTTCGACTCCATGATCACGCACAGACAAAAATGCAGATGGCAAGTTTATAAGGTTGTAAGGTTTATCAAGTTTGTAATGCCCCGCGCGCGAGACCTTTATAAACCTGATAGCATTATAAACAACCTTGCCTTCTGGATCCTTAGCTCAGTTGGTAGAGCGCTACTTTTACACAGTAGATGTCACAGGTTCAAGTCCTGTAGGATCCACTACCTTCAGTTGTCTCCGCTATACTAAGCCATGGTTTTTTCAATCGCGCCGAGTTCACACAAGTTACCGCTCGTTAGCTCGAAGATCAAAGCAGGCTTCCCCTCGCCGGCGAGTGATCATATTGAAAAGCATCTCAGCCTCGATGAGCTGCTCATCTCTCATCCCATTGCTACATTTTTCGTGGAGGCGTCAGGTACTAGTATGCTGGGAGCCGGTATCCACCCCGGTGATATTCTCATTGTTGATAGATCGAGACAGGCTATAGACCATGACATCGTCATTGCAGTCATTGATGGAGATCTGACTGTAAAGCGACTCTCTTTGGCTCATTCCGATAGACCAGAACTACTCTCCGAGAATCCAATATTTGCACCTATTGTGTTTGGCAATCATCAAGAGCTCTCTATCTGGGGTGTCGTGACCAGCGTCATACATAGGTTTAAGAAGTGAGCCTTGACGTTTATAGATGAACCACTTGATCTTGCTCTTTTGGATCCTCGTTTTCACGAGGATGACGTGACGAGAAGTTGCGTCTGTATCTTGCATCCTGTATCGTGTCGCTCGTAGGGTGATATTCCTTTGCCATTTATCTTGTATCCTGTATCTTCTCATGTACGCACTCGTCGACTGCAATAACTTTTATGTCTCCTGCGAGAGGCTGTTTAACCCAAAGCTCGAGGGAAAACCAGTCATCGTCCTATCAAACAACGATGGCTGTGTCGTTGCGCGCAGCCAAGAGGCAAAAAAACTCGAGATATGTATGGGTCAACCACTGTTTGAATGCAAACATATAGTGGATGCTCACCATGTGCAGGTGTTTTCCTCAAACTTTCCTCTCTATGGAGATATATCCAACCGCGTCATGTCCACCATCTCTGAGATAGTCCCCGATATCGAGATATACTCGATAGATGAGGCCTTTCTCACTGTCGACCACTGGGATGATCCGACACTACAGGCTCGAGCACTACGTGAGCGCATCAAACAAGATATAGGCATCCCCGTCTCTATCGGGATCGCTCCCACTAAGACTTTGGCCAAGCTCGCGAATGCATATGTCAAAAGGCACCAAGCTGAGACAGGAGGCGTGCTCGACTGGAACAAGCTGGATGCTGCTAAAAAGCTTGAAATCTTGTGCTCTATGGGAGTCGAGGATGTGTGGGGGATCGGACGCGAATCTGCACGCAAGCTCTATATACTCCGAGTGAAAACAGTCGCAGACTTTATGGCAATGAGTCATGAATGGATCAAAAAGTCCCTGCATGAACCAGGCGTGGCTACGTGGAAAGAGCTTCATGGCACGATCGTACATACAAGAGCTACAAATCCACATCAAAAGTCACTTATGTCGACTCGGTCTTTTGGGCGACCCATCACTGAAATGCGTGAGCTGAGCGAGGCGCTGGCGACGTACGTCGCCAGCGCAGCCGAACGCCTCCGTGCCAAAAAGCTCACCGCAGCCGAACTCACCATATTTATCCAAACAAATCGATTTCAAAAAAATCAGCCTCAATATTGCGTATCAAAACACGCAGTGCTACTCCAACCTACCAATCTCACCAATGTGCTCATAGCAGAGGTGACCAACCTCCTCAAAGATATTTATAAGAAAAACTACGTGTACAAGAAAGCAGGGGTGATACTCTATGGCATCGGAGAGGAGCAAGTGCTCCAGCGTGGTCTGTTTGTATCTGCAAATGAAACTGCCAAAAGTCAGAAAGTTATGAGAGCCATAGACACCATCACCCGTAAAATGGGGGGGGACGCGATCAATTATGCTGCCGAAGGCATAAAAAAGCCGTGGGTGGTCAAAAGTAACATGCGCACCCCCCGCTATACGACCAGTTGGAGCGAGCTCCAGAAAGTAAATTGAATTGAATCCCACGAGAGTATGAGGTATAATCTGCCTCATCGTATGACACCACTTCCAAAACGAAAGTTTTCAACCATGAGATCAGGCAAGCGCAAAGCTTCCCGCCGAACCCTCCTCCCAGGGATGGTTATTTGTAAGGTTTGTGGCAAGCATCGTCTCCCACACATCGAGTGCAAGACCTGTGCAAAGTAACGTCTGAACTCCCGCCCTCCTTGTATGAACTGAATCCTTTCTAGTATAATCCTTTTATGTCATCTGACCCTACACACTCTGATCCACGTCACCTACATCGTGTCATGCTCGTACAGCAAATATACGCTCAGATGTTCGGGCAGCTTGCACCGAGCTCTGACATCGACCCATCTGTGGTGGAGGAAGCCAAAACGATCACCAAAACGATGAATGCGATCGATGCGCGCATCCGTGAATTTGCACCAAAATATCCTCTGGACCAGGTGGCAAAAGCAGATCTTGCCATACTTCGTGTAGCGGTATACGAGCTCACCATCAAAAAAACTGAGCCAACCAAAGTCATCATCAACGAGGCTGTTGATCTGGCAAAAGAAATGGGCAGTGAGCGTGCGTTTGCTTTTGTAAATGCAGTTCTGGGAGCTATCGTGCAATCCAAAGAGTATACCCATGCTGATCCACATACCAGTACCTAGGACACTATGACATCATTTCTTCCTCTTTTTGAACGCATCCACATCACCATCTCAGACGAGACGTTGATGCAAAATGTGTTTATCCATAGGTCCTATCTCAATGAGCATCGTGCAAATCAACTCCCCTCAAATGAAAAACTGGAGTTCCTGGGAGACAGCGTCCTTTCACTGGTCACTTCGATCTATCTCTACAAAAACTATCCTGCACTCGTCGAGGGCGAATACACAGATATCAAAGCTTCCATAGTCAGAATGGAGAGTTTGGCCGAAGTGTCAGGCGCGCTCGGACTCGGCACCTATCTCATGCTCTCCAAAGGTGAGGAGTCAAACAAAGGAAGAGAAAATACGAATATACTCGCTGATTGCTTTGAGGCGTTGATCGCCGTCATTTTCCTAGATAAGGGGTTTGACACTGCATACGACTTTGTGGTCAAGCACCTATTTGGCACCAAACTTGACCACATTGTCAAAAATAAGCTCTATTTGTCTCCCAAAAGCCATCTCCAAGAGGTCGCACAGGAGATGTTCCATGTCCTCCCTCAGTACGCGATAGTGAACGAAGAAGGCCCTGAGCATAGCAAAGTATTTACCGTATCAATCGCTATCAAAGACACCGAATATGGGATAGGTACGGGGAAATCCAAGAAACAGGCTGAGGAAGCCGCAGCACGCATTGCTCTGGAAAAAATCTTGCCAGAATGATATACTACCTCCAGCTCGAATACTAAATGACATTTTCGAACACCTTTTATGGCAGCAACTATCAGACTCACCCGCATCGGCAAAAAGAAACAGCCTTTCTATCGTATCGTGGTTTGTGAGCGTGCCAGCAAGCAGAATGGAGCTTTTATCGAGACAATCGGGACCTACAATCCGCTGACTTCCCCTGCCACGGTAGTGGTCAAAAAGGATCGCTATGTCTACTGGACCGGTGTCGGCGCCATCCTCTCTGATGGAGTCGCAAAGCTCAAGATCGCCTAAGAGCTCTCTCCCTTCTTTTTTTAAGCTTTATCTAAGCCTTCGTTTTGTGTCATTACTGTACTAGTTATATGGAATTCCCTCCTTGACTGTCATCCCTCCGGGCGTAACCCTACGGGCGGAGCCTTGCGTAGGCGAGGATCCAATGCGTGACAACTACAGGTGCACGCGCCCGCTTAAAACGATCCCGCAGTTGGATAGTCCACATCTACCGTCTCTGAATCATCAATGATGCCCGCACTCCCGAGTTTTTCAAGGTATGGTTTGATAGTAGTTAAGAGTTTGCGCTGAGGATCCCTGAGACCCGTGAGCTCTGTTTTATCTTTGGGGATGGGAGCAGTATAAAATACGAGAGTAAGCTGTGCAGTCACGGTACCATCCTTGTATGAGACACGTACAGAGCTCAAGGTCATAAATCTCCCGCTCAAATACTGATATTTCTGCAAAAAGTTTTCAAACGCAGTAGTAGTGCCTGAGATATTTACGGACACTTGTGTCGTGCCTTTTTTAACATCAGCCTCCCGTGGAGGAGAGAACTGGTCTATCTTCATATCTGTATCCGCTGCAAGAGCGTTGATGGTGCTGGTGATTTGAAAAATATCTTCGGTGAGTGGAATCAATTTGAGAAGTGCAGCGCTGTATGTATCGCGCTCGGCAATAGGAAGGGATCTTTTGCCAGTGATTTGATTATGAGTCTCATTCAACGCGTCAAGTCGCTCAGTGATCACAAACCGCTCAAGTGAAATCGTATAAATGCCATACAGTTGAAATGCCAACAGGATGAGCAGTACAACGGCAATCACTGGGTACATAATCTGCTCCGTAAGCGCATATAAACGCTGGAGAAATATAAATTTAGCTAGTTTGGGGTTCATAGTATGGTCCCTCCAATCGATAGAGTAACTGAGTTATTCTTTGCATCTGGTTTGTTTAGGCGAAAGTCTTGGACACTAAACTGTTTGATTTTCTTCTGAAACTCAGGCCCCTCCACCACAGTCAAATACGTACGCAAATCTTCGCTGCTCAGAAACTCAACCTCGGCTGTAAACTGATGTTGCTTTTCTATGGTTAGTTTGTTCATCCTCAAAGATACCCCTGCGAGGGATAGCAGCTTGTAAATACGAGTATGGAGACTCACATACTGTATATCTGATGTGGACGCGCTTGCTATCTTTGCAAGTCTGCCATCAATGACTGACATCTTGAGCTGATGCTCAAATTGACTTTCGATGCGTTGTTCGACTGATTTGAGAGATGAGGCAAACTGTGCGTTGTCGGATCTGAGTTTGATCTGGATCAAAAACGAGAACATGAGAAGGAGTCCAAGCAGCATTGAGATGCGCATGCAAAGCACTGAAAATGTACGGAGCTTTTTCGTTGCAGCAGCTCGCTGCTCTTCGACCGCAGTAAAGAGGTTGATTTTTTTGGTAAAAATGGAGCTGGTCATACAGTGATAGACGATACAACTGAAGCAAAACCCGTGATCTCACTCGAAAATGCCTTTACCACCGGGTTGGGGACATATACGGTGTTGAGTGGCAGCGACTCTACCTGGTAGTTTGTAAAGCTCGTCATGAGTCGATTGAAGTCACTGATATATGAAGAAAAATTGATAGAGAAAATGTGTTGGACGGGCAAGCTAAACCGTCGGGTATACGCCTCAACCAATCTATCTACCTCATGACCAAGCTCTTTGAGTGAGGTACTGATAGAGGTCACTACTTCGGATCTCCTTGCCCCAGGCTCTGCAAGGAGGGCGATAGCTGCCTCTTTGGATATGTTCAAGTTTGTCATGATTTCTCGGAGCACGAGGTCAAAACCGATTTTACATGTTTTGTAAAACACGAGGGCACTCGTGTTTGTATCGATGACATAGAGCGAACTTGCTGAGTAACCGACATTTAGGATGCAGTATCCTTCATGAACTGGTTTGACTTGCATCACTTCAGACACGAGGCGACTGATAGCACTCACCTCTGTTTCGAGTCTGGCCGGAGTCAAGCCAGCTAACTCAACGCTACGATATATCCCATCAACCATCTTGCGCGGCGCCGCGACGATGAGGATATCTAGTTTGCCTGCATCAGTGTCCTGTTTCAAAATCTCCAGATCAAGATAGGTATCTTCGACTTTCATTGGAATGAACTCGTCCGCCTGATAACGGATCGAGCTGACGAGGTCTGCCTCGGAAAGGACAGGAGTTTCTAGTACTTGGGCATACGAGACTGCATCTGGTATCACGATATTTACATGCTTAGTAGTGATTTTGAGGTCGGCACAAAGCGTATGGATGATGTGAGCCTGCTTTTGCTGAGTGATACTGGTATCTGCAGTAGTGAAAAATCCCGGCTCAGTATCTATGGTGCCTATAGACTCGAGAAACACGACTCCATTTTCAAATCGTGCGCTCGCAATGCGCGTGACACTTTCGTTGATCTCAATAGCAAACAAAGGAGGCTTCATAGATATAACAGTAGCACATGGAGTGGGTTAGATACAAGGGGAGTTGAGAAAAATGAATAGTGAATAATTCAGAATTAGTACTGTTCTAGAGAGCTTGGGTTTTCCGTCGAAGTTGGACTTTGGTAGAAAAATTCATGGTGGAAGAATCGACTCCCGCCGCTTCACCCTTTGCCCCCGTTAGCACAAAACTAATTTCTACAAATGGGCTTGTAGTGGTGTCAACATTGATACATTGAATCAGGAGATCGCTCACCACTACGGATCTATTGGTAAGAGCTTCCTCGCAGAGCGTTGTATCGATATCCGCTGGAGCATCTGGTCTAGTTTGTCTACAGAGTTGTCCTTTTGCTACCTTGAAGATACTGTCGCTCTGTGTCTCTCCATTCAAAAAGGAGATGGATCCATAGATGGGTGTTGTGCTATTGGTAATTTCTTCAACTCCAGCACTTGCTCCTTCACATGCACTTACCCAGTTTACACCATTGAAAGTTTGTATTTGTATAGCATTATTACGTATTTGTGTCGTAAGGTAGTTCATCACTGCGTCCCCTTGTTGCTTTACATCGGTGAGCCTATTGGTTGAGACCTGCTGGCGCGTCACGACAAAAAGCGTAGAGAAAAGGATGGGAAATGAGAGTGCGATGATAGAAAGCACGATAATGACCTCAACGAGAGTAAATCCTGGTTTATGGGATATCTGTGTGCTGTTCATGGTGATAGTATGGTGGTTGAGGTGACGGATGGAGACTTTGTGCTATCTTGCCACGAGACGGTGACGGTGACTTTGACAGGTTCAGTAATATTTGTCGTAGTAAACTTGACCGTGCGACGAAATATCTGTGGGCCTACCGTCGGAAGTGGGGGATTTGCCGATGCCATGACCATCCCTCGATACTCACAGGCCGACCCTGAGGTGATAGGACGTATGATGGCCCCCTCATCAATCTCAAATTCATCAGCAAGTCCTAGATTTATATTCATACAGTATTCGGTCTCAGTACTCTGTGATGGAATTTTATTCCAAAATGTTTGCCAGCCTCTTGACGAGCTGAAACGAAGCCACTCGATCGCATCATCAGCATATCTCGTCGCATAGAGGCGATGGAAATCACTTTTGGCGATCCGCGAAGTCCCCACCATACTTGAAATGATGGTGACAAATACCACACTGACAATCGCCACAAAAATCATAGTCTCCACGAGACTGAGGCCAGGGCGAAAATGAATTGTTTTTGGTTGCATACGTGATTAGTAAGTGCACTTATACCCTTCTTTTACTTCACAGCTCGTTGAAGTCAGGGGGAGACCAGTAGCAAGGATCTTTATACAGCTGCAGTCTTTTTTGGATGCAGAGAGCATTTTTACCTCTTCAACGTATCCATCCAGGGGGTAAGCGTTCACGGTATTCAAACCCAAATATGAAACAATCTGTCCTGCAGAACTCAACGTAAAGGTGTTTCCAGATTGTAGATTTCGAGTTATAAGTACTTTACTTTTTTCCTCACTATCACATTTTGTGCTCACATTATATGAGTTGGGACTGGATATATCCAGAGACACACTCTCGAGCTTTGGTATCTTGGCAGAATCAGCGCCTGTAAATGCAGGACACTCGCGTGCATTTGCAGCGCCAGAAAGGGACCTCATGTACTCTATAGTGTCGACCATCTTGGAAGTTTCAAACGTGAGGGCTTTAGCATCATCAACTTGTATCCGCGCTATGACAAACCCAGATACTGTGACAATGATGGCTATCACCACCATGATTTCGATGAGAGTAAATGCAGAACGCGTCATAAGGTCAAGCCTATTCATTTGATTTTTCAGTTGATTTGATTTTGCCAAAAACATCGACTTTGTATACGTAACTATCATTCTTAGGTATTTCAAGTGTCGCTGTAATCGTGTACTGGGTGCAGTATCCCGACTCAGCATCGCACGTTGGTGCATACACATAGTCGTCGGTGCTTTTTGTCTTTGGATCAACCGGCAATGAAATGTATTTAGTAGGTTCTTCTAATGCCGACAAAGTAGCAGGATACGATGAGTTTGTGTCGTTTGATTTATATTGTTCCAGCGCACTCCGAATAGAGTCAATATCGACTATGCGCCGTGCGTCTCGACTTGCTTTGAGCGAGTTGGTATACGAACCGATTCCCATCACACTGAGTATGCCGATGATCACAATCGCGATAATGAGCTCAATAAAGGTAAAACCCTGTGTGCGTGTGGACTTTTTCATATGATTCATAATAGCATATTCACTCGTCCCGTGAAGTACTGCAGGTGAAATATGAGACTAATTTCTAATACCTACTATCTAATTCCTATTTTAATTTAAATTTGCATTATTTGAAGATTGTAAATTGGAAATTGTGGATTTGCTTTTTGATGTTGATTGATACTAAAATATTTGGTATTGTTATGTCGTATGCTTTCTCCAAAAATTTACCTCTCAGCACTCGTTGAGCGTGGCTATATCGACGCAAATCTTTCTGAAAAGCTCGAGCTTGAGGCACTTCAGTCTCATGAAGAAATTGAAACCATTATATTAAAATATAATTTGGCGCCAAAAGACGCGCTTCTGGAGGCAAAAGCACGGTGTCTGAATGTGCCAAGTGTCGTCATAGACAAAGTTGCAGTGAACCCTCAAGCACTCTCGCTCATCCCCAAGATGCTTGCGATCAGGCATTCGATACTCGGGTTTAAGATCAATGAGGAGCAACACATCATATCTGTGGCTACTACTGATCCTCTCAATCTCAACCTTCAAAATTTTCTCGAGCAAAAAACAGGATATCACATCGAGTTCTGCCTCGCCTATCCCGAGGATATCGAAAAAGCCATAGCTACTTCGTACAGCCAATCCTTTGCCCCGGAGGTTTCTCAAGCTCTCGAGGAAAATAAGGAGATATTGCACAAAACTCTTCCTGACACCTCCAAGGACACAAATAAAACTGCTGATGATTCTCCTATCATCAAAATAGTGGATACTATCATGGACTTTGCGAGCCAAAGTAGAGCATCCGATATTCATATTGAGCCGCAACAAACACAGACTCGTGTCCGCTATCGTATCGATGGCATACTGCAGGAAAAGCTGAGTCTTCCGACCTCGTTACACGAATCCCTTGTGTCTCGTTTGAAGATCATGTCGGGATTGAAGCTCGATGAGCGCCGTATCCCTCAGGATGGTCGCTTTAGTATAGGCTCTGGAAAAACTGAGGCAGATATACGCGTGTCTACACTTCCCACGGTTTACGGGGAAAAGATCGTTATGCGTTTGCTGCGCAAAAGTGGAGGACTGCCTACCCTATCCGAGATAGGTCTCCATCATGGCAACCTGCACACGGTACAGGATGCGATCTCTCGTCCCTACGGAATAATCTTGGTCACCGGACCTACTGGTTCTGGAAAAACAACCACCCTATACTCCATCCTGACCATGCTGAATAAACCCAGTACCAATATCATGACGCTCGAGGATCCAGTCGAGTATCAGATCAATGGTATCAATCAGGTTCAGATCAACCCTCAGGCTGGTCTCACTTTTGCGAGTGGGCTACGTTCATTTCTCAGACAGGACCCAAATATCATCCTGATTGGAGAAATCCGCGATACAGAAACGACACAACTAGCAGTCCAAGCAGCACTCACGGGACATTTGGTTTTTGCTACGCTTCACACCAACAGTGCGGCGACGGCAATCCCTCGATTGACTGATCTCGGTGCTGAGCCGTTTCTCATATCCTCTGCATTGATTTGTACCGTCGCACAGCGCATCGCGAGACAAATATGTCCACATTGCAAGATATCATACACCCCCTCAATCGAGGAGATGGAGCTTCTGAATAATGAACTTCGAGTAAATCGTGAACCACTACAGCTCCCCAATTTATTGTATAAGGGCTCTGGATGTGAGCAGTGTGATCATACGGGATATTATGGACGCATCGGTATATTTGAAGTGCTCAGTATGTCCGCAAAGATCAACCAACTCATTATCCAACATGCTTCAGCTGGAGAGATAGAGCGTCAGGCACGAAATGAGGGGATGATCACCATGCGCCAAGATGGTCTTCTCAAAGCTGTATCTGGACTTACCACCATAGAGGAGATTCTGAGACTTACCCAATAATCGCATATCATGGTCACCATACAAGAACTTCTCAAACTCGCTGTTGACCGAAATGCATCTGACTTGCATGTGGTAGCTGGTTACTCTCCCACACTTCGTATCAGTCGTGAGATGTATCAGCTCAACTCTATCCCCCCACTCTCTGCCGAGGAAACAAACGCGATGCTCCAGTCGCTCCTTAGCAATGAGCAAAAGGAGATATTGCTGTTTCACTATGAGCTCGATATCAGCATAACCACCCCAGAAGGTTTACGGTTTCGTGCAAATTTTTACTTTCAACAGCACACTGTTGCCGCATCATTTCGCTATATCTCAGACAAGATACGCACCATCGAGGAGCTCAAACTCCCCAGTTTGTTTCACTCATTTACAAAACACAAAGAAGGCCTCGTGCTTTTTACCGGTCCTACCGGAGAGGGTAAATCCACCTCTCTCGCCGCACTCGTCCAAGAGGTAAATCAAACTGAAAACAAACACATTATCACCATTGAGGATCCTATCGAATATATATTTCCTCGGGGTAAAAGCGTCGTTAGTCAACGCGAGCTCGGACGAGATACCAAAAGCTGGCCAAACGCTCTGAGAGGCGCACTTCGCCAAGATCCAGACATCATCCTCCTTGGTGAAATGCGCGATTACGACACGATCTCTGCCGCTCTTACCGCAGCAGAAACGGGACATCTGGTATTTTCCACACTGCACACCAGCTCCACGAGCGAGACGGTCAGTCGTATCATTGATGCATTTCCCTCATTCCAACAATCTCAAATCAGATCCCAGCTCGCGTCCGTGCTCCGAGTCGTCGTGACCCAGAGACTGGTGCCCACAACTATAGCTTCACAACCATTGATACCTGCTATAGAGGTCATGCAAAATACATTTGCCATAGCTGCTCTTATACGTGAATCAAAAACATACATGATCGACAGCAGTCTCGAAACTGGAGACGAACATGGGATGATATTGTTTGAGAAGTATCTCGCAAAGTTGACACGAGAGGGAATCATCACCAAAGATGTAGCGCTCTCCTATGCAAATAAGCCTACCTTGTTACAAAAGTACATTTCTTCATAATCATGAAGTATGTGTATCGTGCGCTGTATCAGAAACAGGAAGTGACGGGGCATCTGGAGGCGATGTCTGAAAAGGAGGTCATCGAGTACCTACGCAACAACAAATACTTTCCCCTTGATATCAAGCGAGCAAGCGAGGGTAGGATCGTTTTTTTGTCATCACTTTTGGAGCGAGTGACTGACGATGATATCATCGCATATTTTAGACAGGTGGGCATCATGCTGAATGCGGGCATGACCATCACCGGAGCGCACGACATACTCGTGGAGCAGATAGATAAACAATCCCTTCGTGACTTGATCATGCAGATCAGCACCAGCATCAAGTCGGGAAAGTCCTACTCGAGTGCCCTGGCACAAACTCCCGGAAAGTTTCCCAAACTCGTCGTCTCACTAGTCACCGCAGGTGAGGTATCTGGTAAGCTCAATGAGATACTCCTCAAACTCTCTGATGATCTTGAAAAACAACGAGACTTCAAATCAAGGTTCAAGAGTGCGATGACCTATCCTGTCATCGTCATGGTGGGCGTGGTTGCTGTCGTGTTTATACTCATCACCTTTGTGGTCCCCCAACTTCTGGGTCTGTATACAGAGCTGAATATAGAGCTTCCCGTCACCACCCAAATCCTTATGAGCATGTCTACCTTTTCTGCAAAATGGTGGCCTCTGATACTGATCGGAGTAGGTGGGGGAGTGTATGCACTACGAAAGCGAATGGCTACAGAGTCAGGTCAGTGGTGGTACTACACTACGATTATGAATATCCCGATTGTGGGGCCACTGGTAAAAGTAGCGGGTCTCGTCACTGCCACACGCACCCTTTCACTCCTCCTCAGTGCGGGAGTCCTCGTGCTCGATAGTATCAATATCGTAGTGGATGCGACGGCAAATGTGATCTTTCAGAAAGCGTTTCGCAATGTGTACTCGAGTATCCAAAAAGGATTGACTATATCCCAAGGATTTGAAAAGGAGGGAGTTTTCCCCCCGGTGCTCGTCCAAATGGCTGCTGTAGGAGAGCGGACTGGAAAGCTGGATGAAATACTGTTGAAAATCTCAGAGTATTTTGAGTCTGAGACAAACAATGCTATGAAAGCGCTGACAACTGCGATTGAGCCTATGATTCTCGTGGTTATGGGTGGTGTGGTGCTGTTTATAGTCATGGCGGTACTCTCGCCGATTTACAACCTCACCTCACAGATCGGCAACTGATCAGCATCGGTTGACATGCAGCGTGCAGATTTAGTATAGTGATAGATATGCATCATAAGTCACCCGCGTTTACCCTCATCGAGCTTATCATCGGCATCACGATATTGTCACTGTTAGCTGTCGCCTTGCTCGCAGCGCTTGATCCCATCGAGCAAATCAGCAAAGCCCGTGATACTGCAAAACGAAACCTCGCCGTAGAGCTCCATGGTGCCTATGTGAGATATAATGCAAATAAGGATACGTATCCTACAAATCTTGCTGCGGCTGTAGGAGTCGGCACTTATCAATATCTTACATCTGCACAACTCAAAACTGACATCACCTCTCTGATATCTGCTGGAGAACTCAAGCCAAATTTCTTACAAGCAGCAGGATCTAATCTAGACTCTTTACGCGTAGGAACCGTAGTGGACACCGTCAATGGTACATATCTCTCTATATGTTATAAACCACAATCTAAGCTCGAGTTGCAAAAACAAGGACTCTTTACTGTAACAGGTCTTGTTAGTTCAAACATGACAGGCACTTGGCCAGCCCCTCCCACTGTACCAGCTTCTGATGGCAACGGAGCTCCAACTGGTTGTGCAGCTGCACTAACCACATTGCGAACGGAGTGTGTATACTGTGCTCAATAACCCCTCTTGCTTCACACACCGCACTTATGTCATTGCGAGGCTCTCTCGTCTTTGTGAGGGAGCCGTGGCAATCTCATGCATGAGTGTGATTGCTTCGTCTCCGCCCGATGACGGATCCTCGCAATGACACTAGTTGACGTGAGCGTGATATGCGTAAGGCGAGTTACTTTAGTAGTCCTTCTATGTCATCCAGCGTAGTATCTGTAGGCGCGAGTTTTTTCGCGCGTGATATGGACGTCGTCACTGATTTTTTATAGCTGGCGAGCTTTGCTTCATCGGTACTGACCTCACTCAAAAACACATACATCTTTGCTCGGTCGCGCCAGTAGTAGGGGTTGGAGAGACTGCTACTCACGGCTAGATTTTGATACGAGATAGCTACCCGAGAGAGATAGTTTACATCTTCGGCCGTGCTCTGATCTGATGTCTCTTTGGAAAGTGCATACGCAGACTGTGCGGCGGCGAGGGCGAGCCGATTCGCATAGAGGTGCTCCGGGCGCAGTGCATATGCATCACCAAATTGGAGGGTCGCCCGAGCCGCATCCCCTGATTGGTAGAGTGATATACCACGCCCGTACGCATAGTCAGCACCTATATAGAGACTGAGATACCAAAACCCATAGAGCACGCTTGCAAGGATAGCCATAGCTCCCAGCCCAGTCTTTAGGTTCAGCTGACTACCTCTGTGGTGAAGTACATGAGGAGAATGTGACGTAGCACAGGTGTCAATCACCAAAAGCACCCACAGCAACTGAGAAGTGCTGGTCGAAAACCCAAAAAAATTGATAGTGTGCATGGCGATCAGGCCACCTACCACTCCATATTTTTTTTGAGCAGCCGCCTGATACAACACAAATCCCTGTAGTACGAGATATCCAATAAATCCCACAGCTCCACTTGTGGCGAGGATGTGAAGAAGTTCGTTGTGGGCTTTGTTGTAGATAAAATCCTTTTCTGTCGTGAGGTTGTGATCAGCAGGACGCGTGAGTGGATAGGCGAATGCAAACGTCTCTGGTCCCGTACCGAGTAGGGGATATTTTTCAAAGAGCTTCCATGCTCCTTCCCACACAATCAACCGGATCGTGCCCGAATGGGTTATGGCTCCTTTTTCAACGACGCGCAGTCGCTTCACATACCCACTCCCTATAGAGAGGCCAATGACACAACAAATAACTATCAATGCTGCACCTATATTTCGAGGGATACGGCGAGATATATACATGACAAGGAGAGTGGCCATGGCTGCTAACACTCCCAGCTCTGCAGAGCGGGAGCCAGTACACCACACGCCAAATACAAATACAGCCGAGAGTAAGGCTGCTATGATCTTATATTGTTTTGTGACGTTGTGTAAAACCACTTGTGATCCGGCAACGATCGCATGTATCGCAAAATACAAACCCAGCCAGTTTGGTTGTCCGAGTGTAGAGAACATGCGTTCCTGTGGGCGAAACTCATTGGTCCAGCAAGATATATTCCAATCACCTCGAAACAAACGACAGGACATATCAAAGGTGCCGATGCGTCCCGGAAGTCCCCACAGAAATACCAGTACTGCGGTAGTGAGCGAGATGTGCCACAGAAGTTTCCTTGCTCGTTCATCAACCACTTGCACTCCAACCAGGATAAGCACCACATAGGAGACAGTAGAGAGCAGCCCTCCGTTAAATCGACCATAATATCCAAATACCGAGGTATACCAGTCGATCGAAAATACCGTGACAACAGTCTGCGTAACGAGCCACAACACGAGATAAAAGGTGAGACGATTGGAGTGAAAGGTCCATCTCCCAAACACTAACCCCAGTACATACAAACTCGCGATGAGCAGGGCCAGCGAATACATCGCCATCATCTTTGGAAACTCAAACATCTCGGAAGACGAGGTGGACATAAGGAGTGGGACGGCGATGAAGAGCAGGGCGTAGAGGGCTATGATGATGCGTCTGAGCCACATAGTATATGAGTCAAATCATTGGTTCCAATAGCCAATTTTATCACTAATACGGAATTCCCATAATTCGTAACAACAGTGTCATCCCTGTACTAGTCAATTATATCAGTGACAGAATCGGTGTTCGTCAAGTCAGTCATCCTGATCCCGCCGTGGCGGGAGAAGGATCTCGTAAGCTAAGATTGTGAGATTCTTCACTTCATTCAGAATGACCTGGTGAAAACCGTCATCGAATTCGTTGACGAATACAATGGAATACAAATCGTGTGGCTCCTTTAGATTCCCGCGTACGCGGGAATGACTATGGAATGAATTAACTTGTACCTTTGGCACCGAGTACTATGACGATGCATTGTAACATCGTATGGTCACTGATGCGTCAACATTTGGGTATCAGGGCTTGGGAGTATCAGGAAGAATAGGAGAAATCGGCGTGCTGGTCGGAGCTAACGTTAGTGCGGCAGTTGGAACTGGCGAAGCGGTTGCTGCAGGTGTAGAAGTAGGCACACTTGTTGGAGCTGCAGTCGGAGCGGGAGTATTCGTCGGTTGAGGTTTATAGTCTGAAGTCTCTCGAGGGACTTTATATATCGAGTCACTCTGGTCGTTGATCCAATTTTGGATCCCTTCCTGCCAGCGATTTTTGCCATCGGTACTGACAGGATCGTCCTCATTGAGGACTATATAATCACGTTCCTCGTACTGACCCGCAGAATTCTCGAGATCATTACTTTTTTTGTCAGATTGATTTTTGGATATTTTGACGCGTTGATACGCGCTTGCAATCTCCTTGGGAGCTGTCTCAGCGAGGAAGTACTCAGAGCGCTTTTTGTCATCGGATTTGACCTTGCCTCCCATGAGACTATCCACCTCACTTGCCTCCACGCTGTCGGGCTTTTTCATAATGCCATCAGGGTATGTTTTCAACGCTTCTTTCATGACTTGATTCCATATAGGCGAAGCGCCGGTGATGCCCGAAGCGATTTTTTGATTCATGGGAGAGTTGTCGTTGTTGCCTACCCATGAGACGATGACGACACCATTTGTATATCCTGCGGCCCAGTTATCACGCTTGTCATTGGTAGTTCCAGTCTTTACCGCTACTGTTTTGCCTGCGATATTGAGCAGTGAGTTTGGTCCAAATGCATCCACACGAGCATTGTTGTCTGACAGTATATGACTCACGAGAAAGGTAGTCTCAGGCGAGATGACACGCTGCACCTCTATCTCAGGTCGACGATATAGTACCTTACCACTCGCATCAGAGATCTCGGTGATCGTGGAAAGTGGGACTTTTGTGCCGCCACGTGCAAGCACGCTATAAGCCTGTGTGAGCTCGAGCATAGTCACATCACCACCACCAAGCGCCACCGAAAGGCCCAGGCGTGATAGATTTTGTCGGGTGGGAGCAAGACTGATGATGCCAAAGTTTTCCATCTGAGTCAAAAAGTTTTCCAAGCCGAGGCGCGCCATAAGCTTTACCATGGGCACATTCAAAGAGTTTCCCAGCGCAAAACGTATCTGCACCGGACCACGATACTTACCGTCGTAGCTGACTGGCGAATAATCCTGTTGATTTATCACGGGAAAAGCGGTCTTTGCATCGATAAAAACTGTCGAGGGGGTTATGATCTTTTTTTCAAGTGCTACAGCGACTAAGAGTGGCTTGAGTGTGGAACCAGGTTGTCTGAGTGCTGAGTCATCAGCGACCACATTAAACTTACCGTACTCCATATCATTAAAATCATAACTTCCGACCATGGCTCTGATCTCGCCAGTATTTGTGTCAGCCACCACCACGGCTCCATTGCCTACTGCATAGTCTTTGAGATCAGTCACTTCGTCGTGTACTATCTTTTCAGCTTTTTTTTGGAGTGCCAGATCGAGCGATGTTTTGATACGAACTCCTTGCTTGATCGCAGCAGGTCCGAGCTCTTTTTCGGCGAGATCACGCACATAAAATACAAAGTGTGGCGCATCAAAGGTAACCTTTTCACTCGTAAAGGTAAATGCGTCAACTTGCTTGAGGGAGTTTTCAAATACTTCCTTGGTGATATATCCATCTTCATTCATGCGACGAAGCACATCTTTGGTGCGTGCTTTCCACGCATTTGGTTTCCCGACGTAGGGCGAGTAGAGCGACGGCGCCTGGGGCATGCCTGCTAATATCGCTGACTCAAGTAAATTCAAATCCTGTGGTTTTTTGTCAAAATATCCTTTTGATGCTGCACCGATGCCCTCGAGAACCCCTCCATAAGGTGCGATATTCAGGTACTCAGCCAGTATCTCATCCTTTGATAGCTTTTGCTCGATGCGGATCGCGAGTACGAGCTCACGGATCTTGCGAGTCGCCGTGCGCGATGAATCGAGATATGTTTGCTTAACGAGTTGTTGCGTGAGCGTGGAACCTCCCACCACTCTCCCACTACGGAATAAATAATTGTAAGGGATGCGTATGATCGTAAGTGGATCAAATCCACCATGGCGATAAAAATCCTTGTCTTCGACAGCTATCGTGGCCTGTTTGAGTGTCAGAGGTATCTCATCGGCGGGTACATAAATGCGCTGTTTGTCGGCCGAGAGCTGATGAATGATGGCGCCGTCTTTGTCATAGATGATAGTAGAGTTTGCCCGAGTTGCAGAGAGCTTGCCCGGCTCAGGCAAGTCATGCGTCAGATACCAAAATCCCCCTATGCCAGATAGTACGAGGACTGCGGTGAGGCCCAGTGCTATGCGGATAAGTATTTTTTTGTATTTCTTGAGGGGAGTAAAATTGCGTTTGCTACGGTAGCCTGATCGTGACATAAGAATATTGAATAAAATCGTGTTTAGTATACAATAGTCTGATGTCAAAATCCAAACACCACAAGGTCAAGCTCGTATGGAAATTTGTGCTCATTATGGTGATGCTCATGATGTTGCTTTCATCGTTTGCGCCCTACTTTGCAAAGTTTTAACTTCGTACGAGCGAGTATAATCACTGCGTATGCATCTGACCGACTCCATCAGTATTTTACCCAAAACTCACTCGACGACTACCAAGCGTCTTCAGAGTGTGGGAATACAGACGATCGGCGACCTCATACAATACTATCCCTCTAGATACGTAGACTACTCAAATTTTACGACACTCGACAAGGTACAACCAGGTGATACCGCTACGATACGCGGCACTATCACTGCAGCAAAGAATGCATATGCCAGACGGATCACGATCCAAACAGTGATGATCGATGATGGGACGGGGACTCTCAAGCTCACCTGGTTTAACCAGCCCTATATCGTGCGCATGTGTGCAGTTGGACTGACCCTCGCAGTGGCTGGTGAGATCGAGAAAAAAGGCACACAGATCACCATGAAGCCAGATGAATATGAGATCATCAAAGACACTGGTCCGGGGACTCATACGGGATCTATAGTGCCCATATATCCACAAAAAAAGGGGCTTACTACGCGCTTACTTCGGGATAAAATCGCGGCAGTTCTGCCCTCCATTGATCCACGCGAGATCACCGAGTGGCTCCCACCAGACGTAGTGAGAGCTGAGCAGCTCATGTCCTATGCAGAGACGGTGATGACTATGCATCGCCCAAAAGACATGGAGGCAGCGACGAAGGCGCGCACGCGAGTCGGGTTTGATGAGCTACTTCTCATCCATCTCTCCAATGCGCTCGTGAAAAAGCAGTGGGATGCACAAAAAGTCACTAAGCCTTTACATCTCACCCCACAGATTCAGACATCCATCGAAAAATTTGTATCACAACTACCCTTTACACTCACTAGCTCTCAACAACATGCATGGAAGCAAATCTCTGAGGATCTACAGAAAGCGAGACCTATGAACAGATTCCTCCAGGGAGATGTAGGATCAGGTAAAACGATCGTGGCAATCCTCGCAAGTCTCCTTAGCACCCTCAATGGAGCAGACGTGCTCTGCATGTGTCCGACTGAGGTACTTGCAAATCAACACTTTGTATCCTTTACCAAGCTGCTGGCAGGAATCCCAAATCTAAAAATCGAACTCGTGACAAGTACTTCAAATAAAAAATCTTCAAAATCAAAAGCTGCTTCCATTTCATCTAAAATCCCACTCGTCATGGTGAGCCAGTCTGCCCTGAGCTTAGTCGAAGGGAACTATGACACCTCACGACTAACGACTACCAACTCTCCCGCCATCTATATCGGTACTCACGCACTGCTTACTGATGCGCGTGAGTTTAAAAATATTGGTTTGGTCATCATCGATGAGCAACATCGCTTTGGGGTGTCTCAACGCGCAAAGATCAAAGAGCGTGGCGCGCACTCACATCTCCTCACCATGACCGCAACACCGATACCTCGCACGATCGCACTTACGCTCTTTGGGGATCTTGATATATCCACACTGACTGACAAACCTGTAGGTAGACTCACCGTCAAAACTTATGCAGCGCCCGAGGAAAAGCGGGAGAGTGCATATCGCTGGATTGAAAAACAAATCACTGAAACCAAATGCCAAGCATTCGTCATCTGTCCGCGCATCGACGAAGAGGAGCAAGAGGAAGGGAAGGAGACGATTGTGTCTATGCGCGCGGCCGTGGCAGAGGCCGCGCGCCTCCAAAAGGACGTTTTTCCAAAGCTTCGTATTGCCGTCGTTCATGGTAAACTCAAAGCCGCCGAGAAGGAGCAGATTATGAGTGATTTTAAAAATCATCTCTATGACATACTGGTTTCCACCACCGTCATCGAGGTAGGTATCGATATCCCCAATGCATCTATCATCTTGATCGAGGGAGCCGAGCGGTTTGGCCTGGCACAACTCCATCAACTTCGGGGGAGAGTGGGACGAGGTAACAAACAATCTCACTGTGTACTATTTACCAGCGAGTACGTAGCGACCCCCGAGCGATTAAACTTTTTTGCAAAGACACAAAATGGTCAAGAGCTCGCTGAGTTTGACTTTCGCGAGCGGGGACCTGGCGATATCTATGGCACCGCACAAAGTGGCACCTCAAGTCTGCGAATCGCAAACCTTTTTGACTATGCGCTCGTGTCCCACACAAAGGAACTAGCCGAAAAACTACTTGAGCGCGGACTCACCGCTGAGATCAAATCAAGGCTTGCTACTATCCAATTTGGGTCAATTGCAAAGGATTAGCCTGCGCTGTATGATGTATTTTGGTATATGAAATATTTTCTCACATTGCTTTTTTTTACTATCGTGTTCGTGTTCCCACATCCTCATACTGCATTTGCATGCACTGATGAAAATGGTAACGGTTATCCCTGTGATGGGGATTGGGGAAGATATGATCCCTGCAGAGATGACCATGTGCGCTGCGGTGGAGAACCAAGCAATCCCACGCCAACTCCGATCCCATACCTCTCTTCTTTTGATGTTTCTTGTCAGTTTGCACAAAATACAGGTGGCGTAGAGAGACTGGCGACAGATGCACAACCATTTATCATATCGAGTCTCACGGTGGGTGCACCGTCATATAGCTCAGGAGGAAGTTCGTGTCCGAGTGTCCCTACCCCCGAGTGTACACTGACTGATGATGAAGGTGTTTCTCTCCATACCGATAGTTATGGAGCTACCAAATGCATCTGTCATTTTCCAGTACCTGCAAATACCTGTGTCGGAAGTAATACTCCGATACAGGTGTCATCCACCTCACTCACTCCCTGTACCCAATCTCCTGATCCTGCACAGACTGCAAACTTATTTTATCCAGTGGTAGGGTATCCCATTACGGTTACACATGACTGTACTACAGTGGGTCCATGGATCAAGCTGATTGATGCGAGTTTTGTACATACTGGAAAATCGCTCATGAATGATCAGCCCTTTATCATCGACTCATTTGATCAAACTGATACTGACCTGTCGGGGATGAGCGGGGGAGCTGCGGGAGTGGTAGCCAATGTGGCTGTTGGAGAGACGGGAAGAGTATCAAAATCATGGTGGACGGTAGACGACTATGAACAGACTGCCATCACGGGCTCGCTCGATCAGCTTGCTTCGACACTCCTGCGCACTAAGCCCTATCAGATCGTGACTCCTGACAAAGGGAAGCTCGTGCTCTCCACTGACACGATGAACGTGCTGGAATCGAGTACTGCGGGTGCCATATCCTCCTTTTCTATCACAGGCACTGGCAAATCAATCGTGTTGCTGGTAAAAAATGGTGCTCATCTTGGTCCACTCGTACTCAGTGGCACTACCTACAATACAAGCATAGGAAACAAATCACTCCTGGTGCTGAGCTCACAGGTCACCTTCTCACATCGGGGCGACGTACAGATACAGGGTGTGGTGATCGCAGATCAGATAGATACTGGAGCAGGAAGCACGTTGAAAGTCGTAGGAAATCTCATCTGTACTGGTGATCCAAAAGGATGTGTGCAAGGAAGGAGTCGTACTGATCTCGATCATGCACGTCCTTCTGTCCTCATACAGTTTGACCCCGATCAATATCTACACCTTCTCCCGTATCTTGGAAAACAGAAGGGTGAGTGGGAAGAGAAGTGAGGATTTGTTTTGTGGAAAATGGCATGATACGAAATTCCCTCAATTCATGCAAGGCCTGTATCATATCCTGTCTGTCATCCCGGGCTTGACCCGGGATCTATGTGTGACACTTCTCTACACCCCCATCCCGACACGTCGGGATCCAGGCTTCCTTACACTGTAACTATGAATGGATCCCGTTATTCAACGGGATGAGGTGTATTCTACTTCCCATCGCAACGATAACTAATAAATGCTTCAGCAGGAGTCTGCCATTGTAACACTCGTCTGGGAAGGTTATTGATGATTGCTTGTACTCGATATATTTCATCAGGAGTGACTT
>Ga0194035_1000150_pt1 | contig 41051 bp, 45 predicted proteins | sample JunL2320m_MetaG_FD_148680 | JGI IMG/M metagenome (GOLD analysis project Ga0194035, IMG submission 148680) | Anoxic zone freshwater microbial communities from boreal shield lake in IISD Experimental Lakes Area, Ontario, Canada - Jun2016-L239-20m | ecosystem: Environmental > Aquatic > Freshwater >...
TTTCTGTACAACGGGGTGCTGATTCGCGCGGATGTGTTAGAGCGTGTCCTGACGGCGGAAGGTCAGCCCTGTGGCTGGCGCCTGATCGAGGTCAAGTCTTCTACGAAGGTGAAAGACGTGCATCTCGAAGATCTCGCAGTACAAAGCGAAGTGATATTGGGCGCGGGCTTGACGCTTGTCTCTGTCGGTCTCATGCATATCAATACCGGGTATTTGTATCGAGAGGGAGCCATTGACCTGACAGAGTTATTTACGATTCAGGATCTGTCCGAGGCTGTGGCCCAACGACGGACTGCGGTACCCGAGCGGTTGGCCACGATGAGTCGTATGTTGCTCCAGACGCAGCCCCCTGCGATTGAGCCGGACCGACATTGTCATACGCCCTACGATTGCCCCTTCTGGGAACATTGCACCAAAGACAAGCCGGCTCGGTGGATTCATTATTTGCCGGGTTCGAAGCAGGTGGTCAGTCAGTTGGCTCAACAGGGGGTAACGACGATCGATGAGATTCCGGACGGTACGAAGCTGTCGCCAGTTCAGCGTCATGTGAAGGAGAATGTCGAGTGGGTGTCTGCGAAGCTCGATTCTGTGTTGAAGGCTGTGCAGTATCCGGTGCATCACCTCGATTTCGAAACGGTCATGCTCGCGGTGCCTCGGTTCTCGGAGACACGTCCTTATCAAGCCCTACCGGTGCAATGGTCGAATCATATCGAGCAGCCAAACGGCGAGCTGCGCCACGAAGAGTTTTTGCATAATGATGTGAGCGATCCTCGGAAGGTTCTTGCCGAAGCCTTACTGGAATCCCTGGGGGATAGGGGGAGTATCTGCGTCTATTCGCCGTACGAACGGTCTGTCTTGGAGCAGCTGGCCGTTGCAGTTCCGTCACTGAGGCAAGCGCTGTTGCGCATTGTTGGCCGGCTCTGGGATCTCTTTCCGATCATACGCGACCATTACTACCATCCAGCATTCGACGGATCCTATTCGATCAAGTCTGTGCTGCCTGCCATGGTCCCTTCGCTGGCCTATGATGATTTAGCGATTAAAGAGGGAGGGCATGCGGCCAGTCAGTATTACCGGATGGTTTTTGTTGAAACGGATTGGGTCGAACGGGCGAATATCCAGGAAGCGTTGCTAGCCTACTGTAAGCGCGACACTCTTGCGATGGTTGAACTCAGGCGAGCGTTGCAGGAAAAGGCGCAGCTAAAAGGCGAGGCGGGTTGATCTGGTCTGTCGGGTTCGTTTGGTTTCTTTCGTTCTTCGAACCGAACAAACAAACAAACCAAATGAACCAGACAGACGCGCCCAGGACGCCGTCGGCACGAGCGAGCGTGGTTTTTGGCGGAGAGGGTGGGGATCGAACCCACGGTCCCGTTGCCAGGACAGCAGTTTTCGAGACTGCCCGATTCGGCCACTCTCGCACCTCTCCGCATGATTAAGCTCGTGAGCTTACCCTGGGGACGGTGATTTTTCAATCGGTTTTCTTTTTGCTCGAAGGGACTAGCCCAGTCTATCTGGTCTCTCTGGTTGGTCTTGTCTATCTGGTTTATCTGGTTCAACCAAACACACGAGACAGACCGAATAGACCAGACAGACCAGATGAACAAGATAGACTGGCGGACTTTTTCAGCATCCTGTTCTTGGAGGCTATCGATGAATCCTGGTGCCGGTGTGCCGGCCATGGTTTTTCCGTCCATTGAGATGGTCGCAACCGCTGGCTGGTCGGTACCGATCGGGATGGAGGATCGGACCATTCATGTCTGTGGCTTCTCGCTCGACGGAAGCCTGTCTTTCGTGGAGCGATGCCGTTCCTGGTTGAGCGAAGATGAACGTGGGAGGGCGGGCCGATTCATCAGCCAACAGGATCAACGCCGATTCGTACTGGCGCATGGAGGGCTTAGAGCGGTACTCGGTCGATATCTTGGGCTAGGCCCCGATGCGGTAGAGCTGGATCGTAGTGAAGCGGGCAAGCCCTTCGTGAGGAAGGAGTGGCGAGGTCAATCCGCAATCACGTTCAATATGTCCCATGCGCATGGCCGTGCGCTCATAGCAGTCTCAAGGGGACGAGAGGTTGGAGTTGACCTTGAACGAATTCGTTCGGACGTCGAGGTTGCAAAACTTTCCAAACGGTACTTTGCTCCTTCCGAACAGGCCTCGATCATGGAGTTGGCTCAGGAGCAGCGTGCGCCAAGATTCTTCCGTTACTGGGTTGCGAAAGAGGCGGTGCTCAAGGCGCAAGGCATCGGACTTCGAGCCTTGAGTCAGTGCGAGATCATCTTGGGGGCAGACGGAGCCGGCGCAGAGATTCTGGTTCCGGCAGGTTCTCCGATCCTGAACAATTGGAGGGTTCGTTTCCTCTCTTGTGACGAGGGATGGGAAGCAGCGGTCGCTGCTCAAGGGGTAAACTGGGCCGTGCAATGCGGTCCAGCAGGAAGCTGAAAATGGTCTGTCTGGTCTATTCGGTCTGTTCTGTCTATCTCGGGTGATCGGTTGAACGAAACTAACCAGATAGACCAGACAAACCAGATGGACTAGACAGACTGCGCTTGTGCGGTGATGCCTCTCGGAGTTCTTTGAAGAACTTCTGAATGAGGGCCTGACTTTCCTGCTCGAGGACTCCGCCGGTGACCAGGACTTGGTGGTTCAGCTTCGGCTCTGATGGCAGGTTGAACAGAGACCCGCAGGCCCCGCCTTTCGGATCCCATGCCCCAAAGACGACTCGCGACACCCTCGCTAAAATAATGGCTCCGATACACATCGTGCAGGGCTCTACAGTCACGTAGAGGGTCGTGCCGGTCAATCGCCAAGTTCCCAATGCGGTCGCCGCGGCGCGGATCGCTATCACCTCCGCATGAGCCGTGGGATCCTGCCAGAGTTCGCGGTAATTGTGTGCTTGCGCCAGCACCCGACCCTCGTGAACGATTAATGCGGCGATCGGTACTTCGCCTGCGGCAGGAGCCCGGGCTGCTTCCTCCAGGGCCATCCGCATAAATGTGTAGTCCTGTGCGCGCTCGTCTCCCGGCATCATTTGGTCTGTCTCGTTGAATTGGTTTGTTTGGTTTGTTTGGTTGAACGAAATTAACCAAATCAACCAAATAAACTGAACAAACCAGATGAACCGGGCTATGAGCGGCTCAAGAGGTACATCGGTTCGGTTGGTTGTGAGCGGCCACCTGATGGCTCGAGGCTGACGCCGAACGTTTTTGCAAGCGTGAAGTTCAATACCTTTTTGACTAGGAGGTGAGTGGTTTCTCCCGTATCCACGCGGAAGGTTCCGATACTCACTGGTTTATCCTGAATGGCCCACAGCTGATAGGTCGTGCCAGTGGGGCATTCTGGTAGATTCACGGAGTAGAGCCAGATTTTTTGGGTTCGAGAATCATAGAGCAGGAATCCCACGGCTTGTTTCGCCAGGTCCGATCCGGTAAGAGCGACGGCCTTGACGTTGGGAATTCGAAGGAGTGTGGCGAATTCGTCTTGCGGAGTCTCGACGGTGCGGCCGCCGCTTCGCTGGCTTAACTGAAGACGAGTCTCTTCCAGCTCTGTCTCTCGCTGGGCCAGCTGCTCCTTGGTCTCAGCAGCTTCGTGCGCTCGTTGCTGCAGTTCGTTACGTAATTCGGCAAGGGCTTTGGTTTGGTCGCCGACCTCACGATCCACACCGGCAAGCTTCGTCGACTTTTCCTGGACTGCTGCTTCGAGTTGCTGAATCTTCGCTGTGTCGCTGGAGCGTTGTGTCCAGACGTCCCACACGAAATATCCACCGACCGCCACGATCAAGAGTAGCCCTAAGCCAAGGGCCCAGGGTAGTGCCGCCGATTGGACAGGGGCCTCAGGAGGAAAGAGGTGGTCCATCCAATCACCAGGTTCCAGGCTTGACCGGGTCTGATCGCTCGGTATCAATTGAGTTGGAATCGGTTCAGGGCTTCGTTCGGCCATGATCTTGGCTTTGAGGGAGCGTGGAGGATTGCTCGGACTCAGAGCGAGTGGGAGGAGCGCGGCGATCGACTGATAGTCTTTCAGCGTGCTGTGACAGGAAGCGCAGCCGGAGAGTAAGTGGGCTTCCAGAGCCTGTCGCTCGACCCGGTCCAGCGCACCGGCAGCGTACAAGGGAACCGACTCTTCGAGTTCTTCATGCTTCATTGGGGCGAACCCTCGTTCTGCCACTGATGGAGCGCAGTTTGGAGTTTAGACATTCCAAGTTTGATCCGTGTCTTGACAGTCCAGAGCGGCTGGTTCAGTCGCGCGGCAATCTCGCCATAAGAGAGGCCTCCGTAGTATGCGAGTTCAATTGCTTGCTGTTGGGCCTGGGGTAGTCCAGCCAGAGCTACTCCGACCGCACTACGCAGGTTTTGATCGGCCTGCGTCCCAAGTGGGATCGGATCCGGGTCCGTTACCTGCACAGCAGTTGTGGTTTCTGGCGGGTTTATGGCGCGAGAGCCTTGCGTGCTTCTGGCTCGTAGCCGGTCGATGGCTCGACTCTTCGTGAGGGTGACCAACCATGCGTCCGGGGTTCCTCGTCCAACATCATAGCGGGAGACTTTCCGCCAGATTTCCAAATAGACATCCTGCAAGAGATCCGCCGCTTCCTCGTGGTTCCCCAAGATCCTGACTGCCAAGGTAAACAAAAGCACACTTGAATGGTCATAGAGCTGGCTGAAGGCCTGCTGATCACCTTTGACCACGCGTGCCAGCAAGGCTGCATCGATTGTCGAGGCGGCATGTTGTAAGGCTTTGTCCATAACGCGAGCTAGTTGTGACGGAAAGTTGGTATTACCTCATGTCCGCCACGACTATAGCATCCTATGGATAGAACGGGCAAAAGGATGTGTATTTCAGGTTTCGAGTTTCTAGAAATGCCACTCTCGAACGATCGCTTCGGCAGCCTCTGCGGCGCCGGTTGGAGGCGGCGGCGACAAAGACGCCGACGCAGTCGAAGCTTGCTGTAAGGCCGGCTCCCAGCGACCTTGCGTGAAGTCGTCGATCGACAATTCGGCGCTGCGTCCGTAGTGGTGCAGGTAGCCGACCAGCGGCGGTTCATCGGCAAAATTAAATCGGCGGACGTACACAATTGGCTGTTGAAGCGCAACTGCCTCAACGACGGTGCCGTACCCAGGCTTGGTCATGATGACATCGACAGAGGCAAGCAGGGTCTTAAAGGAGAATGGCAGTGCCTTCGTGGAATGAATCCGGGAATATCCCGATGGGGTTGGGCCATCGATAAGGAAGCGATAAGGGCGTAACTGATCCATTTGCTTCAGAGGAAGTGAGGTGAGAGGAATACCGCCGAACCCCACCAAGACGATCCGTTCATCGGATGCCAGGGCGAGGGCTGAGGCAAGCCGGTTTCGTTCAGGAGAGGCGGGGTCGGCTATCGGACCAATATCGTTCATGCTGGAGAAAGCATCGATACTGGGCGCAGGGGTGATACGAAGGGCCATGTCAACTTTCGCATAGCAGCTGCGGATGTACTCAATCAACTGCTGGTGTGAATGGCTTGATGCATGACAGTACTCCTTGAGCACGAGATCCCAGGTAAAATTTGCCAAGGCAACGGTCGGTATCTGTGCGCGAGAACCGGCCTCAATGGCGAGGTAGGGCGTGTCGGCGATGACCAACGAGGGCGATGCTGCCTGCATGGCGGCGACTTCCTTGGACAGACGTGCCTCCCAGGTTTCGTGGAAATGTTGGTGCGCCGCCCAAGTTGCGTCGATATCGATTTTGAGGGGTCCGTCTTGGATACAGCCGACGTCTTGTTGTTCGAGGCTATGCTTCCACTGGATCGTCAGGCGGTCGCGGAAAAACGAGGCTGGGACCGTAGTTCGGAGGACGACAGTCAGCCCTGGTACGAGTGTACCCAAAGCATTGAGTACCGGCACCACTTGCGCCGCGTGACCGTAGCCATGTCCGGAGATGGCACACCAAATGAGCGGCATCTTGAGGAGAAGAAATAAGGTAAAAGTAAAAAGTTAAAAGGAAAAAGTTAAAATGCAAGGATGCCGCTTTGAGAGTGCGCCGATTTACTTGGTTCAGCTGCTGGAGAACCCTGGTTCTATCGGGGCGATGTTGTATTGTAGTTCGAGGTCGAACTCATCGATTAACTCATTGGCCGTGGAAATGCCGAGATCGGACTTCACCTCGCTGATTACAAGATCGATCGCTACTCCGGCATGGGCCCCATACTGCGTCATCGCCGATTCGATTCGTTGCCTGGCTTCTTCAATCTTCATGGGGTACTCCTCGCTCCATCACAGCCCGATTCGTTATCCCAACGTCTCTAGTATTGCTTGCATCTCAGGGACGAGGTCTCCCCCTCCGTTCGATCGTCCGGAGCGCGCAGCATCGATGCCGGCTTGCAAGATAGGCTTGGCTTCGTTTTTCCGTCCTAAAGAGACTAAGGCGCGTCCGAGGTGGAGATGCGACGCTACGTGGGTCGGGTCCAGCTGTGTCGCGACGGTGAGGTGTTCGACTGCCTCTTCGACATTGCCGCCTTCCTGAATGAGTTTATTCCCGAGCCCGTAACGGCCGAGAAAGCCCTTTGGGTTTTTCGTGACCATCTGTCTGAACGCATCAAGATCCACATCGTCCTCCTCGTGATAGCAAGGTGCATGATATCACCGGGAAGAAGGAGAGAGCCAGGGCTATGAATACAGATGAAGGGTTGTATAGGGCTACCGAGGAGAGCCGCCTGCGATCGGTTGAGATATAGGGATTGCATGGGGAGACGAATGGCGAATTCCGACTGAGACAGTACGAATCGGGTGATCGTGGGATTGCACATGGCTGGCAAGATAAAAGGCTGAGTCTTGAATGACCTGATTAAGCAGGGACGACAGGCAAGCTTCCGTGACCTGTCCTTTCAACTGTTCGATGATCTCCGGACCCGCGCCGAACAGGTTGTAGTGGGCCGATCCGTTAGATGTGGCGGTGTATTGCTTGGTTTGTCCATCCCACCGTTCCATCTCAAGCGACATCTGGGCGCCGTAGTCGTAATTGAGGGAGATGAACGGCGCCAGCGTAAACATCGAGGCGCTGACGAGGAAGCCTCGCCAGGCAGCTTGGCCGGCATGGGGCTCTACAAGATTATCGATCGATAGACGCACAGTGACATGAGCTTGGTTCGCCGTTGGTTGTTGGTACCCTGATTGATAATGTTGTGAGAACAGGCGAGTGGCTTCAATGGCGCCGAGCACCTGCCGCTCAAGGATTGCGGGAGGTGCGATCGATGAGCCATTGTGGGTTACCCGTATTGTTTCGAGCAGAAGAGGCACTCGTGCGTCAGTGGCGACTGTGGCGTTGGCAGACGGTATGGTGTCTGTGGGGGTAGCCAGTTCGATTGAATGGGAACAGGCGGTTCCAAGGCCAACGGTTATGGCGAGAACGCTGCCGATCAATGGTCGTGAAAAAGCTTGTCCCATCATCCCGCCTCCTCCTAATTTAGAAAAAGAATGAGAAGCCGCCATAGGGCAGACTGGCATTGAGTCCGATGTTCGGGTAGCTCGTGCCGGCATTAGAAATATGATTAAATCGATAGCCGACATTGAGTGCGGCTTGATCGGTCAGGAAATAGGAGACCCCGAATCCTGCCATCAAGACAAAGTTGAACTGGCCGGACTCTTCCGGGACCTTTCCTGTGAGATCGGTCCAGAAGGGGCCTCCGGCGAATTCGGCATAGGGCCGGATCCGGTCCAGTGCGGCGAAGGTATATTTGATTTTCGGGGCGAAGCCGACGCCGTGCGTGATGAATGGTTCCTGAAACTGGACATAGACCATCTCGGCGCCGAGCGAGACTTGACCTCGATACCAACTGTTGCCGATGGGATCAGTGATCGTAATCATCCAGGAAGGCATAAAGACAACGCCTTCCTGCTTCGTGGTGTGGTCTTGTGTGAGACGATGAGGCAAGAGATATCCTACTGAGAGGCCGACTTCTTGTGTGCCGACGGTGATCGTGGGCCTGACATCTGCGGCATGTACGCCGGTCGTAGTCATGATGAACCCAAGAACGAATGTTGTGATGATTCGAAGAGAAAATGGCATGTAACATCCACGTCAAAATCCTGTCGGCTAGATTTTTGTAAAACTTAAGCAACAGGGTGACTTTCCAAAGGTAGCAGAGGATTGGATTCTGTCCAGAAATACACAGGGTTCGGTTTGGCGGAAAGTGAGAGAATGCTGGACAGTGGGTAGAGGCGGTTTGGGCAGGCAGGAGAATGACAGAGAGGCTAACTGGGTGTTGAGAAATCATTCCGGTTACGAAGAAACACAGGGCGAAGGAAGTCATGCACGGTTCCAACAGAGATCGCAGGTTGTTCAAAAAGGCCGTCTAGCAAGGCCGCAGCGAGCGAAGAGGCGAGGCGTACGTTTCGGTATGTTGAGTCTCTGAGCGAAGCGAGAACGCCGCTGTCGGGCTTTTTCAACAGCCTGCTAATCGGATTGTTTCAGCTTCGCACGATAGACCGAGTCTGTTTGAAGTTCAGGTAGCTGGTATCGCTGGTCGAGTGAAACCACACGTTCAAGACATCGCCGCGCTGAAACAAGGTCGTGACGGGCGTCATAGATTGTGGCAAGGAGTCGGAGGACTGCGGCTTCGGCAGGCTCATTGCCGAGCTTAATGTAATGTTCCGAAGCATTGTTTAGACAGCGTTCGGCTCTGGTCAGATCGCCTTGGTCGAGAAAGCACTTACCGAGCTGGCTATAGGTTACTGCCAGTCCTTCTTCATTTCCGACGACTCTGTGATGGTCGAGGGCCTGCTTGAACGACGTCACCGCCTGTTCCCATTGTCCCTCACGAGCTTCTTGCAACGCCAGATTGTTGTAGAGAATGCCGAGCGCTCGATCGTCTTTCAGATCACGTAGCAGGTCCAAGGCCTCGAGATAATAGGGGCGGGCTTTTTCCTGATGGTCGGCGCCGATGTGGAGATTGCCGAGATTTACCAGCGTGTGGGCGATAGCCTGTTGATTCCGCTCCGTGCGCTGAATGATCAGTACTTCTTTATAGCAGGCTTCTGCGCGGTCGAGATCGCCCGAGAGTGCGCATACGTTGCCTAGATTACCGAGCGAATTGGAGAGGGCGCAGTCATCCTTAGTCAGGCGATCATCTGCGACTGCCTGCTCGTATGCCACTCTGGCCTGTGCTAGTTGGCCGCGATGAAGAAAAATGTGTGCGCGGTGTTTGTCGTCGTCCGACATTTTCAATGCCGTTCGTTCACTTCACCCCTGACCCCTTACCCCTCACGGGTTGAGTTAATCTCCTCCCTTAGGCGTGTCTTTTCTAAATTCGACTTGAATCTCATCCTCTTCGTCGAGCCCCAATCCATCGCGAAATGACCCATAGAGTTCCGTGATCTGCTCGACGTCTGTTTGATGTTTCCCATCAGATGAGGCCAGAAATGTTTCGCAGAGCCGGAGGCCAGTCTGGAAATGATGGGCGATGGTCTCTTCCGTCACCTGTTGCCAAGTGATGAAGATACAGAAGGCTTGATAGGAGTGGGCTGTGGGATAACGGGCTGCGAGAGCGAGTAGGCCATCATAGGCCTCGCGAGCCGTCGATCCGGCGTTGGAGGAAAAGGTGCCTTCAAGTTCTACGGCCGTATCCCAGTCGGAACCAAGCTCCGCCTCGGCTCGTCCGAATGTCTCTTGTGCGGCAAGGGCTGCGTCGAATTGCATGGATGGCCTCACGTCGTATTGGTCAGGATACGTGGGGAGAGAGACGAAGATCAATGCGTGAACTAAGGTCTTGGTTCTAGCGGGCGTTGAACGGCATGAATAAACCTATCTTCTGTTGGCGTTTAATAAAGCTGGATGTTCCCAAAATCTAATGATGTGCCGCGCAAAGATCCCGCGTTTTACTTTCCTCCCTGCGGCTCTGTAGACTGTGACTCACTATTACGATGGCCACAGAAATCCCTCTGTACCGAGAACCAGTTGAGACTGCACCGACCGATCCGATCGATCGCGTAATTCGCTATCACGTCCAAACTAAACACCATTTCAATCGCTATGCCCGTGCGCTTGGGTATCTCGATTGGGCTAACCAGCCTGATCCGTTTCGGCGGTTTGAAGGAGCACCTCTTATCTCTTTGCCGCTGCTGACGCTGGAGGAAGATCCGGTATCGCCGCCCTATGATGCCATCTACAAGCCTGGGACGGTTTCTTGTCAGCCTGTCATGGTGCGCACGCTTTCAAGATTTTTTGAATTCGCTCTAGCTCTGTCGGCGTGGAAGAAGGCAGGGGAGTCGGAGTGGCCGTTGCGGAGCAATCCATCCTCAGGCAACCTTCATCCGACAGAAGGCTATGTGGTTATGCCGCAGATCGAGGGACTTGATCTGAACCCGGGTCTCTATCACTACGCACCCAAAGAACATGGATTGGAATTACGCGCTGAATTTCCCGCTGAACAGCTCGCTCGACTGCTGGCTCCTTTTCCTTCCGGAGCGTTTCTTTTTGGCCTGACGTCGGTCCATTGGCGAGAGGCTTGGAAGTATGGCGAGCGGGCGTTCCGTTACTGCAACCATGATGTCGGACATGCGATCGGTTCAGCTCGGTTCGCCGCTGCGACACTGGGCTGGAACATGGTGCTGCTGGATGGTGTGGAGCAAAATACTATTGCACTCCTGTTGGGGACCATTAGGGTGGAAGACTTTGTAGGGGTTGAGCAGGAACATCCGGACTGCTTGGCAGTAGTATGGCCTCTTGGGAGCGTAAAAGGTGAAACGTTAAAAGTGAAAAGTGGGGAGCTACTAGAGATTCCGCTGTTTCTTGATCCAGCGGTGGTGAAGGATTGTGCAGAATGCACTTGGTATGGGAAGGCCAATCGGTTGAGTGGCGAGCATGGCGTGCATTGGGACATTATTGATGAAGTAGCAGCGGCGAGTTGGAAAACTTCTTGCGAGCACACTTCTGTCGCAGCTCCAAATTTTGTTACGTCTCACGTTTCACCTTTAACGTCTCACGATGCCCCATTGGCCGGTCAAATTATTCGCCAGCGCCGGAGTGCCGTGTCGTTTGACGGAAAGACATCGATCTCATCGGTGACATTCTTTCGCATGATGGAACGGGTGATGCCTCGTGCGGATCGGGCGCAATTGGAGCGACCGATGCCGTGGGATATTTGGTCTCATGAGCCTGCGATTCACCTTTTAATATTTGTGCATCGAGTGGATGGTCTTACGCCAGGGCTCTATTTTCTAGCCCGCGACCCGAAGAAGCTGGCCTTCATTCAACAATCCATGAATCCAGAACTGAGCTGGACTCCGGTCCCGGGTTGTCCGGAGGATCTGCCGCTCTATTGGTTGCTTGAAGGGGATGCGAAAAAACTGGCCATTCAAGTAAGTTGCCATCAGGACATTGCCGGAGACAGTGCCTTCTCGTTTGGTATGATGGCCGAGTTCGAAGGGCACTTGCGAGAAGGGGGTGCCTGGTGGTATCCACGTCTATTCTGGGAGTCCGGATTGTTAGGACAGGTGTTGTACCTGGAAGCAGAGGTAGCGCGTATCAGGGCCACCGGGATCGGCTGTTTCTTCGACGATCCTGTCCATGAGATTGTCGCGGTGAAGGGGCTGAGCTTCCAATCGCTCTATCACTTCACGATCGGTGGCCCAGTTGAAGATGGACGATTGATGACATTGCCGCCGTACCGAGCTCGTAAGGCGTAAGGAGTGTAGCCGTGTATGTATAAGATCAAAAAGAAAGCGGCGAAGCCGAAGCCCCCAATTCTGTACAATATTGTCGAGGATTATTCTGAGTTCGATGCGCCGGGGAATGTGACAGTCTGTGCCATGACACTGCAGGAAGATTTATCTGCGCATGCGAAGGTCTTGTCAGAAAGCTATGAAGTTCCACTCGAAACGATGGCTAAGCTGCTGGCCGAAGGTGGGGTCTACGTGTATCCGCAGGTTGGCGGGATTTTGACACGTGGCTTGTTCGCCTGTCGGATTGATCCAACCGGGGAAGCTCCCAAACAGACCTGGACGTTGGACCTGATGCAATTTGCCGAGGCGGAGCAGTTGGCTCACGCGCGCAGCATTCCGCTCGGTGAGGTAGCAGCGATGGTCCTTCATCGAACGTTGCCGGAGGAGTTACAGGCGAAACTCGATGAGAAAAATCTTGGGATCGATTACCGCACATTGGATCGTGCTGTGGCGAAAGGCGGTGATATCAAGTACATCGACTTCCGCAAGGACTGGTCCCCGCATTTCAAGCGACTCTGCATCATGCCGGACGGGCGATTGGTCGAGACGGGAGGACTGGAGGAGTTTTCCCAGCTCCATGGCATTACGCTGGCGCAGGCCAAGACGCTGGTAGAGCAGGGGGGTATGCTGGAGGTGAATGGCGAGATCCTAGCCTGTCAGATTGTAAACGGTCAACCGGCTGTGGCTCGGTTCAGCGCGAAGAACTCCATTACAGCAAAGGAGTTGGCAGCGACTAAGGGTTTGCACATGATGGATGCGCTCAGTGAGGTGGCTTACAACGATTCGCTGATGATGCGAGGGCTTGTGCGGAAAGATCTCGGTGTTCGGTCCTGACCGGGACAGGGCTGTTAGCAGGGGAAGACAGTATGTGGTTCATTTGGTTTGTTTATTTGGCTAAACGAAACTAGCCAGATGAACCAAATCAACCAGATAAACCAGTCAGAAGGGGGCTACTTGGCGAGTTCTTCGTTGACGGCTTGGACGAGTTGAGCAAGGTCGAAGGGTTTTTCGAAGACGCGGCGGGCGCCGAAGAGTTTTGCAACGTCAAGGAAGTTCTTCTCCCCTTGTGCACCGGTCATGGCGATGACCTTCGCATCGAGATATTCCCGCGTCAGCTGCAATGTGGTTTCGAGGCCGTCGGTTCCCGGCATCAGAATGTCCATGAGGACGAGATCCACCGTGTTATTCTGGTAGAGGATCAAGCCCTCTCGACCACCGGGGGCTTCGAGCACACGGTGGCCGGCCCTCTCAAGGACTTCCTTTAGAAGGCTGCGGATCGATTCTTCGTCGTCGATTACAAGAATAGTGGCCATAGAGTTTTGCCTAATTGCTTCTGTATCCTACCTGGGGTCGGGTTCTTCTGTCTAGAAGAAAGTTGATGGGCATGATGACGATCAAGATGATGGTGCCGATCGAATTGCGTAAGGCTGGGTAGTGTGGATAGATCACGCTCACATGAAAAACTAAAGGAGAAATGACAGGAAGGGTTGACCGAGTCCCACGATTTTGATACAAGGACCAGAGTTGTCCTGACAGACTGCAGTGCACCTTATTCCGGAGCGGCTCTTTGCAGAATCCAGATTCTTGGTCTTGGACTCGTCGGTCTTTTTTAAAAACGACTGTTGTCGGGCTTCTGTTGCTTGGCAGCAGGATGCTGTATCCCTCAGTCGTACGCGCAAACGACCTTCCTGACGGTGAACTCACCTTCTTCAATGTGCACACGGACGAACGGTTGCGAGTCCGTTATCGTGATGACGCAGGGAATTATGACTTGACGGCGCTGGATGAGGTAAATCACATTCTGCGTTGCCATCACACAGGAGAAGTCGCCGCCATCGATGTGCGAATGTTGGAGCACGTCAATCTCGTGCACAAAGCGGTCTATAGTACTGAGGATATCCACGTAATTTCCGGCTATCGGTCTCCGGGATACAATGCGCAGCTCGTGAAGCGAAGCCGGCGAGTCGCGCAGCACAGTCTACATATCGAGGGGCAGGCACTCGATTTCTATATTCCCGGTATCGAAATTCGCGAACTCAAGCATGCTGCATTGAAGTTGCAGTACGGTGGAGTCGGGGTTTATCCGCGCAAGAAGTTCATCCATCTCGATTGCGGCCCCTTCAGAACCTGGTAGCTCCTTCCCGCAAGACGTTCACAATACCTTCCATCAATCCGTGAAACGTTGGGGATGAAGGGCATTCGGCCTCCCTACGTTTTATCTTTCACGTCTTATTTTTTACGTTCCTGTTCAGGTTCGCTTGAGGAATAAGACCGACAAAGGCGGGAGCGTAAGTGCGAGCGAATGGGGCATGCCATGAGAGGGGAGGGCGTTTGTACGGAGCCCTCCCAAATTTCCCACGTTGCTTCCCCCGTAGGTTGAGGCATCGCTATTCAATAGTTCGCGATACTGGCCTTCGGTAGGCACGCCGACTCGATAGTTGTAGCGGGGAACAGGAGTGAAGTTACACAAGCATAATATCTGATTATTCTGATCCTTGGCCTTTCGCAGGAAGGCGATCACGGAGTGGGTGGTATCGCAAAAATCAATCCATTGGAAACCGGTCCAGTCGTGATCGAGTTCGTGCAGTGCCGGCTCTTGGCTGTAGAGCCTGTTCAGGTCTCGTGCGAGGCGTTGGAGCCCTGCGTGCCGATCGAAATTGCAGAGATGCCATTGCAGGCTGGTGTCGTGGTTCCACTCGCTCCACTGTCCGAACTCTCCACCCATGAACAGCATTTTCTTGCCGGGATGCCCATACATGAAGGCATAGAGGGTTCGGAGGTTGGCAAAACGTTGCCAGTCATCGCCTGGCATTTTATCGAGCAATGACTGCTTTCCGTGGACCACTTCATCGTGCGAGAGCACTAGGACGAAGTTTTCATTGAAAGCATAGAGAAGGCCAAATGTAATTTTATTTTGGTGAAAGCGACGGTGGACGGGATCGTGGTGAAAATATTCCAGTATGTCGTGCATCCAGCCCATGTTCCACTTGAACGTGAAGCCCAGTCCTCCGGTATAGGTGGGGCGTGAGACTCCGGACCAGGACGTGGACTCTTCAGCGATGGTTAGAGCCCCAGGGAAGTCACGGTGAACCAGGACATTCAAGTCCTTCAGCAGCGTGACGGCGCCGATGTTTTCGCGTCCGCCGAACTTATTGGGAATCCATTCTCCTTCTTTCCGTCCGTAATCGAGATAGAGCATTGAGGCGACGGCATCTACACGCAAGCCGTCGATATGGTAGCGATCTAGCCAAAAGAGTGCGCTATTCAGTAGAAAATTCCGGACCTCCAGACGATCGTAATTGAAAATGCGGCTGTGCCAGTCCGGATGGTAGCCGAGCCGGGGGTCGGCATGGTCGTAGAGATGCGTGCCGTCGAATTGGGCGAGCCCATGCGGATCGTCTGGAAAGTGAGCGGGGGCCCAGTCCATCAGCACACCGATTCCAGCCTGATGTGCCGTATCGACAAAGGCCATGAAGTCTTCTGGAGACCCGTACCTGCCAGTGACTGCAAAATAGCCGGTGGTTTGATAGCCCCAAGACCCATCGAACGGGTGCTCGGTAATTGGCATCAGTTCGACATGGGTATAGCACATATTCTTCACGTAAGAGATGAGCTTTATGGCAAGCTCTGCATAGGTCAGCCAACGATTTCCTTCCTCAGGGACACGCATCCAGGATCCAAGATGGACCTCGTAAATTGAGAGGGGCTGGGCAAGCGGGTTTTGCTGTGCCCTCGCCGTCATCCAGGCCTGGTCCTTCCAAGAATAGGGAGTGTCTGTGTGAACGATCGAGGCGGTCTTGGGGCGTAGTTCGGATGCAACCGCATAGGGGTCGGCTTTCAGGAGCGGAGCGTCATGATGGCGCGACCGGACCTCATATTTATAGAGCGTGCCGTCTATCAGTTCGGGAATGAAGAGTTCCCAGAGGCCGGTTGCTCCGCGGTTTGTCATGGGATGGCGTCGGCCATCCCACTGGTTGAAGTCACCTACGACACTCACTCTCGCGGCGTTTGGCGCCCAGACAACAAAATGGACCCCGGCGACACCCTCCACTGTTCGGAGATGGGCACCCATCGTTTCGTAAGCTTTGAAGAAAGTCCCTTCGGCGAAAAGATGCAGTTCGAAGTCGGTGAGGAGGGGGAGAAATGCATAGGGATCATGCCGCTCCGATACCCGCCCTGCGTAGTCGGTTACGCAGAGACGGTAGGGGCTGGTTCCCAGTGGCCCCGGTACGGTCGCTTCGAACAGACCATCTTTATGGATGCGCCTCATGGGAATGGGCTGCGGACTTTGCGCATTGAGTAGTAGCGCAACCTCGTTGGCTTCCGGCAGGAAGCACCGAATTGAAACGGTAGGGGAGTTGTCCTGGGTCGTTGGATGGGCACCGAGAATCGCAAGGGGATCCCAGTGATGGCCTTGGATCAGTTGTTCGAGTTGATCGAGTGACAAGCCTGACATGCTGTGGATCTCCTCAGTCCATAGACCGTATCGTAAGAGGGGCGAGCCAAGAATGGAAGAAGAAAAAGCAGTGAGATTGTAGCCTGCCGAACTCAGCGTCTCGTGCCTGTTGCGCCCATTCTACTATTTCGCCATAAACCTGCATGAGGAATGGAGGGTAGCTGTGGGAAATGGTTCCATTTGCACCCCCCCCGAAAGTAGGGATTCTTTCCCCATAAGAATGGCGTATCTTTCAGTGGCGGTACTGCGCATGACGTGCCCATTTAGGTCTGCCGGCCCACTTTGAAGTGAAGCTGGAGATTTTGTTGCGACCGCAACTCGTGTCCAACCTGATAAGAAGGTCGTATCATAATTATCTTCACGGCGGGCGAACTGTAGTCGGCGGCGCGTGATATCTAAAAACGATTTGTCGGAAGAGGCGCCAATTATGGAAACACGAAAAATTCTTCAAGTGCCGGAGGAGGCCAAGATCATCAAGACGCAGGAGTTGTTGCAGGAGAATGAACCTGTGTTGCGCGAGCCGCGACAAGGGGTAGGTCTTGGCAGCTATGTAATTGATTTGGCTACTGGAACATGGAAGGTCTCGCCGGAGCTGTATAAGATTTTCGGCATCGATAAAACATCGCTTCACACGTTGGAAGGATGGGTTGGTTTGCTTCATCCCGATTCACGGGAGAAATATATCGAGTACCGTTCGCACGAGGAATCGGAGAAAACATGCATCGATTTTCAATGCCGAATTGTCCGAATCAATGACGGAGAGGAACGCTGGGTTCACGGGCTTGAGGAGATTGAGTACGACGATCAAAAAACCCCCATCAGACATTTGGGTACTATCCAAGACATCACGGAGCGCAAGCACGCAGAAAAACAGACTCAACGGTCCGAAGCCTTCCTTCGACAAGTCATCGACATCAATCCCAACCTAATCTTTGTGAAAGACCGAGAGGGGCGTTTTACGCTGGCGAATAAGGCTGTCGCTGATGTGTATGGGACGACGGTGGAGAATCTCATAGCCAAGACCGATGCCGACTTCAATGCGAACCTCGACGAGGTAGAGCATTTTCGCCTGGTCGATCTCAACGTGATAAATACCTCGCAGGAGCATGTGATCTCCGAAGAAAAGATCACGGACGCCGCCGGTCAGGTGCGATGGCTTCAGACTGTGAAGCGTCCTATCGAGGGTGAGGATGGACGAGTCAACCACGTACTCGGCGTGGCTACAGATATTACCGAGCGCAAGCTGGCGGATAGCCGGCTGCGAAGGACGCAATATGCCATCGATCATGCCACGGACTGCATTTTTGTCATCGGCCACGACGGGCATTTTGTGGATGTCAATGAATCGGCCTGCCGCCGTTTGGGCTATACCAAACAGGAATTGCTGACGAAATCGGTGATGGACATTGACCCAGACTTTCCACGGGAAACCTGGAATGCGTTTTGGGAGGAGTTTAAACATACGAAGTTGCTTCGTCTTGAAACTCGGCATCGCGGCAAGTCAGGCGAGGTCTATCCGGTGGAAGTGGTCGCCAACTATATTCTGCACGAAGGTGAAGAGCTCGATTATGCATTTGTGCGCGATATTACCGAGCGCAAACAGGCAGAGGCAGCCTTGCAGGCGTTTCAGGATCAGGTCCGCCAGATGCAGAAGATGGAAGCGATCGGGGAGCTAGCCAGTGGCATTGCTCATGACTTTAACAATGTTCTTACCGCCATCATGGGCAATGCACAGTTGGCTTGTAAGAAAGTCGCTTCCGACCATCCGCTACAGTCGAACCTCATGAGGATTCTCGAAGCCAGCGACCGGGCCTCCAGGCTCGTGCAGCAAATCCTCACGTTCAGCCACCAGCAAGCATTGTCACGGACCGTGATGTCTCTCTCTCCTGTGGTGAACGAAGCCCTCGAATTGTTGCGGGCCACCTTCCCTGCGGGCGTCGAGCTGACGGCAACTTACGATGCGGCCACGCCCCAGGTCTTGGCCGATGCCACTCAGATCCATCAAGTTCTGATGAACCTTTGTACTAACGCCTGGCATGCGTTGAACAGACAATCGGGAACTATCTCAGTGGATCTGGCGGCGGTCAGGCTGACCCAGCCATTACACAGTCTTTTTGCGACACTGCCCCCGGGCCACTATGCCTGCCTGTCTGTTCGCGATACCGGTTGCGGTATGGACCCCGAGACGGTGGCACGTATCTTCGAGCCGTTCTACACCACCAAACCCGTGGGCCAGGGGACGGGTCTTGGGTTGAGCCTGGTTCACGGCATCGTTCTAGGACATGAAGGCGCGATCGTCGTGGATAGCTATGCGGGCAGAGGCACGACCGTGTCTGTGTATTTCCCCGCTGCGGAGGTGCGGGCCTACGCAGGTGAGCCAGTCAAAGTTTCGCCCATCGAGACGCAGGGCCGGCTCCGCCATCTGCTCTATCTGGATGACGAGGCAATGTTGGTGGAGCTGGTACGTGCCTGGTTCGAACCGCGCGGATATAGAGTCACCGGCTGTATGCTGGCGGCAGAGGCATTGGACGCGGTTCGCGCCGATCCGACGGGGTTCGATGTCGTGGTGACGGACTACAATATGCCGGGGATGTCCGGCCTTCAGCTGGCGCAAGCCATCGCACGCATCAACGCCAATCTACCTGTGGTGCTGGTGTCGGGACATCTGTCCCCGAGCGCACAGGCGGCAAGCCTCGCCACCAATATCAAAGCGATGGTCTCTAAGACCATCATGTGGCAGCATTTGGAGGGTGTGATTAACCGCCTTCTCAACACACCGCCACAGGCATAGACATCCGCGATCCGGCGTGAAGGGGGTACAGCTCTTCAGCTACCTCGTACACAGGTGTTGCCTGTAACCCGTCCTTCATCCCTTCATCGTTTTCCCCCTACGCTGCGCCGTCACGTCCCACAAGGGTTTATACCCTAGAGGTGGCGAATAGGCAGGCGTTGCTTCACCATCAGGATTGACCCCCCCCTTCCGAGTTACCACTTTCAGGTCTTTTCCCAGGCCTGTTCTGGGTCTATTCTTTCTCCAGATCGTTCACTCAATAAAGTGAAAGGAGTCTAGATCATGAATTGCACACGCTGTCAGGGTTTGATGGTAAAAGACCAACTTCTAGACTTTGATGGAACCTATGGACAGATGTGGGCGACCAGTTGGCGTTGTGTGAATTGTGGTCGTGTCCATGACTCCGTGATTGAGCAGAATTGCCTAGTCCGACAGGGGAAGGTCTTGGCACTTCCCAGTGGTGAGCCGGACAATCGGGATGACGAAGTCTATCTTGAAGCAGAGTCCTGCGTTAGACGAGCGGCTTGATGTGACCTGGCGAGTGCTCCCTTCGATAATTATGCGCTGCACCGAGACTTAAATGTGAGCGAACCACATAGGGGAGAGTCATGGCCTCTATTCTGATTATCGATGATGAAGAAATTATCCGTGCACTCCTTCGCTCTGTTCTTGAAGCGGCAGGGTATGAGGTAACGGAGGCTGCCAACGGCAGGATCGGACTTGAGCTGTACCGCCAGAATCCGAGGGATTTGGTCATCACCGACATCCTCATGCCCGAGCTGAACGGATTGGACATGCTCTTGGAGCTGACGCGTGAATTTCTCCGTGCTAAGGTGATTGCGATTTCAGGGGCAGGAGAGGGGAAAAATGTTTTGGATGTCGCGAAACTACTTGGCGCGCGTCAGACCTTCCAAAAGCCCTTTAGTGTGTCGAAGTTGCTGGGCGCTGTACGATACGAACTGGAACATTAGGGCTGCTTTCCCTCGGCTCTGCCCCTGATCTCTTCTCCATCAGTATTCGTCCAATTCTTCCGTTTCATCGATCAACTCGGCCGTGATCTCGGTACTCTCGGTTTCCCACTGAGTTAATGGGATACCCCCGGCCTTCAGAATCGCTTCCTGCTCCGTGCCTGCTGCTAACATCAGATCGTAATGAATGCTTTGTCGGACCTGAAACGTTTTCACCTGGTCACCTCTTGACGCCAATCGAAGTTTGCCAGCTAGACGGCATCTCGTAAGTCCTTGTTTTATGGTGCGCCCGGAGGGACTTGAACCCCCAACCCCCAGATCCGTAGTCTGGTGCTCTATCCATTGAGCTACGGGCGCGCTCTTGACGGCAGTTATGAGGTTAGAGTTCTGAGTGTTGAGTTGGGCGGAGATCAGGGGGCTTTACGAGCGAAAAACTTCAGAACCCGGGTTGCTCGCAAACTCATAACTCACAACTCAGAACTCAGAACTTGTTGTTTGCAGTAGGCAGCGGTTATACAGGTCTCTGGGCCGGCGGGTCAAGGGACTCGATTTTGGCCTGCGTTATTCATGATGGTTCGTCACGAAATCCCTTAGAGGCCACCGCCGGACCTTTCGCAGAGATATCGGGGTTACAGTAGAAACATTCATGAAGAACACGCGCTGGAACGCTTAACGAAGAAAGGAAAAACGATGTTCAGAACTTCCTCTCTCGGTTAGGATAGCCCTCATGAAGCCGTCATTGGTGTCGTCTAGCGCGCTATTCAACCAACAAGAAACTCAACCGGAAACTCCTGCACAGGATAGTTCGAGAGGCCTATCGGGTGGAGTCCGGCTGGTTGTGCAATGGATGGTCGGCACGATGCTCGCCCTTCTCATTGGATCATGGCTGGTGTGGTGGGCGATAAATCTTCAGCGGCAATTCGCGGAAGACGAAATTCGTGGCGCCTGCCAGCGCGTGATGCCTGAGACCGTGCAACGCTGTGTGGACACGGTGATTATTCAACGGGGTGGTGCAAGACGATGAGCCGAAGATTGTGGCGGGCTTGTACCGTTATGCTGTGCGGAGCGATGCTGATCGCGACGGTATCGGTGAGTGCAGGGGAAGTACGAGTCCTGGAATCTCGACCAAAAATCGAACTCAGTGCAGGAACGTGGCTCAGTGTCGGTGACACTCGATGGGCCCATAACGCTTCCTCGGTTCCAGGATTTGGCAATCCAACATCGAAACTGACTTATAAAGACGTTGGGACGAATGTGATTGAACTCACCGGAAAAGCTTGGGTGGCACCGAAGTGGTTTGGCCGACTCAACGTGGGCTACGCAGGGATCGGAGGCGGCAGACTCACGGATGACGATTATGGATCGAACGGGGGGCAGAAGTTGTTCTCGAGCACCAATAGCAACCTGTCTGGTGACAGCATGTGGTATCTGAATGCAGACGGCGGCTTCAGGGTGATTGAATATCCAAATCATCGGGGTTGGCTGGAGGCGTTTGGAGGATTTCAGTATTGGTATACAAAATATGAAGCCACAGGGTTGACGCAGGTGGCTTGCGACAATTCGGCTCTGCCTGCGTCGTTGGGCCTTACGTGCAATCCAGCAGGAACTGTGAGGAACCAAGGGCAGACAGTTATCACCAATACCACCAATTGGTACTCGATTCGAGTCGGAGCTTCCACTGAATATCGATTCACTCGCCGCCTAAGCCTGATTGGAACTGCGGCTTTTATTCCGCTGAGCATCATTGATAACAAGGATATTCATCACCTGAGAAGCGATCTACAGCAGAACCCCAGCATTTCCATGCTGGGGTTTGGCATTGGCGCGAATGCTGACGTAGGTGCCAGGTTCATGTTTACCGAAAATATTGGACTGAATGTCGGTTACCGTGTCTGGTGGAACCATGCAGTTGACGGGACTGTGACGATTCGCGGCACGAACGGTTCTTCCGAGTATCCGCTGACCCAGTTTGATTCTCTCCGCCATGGCCTGACGGCCGGCATCCATTTCACCTTCTAAATTATGTCAACCTGCTGAGGCGGAAGGTTACCGGCGGCGTCCTGACGGCAGCGTTTCGTCTTCATATTGGGCGAAGAGCCGTTTGGCTTCCGGATGGAGATGGCTTGGATGGCCGTGGGGAATACCGACGGTGCGAAAGAGCGGGGTGAGCTTGCCGTTCGGATGTAAATAGCCGGCGCGAAGCGGGACAGTGCGCGTGCTATGGCGGACCAAGTGGCAGGGGGTCGGTCTGATCGAGGTGATCCACTCGGCTATGTCATGTGGGTTACCGATCGAGGCTGAGAGTAAGAGCATACGTGCTTGGCTCGGACAGAAGATGATCGTTTCCTCCCAGACGACGCCCCGCTCCGGATCTGCGATATATTGTGATTCGTCCAAAATAACCAGGCCTAACGTATCCAATCGTATATCGATTTCGCCGCCTCCTGCATCGTAGAGTAGATTCCGCAAGATTTCCGTCGTCATAATCAGAAGGGGTGCTTGTCCATTGTCGCGCCGATCGCCCGTCAGAATGCCGACCTGGTCTGGACCGAAAATTTTTGAAAACTCCGTATACTTGGTGTTCGAGAGAGCCTTGAGAGGCGATGTATAGATGACAGTCCGATTCTCTGAGATCGCGCGGCGAGCCGCTTCGATTGCAACATAGGTCTTTCCGCTTCCCGTCGGAACGCTCACGACTACGTCACCGTCTCTCAGTTTGGCGATGGCGTCTTCTTGCCAGGCATCTGGGACAAAGGTCTTTGACGGCGGCACTCCCAGTCCTTCCAACCAGCTGGAGAGAGTAACGCCTGGCTCATGGGATTCCGGCTCAACCGGCCTGTGCGTGGTGCGACGCTGCGGCGCCGTGGACTTTGGTTTTCGCGTGGCGGGGGCTTGAGGAGGGGGTGGCGCAGGGCGAGCCTGTGTCTCACCGATCAAGGTCATCAAATCGGACTCAAACCCCGCGCGGTTCTCAGCGGAGTGGCGCAGCAAGACTTCGATCAAACGGCGTTTACCTGCGCGAAAATGCCGTTGAATACGCCCGCGCGCAAGCCGGTGCAAGAGCGCGATCGGTTGTTGAGCCAGTAATTGTTCGAGTTCTTCAGTGGTCATCTCAATGCCGTTATTCGTGAATCGTTATCCGTGAAGCGTCCAGACGACAAAAAGCTGTACATTATTCTTGCGATTAACGTCTTCATGGCAATTCCTCCAGTACGCCTCGGCGCAGAGCGGCGATAGCACGTGACGCAGTGTCTGCCAATCCTGGGTGCGTCGCTTTGAGCGTGTGCAGTTGTGATAGGAACTCGAGGGTTCGTGCTAAGAGGCGATAGATATCCCCTTCAGCCATAGTGGTGCTTTTGCAGAGGCCAATCCACGTAAGCGTAGGGTCGCCGATCCACCGTTCTGTCACTGCGGCAATATCGGCCCGCAAGAGCGGGGGATCTTCATGCGGTGAGAGCGAAACAGCCAGTTTGCGGACTTGTCCGAGCAGTGAAGCGAGCCCGGAACTGACGCGTGGAAAGGCGCCGGGGCGATCATCGTCGTGCGCGATGCTGGACATCACGGCGGCCAGCATCGCGGGGTCGGCTCCGTTGAATGCATCGGCCCTGAGCAATTCCGTGATGAGCAGTGAGTGGTCGATGCGGATGAGTCTGGCCCATTCGCCGTCCTCGGTCAGATGGGCTGTCGGCGTGAGATAGCCAAATTGTTGGAGAACGTCGATCTTTTCCTGAAAACGGTGCCAGAGACTTGTGCGTAGCGCCTGGATCGATTTGACGTGTCGATGCTGTTCCTGCCGAAGTTTGGAGGCGAGGGGATAGTCTCTCTGGCAGGCGGACCGCGAAGGACAGGTCGGACAGGCAAAGTCGCCCAGAGTTTGCACGATGGCATCAGGAATCGGTTCATTATCCTTCGGAATCAGGATGGGAAGCTCCGGCAGCCTGCCAGGCAACTCTTCCAGGTGATGGAGCAACTCTTCCACGCTTTCAGGTGTGCACCAGGGATAGACCGGCGCATCCACGCAGTCGAGGATACGGTCGGACACTTCGGTCACCGTAGAGGCGGGAGATTCGGTAATACCTCCGCCTTCACGTAGAGCCGTGATCATCGGGCTCTTCTGTCCTTTACTCCGATATTGTCGCAGGACCACGCCCCGTCCACGGGCGAACCCTACCACGCGACCGGGGGTGAGAAAATGAAAACGCGCGGCGACTTCCGGTGGCTCATGTCTTCTGATCGGGGCACGGTGCGTTTTTTGCCGGCGCACCTGATCGAAGGTCTGCCACTCTGAGATCCAGTCTGTGCAGACGCGTGGTCCGAACGGTTCCATTTGAGCGTCCAGATCATCCAGCTTGCGAGCCAAGACCTCGGCGCGTTGGTTGAGCTGAAACTGTGCAAAGCTTTTGGCGAGAATCGGTTGGATTTGATCCAGAGGATGCGCTTTTAACAGGTTCAGGACCATTGGATAGCTGATGACGAATTGGCTGTTGATCGCTTCAGGATGCCCGGTGAAGCCTTTGGTCAGCACGTTCAGATCGATGTAGGGCGAGGGGGTGACGATGGCGAAGCCTACCAAGTCTTTTCCTCGGCGCCCAGCACGGCCGGCTATCTGCTGCACTTCGCCGATCGTCAAGTCCATGAAGTCGCGCGACTTGCGAATGCTGGATTGCGTGATAATGACAGTTCGTGCAGGGAAATCGACCCCAGCGGCGAGTGTGGTCGTGGCGAAAACGGCGTCGAGGCAGCCATGACGCATCAATTCCTCAACGGCGATTTTCCACGAGGGCAGATGGCCTGCGTGATGGGCGGCCACGCCGATGCGCTGGACGGTTGGAATGAGCGGGTGTTCCGCGATGCTGGGATATTGTGCGATCACCTTTTCCAGTACGGCGGCAATTGCCGCTTGGCGAGGCGGTGGGAGGAGGATATGGCTATGATCGAACGCCTGCATGGCTTCATCGCACGCACGGCGTGACGTAAGGAACACGATGGCAGGGGTCAAGTGCTTGTCGCGAAGCGCGATGATCAGATCAACCGGATGAATCGAGGGAGGCATGCAGTTTCGTTCCCTTTGCAATCACGACTAAACCGGATTCGGTGACGGTAAATCGCTGAGCGTCGGCCTCTCGGTTATATCCGATTTCTGAGTTAGGTGGGATGATGACATCCTTGTCGATAATGGCCCGTCTGATTCGACTCTGTGCCCCGATGACGACGTTTTCCATGAGGATCGATTCACGCACCTCTGCATGGTCTTGCACGCGAACGTTCGGCGATAGCACGGAGTTTTGTACCCGGCCGCCGGAGACAATACAGCCGCCGCAAACGATGGAATCCAGAGCCACGCCCATTCTGCCGCCTTGATAATCTTGCGAAAAGACGAACTTGGCCGGCGGAAATTGCCCTTGATAGGTTCGAATCGTCCAGTGTTGGTCGTAAAGATTGAAGAGGGGATCCACTGCGACGAGGTCCATGTTCGCCTCCCAGTAGGCGTCCAATGTTCCGATGTCTCGCCAATACTTCACGTTCTTCTTATTCGCATCGACAAATTTGTAGGCGTAGACGCGTCGATCGCGGATCATGTTCGGAATGATATTTTTCCCGAAGTCGTGACTTCCGCCTTCTTGGGCGTCAGCAATCAAGTATTCGCGGAGAATTTGGGTGCGAAACATGTAGATGCCCATCGAGGCAAAGGCATGGGTTGGATCGCCGGGGATCGCCGGTGGCTGCGCCGGTTTCTCGATGAAGTCCGTAATGCGGAAATCCTCATCCACGCCGATCACGCCGAATCGATGAGCTTCTTCGATCGGAATATCGATCGCTCCGACCACGGCATCGGCGCCTTTGGCAATCAACCAATGAAAGATCTCCGCATAGTTCATCTTGTAGATATGGTCGCCGGCAAGGATAAGCACATAGTCCGGTTGTTCGCTGTCGAGCAGAAACAGGTTTTGATAGACCGCGTCGGCAGTGCCTTGGTACCATTCTTCACTGATCCGCTGCTGGGGTGGAATCGAGGCGATGAATTCGCCGAGTTCGGCGTTGAAGACGTTCCAGCCTGTGCGGATGTGACGGTCGAGCGAGTGGGATTTGTACTGGATGAGGACGGCGACTTTTCGAAGCCCGGAGTTAAGACAATTGCTGAGTGTGAAATCGATAATACGGTATTTCCCACCAAAAGGGACCGCCGGCTTTGCCCGGTGTTCGGTGAGGGGCTGAAGACGTTCGCCCTTCCCGCCGGCCAGCACCATGGTGAAGATGTTTTGCATTATTCCGAATTGTAGCAGGACGTTGAGGAAATAGAAAGAAAGCAGACTCGTTGACATCGCAAGAATCTCGGATGATACTAGGCAGGTCAGCCTAGGAGTATTCGTGAGTGTTTGAGCAAAGGAGCAAGTATGAAGCGAGATGTACTGGTCACGTCGCTGCTGAAACAGAAGGCGGTTCAGAAGCCGGCCGTGGACCGCAGTAAAGATGCGCTCTGGCGGCTAGAGCATCTTGAAAGCCAAATGGCGACGTTGTCAGAGTTGGTCCGTGAGCATGCGGAGGATGTCGATCGATTGGTCCGTATTGTGGCCGAAGATCGCGACGTCATTCGGCGGCAGTTATTGCGCAAGCACCAAGCACAAGTCCGGGTTCGCAAGCATCTTCGTAGCTCCAATTCCAAGGTAGGCCTCGATTCCTAAGTCTGGTGATCGCCTGCCATCGTTTTCTTCTCGCGAGCCCACCCGCTGCGTAGGCTATCCGTGAAATCTGGGCGAGACAAGCAAAATGTGCGCGATAGACATGACACGAAGTTCTGAGTGCAGGGTTTGAAGTTCGAACACCTCAGTCCTTAGCCGTGAGGCCGCCGCTGTTGTACGAATTCGTTTATTAGCGCGATACGAATCCTAGCAAAGGGGGAGAAAGGGGATGACTGTGCAGCAACGACATTCATATTCCTGGGGATTTGTCCTTTTGATTGTGTCGGTAGGGATGGCTCAGACCCTGTGGGCTAAACCTTGGAGCTTGCCCATAGGACTGGATCAGGCAGATAGAGAATGGGGCATTCCGGTTCAGGTGCCCTACGAGGCGCCTTCAAAGGGACAGGATCAGCCGGCTGAGTCTGTCCCTCAGAATACGAAACCCTTGACGGCCGTCGAAGTCCAGCGGGCGGAAGCGCTCTTGCCATTGCTGGAAGGCGCGCAAGAGTTTTGGGCAATGGGAGAATTCGTGCATCTCGGCGAGCCTTCCGTCCCGGTGCTGGTCAAAGGCTTGACCATGCCGGGGCCGCGTATTCGCTATAACACCATTGAAACGATTTCGATGTTGAAGGCAGCCTCGGCGGTGCCGTCGCTCATCGCAGCAGCCAAGGAACCAAACGAGATCCCGCGGGTGCGGGAACATGCCTTGCGAGTGGCTGTTAGATTGGACGGGGCCAAAGCTGTGGATGCAATTGAGGTGATGGCCAAAGATCAGAATTCGTCGATTCGGAAGGCGGCTGCGTTTGAGGCTCGGTATGTCAGAGAGAAAACTGTGATACCGATTCTGATCGGGATGATTGCCGATGCTGAACGTTTTGTCTCACTCTCAGCGGTGCAGTCGCTCTGGATTCTGACCCGACATGAAACGGAGTTTCACGATTGGGATACGTCGACCAGCCAAGACCGTCAGGAGTGGACGGTCGAGTGGTCGGAATGGTGGAATGGCCAGAAGCATAGCTTCGAACTGTCGGATCCGAAACGGCCCGCGCGGGCCCGTTAGGAGCGTGGGCCGCGCGCGAGATGCGAGAAACGCGAGACGTGGACAGATTGAATTTTCCACTCGTTTTACCTGTCTCGCGAGTCCCGCACGTCTCGCCAGTCTCGCAGGGCCATGCCTTGCGAGGGTGAAAAATCCTGTGTTATATTTCTGAAGTTTGCTCTTTCATCATCGCGCATAATAGAAGGATGATAGGTACGGTCATGCCTAAGCTCCCGATTGCAAAGCTCGGTAATCCCATCTTGCGCCAGGTTGCGGCCAAGGTCGATCCTCGCGACATTCGCACGTACGATCTGCAGCAATTCATCGACAATCTGATTGAGACGATGCTAGATGAACCAGGGATCGGCTTGGCGGCTCCCCAGGTGTCGCGCTCGATTCAACTGGTCGTGATGGGTTGTGAAGGAGAAGATGGATTTCCCAGAACAGTACTCATCAACCCCAAGATTGTCTTCTATGGTCCGGAACAAGTCGAAAACTGGGAGGGCTGTCTCAGCGTGGATGGGTTGCGGGGAAAGGTGACGAGGCCGTCAGTCGTGAGGGTTCAGGCGCTGGATCGTCATGGCAAATCGTTGGATATCGAAGCGACCGACCTCTATGCCGTCTGTATTCAGCACGAAATAGATCACCTGATCGGCAAGGTATTTTTGGATCGGATGACCGATATGTCCACACTCACACAACTTCCAGAATTTAGTAAGTATTGGCAACACGATCCCGTTCCTGTCATTTAGCTAACCCGCCGTGAAGATCCTTCGCTTGTGAAAACCCTGCTTCGAGTGCTCCAGTACCTCAGCCCGCACCGTTCCATGGTGGTTGGCACCTTTCTGTTTGCCGGGCTGGCGACTGCATTCGAGCTGATCCCTCCGTGGCTGATCAAAGTCATCATCGACGACGTAATCCAGGCCGGTCAGACCGAGCTTCTAGTGTGGGTATTTCTCGCGCTGTGTGCAGCCTATGTGCTGCGGAACCTTTGCGGGTCGATACGGATCAGACTGAACAATGGATTGGAGCAGCAAGTCGTGCATGATCTGCACGTCCAGGTATTTTCCGCGCTGCAGCGATTATCTATCAGCTTCTACGAGAATCGTCCGACGGGTGAGATTATGTCTCGGGTGTTGAACGATACCGAGCACATGCAGCGCATCTTCGTCGACGGGCTTGAAGAAATCATTACAGCCGGGCTGACGTTGATCGGGATTATGATCATGCTATTTATGCTCAATTGGAAACTGGCTCTGTTGGCGCTCGTGCCGATTCCCCTCTTGGTGGTGGGAGCGGCGCTGTTCACCAAACGTGTCCATGGGTATTATCGTCTAATTCGAAAAGGGTCGGCGGAACTCAATGCCCTCTTGCAAGACATGCTGGCAGGTATTCGGGAGACGATGGGATTCAATCGCCAGCCCTACGAGCAGGAGCGATTTGACCGAAAGAGCGATCGTTGTCGGCAGGACACGTTGAAGGCCATGTACCTCTGGTCCTACTACTCCCCCGGCATGATGCTGATCGGGAGCCTTGGCGGGGCCATGGTGCTCTGGTTTGGCACAGCCGAAGTCTTGCAGCACCGTCTTTCCGTGGGCGAGCTCGTGATGTTCATCTCGTACCTTGCGCTTTTCTATGTGCCGATCAATCAGATCCACTCCGTCAATCACATGCTGCAGCATGCCTTGGCTGCAAGCGAGCGGGTGTTCGAAATACTCGATCTCGTTCCGGAGGTCAAGGATCGTCCGAAGGCGCTCGTACCGGTAGCTCGGTTGCGGGGAGAGGTGGCCTTTAATCGCGTCGGGTTTCATTATCGAACGGATACGCCGATCTTGACCGACGTCACGATAGCCGTTCAAGCGGGAGAGCGAATCGCGCTGGTCGGTCCAAGCGGAGCGGGAAAAAGCACGACACTCAAATTGTTGATGCGGTTTTATGATGTGACGGAAGGTGCCATCACCATCGATGGGTGCGATATCCGCGATCTGCCCCTGGCCTTTCTTCGAAGCCAAATCGGCCTGGTTCAGCAAGAGCCCTTCTTGTTCAATGGCACGGTGCGAGAGAATATTCTGTACGGGGATCTCTTGGCCGGGCAGGAGGAAGTCGAGGCGGCGGCGAAGGTGGCCCGTGCGCATGACTTCATCATGGCCCTTCCAGACGGGTACGATACTTGGATCGGGGAGCGTGGCGTCAAGCTTTCCGTGGGACAGCGGCAGCGTGTCTCGATTGCCCGGGTGATCCTGAAGGATCCTCCGATCGTCATGTTCGATGAGGCCACGTCGAACATCGATACGGAGACAGAAGTCAAGATTCGTGAAGCGCTAGACGATCTCACGAAAGGGCGGACGACCATCATCATTGCCCATCGCCTCTCCACCATCCATGGCGTCGATCGAATCATTGTTGTAGACCACGGTCGAGTCGTCGAAGACGGGACCCATGAAAAGTTAATCGGGCATGAAGGGGTGTATGCACGGCTCTATGACGCCCAGTTCCAAGTCTAACGGCAGGATAGCCGCGCGAGACAGGCGAGACTGGCGGGAAAGGCGAGACGGAGGAGGGTTCAAGATCGGAAGTCCTAGTCCGAGGTGTTTGGACCTTCGTTCCTCCATCTGACATGCTGACTCTTGTCTGACTCGATGCTCCCGCCCATCCTACCAGTCGCGCCTTTCTCGCTCGTCTCGCGCTTCACGCGCCATGGACGGATGGTGGGCCGTTGCGGATCGATCTTGTCCACCAGTATACTCAGGCCACTAAACAGGGAGAGCAGACCGATGGTGCTGATATATGAAAGCGATCCGCTGGATAATGATGACGCGCGCGGGCGGTTCTATCATGTCTGCCGGGGGCGCATCGATCGGACAGAAATCCAGCTTCCGGCTGACGAGAAGGTCTACGAATGTGCTGTCTGCGGCATCGATCTCGAAGCGGAGGACTTTTGGCTAGCACGACAGAAAGGGTCGGTGTAAGCCGCCATGGCTGGGAGCACAGGCAGAAAGACAGTGGGTGTATCGCGCGGGCTCATGATGCTCTGCGACGTCTGCTATGCCCAGGTTATGGCCGATAAGCTCACCGACGAAAAGAATTTTGTTGCGGATGCCGAGACCCTCTTCGATACCATCTGCGTCGGGTGCACCGATATCAATCGGCCTCTGATCGACGACATGGCTGGTAGCGGGGAGTGAGGATGTTGAAAAAGCCCGTCAGTGTCGTTCTAACTTCGCTAAACCCCGCAACGTATTAAAAACAGCATGTCGCAGGTTTTTACTCGCTGCGGCCTCGCTGAACGGGCTTTTCGAACATCCTCATAACATCAATCTTATACTAGCTGGAGCTGATGGATTTCATATTTGATAGGGAAGAAGGAAGAACAGTACATATGAGCCAGATCAGAGTTTTTCGAATGATCGCGTTAGCCGAAGGGATTTCATTTCTCTCCTTGTTATTCATTGCGATGCCGATGAAGTACTTCATGGGGATGCCGGAGGTCGTGCGAGTAGTGGGAACCATACACGGAGGATTGTTTCTGCTCTATGTTGGCCTGTTAACGGTGATACATTTCAGGCAACGATGGTCTGTCATTTTTTCACTCTACGCTTTCGTTGCGTCTATTATTCCTTTCGGAACATTTGTGCTGGACAAACAACTCCGGGCGAAAGAAGCAGTAGCGAACTGATTAGGAAGGGACATTCTTTACTTGCAAGCTTTCCCGTCGAAGTGCTTGCAGTTTGTCTCGCCGGATTTTACTTTCCAGGTTTTCAGCAGGGGCGCTTGCTCATTCCCTCTCATCTCGACGACGAAATCCACGAGGCCTGATACCGGGAGTTTCTCGATGTGCGGTTTGGCCGCGTCTGGAGCATCGATCCAAAAAACTGACCCAAAGGTGGAAATCAAGACTCGGTGATTCTCCGTATCGACTTGAATGACGGGGCTGTAGAAGCTTTTGTCCTCGGCAAAACTGACGGACGCGATCAGGCTGAGAAGGAAGAAACTGGAGAATATGGCGGGAAGAGTTGTACGCATGTATGACATGACAAGCCCTCTTTCTTACGAAAGAAATTACGCAGCCATTATCGCACCAAGGCCAAGGGGAAACAATTCAGAAAATGTTGAGAGGGCGGCGTGCGAGACAGGCGAGATGGGCGGGACTGGCGAGACGGACGACAGTTCGAGGTGTTAGGAACTTCGAACCTTGAACTTTTGGTCGCGCGTTTCTCGCCCGTCTAGCACTTCACGCGCCACGGTTCTAGACCGTGGTTGTGATGTGTGCTTGCGTGACATTCCCGCCCTTGATCCAGTATCCGCGAATATCAGGCTTCGATTTCTCCATGAGGGAGATGAGCAGATAGGCGGGGATTGGCAGGTTGATCTTTGGCCAGATTTCTTCGTAGTCGGTGGCAATCTTGATATCGGTGATTGACGGGCGTGCCGGGTCGTGAGGATGGGAGTGGTAGACCACTTGTAGGTCCAGTCCTTTGTTTCGAATATCCTTCTTCGCAACGGAAAAATCCTGCATATCCATCACGAAGGCGATCTCGGCTCGTTCAGCCGGTGACAGTCGTTCCAGATGCGCAACCTTGGCCGGGTCAAAGGACGACAGTTTCTCAGCTCCTTCAAACGCCACGATATTTTTGATCCGATAGACATGGGTGACGGCTCCGTTGATTCCGGCCAGGAGCCCGCAACACTCATAGGGATCAAGCTCCCTAGCGTGGGCCACCATGTCGTCGAGGATCGATTGAGGGATGAGCAGTGAAGTGGTCATGGAACGTAAGAGTCTGAACGTCTTGAAGTCATCAAGTCGGATCAATCTGAACGATCATTACGGAGGCTTTACGACGTTAGGACTTTTGACCTTTAGACCTGGTTTCGTTAAATCGTACAGCTGACCGTATAGTCAGTCTTGAGATCGGTAATCGTCGGGTTGGGCCCACAAAGGCGGCAGGCCGGGTCTTTAGGGCGTCGAACTTTTCTGAATTTCATCTCCAAGGCATCGTAGATCAGCAGGCGATCAGCCAAGGTTTCGCCGATGCCGAGAATTTCCTTGATCGCCTCTGATGCTTGAAGAATGCCCATGGTCCCAGCCAGGGCTCCTAAGACGCCGGCTTCTTGGCAATTGGGAACGAGCCCTGCCGGCGGCGGTTCCGGATAAAGGCAGCGGTAGCAGGGATAGCCGGCATGGGGCTTGATCGTCGTGAGTTGGCCTTCGAAGCGGAACATGCTGGCGGAAATGAGCGTCTTCTTGGCGAAGAAGCAGGCGTCGTTTACGAGAAAACGTGTGGCAAAGTTATCGGATCCATCCAGCACCATATCGAACTCTGATATGAGCGAAAGAATATTGTCGCTGTCGACGTTCTGGTGAAAAGTCTTGATTGTAATCTCCGGGTTGATCGCTGACAGGGTTTTGCGGCCTGACTCGACTTTCGGCATACCGACCGTGGCCGTGGAGTGCAGGATTTGCCGTTGCAAGTTTGAGAGATCGACGACATCGCCATCGACCAGACCGATGGTGCCGACACCGGCGGCAGCCAGATAGAGTCCGGCAGGCGAGCCGAGACCCCCGGCGCCGATGAGCAAGACTTTCGCCTTGGTCAGTTTCATTTGGCCCTTGCCACCGACGTCGCTGAGAATAATCTGCCGGCTGTACCGTTGAATCTGTTGTTCTGTGAGTTCCATCTTGAAGACGTTCTACGTTAATCGGTGCTCGTGAACCGCGGAACCACTTCTTTTTCGATTAACGATTCACGTTTAACGGTTACCATTTCTACTCCACTACATTCAATTCGATCGGGTCGACGATGACGCCCTTCTTGCGAAGGCCTGCAATCGCCCGGTCGATCTCCGGGCTCTCCCCGGTCAGTTCGAGGTCCATCCATCCGGTGGTTTCACGAACGTCGGCACGTCTAACGTTTGTGACGACCTTAAATTCGTGCCCGATCTGATAGATGATCGGTTCTTTGATCTTGTTTTCAGGAAACTGAACGTGCACTTTCACATTCGGCATGATGTGCCTCCCGCAATGGCGGGCACGATCGAGACTTCGTCGCCGTCTTTGAGCGAGGTCTCTTTGCCCTTGAGGAATCGAATGTCTTCCTCGTTGACGTAAATATTCACGAACCGACGAAGCTCACCCGTGTCGTCGCAAAGACGATCCTTAATGCCGGGATGCGCGGTATTGAGTGCCTCGATCATATCAAGCACGCTCGCGGCCTTCGTTTCGACTTCTCCCTGGCCTTTGGTTAGCGGGCGTAGCGGAGTCGGAATGCGGACTTTAATCATGAGTCACCACCACCGTTCTTTCCCATTTTAAATGTTTTCTCAAACGCGTCCAAACTTGGCTGAATACGGACAGGCCGTCCAACCGCATCGATCACCGCTTCCTGGGTTTTCAAGCCGTTCCCGGTGATATAGGCTACGGTCAGATCGCCTTTTTTGATCGTGCCGTTCTTCACCAGCTTTTGCAGCACACCGATCGTAACACCACCGGCCGTTTCGGCGAAGATTCCTTCCGTCTGCGCTAGCAGCTTGATGCCCTCCACGACCTCATCGTCGGTTACCATGTCCATGGAGCCCTTGCTCTCCGCCGTGGCCTTCAGGGCATAGTACCCGTCGGCAGGATTGCCGATGGCCAGCGACTTGGCGATGGTCTTGGGCTTCACCGGTTTGAAGAAGTCGCGCCCCGCCTTGAAGGCCGTAGAAATTGGCGAACAGCCCTCGGCCTGGGCCCCGTTGATCCTGGTTTTGACCTTATCGATCAATCCCACGTACTTCATTTCGTGAAGGCCCTTCCAAATTTTCGTCAGCAGGGAACCCGACGCCATGGGAATGACGGCTTGATCGGGCGTGCGCCAGCCGAGTTGCTCGACGGTTTCAAATGCCAGAGTCTTCGAACCTTCTGCATAGTAGGGACGGATGTTGATATTGACGAACGCCCAGCCGTGTTCGCCGGCGATTTCACTACAGAGCCGATTGACGTCATCGTAGTTACCTTCAATCTCCACGACGTTGGGTTTGTAGATCAAGTTGCCGAGCACCTTCGCAGCTTCCAGATCGCCCGGAATAAACACGTAGGCGCGCATTCCTGCGGCAGCCGCATGGGCGGCGACGGAATTGGCCAGATTGCCGGTCGAGGCGCAGGCAATGGTTTCAAATCCCAATTCGCGAGCCCTGGTGATGGCCACGGCCACGACCCGATCTTTGAACGAGAGCGTAGGATGATTGACCGTATCGTTCTTGATATAGAGCTCGTCCAGTCCGAGGTAGGCGCCGAGATTCTTGGCGCGCACCAGGGGGGTCATTCCGGCATGAGGGCCGAGAAAGTTCGGCCCTTCTACAGGCAGGAGATCGGCATAGCGCCAGATACTGTGTGGACCATCCTGGATCTTCTTACGGGAAATGCTCTTCTTGATCTCCTCGTAGCTGTATTTCACTTCGAGAGGGCCAAAGCACATCTCGCAGACATGGATCGCCTTCGTTGGGTATTCTTTACCGCACTCGCGACAGACAAGGGCTTTCATTGTGGCCATGGCGACTCCACCTTGCTAGATCAATAATTACGGCCGGACGGCACAGCCGGCAAAAGGATCGCCGTCATCGAACAATTCGGTAATCGTCGGGTGCGCGCCGCACAGCGCACAGTCGGGATTGCGTTTCACTTTGATTTCTCTGAATAGTGTCTTGCGGGCATCAAAGTCCAGGAATCGGTTCGTAAGAGGATGACCGATACCTAGAATGAGTTTCAAGGCCTCGGTTGCTTGAATCGTTCCAATGATACCGGCTAATACGCCGATCACGCCCGCCTCCTGGCAGGAGGCTACTAGCCCAGCCGGGGGCGGAGTCTTGAAGATGCAACGATAACAGGCGGACTGCTTCGGCACAATGGTCGTCACACGCCCATCGAAACGGAGGATGCCGCCGTGGACTAACGGTTTTCCGGCAAAGAAACAGGCGTCGTTGATCAAAAACTTGGCGGTAAAGTTGTCGACCCCGTCGATGACGATATCATAGTCGCTGACGATCTTCAGCGCATTGCCGGCCGTCAGCCGCTCTTCGTAAATCGAGACCTGGACGTCGGGGTTCAACGCCTGAATCTTTTCTTTGCCCGAGACGACTTTGGGGCGGCCTACGTCCGACGTATGGTGAAGTATCTGTCGATGAAGATTGGTCAGGTCCACCACATCACTGTCGATGAGGCCGATGGTACCGACACCAGCTGCGGCCAAATAGAGGGCAGCCGGAGAGCCAAGGCCTCCCGCGCCGACCAGGAGAATCTTGGCCTTGGCAATCTTCTTTTGTCCCTTGCCTCCGACTTCTGGCAAAAGAATGTGGCGGCTGTAACGACTAATTTGGTCTTCGGTAAATTCCATTTTAGCTGTCAGCCTTCAGCCTTCAGCTCCGAGCTGACTGCTGAAAGCTTCCCTGCTCAGATATTAAAATACTTCTCGATACTGATATATCGCTCGCCTGTGTCGCACAGGATGGTCACCACATTCTTACCTGGCCCAAGCTCCTGGGCTACCTTCTGCGCGGCGAACACGTTGGCTCCGGCAGAAATGCCGACCAAAAGGCCTTCCTTTTTCGAGAGCTGTTTGGCCGTTTGATAGGCTTCGTCATCAGTCACGGTCATGACCCGATCTATAATGGCCCGGTTCAACACTTTCGGGATAAATCCTGCACCGATGCCCTGAATCTTATGGGGCCCTGGCTCTCCACCGGATAGGACCGGCGATCCGGACGGTTCAACTGCAATTACTTGCACCTTGGGATTTCGCTCCTTAAACAGTTCCCCGCATCCGGTGATCGTGCCGCCGGTGCCGACTGCCGCCACAAACGCATCGATCTTTCCGTCGAGCGACTCTAGAATCTCGATTGCCGTGGTCTTTTTATGCATCGCCGGGTTAGCCGGATTTGAAAACTGATCCGGCATAAAATACGAGGGATTCTGCGCGATGATGCTTTCGGCCTCGCGGATCGAACCCTTCATACCTTCCCAGGCCGGCGTCAGCACAAGCTGTGCGCCATAAGACGATAAGAGGCTCGCCCGCTCCATGCTCATGCTCTCCGGCATCACGAGAATCAGCTTATAGCCACGAACCGCAGCGACTAATGCCAGTCCGATCCCGGTGTTTCCGCTGGTCGGCTCCACGATGGTGCCGCCTGGCTTTAATGTGCCCAGTCGTTCCGCCTCATCGATCATATTGAGGCAGATTCGATCCTTGACGCTTCCGCCTGGATTGAAAAACTCGACTTTCCCGTAGATCGTCGCCCCGCCTATTGGAGATAACCGGTTTAGGCGTACAAGGGGAGTCCGTCCAATCAGTTCGGTAATATCTTTATGCAGAGGCATGGTCACAGGCCGCCTCCCATGTAAAACAAGAATTCGACCCGGTCGCCGTCGTTCAGACTGGTGGTGGCGAGGTGGATTCTGTCCAGCATGGTGTCGTTGACCTCGACCGCAACCATTTGTGGTTCAATCTTTTTTGCCTGGAGAAGATCAAGGACCGTTCCCCCTGAAATCTCCTCTGCCTTACCGTTGATTTTCACCTGCATGAAGACTCCTAACATGGCCCAGAGATTAAACAATTTCAACACGTTATCAAAGCAACTTTGCCAATGTCAAGGTAACGAACCTGGTCGCCTCGTGTCTTGACTTTGCCCGCGATCCGCCGCCACTATGCCATCTTTTGGATGACGACTCATATGTGGAAACGCAATTTCATGTTCAGGTCCGCGGAGGCTACGCCACTTAAGGAGTCTGAAAACGAGCTATTCCATGATACCGATCCCGCGATGGATAGCGCCGGACTCCAGTTAGAGAAGTTTTTATCGGTTTGGATTCAAGGCGATGGAGAGGACGACTCACCGACATCCTTCACGAGCATGTATGTCCGCACAGCGACATTGGATTTCCAGAAGCGAGTCGGGTTTCTGCAGCCACTCCAAGGCCGCTCACACCAGATCAAACAGTTACTCACGTCGGGCCAAAAACAGTTCCTGCAACAGTGGCTCGCCACAGAGGCTCCTCAGGCCTGGGAAGCCACGGACGACCATTTCAAGATGTTGTTTGAACTCGAATGACTCTATTCACCATCCGCCATCGATGAGAGCGGTCATGCCCAACCGCAGCATGCTGTCGTTGTGTCTCGTCGGGCTGCTGCTCGCAGTTCCAGCCGGGGCCGGATGGAGCGCGACGGTGGAGGTCTACTACGGGCCAGACGACGCGCCACTCGATCGCCTGACCACGCTCTATCGGCATGCGACACGCTATCTCTATGTGGCGGTCTATGGATTGACCTCTCCCCGTGCGGTGGAGGCAATGGTCGCAGCGAAGAAGCGGGGAGTCGATGTGCGCCTGATCACCGATCTGAAGCGCACGGAGGACGTGAAGCAGCTCACGGCACTCCACACGTTACAATTGGCCGGCATCCCTATTCTCGTGAATCAGCATGATGGGCTGATGCACCTGAAACAGGTGGTGATCGACGATGAAGTGAATGTGTCCGGTTCGATGAACCACACGACGAGTGGCAATCGCTATAACGATGAGCGGCTTGACGTCGTTACCGATTCTGCGATCACTGCCAAGGCCCGGGAGAAGTTTCTGGCAATGTGGAACGATCACGATCGGTATCGGGAATGGAAGTAGGTAAGAAGGCTGAAGCGACGGATAAGGCTGAAGGATAGGATGAATCTTCGATCGACTGCAGCCTTCCTTTGTGAGGAGCGATGACTGAACAGACCGACGTGGCGGTGGTAGGGGCAGGGGGTGGAGGAGCCGTCTTAGCCCTGGCGCTGGCGAAGCAGGGGGTCAGCACCATCGTGTTGGATCAGGCCGTCGGCCCACCCAAAGGGTTGCGGGGAGAGATCCTCCAACCGAACGGCCAGCATGTGCTCGATCGTTTGGGCGTGTTGCAGTCGTTACCGGCCGATGCCACGAGGTCCGTGCGGCACTTTCATTTTTGCCGGGCCGGCGGGACGCGCCTTTGTAGCATCGACTATGGCGATCTGCCGCCGCCCTACAATCGTGCCATCGTGACCTTGCCGAATGTGGCACACCATGCCATTGTCGCGGCAGTGCAGCAGCAGAAGAGCGTGACGCTCCGCTATGGAACCGTCTTTACAGGACTATTACGCGAGGGAAACCAGGTGGTGGGATTATCCACGCAAGGTCCGGAAGGCGCCAATACCATCCGTGCGAAGGTTGTCGTCGGCGCAGATGGCGCCTTTTCAAAAGTGCGTGAGGCCCTGAAAATTCCCGCTGATCTGTATCTGTATCCTGACGGGTATTTGATCGCGATTCTCGAATCGGAGGAGCTGGTATCGGAATCGTTCTACTACATTGGGCACAAGACCATTTTGGGAATCTTTCCGGCGACGGGGAATAAGGTCTATCTCTTCTACATGATTCCCAAGGATTCGATGGAGGACGTGAAGCAGCAGGGTATTGCCGCGCTACAGCAGACCTGGAGCCAGATTGCGCCGCAGTTTTCCAAGCTATTTCGGCGTCTGAGCGATTGGAGCCAGACCGCCTATATGCCGACCGGGAGGGTGAGAACGCCGACCTGGGTAGCGGATGGAGCTGTCCTCATCGGCGATGCCGCCCATGCGATGAATCCCCATGCCTCGCAGGGCCGCATGCAGGCCATGGTTGATGCGATGGCTCTGTCCGATCTCTTGCCGGGCTGTCTTGCCGATCAAGATTATTCCTCCGCCAGACTAAAAGAATTTGAGCGAATCAGGCGGCCGCAAGTCACCATGTTGCAGCAATTGGCCGATCAACAAGTATTCTATTGGAATACGGAGAATCCCGTGGTGGCGTTCCTGCGCGATCGCGTGTTTCAGACGCTGGATCGAAACGCACGGCTTCGCTACCAGGTTCTGTCGACCACGGCGGGGTTGCGGACGATGCCGCCGTTCAATCAGCTTGATCGCGTGATTGCCGCAGGGTTTCTCCCCGATATCCGCTCACATGAGAGATCTCCACATCCGACGTCGTCATGAGGGATATGGACAGGGCTGAACGTCTGATCGAGGGGTTGCCGAACGACATACAGAAGCGACTGCAGACCTATGTGAAGGAGGTCATAGGTGTATTCGGGGAGCAGTTGGAAGGTATGTTGCTCTATGGCAGTGCCGTCCGGGGCGAGTTTTTTCCAGGGCGGTCCAACCTGAATATCCTGCTTCTCGTCTCGTCATACGACAGTGCCGTCCTCAAACGATACAGTGCGGTGCACCGTCAATGGAGCAAGGAGCAGATTCTGGCGCCTCTCTTTCTGACTGAAGAGGAGCTGCACAGGTCGGCAGCCGTCTTTCCACTTGAATTTCTGGAGATCCAAGAACAGCATCGCGTCCTGGGCGGGCGCGATCCCTTCATCGGTTTTCACGTGAAAACCGATCGGTTGAGAGATGGCGTGGTCCAGGGCCTCACGAGTAATGTCTTACGTTTACGCCAGCGCTATGTCGAGGGGGGCGGAGGCGAAGAGGCTACGATGATTTTACTGCCGCTTTCGATCACCGCAACTCTTCCCTTGCTGCGCGGGGTCCAACGTCTTCTCGGTCGTCCCGTCCTCTCTCACTCCGATGCGGTGATCGAGGACGTTGCGGCGCAGCTGAAATTGGATCTGCAGGGTTTGCTGGATACCTGGTTACTCAAGCGTGGACAGATTACTCCTGGTCTCCACGAAGTGCCGCGTCTCTTTGACCGGTATCTACAAGCCGCGACCCTGCTTGCACGCACAGTCGAACAACTGCCGCAGTCTGGGCAGCGATGACGAAGATCGTCGGAATGGCGTTGGCTTGCTGTTTTGTCCTCTTCGCGGGAATCGCTCAAGCTGCTCCTTACGAAAGATCCAAGATCCCGTTGCCGGGGCCTCAAGGCTATGTGAGTGACCATGCGCAGGCAATCGATGGGGGCTGGAAAGAGCGCATACGGTCCGTCTGCCAGGATCTTGAGCGGAAAACCGGCGTAGAAATGGTTGTGGTGACCGTTCCGACCTTCAAGCCGTTTGGATCAGCCAACGAGTATGCGACGGCCCTCTATGAGAAGTGGGGTATCGGATCGACGCAACAAGAACATGGCGTGATGGTGCTGGTTGCGGTGCAGGAACGGCAGGCTGCGATTACGCTGGGCCGGAAGCTGTGGCCGGTGATCACTCCCGCAGTGGTGGATCAAGTTGGCCGCGAGAGTCTGCAACCGTCGATTGATTTGGGGCATTTCGGCGAAGGCCTCTATCTCACTGTGGTGGCCCTTGCTTCTCCTGTGCAAGAGGTCCGTGTCGGTGACATTGCGAAGGGACATTCCAAAGGCCTGGGATTCTGGCTCGCCATTATCACAGGCATTGGAGCGTTCGCGTATTTCTGGTGGGTCAGCCGTCCCGACCTTCGGCATCCCTTCAAACGGATTCAAAAAGGGGAGTATTGGGGAACAGGGC
>Ga0194035_1000152_pt1 | contig 40385 bp, 42 predicted proteins | sample JunL2320m_MetaG_FD_148680 | JGI IMG/M metagenome (GOLD analysis project Ga0194035, IMG submission 148680) | Anoxic zone freshwater microbial communities from boreal shield lake in IISD Experimental Lakes Area, Ontario, Canada - Jun2016-L239-20m | ecosystem: Environmental > Aquatic > Freshwater >...
GATCACGACGTCCACGCCGTCGTCGGCCTCGGCGTCGCGCAGAGCGGCGAAGAACTGCGTGCGCAGCGCATTCGACAACGCATTGCGTGATTCGGGCCGGTTGAGCGTCAGGGTCCGCACGCGGTCGCCTGTGTCGATGAGCAGGATGTCTGCCGAGATGTCAGATGCCATGGCGACACCGTATCGGTGCCGCGCAGAGCCGATTCACCCCGGCGTCGTCAGACCCCGGGTTCTCCGACCGGCAGAGTCAGCGACGAGGATTCACCGTGTCGCACGGTGTGGCTGGACCCAACCATGCGCCGGCCGTGCAAGACCGACTCCCCGGTGCCCAGATTGCGCGCGAAGCGGGGATGACAGCCACCGGCGATCAGCACCCGGATACGTGACCCGGCGCTGAAGCGGTGCGCGATCGGATCGAGCTCGATGCGGATCGGTTCGTCCGGAAGTGTGCTGAACCTTCGGTACCCGTCGCTGACATTGCGCGAACGTCCGCGCGCATCGACCTCACTGATCCGGACGAACACATCGAAGTGATCATTGTCGGTCTGGTAGGCCAGTTCGATCACGGGGCTGCCACACACGCACACCTCGGCGCCCAGCGGTGCGCCGGTGAAACTCAGTACGTCCGGGCGACGGGCCAGGTCGGTGTCGTCGGAGTATCCCGATGGCCGGGCCAGCAGGCGCCCGCCCACCGTCGGGGTCGGATCGGCCGGGTTGTAGCGGAACGTCGACGTTCCGGGACGCGGTGCAGTGGGCTCGAGACGTCCGCCGGGCTGCAGATAGAGGGCCTTCGCGGCGGTGGGCGGTGGCCAGCCCGGCAGATCCACCCAGCCGCCCCGAGTGCGGCCGGTCACGTACACCCGCACCGGGGCAGGCCGCGTCGGGACGGATTTTCTGGCCAGATGGGCGCCTAACCGGTCAAGTGTCTCGGCGGCCGTCGTACCCGCCGCGGCGGTCACCATCTGATCGTGGGTCCAGGGCCCGATCGTCAACGCCACGTCGACACCGCGACCGCGCAGTTGCCGGTACTGGGCGAGGGTCTGGTCGAGGAAGATGTCCTGCCAGCCGCTCAATAGCAGCACCGGGACCGCGGCGCGCGTCAACGCGGGCGTCATACGTAAGTTTCCCCAGAACGGGTCAAGCGCCTCGGGACGCTCCACCCAGGACTCGAACCATTCCGACCCCTCACCCAGTAGCGTCCGTGCGGCGACACCCAATGGAACGCCGTGGGCCGCCCCGGCAAGCCGACGTGCGGCACGGAACTGGAAGGCGATCCGCCGAACCGGATGTTGCTCCTGATTGGCGACCATATCCGACCAACCCAAGAGGTCAGCGAGAGCGAAAGAACCTGTACCCCACGATGATTCGTAGAGGTCGTGCGGCCCGACGGCGATGATGGCAGCGGCTAACTCCGGTGGCGGATCCGACATCAGTGCCCACTGCGTGTAGCCGAGGTAGGACAGTCCGATGGTGGCGAAGGTTCCGGTGAACCAGGGTTGTGTGCGCAACCACACCACGGTATCGGCGGCATCAGCAGCCTCGTTGATCATCGGCTCGAAGCGTCCACCGGATCCGAATGTGCCGCGCACACTCTGGAACACCACGTGGTAGCCGCGGGCGGCGTAAATCTGCGCGTAGATGATCGAGAAGGGAAACGCTCGGCCGTAGGGCCCGCGCACCAGGATTGTGCCCAGCGGGCTGGCTGTGGTTGGCACATAGTGGTCGGCGATCAACTCCACGCCGTCGCGCATGGGTACGCGCAGGCCACGGTGCACCCGATAGAGGGTTGTTGCCGGCGGGAGGCGCAGGACGCGGTTCGCCGCGCGATCGATCAACCGGGTGCTCGCCATGCCGTTCAGGATAAGCAGTGGCCCGCGCCAGTAGGCTGACGCGTTGTGGGAGCCACGCTCTGGGCGGTCAGTGACCTGCATACGGGTCATACCGGTAACAAGCCGGTCACCGAATCGCTGTACCCGGCAAACCCCGAGGACTGGCTGATCGTCGCCGGTGACGTCGCCGAGCGTACCGACGATATCCGCTGGTCACTGGATCTATTGCGCCGACGGTTCGCGAAGGTCATCTGGGTGCCGGGAAACCATGAGTTGTGGACCACCGGTAAGGACCCGGCTCAGGTGTTCGGCCGGGCGCGCTACGACTATCTGGTCGAGATGTGCGACGAGTTGGGAGTGCTCACACCCGAGCACCCGTATCCGGTGTGGACCGAGGCCGGCGGTCCGGCAACCATCGTGCCGATGTTTTTGCTCTACGACTACACCTTCCTGCCGGAGGGAGCGCGCACCAAGGCTGAGGGCCTGGCGATCGCCCGGGAACGCAATGTGGTCGCGACCGATGAGTTCCTGCTTTCCAGCGAGCCGTATGCCACCCGCGACGCGTGGTGTCGGGACCGTCTGAAATACACCCGGGCCCGGCTGGAGGAATTGGACTGGATGACCCCGACGGTCCTGGTGAACCATTTCCCGCTGCGCCGCGAACCGTGCGATGTGCTGTTCTACCCGGAGTTCGCACTGTGGTGCGGCACGACTGAGACCGCCGACTGGCACACCCGCTACAACGCACTCTGCGCGGTCTACGGACATCTGCACATCCCGCGCACGACGTGGTACGACGGCGTCCGGTTCGAGGAGGTGTCGGTGGGCTATCCGCGAGAGTGGCGGCGGCGCAAGCCTTACCGGTGGCTCCGGCAGGTGTTACCCGACCCGGAATACGCGCCCGGCTATCTCAACGACTTCGGCGGTCATTTCATGATCACCCCGGAGATGCGTGCGGAGTCCGCGAAGTTCCAGGAGCGGCTACGCAGCCGACGCGGATGAGTGAGTTCATGCGGGCGGTGCTTCCCGACAGCGCCGATCTGGTTTACGCGGAGATGTACGACGATCCGCCGCATCTGGCTGCCCTGCCGGAGGAGGAACCGCTGATCGCACGATCGGTGGTGAAGCGGCGCAACGAGTTCGTCACCGTGCGGCACTGCGCCCGGGTGGCCATGCAGCAACTCGGAGTACCGCCATCGCCGATCCTCAAGGGGGACAGGGGCGAGCCGCGGTGGCCCGTTGGCGTAGTAGGCAGCCTCACCCACTGTGAGGGCTACCGCGCAGCGGTGGTGGGCCGAAGTGCTGCGGTGCGTTCGGTGGGCATTGATGCCGAACCGCACGGTGTATTACCCAAGGGTGTGCTCGATGCGATCAGTCTTCCGGTCGAACGCACGGAAATCTCTGCGCTACCCGGCGAATTACACTGGGACCGAATCCTGTTCTGCGCCAAGGAAGCCACCTACAAGGTCTGGTTCCCGCTGACGCAGCGGTGGTTGGGTTTCGAGGACGCCCACATCACGTTCACGGTCGGTTCGGTGGGAACGGCGGGTGAGTTCGTGTCCCGGATTCTTATCGATCCTGCGGCGCGTTCCGGTTCGCCACTGACCGAACTGTCCGGCCGGTGGGCGGTGGCCGGCGGACTGGCGCTCACGGCGATCGTGCTGTGAGCGCTGCTGCTCCGAATCCCGGCATTGTGGTCGTCGACAAACCGGCCGGAATGACGAGCCACGACGTGGTGTCGCGATGCCGGCGCATTTTCGGCACCCGCAAGGTCGGTCACGCCGGCACCCTGGACCCGATGGCCACCGGCGTCTTGGTGATCGGCATCGAACGTGCCACCAAGATCCTCGGCCTACTCACCGCGACATCGAAGTCCTATGCGGCCACCATCCGGTTGGGTCGGACCACCACGACCGATGACGCCGAAGGCGATGTGGTCCACGATGTTTCGGCCATCGAGGTGACCGACGATGCGATCGGCGCCGGTATCGCGATGCTGCGTGGCGAGATCGAGCAGCGTCCGTCGGCGGTCAGTGCAATCAAGGTCGGCGGCAAGCGGGCCTATCAACTCGTCCGCGAGGGGCAGGAGGTTGAACTGGCCGCGCGCACGGTGCAGATCGACCGCTTCGACATCGTGGCGATCAGGCGTACGGGACCGTTCGTCGACATCGACGTCGAGGTGGACTGCTCATCGGGCACCTATATCCGGGCGTTGGCTCGGGATCTTGGAGGTGCCCTTCGGGCGGATGGGCGGGAGGGACCCAGCGTCGGCGGGCATTTGACCGCACTGCGGCGCACCCGGGTCGGCAGGTACGGACTCGACCAGGCCCGCACCCTCGACGAGCTCGCCGAGCAGCGCAGTCTGAGCTACTCCCTCGATGAGGCCTGTCTGTTGGCGTTTCCGCGGCGTGAGATCACCGCGGCCGAAGCGGAGGATGCCGGCCATGGGCGCCCGCTCCCGGCGGCGGGTATCGAGGGCGTCTATGCCGCGACCGATCCCGATGGGCGGGTACTCGCCCTTCTGGCGGACCGGGGCTCCAAGACCAGGTCTGTTGTGGTGATCCGCCCGGCGACGCTTTAGCGAATCGTCACCTGATCGTTGGATTTGGCGGCCACGCTGCGCCGTAGTCTTATTCCTGTGGAGCGTTGGCGCGGTCAGGGCGAGATCCCCTCGGACTGGGGCCGCTGCGTGCTGACCATCGGGGTTTTCGACGGCGTGCACCGCGGTCACGCCGAGATTATTGCCCGGGCGGTCAAGGCGGGGCGGGCCCGCAGCGTGCCGACGGTCCTGATGACCTTCGACCCGCACCCGATGGAGGTCGTCTTTCCCGGCAGCCACCCGGCGCAGTTGACCACGCTGGCGCGCCGCGCCGAGCTGGTCGAGGAACTCGGCGTGGACGTCTTCCTGGTGATGCCCTTCACGTCCGACTTCATGAAGCTCACCCCGGACCGCTATATCCACGAACTGATCGTCGAGCGCCTGCACGTGGTGGAAGTCGTGGTGGGGGAGAACTTCACTTTCGGCAAGAAGGCCGCCGGAAACGTCGGCATCCTCCGCAAATCCGGTGATCGGCTGGGATTCGCGGTGGACGCAGTGTCCCTGGTCGCCGAGCACCACCTGAGTGAGACCGTCACCTTCTCGTCCACCTACGTGCGGGCCTGCGTGGACGCCGGTGATGTGGTGGCCGCCACTGAGGCACTCGGCCGCCCGCACCGGGTCGAAGGTGTGGTGGTGCGCGGCGACGGACGCGGCAAGGGCCTGGGCTACCCGACCGCCAATGTCGCCCCGCCGATGCACTCCGCGATCCCCGCCGACGGGGTGTACGCAGCCTGGTTCACCGTGCTCGGTCGCGGACCCGGAACGGGGTCGGTGGTGCCCGGCGAGCGATATCTGGCGGCGGTGTCGGTGGGTACCAACCCGACATTCTCCGGGCGCACCCGCACGGTGGAGGCCTTCGTCCTCGATACCTCCGCTGACCTGTACGGACAGCATGTTGCGGTGGACTTCGTGGCTCGAATCCGCGGTCAGAAGAAGTTCGCCTCGGTCGACGACCTGATCCAGGCGATGGGCCGCGACACTGGGAAGGCCCGGGCCATCCTGGACGCGCAGCGCTGACTTAGCGCGACCCGCGGTGCTGATCTCGCCGATTCGGAACGCGGGCATCACCGCTGCTAGGCTCAGCGGACGTGGTGCTGCGGTTCGCGGTGGCTCACGATTCTCACTCTTCGCGGACTGAAAATGATGGGATCCCGTGGCGCTGACTACCGAGCAGAAAAAAGAAATCCTGGGCGAATACGGCCTGCACGAAACCGATACCGGTTCGCCGGAAGCCCAGGTCGCGATGCTGACCAAGCGCATCTCCGACCTCACCGAGCACCTCAAGACCCACAAGCACGACCACCACTCCCGGCGCGGGCTGCTGCTGCTCGTTGGTCGGCGCCGCCGGCTGCTCAAGTACGTCGCCCAGGTCGACGTTGCGCGCTATCGCTCGCTGATCGAGCGCCTCGGTCTGCGTCGCTGAGCGCGTGCTTTCGGCGGTTCCCCGCCGTGTAACATGGATATCGTTATGGGCCGCTTACCGGCCCGAACACCCGGTGCGGTGCGCGCACTTCAGCGCGCCCCGTTCCAGCGTCTCCCTAGCGAGACTCCCTGATCGGGCGGTCTTCGGTAGTGGCTGCCGGGCTTGTTTTTCACACCCCGGCCGCTTCGATCGACGGCCGTAGCCGTATCCAGGGGATTTCCTAGCGATCCCGGCATGCCCGAGTTCGCTGTGGCGACGCGAAACATCTGAACAGTGAATCCCCAGAAAGGCTGTACGGACCTTTATGTCTGTCGCAGAAATCGACGAAGGCGTGTTCGAAGCAACCGCTACCATCGACAACGGGAGCTTCGGCACCCGCACCATCCGATTCGAGACCGGCCGGCTGGCCCAACAGGCCGCCGGCGCTGTCGTCGCCTACCTTGACGACGAGACCATGCTGCTGTCGGCGACCACCGCCGGCAAGACCCCCAAAGAGCACTTCGACTTCTTCCCGCTCACCATCGACGTGGAAGAGCGGATGTATGCGGCGGGCCGGATCCCCGGCTCGTTCTTCCGCCGCGAGGGCCGGCCGTCCACCGACGCCATCCTCACCTGCCGTCTGATCGACCGGCCGCTGCGCCCGTCGTTCGTCTCCGGCCTGCGCAACGAGATCCAGGTCGTAGTGACGATCCTGAGCCTCGATCCCAACGATCTGTATGACGTGCTGGCCATCAATGCCGCATCGGCCTCCACCCAGATCTCCGGCCTGCCGTTCTCCGGCCCGGTCGGCGCCGTGCGGGTGGCGCTGATCACGAGCCGGAACTCCGGCTCCGCCGGCGGGGGCCAGTGGGTGGCGTTCCCGACCGTCGAGCAACTCAAGGACGCGGTGTTCGACATGGTCGTCGCCGGCCGAGTCGTCAGCGACGGTGACGTCGCGATCATGATGGTCGAGGCCGAGGCCACCGATCACGTCATCGATCTCATCGCGGCCGGCGCCACCGCGCCCACTGAGAGCGTCGTTGCCGAGGGGCTGGAAGCGGCCAAGGCGTTCATCGCCACCCTGTGTGCGGCGCAGAGTGCGCTGGCCGAGAAGGCTGCCAAGGAGACCGCCGACTACCCGGTGTTCCCGGACTACGCAGACGACGCCTATGCGGCCGTGGTCGATGTGGCGGGCGATTCGCTGTCACAGGCACTCACCATCGCCGGTAAGCAGGAGCGTGACGAGCGCACCGAGCAGATCAAGGGCGAGGTGCTCAACCGACTGGGCGATAACTTCGCCGGCCGCGAGAAGGAGATCGGCGCTGCATTCCGCTCGCTGACGAAAAAGCTTGTGCGTCAGCGCATTCTGACCGACCACTTCCGCATCGACGGCCGCGGTATCACTGATATCCGCGCGCTCAGTGCCGAGGTGGCCATCATCCCGCGTGCCCACGGTAGCGCGCTGTTCGAGCGTGGCGAGACCCAGATCATGGGTGTCACCACACTGGACATGGTCAAGATGGCCCAGCAGATCGACTCGCTGGGTCCGGAGAAGTCCAAGCGCTACATGCACCACTACAACTTCCCGCCGTATTCGACGGGTGAGACCGGCCGGGTGGGCTCGCCCAAGCGGCGCGAGATCGGCCACGGCGCACTCGCTGAGCGCGCCCTCATGCCGGTACTGCCCAGCATCGAGGAGTTCCCGTACGCCATCCGGCAGGTTTCCGAGGCGTTGAGCTCCAACGGTTCGACGTCGATGGGTTCGGTGTGTGCCTCGACGCTGTCGCTGCTGAACGCCGGTGTGCCGCTGAAGGCACCGGTCGCCGGTATCGCGATGGGTCTGGTGTCCGATGAGGTGAACGGTGAGACGCGCTACGTCGCATTGACCGACATCCTCGGCGCCGAGGATGCGTTCGGCGATATGGACTTCAAGGTCGCCGGCACCAAGGAGTTCGTCACCGCCCTGCAGTTGGATACCAAACTCGACGGCATCCCGTCGCATGTGCTGGCCGGCGCACTGGCGCAGGCCAAGGATGCCCGCCTGGTGATCCTGGACGTGATGGCCGAGGCCATCGACGCTCCCGACGAGATGAGCCCGTACGCACCGCGCGTCACCGCCATCAAGGTGCCGATCGACAAGATCGGCGAGGTTATCGGGCCCAAGGGCAAGATGATCAACTCGATCACCGAGCAGACCGGTGCCTCGATCTCGATCGAGGACGACGGCACCGTGTTCGTCGGCGCCACCGACGGCGCGTCGGCCCAGGCCGCGATCGACATGATCAACGCGATCGCCAACCCGCAGCTGCCGAAGATCGGCGAGCGGTTCCTCGGAACCGTCGTCAAGACCACCGACTTCGGTGCGTTCGTCTCGCTGCTGCCCGGCCGCGACGGCCTGGTTCACATCTCGAAACTGGGCCGGGGCAAGCGGGTCTCCAAGGTCGAAGATGTCGTCAAACTCGGCGACAAGCTTCGGGTCGAGATCGCCGATATCGACAACCGCGGCAAGATCTCGCTGGTCCCGGTGGACGAGGACACTGCTGGGGAGGGCGCACCCGCGCCGGTCGATGCCGCGACCGTCAGTAGCTAAGCCGGTGGGGTTCCGGGGCCAACGCACTCCTGCGTCGGCCCCGGAACTTTCCGCTATGCGTCGCACCGTCCTGCCGGGCGGTCTCCGGGTGGTCACCGAGTTCGTACCGTCGGTGCGGTCGGCGTCGGTCGGAGTCTGGGTGAACGTCGGTTCGCGCGACGAGGGCCCGACTGTCGCCGGCGCCGCGCACTTCCTGGAGCATCTGCTCTTCAAGGCCACCCCGACCCGCAGTTCGGTCGAGATCGCCCAGGCGGTTGACGCCGTCGGCGGCGAACTGAACGCGTTCACCGCCCAGGAACACACCTGCTACTACTCGCATGTTCTTGACGAGGATCTCGAACTGGCCGTCGATCTGGTCGCCGATGTCGTCCTCAACGGCGTGTGCGCCGCGGGCGATGTCGCCGTCGAGCGTGACGTCGTGCTCGAAGAGATCGCCATGCGCGATGACGACCCCGAGGACACCTTGGGCGAGGTGTTCCTGGCGTCGATGTTCGGTGATCATCCGCTCGGCCGGCCGGTGATCGGCAGCATCGAGTCAGTGTCAGAAATGACGCGAAATCAGCTGCAGTCCTTCCACCTTCGGCGCTATATCCCGGAGCGGATGGTGGTGGCGGTGGCCGGCAATATCGACCACGACCACGTCGTCGCGCTGGTGCGGCGGCACTTCGGTGCCCGGCTGACCAAGGGGCGTACGCCGGTGCCGCCACGCAGCGGCGCGGGTCGGCTTCCGGGCCGACCCAGCCTGATACTGATCAACCGTGACTCTGAGCAGACCCATATGAGCCTCGGCGTTCGGATCCCCGGCCGTAGTTGGGAGCACCGATGGGCGCTATCGGTGCTCAACGGGGCCCTTGGCGGCGGCTTGAGTTCGCGGCTCTTCCAAGAGATACGGGAGACCCGCGGTTTGGCCTACTCGGTGTTTTCGACCATTGACACGTTCTCCGACTGCGGAGCTTTCTCGGTGTATGCAGGCTGCCTACCCGAACGATTCGATGAGGTGGTGCGACTGACCACCGAGGTACTTGAGACGGTGGCTCGCGACGGGATCACCGACTCCGAGTGCCGGATCGCCAAGGGATCGCTGCGCGGCGCACTGGTGCTCGGACTGGAGGATTCAGCGTCTCGGATGAACCGTCTCGGCCGCAGTGAACTGAATTACGGCGAGTACCGCACCATCTCAGACACGCTGCAGCGCATCGACGACGTCACCGTCGACGAGGTCAATGCGGTGGCTCGCAAGGTGCTCTCCGGACATTTCGGTGCCGCGGTACTGGGTCCGCACCGATCCAAACGCTCACTGCCGCAATCGCTTCGGGCGATCGCGGGCTAGCGGCTACCTTCAGCCCAGCACGCTCTCCGGGCTGACATCGGGTAGATGCAACGCCTCACCTACCTGCTCGCACAGCAGCTTGCCTTCATGCGTCGACAGTCCCTTGGCCAATGCAGGATCAGCTTTGCACGCATCCCGCCAACCCTTATCGGCGAGCTTGAGAACGTAGGGCATGGTGGCATTGGTCAGCGCGAAGGTGGATGTGCGCGGCACCGCGCCGGGCATATTCGCCACGCAATAGAACACCGAATCGTGCACCTTGAAGGTCGGCTCGTCGTGTGTGGTGGGTTTGGAGTCCTCGAAGCAGCCGCCCTGATCGATGGCGATGTCGACCAGCACCGAGCCCGGCTTCATCTGCGCGACAGTCTCATTGGTGACCAGTTTGGGTGCTTTAGCACCCGGGACCAGGACCGCGCCGATCACCAGGTCGGCCTGCTTGACGGCGATCTCCAGTTCCAGCCGCGAGGAGTAGCGGGTCTCGATAGCGCCGCTGTACTCGGCGTCGATCTTGCGGAGTGCATTGACGTTGAGATCGAACACGGTGACGTGTGCCCCCATACCCCAGGCGACGGCGGCGGCGTTATCGCCGGCCATACCGCCGCCGATCACCACGACCACCGCCGGTGCCACCCCGGGAACCCCGCCCATCAGCACGCCGCGGCCGCCCTGGGTGCGCATCAGGTGGTAAGCGCCGACGTGGGCGGAAAGCCGTCCGGCCACCTCACTCATCGGCGCCAGAAGAGGAAGCGCGACAGATCCGTCCGAGCTGACGGTCTGCACCGTCTCGTAGGCGATCGACGTAGTACCCGAGGCCAGCAGCGCGTCGGTACACGGACGCGACGCCGCCAGATGCAGGTAGGTGAACAACACCTGGCCCTTGCGCATCCGGCTGTACTCCGGCTCGACGGGCTCCTTGACCTTCAGCAGCAGGTCGGCCTCGGCCCACACCTCGTCGGCGGTGTCGACAAGCCGCGCGCCGGCCGCGGTGAAGTCCGGGTCGTGAATGGCCGACCCCTCGCCGGCCCCGGACTGGATTACCACCTCATGGCCGCGGTGCACCAGTTCGGCGACCCCGGCCGGGGTGATGGCAACGCGATACTCGTTGTTCTTGATTTCGGTGGGAATGCCGACGCGCACGGGTGCTCCTTGATCGCGGATATATGACTCTAAGTGTGAAGATATTTCGGACTCACTGCAATCGATTGATTGAAAATTCGCTAGAATATCGTTATGGCCGAACAAAAATCGAAAAAATCGCTTAGCCAGGTGGCTGAACCGAAGGATATTCGGGCCGCCGATCTCGATGAGATCGACCGCCGCCTGCTGACGCTCCTGCACGCCGATGCCCGGACGTCCAACAGCGCGTTGGCCGACGCCGTCGGTATTGCGCCGTCCACCTGCCATGGCCGGGTGCGACGACTGCAGGACCTCGGCGTGATTCGGGGTTTCCACGCCGAAATCGACCCCGCGGCCATCGGATTGCCGCTGCAGGCGATGGTCTCGGTGAGTCTTCAGTCCGGTTCCCGGGGCAAGATCCGCAGCTTCGTCCAGCAGATTCGGCGCAAGCCGCAGGTGATCGACGTCTACTTCCTGGCCGGCGCCGACGACTTCCTCATCCATGTGGCCGCCCGCGATACCGACGATCTGCGGTCGTTCGTAGTCGACAACCTCAACGCCGACTCCGATGTGGCTGGAACCCAGACCTCACTGATCTTCGAGCATCTGCGCGGGGGAGCGCCGCTATAACTCACGCTCCCTCGCCGAGCAGCCGCTCTGGGTGGTGGAAATCATTGGTGCCGCCGAGAAGTGGAAGTTGTGGCGGCGGAATCCATTCGGTATCACCGTTGGCCAACTTGCGGGTCTTCCAGCCCTGGTCGAGCAGTTTGTGGTGGGCCGCGCACGCGAAAGTCAATCGATCGACGTCGGTGTTACCACCGTTGACCCACTCGTCGACATGATGGACTTCACATCGGTAGCCGGGAGCCTCGCAGCCCGGATGGCTGCATCCGCGTTCGCTCCCGTGCAGGACAATTCGCTGATCGGCGCTCGCGATCCTTTTTGACCGCCCCAGATACAACGGACGTCCGTTGTCACCGTCGAACACAGCGAGGTAGTGGTAGGCGTGACTCGCCATCCGGATCAGATCGGACATCGGTAGCAGCGTGCCGCCGGCCGTCACTGCATACCCGGACTTTGCCTGCAAATCCTGGACGGTGGTGGTGGCGATCACGGTGACCGGAAGTCCGCGGTGGGTGCCTAGATCGGGATTGCCGAGTTGACTGCGCACCAATGCCACCAGCGCGTCGTGCTGGCGCTGAGCATGGCCGCGCGGGTCGCGCTGAGCGCGCACTTCGTCGGGTTCGCCTCCGGTGCAGGGACTCTGGTCGTCCGGGTTGCACATTCCGGGTGCGGCGAACTTGGCCATCCAGCTTTCGAAAAGCGACCGCAACTCCGGCGTTGCAACGAGTTTGGCAGTACTCATACCGTCCGGATGCTGGCCGCCGCACCAGGTGAAGCCACGCTTACGTGCGCGGTCCGCATCGGAGAAGACCCCGTCGGGGTTGACCTGGGTAGCCAACCGCTCGGCAACCTTGTCCAGTTGATCGGGCCGCAGCAGCGCTGCCTGCTTGGCCAGGATTTTCTCGCTATCCGCAACCACGTCGGGTGCAATGTGGTGAGGGAGTTCCCGGATGAATTTCTGAATCGTGCGCAAATGCTCGGGATCGAGCGTGCCCCGAAGCCATGCCGCGGCGGTGGCCGGCAACTCCGGTGGCAACGGCTGACCGATGAGCGTGCTGCGAGGGGCCAACTGTGCAGCATCCCGAATCCGCCGCCGGGCCTCGGTACGACTGATTCGCAGCACATCGGAGAGCGCGATGTGCACCGGTGGGAATCCTTCGAACTGCTCCAACCGATGAATGATGGCGTGGCCCGCTGCGACCTGTCGGCGAATGGCCGTCTCCATGCGTTCGAGCACGCGGAAGCGCTCATCGGGATTCAGGCCGTCGAGGTCAGCCGACCCCAACGCATCCACCGCCGCATCGAGAGCATCCAACTCACCCGAAATCGAACTCATGTTCGAAATAATACGACGGCGGTCTGACAAATTCCGCCGACTACGCTCACACCATGCGAGTAGGGGTTTTGGGCGCTAAAGGCAAGGTCGGAGTGGCGATCTGCGCTGCCGTGCGCGAGGCCGCGGGCCTCGAGTTAAGTGCGGAAGTCGACGCCGGTGACCCGCTGGGTCTGTTCACCGCCAGCGGCACCGAAGTCGTCATCGACTTCACCCACCCCGATGTCGTCATGGACAACCTGAAGTTCCTCATCGACAACGGTATCCACGCCGTCGTCGGCACTACCGGTTTCACCGACGCCAGAATCGAGCAGGTCCGCACCTGGCTGGCCGCTAGCCCCAAAACCGGTGTGCTGATCGCCCCGAACTTCGCCATCGGCGCGGTGCTGTCGATGTACTTCGCGCAAAAAGCCGCGCCGTACTTCGAGTCCGCTGAGGTGATTGAACTGCACCATCCGCAGAAGGCCGACGCGCCGTCGGGCACCGCGACACGTACCGCCAAGCTCATCGCTGAGGCCCGAAAAGGTATGCCGCCCAATCCGGATGCCACGAGCACCGGCCTACCCGGTGCCCGCGGAGCCGATGTCGCAGGCATCCCCGTGCACTCGATACGACTCACCGGTCTGGTAGCCCACCAGGAGGTGTTATTCGGCACTATGGGGGAGACACTGACCATCCGTCATGACAGTCTCGACCGCACCTCGTTCGTTCCCGGTGTGCTGCTCGCCGTGCGGCACATCGCGCAGCGGCCCGGGCTGACCATCGGTATCGAGCCTCTGCTGGACCTGTGATACTTCGCGTCCAACTGCTGATCGCGTTCTTCTGCCTGGCGCTGATTTTCTACTTCGTCATGCTCACCCGCACCGCCGTCGCCCTGATCCGTTCCGGTACCCCGGCCGCCGTCGCACTCGGCATCGGCGTACTCATCCTGCCGGTGGTTGGGGCGTGGGCCATGGTGGCGACACTGCGGGCCGGTCTGGCGCATCAGCGGCTGGCCCGATTGGCCGCCGAGGACGGGATGGAACTCGACGTCAGTGACCTGCCGCGGTTGTCGTCGGGCCGGATCGCCCGCGATGCCGCCGACGCGCTGTTCCAGACAACGCGGGCCGAACTCGACGCCGACCCGGACGACTGGCGGCGCTGGTACCGACTGGCGAGGGCCTATGACTATGCCGGCGATCGCGGCCGCGCGCGGGAGACCATGCGCACGGCCGTGGCCATGCAGGCCACCGAGGGACAACCGTGAGCACTCTGCTGATCGTCCACCACACGCCGTCACCGGCCACCCGTGAACTTCTCGAGGCGGTTCTCGCAGGTACTCGCGACCCCGAGATCAGCGGAGTCGATGTGATCATGCGTCCGGCGCTTGCCGCCACCATCACCGACATGCTCGACGCCGACGGCTACATCTTCGGCACCACGGCGAATTTCGGCTATATGTCCGGTGCGCTCAAGCATTTCTTCGACACGGTGTATTACCCGGTTCTGGATTATGTGGCCAACCGGCCCTACGGTTTGTGGGTGCACGGCAACAGCGACACCGTCGGGGCGGCATCTTCCGTCGAGCGGATCGCGGGCGGGCTCAGTCTGGTGCGTTCAGTCGATGTGCTGGAGGTGACCGGCGGGGTCGACGGGGCCGTGCGACAGATGGCGTACGAATTAGGCGGCACCTTGGCCGCCATAGTGATGAAGTGAGGGAGTCATGCCCGGAATCGCAGAAATTGCGTTAGGAGCGGCGCCGATCGCGGGCGGGGCGCTGATGGGTCTGGTGGCGGGCACCCTCAAAGGACCCGATTTTCGCGGCATGATCAAAACCGATCTCGAACTGCTCGAAATGATTCCGCCGGAGAACACCTCTCTGCGCGCGGACCTCGAAGCCAACATCAATCGGCGCATCAGTGACCTGATCGTCAGCACGGAGAAGAGCCGCGAACTGCGCGAGGCCGCGTCCAGCTACAAGGGAAACTGGCGCGACAGTGTGTTGTTCCTGTGCGCGGTGTTGTTCACCATCGTCTGGTGGAACGTTCCGCACAGCCGGAGCAACTGGCTGGTGATGTTCGTCGCCTTGATCGCGCTGTCCATTGTCGTTGGTCTGTACGCCGGGCGCGGGATCCTGCGAGCGTTGCGCAGCGTCGGCAGACGCACACCGAAAACGGACTGAGCGTCGCCGGTGCGCGGGCGCTGACACTGGGCAGCACTACTCGGCGGAGACGATCCGGTAGCCGTCATCGGTGAGTCGGGTAAGCAGCTGATCGCGATGCTCGGGTCCACGTGTTTCCAGGCCGATGGTGATTTCGACCTCGTCGACCGCCAGACGGGGATTGGTGCGCATGTGGGATACGTCGACCACATTGGCATCCAGGGCGGCGATCTCCGCCAGCAGACCCGCGAGGGACCCGGGGCGGTCCGGCACGTACACCGTGAGCTGGGTGAAGCGGCCACCGGCCGTCAATCCGTGCCGGATGACCCGCATCATGACAAGCGGGTCGACGTTCCCGCCGGACAGCACCGCCACGACCGGGGTGGTAAACGACGTCGGATCGTCCATGATCGCCGCGACCGCCGCCGCCCCGCCCGGCTCCACCACGAGCTTCGAGCGCTCCAGGAGCTTGAGCTGGGCGCGCGCCAGGGAGTCCTCGGAGACGACGCGAATGTCATCGACGTAGTGCTGCACGAGCGCGAACGGAATATCGCCGGGGCGCCCGACGGCGATACCGTCCGCCATCGTGCGCATCGTGGCCAGCGGCACCGGATGCCCGGCGCGCAGCGACGGTGGATAGGCCGCAGCTCCGGCGGCCTGCGCGCCGATCACGCGCACGTCCGGACGCAGCGACTTGATCGCCAGGGCCACGCCGCCCAGGAGTCCGCCGCCGCCCGTACAGACGACAACGGTCCTGACGTCGGGTCGCTGCGCCAGGATCTCCAGGCCCAGGGTGCCCTGCCCGGCCACAATGTCCGCATGGTCGAAGGGCGAGATGAAGAGGGCGCCACTGTGCTCCGCGAACTCCTTGGCCGTGGCGATCGCCTCATCGAGCGTGGCCCCGGCGAACCGCACCTCGGCGCCGTAGTCCTGGGTGGCGACGACCTTCGGCATGGAGGCAGAGCGCGGCATGAAGATCGTCGCGTGAATGCCGAGCATCCCCGCGGCGAGCGCGACGCCCTGCGCGTGATTGCCGGCGGATGCCGCAACGACGCCGATCGCACGTTCCGCGGGCGTCAGTTGCGACAGCAGGTTGTAGGCGCCGCGAATCTTGAACGACCCGGCCCGCTGGAGATTCTCTGTCGCGAGGTACGCCGGGCCGCCGACGAGATCGGAGAGCCAGCGCGCGGAGTGCAGCGGTAGGTCACGGATGACGCCGCGCAACCGCTCGGCGGCCGCCTCGATATCCGCCAGGGTGACCGTTGCCTCGGATGCCACGTCAGCGTCCCAGCGTCGAACCGAAGAAATCGGCCATCGCCTGCCAGTGCCGTTCGGCCGCCGCCTCGTCATAGGGCGCGTTGTCAGCCACGGCGAAGCCGTGCAATGCCGGATACCACTCGATGATGTGCTCGACGCCGGCCTGGGTCAGCGCCGCGTCCAGGATCGCGGACTGCTCGCGCGTGTAGGACGCATCGTCTGCGGCGGCACCCACGTACACCGCCGCGGTGATCTTCGGTGCCAGCAGGTGCGGGCTGTCGGCATCGTCGGCGGCCAGTCCGCCGCCATGGAATGACATCGCCGCGGCAACCCGGTCCGGAACCCGCCCGGCGACCATCAAGGAGGTGCGCCCGCCCATGCAGTAGCCGCAGGTGCCGAACCGCTGCCCGGAGACCTCGGGGCGTGCCGCCAGATAGTCGAAGAACTCACCCGCGTCGGCGGCCATCACCTCCGGAGTGATCGCCTTCATCATGGCGAACAACCGGTTGCGTTCGCCGGCGTCGCCGAATACTCCCGCCATGTCGAACGGTGCCCAGTCGCCGCTGCGGTAGTACACGTCGGGTACCAGGACCGCGTAATCCAGCGCAGCCAGCCGGGTGGCCATCTCCTGGAACACCGGCCTGGCGCCCCCGGCGTCGGGGTACATCACGATCCCGGGCCACGGGCCGGGCCCGTCCGGAGTGGCGAACGTGATCGGGCAGGTCCCGTCCGGTGTGGTGATGGAGTCGGTGATGGTCGGCATGGCACCGTTTCTACTCCTCGGGCCCGGACGTAAACTGACCGCCGTGCCCATCCCCACCCCGTACGAGGATCTGCTGCGACTGGTCCTGGAGACCGGCACACCGAAATCCGACCGCACCGGCACCGGTACCCGCAGCCTGTTCGGCCACCAGTTGCGCTACGACCTCTCGGCCGGCTTCCCCTTGATCACCACCAAGAAGGTGCACCTGAAATCGGTGGTCTACGAGCTGCTGTGGTTCCTGCGCGGGGACTCCAACGTCGCGTGGCTGCAGCAACACGGTGTCACGATCTGGGACGAATGGGCCTCTCCCACCGGCGATCTCGGGCCGGTTTATGGCGTGCAGTGGCGGTCCTGGCCGACGCCGACCGGTGAACATATCGACCAGATCAGTGCCGCACTGGAGCAGTTGCGTACCGACCCGGACTCCCGGCGCATCATCGTCTCGGCCTGGAACGTCGCTGACATCCCTCGCATGGCGCTGGCGCCGTGCCACGCGTTCTTCCAGTTCTACGTCGCCGACGGCAAACTGAGTTGCCAGCTTTATCAGCGCAGTGCCGACCTGTTCCTCGGGGTGCCGTTCAACATCGCGAGCTACGCCCTGCTCACCCACATGATGGCTGCCCAGGCCGGCCTGGGAGTGGGTGACTTCATCTGGACCGGCGGCGACTGCCACATCTACGGCAACCACGTCGCGCAGGTCACCGAGCAGCTCAGCCGCGACCCGCGTCCGTACCCGGAACTTGTTCTAGCCCAGCGGGATTCGATCTTCGACTACACCTACGACGATATTGAGATCCGCAATTACAACCCGCACCCGGCCATCAAAGCCCCGGTTGCGGTCTAGGACACACCCATGACCGTCGGCCTGATCTGGGCCCAGTCGACCGCCGGCGTGATCGGTCGCGACGGCACCATCCCGTGGCGCCTGCCCGAGGATCTGGCCCGCTTCAAGAAAGTGACCGTGGGTCACACCGTGGTGATGGGCCGGCGCACCTGGGACTCGCTTCCGGCACGCTTCCGGCCACTGCCTCAGCGGCGCAATATCGTCCTCACCCGCAACAGCAGCTTTGACGCCCCCGGCGCCGAGGTCGTCGGCTCCATCGATGCGGTGAACACCGATGAGGAGACCTGGGTGATCGGCGGGTCGGAGATCTATCACCTCGCACTTCCCGCGGCCACTCGCTGCGAGGTCACCGAGGTCGAGATCGACCTGCGCGTCGAGGATGACGACGCCCTGGCTCCGGTGCTCGACGAGTCCTGGATCGGCACCTGCGGCCAGTGGCACGACAGCACCTCAGGTCTGCGCTACCGATTCCACAGCTTCCTGCGCCCGTGAGACTCAGCGCCGTCCAGGCCCGCCGGGTCGCGGTGGCCGCTCAGGGTTTCGCCGAGACCGCGCCGTCCGGCCCGGTGACCCGGGCACACCTGCGCCGGCTGATCGGACGCATCCAGGTGCTGCAACTGGACTCGGTGTCGGTGGCGGTGCGCGCGCACTACGCACCGATGTTCAGCCGACTGGGTCCCTATGACCGCGATCTGCTCGACGCCGCCGCGTGGAGTCACAGCGCCCGATCACCGCGGCTGCTGGTGGAGTACTGGGCACATGAGGCGGCGCTGATAGCGGTCGAGGACTGGCCACTGCTGCGCTGGCGGATGCGCGAATACACCGGTGGCCGTTGGGGAGTCGAGGTTGTCGAGAAAAACCCCCGACTCGTCGACGACGTCGTGTCCGCCGTCGCCGAACTGGGTCCAAGTACCGCCGGCCAGATCGAGGCGCATCTGCAGAGCGGGATCAAGCGCGGCAAGGGCACAGCCAATAAAGAGTGGTGGAACCGCAGCGAGACCAAATGGGTGGCCGAGGCGCTGTTCGCCTCCGGGGTGCTGACGACCGCGCACCGCACCGGATTCGCCCGGCACTACGACCTCGTCGAACGGGTGCTGCCTGCCGACGTCGTGGCGCGCGAGGTCGATGACGCCGAGGCGGTCCGGGACTTGACACTGCGTGCAGCGACCGCATTGGGCGTGGCCACCGAGGCCGATATCCGCGATTACTTCCGGCTGCGGCCCGATGAGTCCAAGTCTGCCGTCGCCGATCTGGTGGCCGCAGGAGCACTTGAACCCGTGGCGGTCGACGGCTGGACGGCCCCGGCCTACCTGCGGGCCGGTCAGCCCATACCGCGCGTCGATCGGGGAACCGCGCTGCTGTGCCCGTTCGACCCGCTGATCTTCTTCCGGCCCCGGATCGAGCGACTGTTCGGGTTTCACTACCGCATCGAGATCTACACCCCGGCCGCCAAACGTCAGTTCGGGTACTACGTGTGGCCACTGCTGCTCGACGGCGAACTGGTCGCCCGGGTGGATCTCAAGGCCGACCGGTCCGCGGGCGTGCTCCAGGTGATCGGGGCCTTCGGTGAGCCGGGTCAGGACGCGCGCCGGGTCGCCGCCGCCATGGCGGGGGAGCTGCAGACCATGGCGGGATGGCTGGGATTGGGCACCGTGGCGGTGGGTGAGCGCGGCGATCTGGCCAGGCCCCTGCGCCGGGCGCTGTGAGAAGCCCGCGCCGCGGCTGACCTCTGTGATCCAGCGGGTAACCTAATGACCCGTGAGCAGCAGCGGATTCGATGCCCGCGCCCGGCTGGGCACGGTGCTGACCGCGATGGCGACTCCGTTCGCCGCCGATGGCGCACTCGACACCGCAACCGCGGCCCGCCTGGCCACCCGACTGGTCGACTCCGGGTGTGACGGACTGGTGCTGTCGGGAACCACCGGCGAGTCGCCGACCACCACCGATGACGAGAAACTCACCCTGCTGCGGGCTGTGCTCGACGCCGTCGGCGACCGTGCCCGCATCATCGCCGGCGCCGGAACCTACGACACCGCGCACAGTGTGCACCTGGCCAAAGCCTGCGCGGCCGAGGGTGCACACGGCCTGCTGGTGGTCACGCCGTACTACTCCCGGCCCCCGCAGAGCGGGCTGGTGGCGCATTTCAGCGCCATCGCCGACGCGACCGAGTTGCCGATCGTGCTCTATGACATCCCACCGCGCTCAATGGTGCCGATTGAATGGGACACCATGCGAACGCTCGCGCGCCACCCGAATATCGTGGCCGTCAAGGACGCTAAGGCCGATCTGAACGGCGCCGCACAGGTGATGGCCGACACCGGCCTGACCTACTACTCCGGTGATGATGCACTGAACCTGCCCTGGCTTGCCATGGGTGCGGTCGGATTCATCAGCGTCTGGGGCCATGTCGCGGCGAGTGCGCTTCGAGATATGTTGACCGCCTTCAACTCCGGTGATCTCGCCACCGCCCGCAAAATCGCCGTCACGCTGAGTCCGCTGAACGGCGCACAGACCCGGCTCGGTGGAGTCACCCTCGCCAAGGCCGGACTGCGACTGCAGGGCTTCGAGGCAGGCGATCCCCGGCTGCCACAGATGCCCGCCACTGCGACCCAACTCGATGAGCTCGCTGCCGAGATGCGCGCGGCAGCAGTGCTGCGATGACCCAACCGACGCTTCCGCCGCCACCGCTGGCAGCAGGCGCGCTGCGCGTGACCGCGCTCGGCGGTATCGGCGAAATCGGCCGCAATATGACCGTTTTCGAGCATCTGGGTCGGCTGCTCATCGTCGACTGCGGAGTGCTGTTCCCCGGGCACGACGAACCGGGCGTCGACCTGATCCTGCCCGATATCCGTCATATCGAAGACCGGCTCGACGATATCGAAGCACTGGTTCTCACCCATGCGCACGAGGACCATATCGGCGCGATCCCGTACCTGCTGAAGCTGCGTGGCGATATCCCGGTGGTCGGCTCCAAGTTCACCCTCGCCCTGGTGGCCGCGAAATGCCGCGAGCACCGCATCAAACCGAAGTTCGTCGAAGTGGCTGAGGGACAACGCAGTACGCACGGGGTGTTCGAGTGCCAGTACTTCGCGGTCAACCACTCGATACCCGATGCGTTGGCGATCGCGATCCATACCGGAGCCGGAACGGTGCTGCACACCGGCGATATCAAGCTCGACCAACTGCCCCCTGATGGGCGGCCCACCGACCTGCCCGGAATGTCACGCCTCGGCGACGCCGGTGTGGACCTGTTCCTGTGTGATTCAACCAATGCCGAGATCCCCGGTGTCGGGCCGTCGGAGAGCGAGGTCGGTCCCACACTGCACCGGCTCATCAGGGGCGCAGACCGGCGACGGGTCATCGTGGCCTGCTTCGCCTCCAACGTCGATCGGGTCCAGCAGATCGTCGACGCCGCGGTGGCACTGGGTCGGCAGGTCTCGTTCGTCGGCCGATCGATGGTTCGCAATATGGGGATCGCCAAAGAACTGGGTTTCCTGAACGTCGCCGACGACGATCTCATCGACATCGCCGCGGCCGAAATGATGGCTCCCGAGCGGCTGGTGCTCATCACCACCGGCACCCAGGGCGAGCCACTGTCGGCGCTGTCGCGGATGTCGCGCGGGGAACACCGCAGCATCTCAATCACCGCCGACGATCTGATCATCCTGTCCTCGTCGTTGATCCCTGGAAACGAAGAGGCTGTCTACGGTGTCATCGATGCACTGTCGAAAATCGGCGCGCGGGTGGTCACCAATCAGCAAGCGCGCGTGCATGTTTCAGGTCATGCCTACGCTGGTGAACTGCTGTTCCTCTATAACGCAGTACGGCCGCGCAATGTGATGCCCGTCCACGGCACCTGGCGGCATCTGCGGGCCAATGCGAAGCTGGCGGTACGCACCGGGGTGCTGGAGGACTCGATCATGCTGGCCGAGAACGGGGTCAGCGTGGACCTGATGGCCGGCGTCGCCAACATCGCCGGCGCGGTGCCGGTAGGCAAGATGTTCATCGACGGTCTGGTCTCCGGCGATGTCGGCGAAGCGACACTCGGCGAACGGCTTGTGCTGAGTTCGGGTTTCATCGCGGTGACGGTGGCGGTGCACCGGGGAACCGCCAGGGTCGCGGCACCACCGCACCTGTACTCGCGTGGATTCTCCGAGGATCCCAAAGCGCTGGAACCGGTTGCCCAAAAAGTTGCCGACGAACTGGAATCGCTGGCCGCTAATCAGGTGACTGATCCGTTGCAAATCGCCCAGGCGGTGCGGCGAACGGTCGGAAAATGGATCGGCGAGGTCTACCGCCGCCAGCCGATGATCGTGCCGACGGTGCTCGAGGTCTAGCGCTTGTTCACAAAGCCGGCATCCACCGGTAGCGCGACTCCGGTGACATAGCGGGCCGCATCCGACACCAGCCAGAAGACGGCATTGGCGATATCTTCGGGTTCAAGGGTCTGCACCGGAAGCGCATTGGTCATATCCGGTCCGGCATCCGCCAACTGGGCCAGACCCTCCAACCAGGACCGGGTGAACTCGTTATCGATCATCGGTGTGTTCACGGCGGCCGGATGTACGGAATTGACCCGAATGTTATAGGCGGCAAGGAAATTCGCATAGGCGCGCATCAGGCCGACGACACCATGTTTGGCCACGGTATAGCCCAGGGAACCGCCCATCGGGGCGCCGATGCCCACCAGTCCGACCACTGAGCTGGTCAGCACCACCGATCCGCCGTCGCCCTGCTTGATCAGCGGCCGCATCGCCACGTCCACGGTGTGGTAAACGCCGGTGAGGTTGACGTCGAGGACGTCCTGCCAGGCATCCGCATCGGTCATCGGGGCGATTCCGGCGTTGGCGATCACGATATCGAGCCGGCCGAGTTCGGCGATGCCGTCGGCCAGTGCGGTCTTCAGGCCTGCCCGGTCGCGGACGTCGGCTTGCCGGGCGACAATCCGCGCTCCGGTGTCCTCGACGAGTTTGACCGTGGCCGCAAGATCGTCGGGGGTGGCCAGCGGGTAGGGAACGCTGGCGATCTGATCGCACAGATCGACCGCGATGATGTCGGCGCCCTCCGAAGCGAGCTTGACCGCGTGGGCGCGGCCCTGACCGCGGGCTGCGCCGGTGATGAAGGCGACTCGGCCCTTCAAGGCCTGCCCTCTCGGGGTGCCTTTCGGGGTGCCGTCGGATGCGCCCATCAGCTCAGGCGCGCAACTGGCCCTTGGCCGGATCGCCGGCCGGGAGGGGCTCGAGCATCTTCACATCCGGTGCGCCGGCCAGGTGCTCGCCGATCGCCCCGAACAGCACGCCGATGGCGGGGGCAGTGCCGTGGGCCTTGAGTGCATCGGCGTCGGCCCACTGCTCGACGAAAACGAAGGTGTCACCCGTCTGGTGCAGCGAGTACAGCTGACAACCCGGCTCGTCGTGGACTGCTGCAATAGCCTTCAGGCAGGCTGAGCGGACGGCATCGGCGGATTCCGGCTTGGCGGTGAATGACGCGACGACCACAACGGGCATCTGCTGACTCCTCGGCTTGATCAGGATTGAGACGTGCGAGATCGGACGCTTAACCGTAGAGCCACGGCGCTGCTGACACACAATGAGCCCAGAAGACAATGAGCCCAGAAGACAACGAGCCCAGAAGACAACGAGCCCAGAAGGAGGTATGGCCCATGGAAGAGCACTCTGACCGGAAGTCGTTGTACATGAGTGTGCTGATGACACCGGATATGGCGAATTTCACCGGCAAGGTCCACGGCGGCACACTGTTGAAATTTCTCGACCAGGTGGCCTACTCGTGTGCCAGTCGCTACGCGCGCACGTACGTGGTGACACTTTCGGTGGATCGCGTGCTGTTCCGCGACGCCATCCTGGTGGGGGAGTTGGTGTCATTCTCGGCCGCCGTGAACTACACCGGCCGCACCTCCTTGGAGGTGGGTATCCGGGTCGATACCGAGAACATCCGGGACGGCTCTCGCCGGCACACCAACAGCTCGTACTTCACCATGGTGGCCGTCGACGACGCCGGGAATCCGGTTGCGGTGCCGCCACTGGTCCCGACCACGGCGCTCGAGCGGGCTCGCTACGATGCCGCGCTGGCGCGCCGGGCAGCGCTGAAGTCGGCATTCGCCGATTGATTGCGGTCTGGCAACGGCGCGCCGCGTGACCCGTGTTGCCTATGGTGCAGATGGGACTCTAGGGACTAATCTTCCCGCATGGCGAATAAGACGGCCGCTCGCTCTGGCGTGCGAACGACCAGTTCAAAGGGCAAATCCAAACCGGCGAAGCCGGCTCCGGCAGGCCGCACATCACCCGCCAGAAGGGGCCCGGTCAAGAAAGGCCCGTCGAAGGTCGCCGTCGTGTCAGCGGCCGGTGGCCGGGCCGCCCGCGCGGCCTGGTTCATGGTGGCCCGGGGCGCCGGATCGACCGCTCGCTCGGTCGGTCGGGCCCGCGAAATCGAGCCCGGGCATCGTCGTGACGGCATCGCCCTGGGGTTGCTGGCGCTGGCCGTGATCATCGCCGCGGCGTCCTGGTTTGACGCCGCCCGGCCGGTGGGGGGGTGGATTGACTCGGGCTTGAGGACCTTCATCGGCGCCGCGGTGACCCTGCTGCCGATACTGATCATCGCCGTCGCGGTGGTACTGATGCGGACCGAACCGGACCCGGAGACCCGCCCGCGCCTGGTGTTGGGTTCGGCGATGATCGGCCTGCCCGTGTTGGGCCTGTGGCATCTGTGGTCGGGTTCTCCCGCCGACCCGGCCGCCCGCCAACGCGCGGGCGGATTCATCGGATTCGCCATGGGCGGACCACTGTCTGACGGGCTGACGGGGTGGATCGCCACACCGCTGCTGATCGGCGCGGCGTTATTCGGCGTGCTGCTAATCACCGGCACCACCATCCGTGAGGTTCCCGAGACGCTCTACGCCGTGTTCGCCGCTCGTGCCCGCTACGGCGACGACAACTACCAGGACGACTACCCCGGCGAGTACGACGACCACGTCGCGCCGGCCCGATCCGGTGCCAATCAGGATGCGGCCGAGGACCTATCGGATGGTTACTACGACGACCCGCGTGCCTACAGCGCTGACGCGCTGCCGGGCGGGGCAGGCCCGATCGGCACGCCCTATGACAACTACCCACTCGATGAACCGGTGCCCGGGGCGGCCAACCTCACCGAACCGATCAAACCCCGCCGCAAGAAGACCGCCCGACCCAAGCAGGAAACCACGTCGATCGACCGGCCGGTGGACGGTCCCTATTCGCTGCCGCCACTGGATCTGCTGATCGCCGGTGACCCGCCCAAGCGGCGCAGTTCGGCCAACGACCAGATGGTGGACTCCATCACCTCGGTCCTACAACAGTTCAAGGTTGATGCCACGGTCACCGGATGCACCCGCGGGCCGACCGTCACCCGCTACGAGGTGGAACTCGGTCCCGGGGTGAAGGTCGAGAAAATCACTGCGCTGCAACGCAATATCGCCTACGCGGTGGCCACGGAGAGCGTGCGGATGCTGGCACCCATTCCGGGCAAGTCCGCGGTGGGTATCGAGGTGCCCAATACCGATCGCGAAATGGTCCGACTTGCCGATGTGCTGAACGCAGCCTCGACCCGGCGAGACCACCACCCGTTGGTCATCGGGTTGGGCAAGAACATCGAGGGCGATTTCATCTCGGCCAACCTGGCCAAGATGCCGCACCTTCTGGTGGCCGGCTCCACTGGTTCGGGCAAGTCCAGCTTCGTCAACTCCATGCTGATCTCGCTGCTGGCTCGCGCCACGCCCGAGGAAGTGCGGATGATCCTCATCGACCCCAAGATGGTGGAACTGACGCCGTATGAAGGCATTCCGCATCTGATCACCCCGATCATCACCCAGCCGAAGAAGGCGGCCGCCGCGCTGACCTGGCTCGTGGAGGAGATGGAACAGCGCTATCAGGACATGCAGGCCTCCCGGGTGCGTCATATTGACGACTTCAATTCCAAAGTGCGCTCCGGGGAGATCACCACTCCATTGGGCAGCCAGCGGGTGTACAAGCCCTACCCCTACATCGTCGCGATCGTCGACGAGTTGGCCGACCTGATGATGACCGCACCGCGCGATGTGGAGGATGCGATCGTTCGGATTACCCAGAAGGCGCGCGCAGCCGGCATCCATCTGGTGCTGGCCACCCAGCGGCCGTCGGTGGATGTCGTCACCGGTCTGATCAAGACCAACGTGCCCTCTCGGCTGTCGTTCGCCACGTCGTCGCTGACCGACAGCCGGGTGATCCTGGATCAGCCGGGCGCAGAGAAGTTGATCGGTATGGGCGACGCGCTCTTCCTGCCGATGGGCTCCAACAAGACGATCCGGCTCCAGTGCGCCTACATCAGCGACGAAGAGATCTACGCCGTCGTGCAGGCCTGCAAGGACCAGGCTGAACCTGAGTACACCGAGGGTGTCACCGCGGCTAAGCCCGGTGGTGAGCGCGCCGATGTGGACCCGAATATCGGCGACGATATGGACCTTTTACTCCAAGCGGTCGAACTGGTGGTGTCCAGTCAGTTCGGATCGACCTCGATGCTGCAGCGCAAGCTGCGGGTCGGTTTCGCCAAGGCCGGCCGGTTGATTGATCTGATGGAGAACCAGGGCATCGTCGGAGGATCCGAGGGTTCCAAGGCCCGCGAGGTCCTGATCAAGCCCGACGAGCTGGCGGCGACGCTGGGATCGATCCGGGGCGACGGCGCGGGCGACGACGGCAATGACGACGATTACGAGGACGACGACGGAGTGCCTGAGGAAATCTGAGTCACAACACCAGCAGCATCCTGGTGTTGCCCAGGATGTTCGGTTTGACGTAGCTCAGGTCGAGGAACTCTGCCACGCCGACGTCGTAGGAGCGGCGCATCTCTTCGTACACCTCGGCGTCGACCGGGGTGCCCTCGATCTCGGTGAATCCGTGCCGGCCGAAGAACCCGGTCTCGAAGGTCAGCACGAACAGCCGCCGCAGCGCAAGTTCGCGCGCCACCGTCACGAGCCGGTCCACGATCGCGTATCCGATGCCCTGCCCCTTCACGCTCGGGTCCACCGCCACGGTGCGCACCTCGCCGAGATCGGCCCACAACACATGCAGCGCCCCGCAGCCGAGCATCTGACCGGCGGCTTCGGCGACCCAGAACTCCTGAACCGACTCATACAGCGTGACGAGGTTCTTCTCCAGCAGGATCTTCCCGGCGTAGATATCGACCAGCCGTTTGATCTCGGGTACGTCGGAGGTACGGGCGCGGCGGATGACGACATCGTGGCGCTGGCCGGCTGCCGACGGGGCCCCGGGCGAGGAGTCGAGCACGGCGCAACCATATCGGTCGCCGGTCGCGGGAGCTCGTACCGATATTCTGATGGTCGTGTCGGGCCAACCCACAACTCCGCCGGCTGCCCAGGGCGCCCGGGTTGCCAATATCGCCAACCTGCTGACCGCGGTGCGGCTGGTTCTGGTCCCGATCTTTTTGCTGTTCCTGTTTGCCGGCGACGGGCATCAGACTCCAAGTCGGATAGCCGCCTTCGTCGTCTTCGCTGTGGCCGTGCTGACCGACCGGCTCGACGGTGTGCTGGCGCGTAGCTACGGCCTGGAAACCGAGTTCGGCAAGCTGGCCGATCCCATCGCGGACAAGATGCTGATCGGCGCCGCTCTGCTCGGCCTGTCCATGCTCGGTGATCTCCCCTGGTGGGTGACGGTGGTGATTCTGGTGCGTGAGATAGGGATCACAGTGCTGCGGTTCGCGGTGCTCAGCCGGGGAGTGATCCCGGCAAGTCGGGGCGGCAAGCTCAAGACACTCGTCCAGTCCATGGCTATCGGCTTGTTCATCCTTCCGCTTAATAGCTGGTCAGGGCCGTGGCTGACGGTGGCCTGGTGGGTATTGGGTGCCGCGATCGTGCTGACCGTGGTGACCGGAGTCGATTATCTGGTCTCGGCATTGAGACCGACGCACCCCGACCCCTGAGCTATCCGTCGGGAACCTGGCGGGGAACTCGGGCGTTGCAGAAGGTAATGCGACGACTCAAGGAGGATGCGCCATGGCGGCTGTAGTGCTGCGAGAAGTGATTGGTGATGTGTTGCGGCGTGCCCGCACGTCACAGGGGCGCACCTTGCGCGAGGTTTCCGATTCGGCCCGGGTGAGCCTGGGCTACCTCTCCGAGGTGGAGCGGGGCCGCAAGGAGGCCTCCAGTGAATTGCTGAGCGCTATCTGCGCGGCCCTGGACCTCCCGCTGTCGCGGGTGCTGTGCGATGCCGGTACGGAGATGGCCTGCCAGGAAGCGGTCGAGCGCGGCGCGGCCCTCGCGGTTGCCGCCCCGGCCACGGTCGTTATCGGCCATCCGGCAGCCAGGGCGGTCGCCTGAATCCGCTGATGTGCCAGATTTCGGTGACGGAGTTGGGAACCGGGGTGTGGGCGGAGCCTCTGAACAGATAAATTGGGCGTCGACTCTGATAAAGCGGCATTCACTCGAAGGCGGGGCAACACACATGGCCAATCCGTTCGTCAAAGCGTGGAAGTACCTGATGGCGTTGTTCGGCTCGAAGGTCGACGAGTACGCCGACCCGAAGGTGCAGATCCAGCAGGCGATTGAGGACGCTCAACGCCAGCACCAGGGGCTCACCCAGCAGGCGGCCCAGGTCATCGGCAATCAGCGGCAGCTCGAGATGCGGCTCAACCGTCAGCTCGCGGATATCGAGAAGCTCCAGGCCAACGTGCGTCAGGCGCTGACGTTGGCAGACCAGGCCACCGCTGCCGGCGACGCGGCCAAGGCCACCGAGTACACCAACGCCGCCGAGGCGTTCGCCGCGCAGCTGGTGACCGCTGAGCAGAGCGTTGAAGATCTGAAGAGCCTGCACGACCAAGCACTGCAGGCCGCGATGCAGGCCAAGAAGGCCGTCGAACAGAACGCGATGGTGCTGCAGACCAAGATCGCCGAACGCACCAAGCTGCTCAGCCAACTCGAGCAGGCCAAGATGCAGGAGCAGGTGAGCGCCTCGCTGCGGTCGATGAGCGAGATCGCGGCGCCCGGCAGCACGCCCAGCCTCGATGAGGTCCGCGAGAAGATCGAGCGCCGCTATGCCAACGCCATGGGCTCGGCGGAGCTTGCGCAGAACTCGGTTCAGGGCCGCATGATGGAGGTTCAACAGGCCAGCGTGCAGATGGCCGGACACTCCCGCCTCGAGCAGATCCGCGCTTCCATGCGTGGCGACGCGTTGCCCGCCGGTGGCGCCGCCACCGCGACCCCGGCCACCCCGGCCAGCACGCCTGAGCCCGAGCAACCGCTCGGCCAGTAGGCGTCGTCCTAAGGAGGCGGGCTCTCGATGGCGGTGAAATCCGAGCATCGGGCATCGGCGGCGCGGCAGTTGCGGTCCACGCTGCAGCGGGGGATCGACGCCGCCGCCGAGTATGCCGACGTGGCGGCTCAAAAACTCAGCGCCGCCGCCGACCCGCGGGCCCGCCTGCTGCGAAAGCGGCGCTGGGCATTACGGCTGGGGCTGTTCTTCGGGTTCGCCTCGGTTTCCTGGGTCCTGGTGACCGGTCTGCTCGCGGCGTGGAGCATACCGGTGTGGGGCCTGCTGATCACCGGGCTGATCGCCGCCGGCGCCGCGGCACCCGCGACAATGCTGCTGTTGCGCTACCGCTGGCTGCGCGGGGAGCCGCTGCCGCCGCTCCGTGCGGCCAGTGCGCGCCGGTTGCCGCCGTTCGGGTCATCTGCCCGGCCGGCCATCTCGGCGCTGGGGGCTTCTGAGCGCGGGTTGCACTCCCTGCTGGCTGTGATGGAGCGCGGAAACATGTTGCCGTCCAGCGAGATCCGGGAACTCACAGCCGCGGCCGGTCGCTCTGCGGCAGCCATGTCGGCGACGGCGGCTGAGGTGGCGTCGATGGAACGCGCGGGCGGCGACAACCCGCACGCGCGGGAGTATCTGGCGCCGACGATCAACGCGTTCACCGCCCAACTCAACAGCGGGGTGCGTCAGTACAACGAGATGGTGACTGCCGCAGCGCATCTGGTGTCATCGGTGAATTCTGATCCGATGACCGCCGATGTGTTCCAGCAGCGCTACCGGCATGAACTCACCGATGCCACCGACCGTCTGATCGGTTGGGCGCAGGCCTTCGAAGAACTCGGTCAGGCTCGCCGGGCTTAGTTTCGAGTCGGATTAATCAAACCGGGGCCGCAGCGCCGGTACGACAGCGCCGAGCAGTCCGCGTACGACGGCCTTGGTGAAATCGAACATATCGAAGTAATCCCGCCACAGGGTGATCCGGCCATTGTGGACCTCGAACACCCCGCACACCCAGAACTGCAGGCGCACCGGGCCGAACACCAACACATCGGTGCGTTCGGTCAGCACCGAGGAACCGTTGACGGCGATGCGGTGGATCTTGACCTCGAAGCCCGCACGGCCCTCCATACCGCGAAAGAGTTTCATGGTGCGGGCTCGTCCGCGGATGGTCGGGAACCCGACGTTCTGATACACGAGGTTCTCGTCGAGTACCGCGCCCGCGCCATCGACGTCCTGGTCCTCCAGGGCGGTCAAGAAAATCTCGACGGTGTGCGCGTTGTCGACGCCGGCGCTGACGTTCGTGGTCTCGGTCATACCGTCAGACTAGAGCGTCGCCGGAGGCGATCCGCTGTGGCATGGTGGGGCGAATGCGGGTCGCCGTTGTCGCCGGGCCGGACGCGGGCCATGCATTCCCCGCGATCGCGCTGTGTTTGCGGCTTGCTGCGGCCGGCGACGACCCGGTGCTCGTGACCGGGGTTGGATGGTTCGACACCGCCCGGTGCGCCGGCCTGGAGGCGGTCGAACTGCTCGGCTTGGATCCCGACGACTCCGACGATGACACCGACGCGGGAGCCAAACTGCATCACCGCGCCGCCCGGATGGCCGTGCTGAACCTGCCGTCGTTGCGCCGTCTTCAGCCCGATCTGGTGGTGTCCGATGTGATCACCGTGTGCGGCGGGATGGCGGCGGAACTCGCCAGCATTCCGTGGATCGAACTCAGCCCGCACCCGCTGTACCTTCCGTCGCGGGGCCTGCCGCCGATCGGGAGTGGACTGGCGCCCGGCACCGGTCTGCGGGGGCGGTTGCGCGACGCGACCATGCGGGCGTTCACGGCGCGTTCCGTGCGGGTCGGGGAGCGCCAGCGTGCCCAGGCCCGCCGAGAGATCGGGCTGCCGGGTGCCGACCCGGGTCCGCGGCGTCGTCTCATCGCCACGCTGCCCGCCCTGGAGGTGCGCCGCCCGGACTGGCCGGCCGAGGCCGTCGTCGTCGGCCCGCTGCACTTCGAGCCGACCGCCGCCGTCCTGGCGGTTCCGCCCGGTGACGGGCCGATGGTGGTGGTGGCGCCCTCAACGGCCGGCACCGGCACCGCCGGTCTGGCCGAAATAGCGCTGGAAAATCTGGTCCCGGGTGAGACCCTGCCGGTCGGCTCCCGGGTGGTGGTGTCCCAGTTGGTGTCATCCCGAACCGGCGGCGACGACGTCACAGTGCCGCCGTGGGCCGTGGTGGGCCTGGGCCGCCAGGACGATCTGCTGCGTCGGGCTGATGTCGTGGTGTGCGGCGGCGGCCACGGCATGCTGTCCAAGACGCTGCTGGCCGGGGTCCCGATGGTGGTGGTTCCCGGCGGCGGAGACCAGTGGGAGTTGGCGAATCGTGTTGTGCGCCAAGGGAGTGCGCGACTCATCCGGCCATTGGCGGTCGACGTTCTGGTGGCGGAGGTCAATAAAGTGCTGTCCTCGCCGTCCTACCGGCAGGCGGCGCGACGGGCTGCTGAGAGCCTGGCCGGGGTCGCCGATCCGGTACAGGTGTGTCACGAGGCGGCCGATTAGGTTGATGGCGTGCGGCTGACCGAATTCCACGAACTCGTCGAGGCACAGTTCGGCCCGGTGCGAGGTGCCTCGCTGATCGTCGACCATGTGCTGACCCGACTCGGCGGCCGGACCTCTGAGCAGGCCATTGAGGCCGGTATCGACCCCCGTGAGGTGTGGCGGGCGCTGTGTGTCGACTTCGACGTACCCCGCGACCAGTGGTAGCCGGACCCGTCACCGACACGCCGCGCGCCTTACTTGCCATCGAACACATGTTCGCTATTGTGAGCGGTGTTCGACCAGCTCTTCCAGGTCAGACCGTTTTGTCAGAGGTCCTCTCTAACGTCACGGCAACTGACCGACACCGGTCGATCGGACACACCGGAAAGAACGGAGATATCCATGGCACAGCAAGCCCCGGACCGCGACAAGGCTCTCGAGCTCGCGCTCGCGCAGATCGAGAAGAATCACGGCAAAGGCGCGGTGATGCGACTCGGCGACGAGGTTCGTCAGCCGATTTCAGTCATCCCCACCGGCTCCATCGCCCTGGACGTGGCGCTGGGCATCGGCGGGCTGCCGCGCGGCCGCATCATTGAGATCTACGGCCCGGAATCCTCGGGCAAGACCACCGTCGCCCTGCACGCGGTGGCCAACGCCCAGGCTGCCGGCGGTATCGCGGCGTTCATCGACGCCGAGCACGCGCTCGACCCCGAGTACGCCAAGAACCTGGGCGTGGACACCGACGCCCTGCTGGTGAGCCAGCCCGACACCGGTGAGCAGGCACTCGAGATCGCCGACATGCTGATCCGGTCGGGAGCGATCGACATCCTGGTCATCGACTCGGTGGCCGCTCTGGTACCGCGTGCCGAGATCGAGGGCGAGATGGGCGACAGCCACGTCGGCCTGCAGGCCCGTCTGATGAGCCAGGCGCTGCGCAAGATCACCGGTGCACTGAGCAACTCGGGTACCACGATGATCTTCATCAACCAATTGCGCGAGAAGATCGGTGTGATGTTCGGTTCACCCGAGACCACCACCGGCGGCAAGGCATTGAAGTTCTATGCCTCGGTACGTCTGGATGTGCGGCGGATCGAGACCCTCAAGGACGGCACCGAGGCGGTGGGCAACCGTACCCGCTGCAAGGTCGTCAAGAATAAGGTCTCGCCGCCGTTCAAGCAGGCCGAGTTCGACATCATCTATGGCAAGGGCATCAGCCGTGAGGGCTCGCTCATCGACATGGGTGTCGATCACGGCTTCGTTCGCAAGTCGGGGTCGTGGTTCACCTACGAGGGTGAGCAGTTGGGCCAGGGCAAGGAGAATGCCCGTGCCTTCCTGGTTGAGAATCCCCACGTGGGCAACGAGATCGAGAAGAAGATCAAAGAGAAGCTCGGCATCGGTGCGGTGCTGACCGACGAACCCGTCGATGACGTCCTGCCCGCTCCCGTCGACTTCTGAGACCCGCGAGGAGCAGGCGCACGCACTATGTTTGTGCCTGCTCACCGCGCGGGCCCGGAGTCGCTCCGAACTCATCGGGAAAATGGCCAAGCATGGCTATCCCGATGATGTAGTCGAAACCGTGCTCGGCCGGCTGGTCGCGGTCGGTCTGGTCGACGACGAGGACTTCGCCGCACAATGGGTGCGGTCCCGGCAGACGTACGCCGGAAAAGGTAAGCGGGCCTTAGCCGCTGAGCTTCGGACCAAGGGTGTCGACGTCGAGGTGATCGCCGCCGCACTGGACGGGATCGATGCCGACGCCGAACGTGTTCGGGCCGAGCAACTCGTCGAACGCAGGCTGCGACGCGAAGTGCTGGCCGACGGTGACGATGCGAAGGTGATGCGCCGACTGGTCGGCATGCTGGCCCGGCGAGGCTATCACCAGAGCATGGCCGTGGCGGTGGTCACCGACGCGCTGGCGGCCGAACGGGAGCGCCGGCGGGTCTAGGATCCGCGCATGCGGACCGCGATCGGTTAGTCGCCGGGCTCGATTAGCGCGCTCGGCGCGCCACGCTGCTCGATCGCCTCTGCCTCCAGTGGTCGGGTTCCGCGCCGCGAGCTCCGGAGCCGACGTTCGAGCCGGGTCGCCGCCGCCGACAGTGCGAAGTTGACGCTGATCATCAAGACCGCGATCACGATCAGCGCCGATACGTAATTGCCATAGGTCGACCCGATCACCGTGCCTTGGCGGACCATCTCGACGAACGTGATCTGGTAGCCGATCGCCGTGTCCTTGAGCGCCACCACCAACTGCGACACCAGCACCGGCAGCATCGAGGTGATGGCCTGGGGTAGCAGGATCGAGCGCATGGTCTGGCCCCAGCTCAATCCCAGTGCGGCGGCGGCCTCGCCCTGTCCGCGGGAAAGTGAACCGACGCCGGAGCGGACGATCTCGGCGATCACCGCGCCGTTGTACAGCGTCAGTCCGGTCACGACACCGGCCAGGGCGAGGTACTTGGACGGAAAAGTGTCGTAGAGCGCATAGAGGAAGTAGGCGAAGATCATCATGATCAGAACCGGGACGGCCCGGAAGAACTCGACGATCACCCCAGATGGCCGTCGGATCGCGGCGATCGGTGACAGTCGACCCACACCGAGTAGCAGTCCCAGGGCAATGGCCGCCACGATGGATAACACTGCCGCGGTCAACGTGCCGGCAATGCCCGGCAATACATAGGTCCGCCACAGGTCCGCGGTCAGAAACGGCTTCCACTTCGCTGCAGTCAGCTGTCCCTTGTTCGCCAGTTTGGCAACCATCAGCCACGCCATCAGAGCGAGGAGTATCAGAGCGACGACCGAGATGATTCGGTTGCGGACCTGGGTCCTGGGCCCCGGGGCGTCGAAGAGAACCGAGGCGCTCGTCATTGTCGGACCACCGCCAGACGCTTACTCAATCGGCCGAATAGCAAACCCAGTGGCAGTGTGAGGAGCACGAAACCGGCGGCGAATATGGTGCCGACCACGATCAGGGCCGCGGTATTCTCGATCATCTCCTTCATCAGCAGCGCCGCCTCGGCAACACCGATCGCCGAGGCGATCGTGGTGTTCTTGATCAACGCAATCACCACCGATCCGAGCGGGATGATCACCGCGCGGAATGCCTGCGGCAGCAAAACGATCCGCAGATTCTGGCTGAAGGTGAATCCCAGTGACCTGGCCGCTTCGGCCTGCCCGAGTGGCACGGTGTTCACCCCGGCTCGCACCGTCTCGCACACGAATGAGGCGGTGTACAGCGTTAGTCCGAGCACAGCGAGCCGAAAGTTGCTGTCCACAATCGACGTCGGTGATTGCGGGTCAACTAGTGACACACCCAGTGTCTGCGCCAAGCCGAATGAACAGAACAGGATGATCAGCGTCAGCGGGGTGTTACGGACGACGTTGATGTAGGCAGCGCCCAGCCAGTTGAGCGTCGGCACGGGCGCAAGCCGCATCGCGGCCAGTGCCGTGCCGAGGATCAGGGCACCGATCGCCGAGAACACCGTGAGCTGAATCGTGGTCCAGAATGCCGCGAAGATCGGGCCGCGATACTCGTTGAGGACCTCCACGTCAGTTGCCGAGGGACGTTGGGGCGCCGAAGTCAGTAACGATCGATACGCGGCGGCTCGGGGGCAGTGATGCCGGCGGGGCCGAGATTCTTCTCGAACGCGGCCTTCCAGGCGCCGTCTTTCTCCATCTTCTCCAGCGCGTCATTGATCTTGGCACGCAGTTCGGCGTCGTCCTTCTTCAAGCCGATGCCGAGGCGCTCCTCGGAGAACGGCTTGCCGACGATTTTGAACGCGCCCGGGGACTGCGCGGCGTAGCCGGCCAGGATCACTTCGTCGGTGGTGACGGCGTCGATGGCGCCGTTCTTGAGCGCCTCGACACACGCCGAGTAGGTGTCATACTGCTGAAGCTGCACGCCCGGGTATTTGTCCTTGATCCGCTGCGCAGGTGTGGACCCCGTCACCGAGCACAATTTCTTGTTGTCCTGCAACGACTCCGGCCCGGTGATATCGGTATTCCCGGCGGTTACCAGAAGGCTCTGCCCGGTGAGCAGATACGGGCCGGCAAAGTCGACCTTCTCTTTGCGCTTGTCGGTGATCGAGTACGTGGCGACGATGTATTTCACCTGACCGTTCTGGAGCAGCGTCTCGCGCTGGGCTGACGGTGACTCCTTCCACTCGATCTGGTCCTCGTTGTAGCCGAGTTCCTTGGCCACATACTTGGCGACGTCCACGTCGAACCCGCTCATCGTGCCATCCGGGTTCTGCAGGCCCAGACCGGGCTGATCGAACTTCGTTCCGATGACCAGTTTGTCGGCGCTGCTGCTGCCGCCGCCACATGCGGTCGCGGTGAATGGCAGAGCGAGCGCCAGAGCGGCGGCGCCGATGAGACGCCATGAGATTGTGGGCATGAGATTTCCTTTCGCCCTAGTGGTTGAGAATCTTGCCGAGGAAATCCCTGGCTCGATCCGATCGTGGATTGTCGAAAAACTCGGCGGGAGTGGCATCCTCGGCGATGGCACCGTCGTCCATGAACACCACCCGGTCGGCGGCACGGCGGGCGAAGCCCATCTCGTGGGTCACCACCAGCATGGTCATTCCGTCCCCGGCTAGCGCGGTCATCACGGCCAGCACCTCGTTGATCATCTCCGGGTCCAGTGCGCTGGTCGGTTCATCGAAGAGCATGACCTTCGGATCCATCGCCAGTGAGCGTGCGATCGCGACCCTCTGCTGCTGACCGCCGGAAAGCTGCGCCGGGTACTTGTCGGCCTGGTTGGACACTCCGACCCGATCCAGGAGTGCCATCGCGCGCTCCCGGGCGTTGTCCCCGGAGGCCTTGCGCACCTTCATCGGCGCCAGTGTCACGTTCTCCAGAATCGTCTTGTGGGCGAAGAGGTTGAAGGATTGAAAGACCATGCCGACGTCGGACCGCAACTGCGCCAGCTTGCGACCTTCGACCGGTAGCCGAGCACCGTCGATGGCGATCGTGCCGGTGTCGATGGTCTCGAGGCGGTTGAGCGTGCGGCACAGCGTTGACTTCCCCGAACCGGACGGCCCCAGCACCACGACGACCTGACCCCGGGCGATATCGAGGTTGATGTCTTTGAGTACATGCAGGTCGCCGAAGTGTTTGTTGACACCCGTGATCGAGATCATCGGGACCACCGCGCTCCCCGCCATGTTCAGACCCTACCCAGCTACAGAGAAGTCCGCCGGTGGATGCCGTGGTTTCTCGGCCCCGGCCGATCTCCGTACCATGAGGTCCGTGACATCGGTGCGCAACCAGGGCGAGACGGGCGATGGGTCCCGCTCGGTGGCCGGTCGTACCTACCAGGTCCGCACCTACGGTTGCCAGATGAATGTCCACGACTCCGAGCGTCTCGCCGGTCTGCTGGACGCCGCCGGCTACCGCCGCGCGCCAGAGGGGACCGACGCCGACGTAGTGGTGTTCAACACCTGCGCAGTCCGGGAGAACGCCGACAACAAGCTCTACGGCAATATCAGTCATCTGGTGCCACGCAAGCAGGCCGACCCGGACATGCAGATCGCGGTCGGTGGGTGCCTCGCCCAGAAGGATCGCGAGAACGTGCTGCGCCGGGCGCCGTGGGTGGACGTGGTGTTCGGTACCCACAACATCGGCTCACTGCCGGCCCTACTCGATCGGGCCCGGCACAATCGGGTGGCGCAGGTCGAGATCGCCGAGTCCCTGCGGGAGTTCCCGTCGACGCTGCCCGCAACGCGGGACTCCGCCTATGCGGCATGGGTGTCGATCTCCGTGGGCTGTAACAACACCTGCACGTTCTGCATCGTCCCGTCATTGCGGGGTAGGGAATTGGACCGCAGGCCCGGCGACGTTCTGGCCGAGGTCCAGTCTCTGGTCGACCAGGGCGTCCTGGAAGTCACGTTGCTGGGCCAGAACGTCAACGCCTACGGGATCTCCTTCGCTGCTGACGAACACCTGCGCGAGTCGCCGATGGTCCCGTCGGAAACCCCGCGCGACCGGGGCGCCTTCGCTTCGCTGCTGCGCGCCTGCGGGCGTATCGACGGCCTGGAAAGGGTGCGATTCACCTCGCCGCACCCTGCCGAGTTCACCGACGATGTCATCGAGGCGATGGCCGCGACGCCGAATGTGTGCCCGACGCTGCACATGCCATTGCAGTCCGGCTCCGATCGGGTCCTGAAGTTGATGCGCCGCTCCTACCGTGCCGAGAAGTATCTCGGCATCCTCGACCGGGCCCGGGCGGCCATGCCGCACGCCGCCATCACCACCGACATCATCGTTGGATTCCCCGGCGAGACCGAGGATGACTTCGCCGCCACCCTGGATGTGGTGCGCCGGGCGCGCTTCGCGGCCGCATTCACCTTCCAGTACTCCAAGCGGCCCGGCACCCCGGCAGCCGAGATGGATGGTCAACTACCGAAAGATGTTGTGCAGGAACGCTATCAACGGCTCATCGACCTCCAGGAAGCCATCTCCTTTGAGGAGAACCACGCTCTCATCGGCAGTACCGTCGAGCTCCTGGTGGCCAGTGGGGAAGGCCGCAAAGATCTCGCCACATTGCGGATGACAGGTCGGGCCCGCGATGGCCGTCTGGTCCACTTCAGTCCCGGCAACGTCGAGGTCCGGCCCGGCGATGTCGTCACCACCACGGTCACCGGTGCGGCGCCACATCACCTGATCGCCGACGCGTCACTTGCGTCGCACCGGCGAACCAGGGCGGGCGACGCCCACGTGGCGGGCCAACGACCGCGCACCGTCGGGCTGGGCCTGCCACCGGTCGGCGTCCCACCGGTGCACGAAACGATCACGACAGGATGTCAGCAATGAGCTTGCCGGGATCAGCCGATGACTTCGAGTCCTACCGGGCGGACCTGGAAGCAGCCGAGCGTCGGGTGGCAGGCGAGATCGAGCCCGGCGCGAGGGGATTCGTCGTCGCGATCCTGGTTTTCGTGCTGATGGTGTCGTTTGTTCTGCCCCACACCGGGGCTGCCAGGGGTATCGACGTGCTGATGGGTGACGACACAGCGATTGGTGTCGGAATCGCCCTGCCATCAAGGGTTTTCAGCTGGCTGAGCCTGGTGTTCAGCGTCGGATTCTCGATGCTGGCGCTGATCACCCGGCGTTGGACACTGGCCTGGATCGCGCTCGCCGGCTCTGCGGTTGCCAGCGCCATCGGCATGCTGGCGGTGTGGTCACGGCAGACCGCCCCCCATGGTCATCCCGGCCCCGGGATAGGGCTCGTCGTGGGCTGGATCGCGGTGATCTTACTGACGTTCCACTGGCTCCGGTTGGTGTGGACGCGTACTGCGGTGCAGCTGGCCGCCGAGTCCCAGCGCCGGCAGGAGGCCGCCGATAACCCCACGGGATTTCTGCCGGAGGGCCGCGACAATCCGGGCGGTCACCAGCGCCGCGGGAATCCGGAGCAGTCTTAGCCGACCCTGAGTGTCATGACCGCTAACGCCTCTTCGTCAGGGCCGCGGCCGCGGTATCAGCCCATTCCCGCCACTGCGCTGCGCTTGCCCGGGCCTGTTCAGCGTCCTTGGTCCGGCCGGCGGCGGCTGCCTTCTCGGCTTGGCGCTCGAACTGCTCGACGCGGGCCCGGAACTGCTCGGCTCGGGCCTGTGCCTCCGGGTCGATGCGAACTGATTCGCCGGCGTCGCGGATTTTCTTCTCCAGCCCCCGCAGCCGTCGATCCAAATCGGCCGAGCGATCCTTTGGCGTGTTGCCGATCGCGTCCCATTTGTCGGTAATGGTGCGCAACGCGGCGCGAGCGGCATCAAGGTCACCGGCGTCGATCCTCTCCACTTCGGCCAGCAGCTTCTCCTTGGCCTCGCCGTTGGCCTGAAACTCGGCGTCACGTTCGGCACTGACGGCATTGCGCGCGGCGAAGAACGTGTCCTGGGCCGCCTTGAACCGCTGCCACATCGCTTCGTCGAGGTCCTTGGAGGCTCGGCCCGCCGCTTTCCATTCGTTGAGCAGGTCGCGGAACTTGGCCGCAGTCGGGGCCCAATCGGTGGAACCGGAGAGTTCCTCGGCCCGCTCGCACAGTCGCTCCTTGGCCTCCTTGACGCCTATCCGCTCGCGGTCGAGTTCGGCGAAGTGCGCCCCGCGCCGTCGGTTGAAGCTGTCCCGGGCCGCCGAGTAGCGCTTCCATAGTGCGTCATCGGTCTTGCGGTCCAAGCCGCTGATCGTTCGCCACTCATCGACGATGGCGCGCATCCGGTCGCCGGCGATCTTCCACTGGGTCGAGTTGGCCGCCATGTCCTCAGCCTCGACGGCCAGTGTCTCCTTGCGGGCGGCCTGTTCGGCGCGCTGCTCGTCGCGAAGGGCCCGATCAGCTCTGACTGTCTGCGTGGCCTGGTCGCTGATCGCGGCGAGCCGTGCCGCGAGCGCATCGACATCGCCCAAAATGTTTGCGGTGGGCAGTGATTCGGCAAGTGCGGCAGCGGCAGCCTTGACCTTGCGGGCGTCGGCTGTGCCGGAGGCCAGCCTGGTCTCCATCAATGTGACTTCGGTGGCGAGATCGTCGAAGCGTCGCCCGAAATGCGCGAACGCGGCATCGGGGTCACCGGCCTGCCAGGAGCCGACGACGCGCTCTCCGAAGGCGGTGATCAGATAGACGGTTCCGTCGTCGGCGACCCGGCCGAACTTGCGGGGGTCGCTGACCGGCGGTGTCGGCAGTGGCGGAGAGGAGGCGCGCGGTCCGGGAACGGGCCGGGCGGGGCCCGGACGGGGCACGGGCTTGGGCACCGGGGGCACAGACTCGGT
>Ga0194035_1000154_pt1 | contig 40286 bp, 35 predicted proteins | sample JunL2320m_MetaG_FD_148680 | JGI IMG/M metagenome (GOLD analysis project Ga0194035, IMG submission 148680) | Anoxic zone freshwater microbial communities from boreal shield lake in IISD Experimental Lakes Area, Ontario, Canada - Jun2016-L239-20m | ecosystem: Environmental > Aquatic > Freshwater >...
TGAAATCAAAGGTCAACCCACCTCAGAAAAAACGGTCCGCGCATCACTTGAAATGTCGCTTCGTTGGGGTGATCGCTCACTCAAACGCTTTCGAGAACTCAATACTGGCAATGGTCTATTTGGCATCGTTCAGGGTGGCATGTTTGAGAATCTCAGAGAATTTTCTTTAGATGCAGTCAGCCAACAAGGCTTTGATGGCATTGCCATTGGCGGCCTCTCGGTTGGTGAGCCCAAACCGGAGTTTGAGCGTATTTTGAATTTCACGGCACCCAAGCTGCCAGAGCATATGCCGCACTACCTCATGGGTGTGGGTACTCCTGAGGATCTTATTTTGGGCGTTAGTCTAGGCATTGATATGTTTGATTGCGTGATGCCGACCCGCAATGCCCGCAATGGATGGCTGTTCACCCGCTTTGGTGACCTCAAATTGCGCAATTCTGGCTACAAGGACGATGATCGGCCGCTAGACCCTACCTGTGCATGCTATACCTGCCAAAACTTCACTAGGTCCTACTTAAATCACCTCCAAAAGGCGAATGAGATTCTAGGATCGCAGCTCAATACAATCCACAACCTGTCTTATTACCTCCAGTTAATGACGGAAGTCAGGGAAGCCTTGAGCCAAGATCGTTTTAGCGCCTATCGCGAGGAATTTCACAATAATCGCCAGCGTGGCGTAGAACCTGGGCAGGATTAATAGCCCTACTAGGACGCACAACCCCAAAACCCCTCTAAAGCCCCACACAGTTTAGAATTGCGGGTTTACGGCTTTACTTAAAAGTCTAGAACTGAAGTAGTTTCCAAATAGTCTTTAACGGAGGTTTTATATGTGGATTAGTAACGCTTTTGCCCAAGCTCCAGCTGCGGGCGCAGATTCTGGTGGCTTAATGAGCTTTCTTCCTTTGGTTTTGATGTTTGCAGTGCTGTACTTCATTATGATTCGTCCACAAATGAAGCGTCAAAAAGAAACTAAAGCCATGCTCGAAGCGTTATCAGTTGGCGATGAAGTAGTTACTGTTGGCGGCATCATGGGAAAAGTAACTGCAATGAAAGATGCCGTAGTTACTGTTGAAATTTCAGCTGGTACTGAAGTGCAATTACAAAAAGGTGCCATCACCAATGTATTGCCAAAAGGCACACTGAAATCTGCTTAATACGCTTGTTTAAAAGTATCCCACTATGAATCGCTACCCTCTCTGGAAATATCTGGTTATCGCCGTTGCTTTGTTGATTGGCGGACTATATTCATTACCAAACTTCTATGGTGAGGCTCCAGCGGTTCAGATCTCGTCCGCCAAACCAACCATCAAGGTTGATTTGGCGACACAAGCTCGTGTTGAAAAGATTTTGTCTGAAGGTGAAATCAGTAACACTGGTATTTTCTTTGAGAATGCTACAAATGTAGGCTCCATCAAAATTCGGTTTAACAACACTGATATCCAACTACGCGCACGCGATCTCTTGCAGCAGAAAATCAATATTGATCAAAACGATCCGAACTTTACTGTTGCACTAAATCTTCTCTCGAATACGCCTGATTGGCTACATGCCATCAATGCACTGCCAATGCCCTTAGGTCTTGATTTACGTGGTGGCGTCTACTTCTTACTGCAAGTCGATATGAAAGGCGCAGTACAAAAGAAGGTAACTTCTTTAGCATCTGACATTCGTACCCAATTACGCGACAAAAATATTCGCCACCAGGGTATTGAGCGTGGTACTGACAGTATCACCATTAACTTTGGCAGTACTACTGATGCCGATGCTGCTCGAACAGTATTGCTATCTGTTCAACCCGATCTCATTTGGCAAGTAAAACCCACTGGTCTATCGCCAAAGTTAGTTGGTGAATTTAAGCCAACAGCTTTAAAAGAAATACAGGACAGCGCAGTTAAACAAAACATCATTACTTTAAATAAGCGTGTGAATGAGTTAGCGGTTAAAGAACCGGTTATTCAACAACAAGGTACTGAGCGCATCGTGGTGCAATTGCCAGGCGTACAAGATACTGCACGCGCCAAAGACATTATTGGTCGTACAGCGACTTTAGAGTCTCGCTTAGCAGACCCATCAGTTTCTAGTATTGGTATTGGTGAAATCCCACCTCCAGGTATGGATACATTCCGCTTTGGAGAAAACCGTTTAGGCGTGTTTAAGAAATCAGTCATTTTCAGTGGCGATCGTATTACTGATGCGAGTGCTGGCTTTGATCAAAACCAACGCCCTGCTGTAAACATTTCTCTTGATGCCGCTGGTGGTCGCGTAATGCAAGAAGTCACCCGCGAGAACATTGGTAAGCCAATGGGCATGATTCTCTTTGAAAAAGGTAAAGGTGAAGTTCTCACCATTGCCACCATTCAAGGTGAATTTGGCTCTAAGTTCCAGATCACAGGCCAACCTACTACCGCTAGCGCTAATGACTTAGCGCTCTTGCTCCGTGCTGGCTCCTTAGCTGCTCCAATGGAAATCATCGAAGAGCGTACGATTGGACCAAGCTTGGGTGCAGAGAATATTGAAAAGGGATTTAAATCCCTCTTGATCGGCTTTGGCGCAATTGCGATTTTCATGATGGCTTACTACCTGCTGTTTGGTACATTCTCAGTCATTGCTTTGGCAGTGAACTTGCTCCTACTGATCTCCGTACTATCAATGTTGCAAGCAACCCTTACTCTGCCAGGTATTGCTGCGATGGCTTTAGCGCTTGGTATGGCAATTGACTCCAACGTATTAATTAATGAACGTATTCGTGAAGAGCTTCGTAATGGTGCCGCTCCTCAAACTGCCATTGCAGTTGGCTTTGACAAAGCATGGGCAACCATTTTGGACTCTAACGTGACAACCTTGATTGCTGGTCTTGCCCTCTTAGCCTTTGGCTCTGGTCCAATCAAAGGCTTTGCGGTGGTTCACTGCTTAGGCATTTTGACCTCTATGTTCTCGGCTGTCTTCTTCTCGCGCGGTCTTGTTAATCTCTGGTATGGCAGACACAAGAAGGTTCAAAAACTCGCTATCGGCCAAGTTTGGCGCCCACAGGAGAAATAAGCCATGGAATTTTTCCGGATTAAAAAAGATATCCCCTTCATGCGCCATGCCTTGGTGCTCAATGCGATTTCTTTAATTACCTTCTTAGCAGCTGTCTTCTTCTTATGGCACAACGGCCTGCATCTCTCTATTGAATTTACTGGTGGCACTGTGATGGAGGTAAGCTATCCTCAAGCTGCCCCCCTAGATTCTATTCGTGCCAAAGTTGAGAAGTTAGGTTACGCAGATACCCAAATTCAGAACTTTGGTAGCTCACGCGACATCATGATTCGCCTGCCTTTACAAAGAGATGCTGCGGGAAAACTCATTTCTTCTGCAGATCAAAGTACAGCCGTGATGCAAGCGCTTGAGCCAGCCAGTAGTGGCGCCAAGCTACAACGCGTCGAGTTTGTTGGACCACAAGTTGGTCAAGAGTTAGCCATGGATGGTTTAAAAGCTCTGATCTTTGTGATCATTGGTATTGTGATTTATCTCTCTTTTCGCTTTGAGTGGAAATTTGCGGTAGCTGGCATCATCGCGAACTTGCATGACATTGTGATCATCTTGGGCTTCTTCGCTTTCTTTCAATGGGAGTTCTCGCTCTCCGTCTTAGCAGCAGTGCTTGCAGTTCTGGGTTACTCCGTAAACGAATCTGTGGTGATCTTTGATCGTATTCGTGAAAACTTCCGCAAATATCGCAAGATGAATACCCGCGAGATTATTGACAATGCGATTACCAGCACCATCAGTCGTACCGTGATTACTCACGGTAGCACTGAGATGATGGTTCTGGCTATGCTGATCTTTGGTGGCCCAACACTGTTCTACTTTGCTTTAGCTCTGACCATTGGTATTTTGTTTGGTATTTACTCTTCAGTATTCGTAGCTGCAGCCTTGGCAATGTGGCTTGGCGTAACTCGTGAGGATTTAGTGAAGGGCGACAAAAAGCCTGATGACAATACCCGCAATGATGATCCTAATTTCGGAGCACGCGTTTAAATCAAATTGGGCTTAACTCAAAGAACGGTTCTGTTGATCAAGGGCGGCGAGGATTTTCTTGGTAGCGCCTTGATGTTCGATGGAGTAAGTCTTGGCTGCTTCGCCCATTTTGCTAAGTTCAGTAGTATTTGCAAGCAACCCCTTTAAAGCTTCCGTTAAGGTGCTTGATTCGCCTAACAATAAGTCGCCTTCAATACGCTTAGCGGCACCAGCTTGAATTGCATCTAGGGACGCTTGCTGAAAGTTGTAGGTGTGCGCACCCAATAAAACTGGACAACCACCTGCACAAGCCTCTATTAAGTTTTGACCGCCAAACGGCAAGAGGCTACCGCCCATCACTACTAAATCAGCAGCGCTGTAATACATTGGCATCTCGCCCATAGAATCGCCTAAGACTACTTCTATTCCATTACAGTCCTTAGGAACGCCTGACCATTCAGTGCGACGGCGAAACTTCAAACCAGCAGAATGAATCTGGTCTGCCACTTCTGAGAATCGCTCAGGATGACGCGGCACCAAGCAAAGAAGGGGTTGAACTACAAAAGTATTGCTGAGCAATAAATCTTTCCAGGCCTTCAGAATGATTTCTTCTTCACCGTCACGGGTACTAGCAGCGCACACCATTAAGCGATGGATACTGTGAAGATCTTGTTGCCAAACTTTTCCTTCTTGTACTAGCTTTGCATCAAGCGGCACATCAAACTTGAGATTACCCACGATAGCCACATTTTTTACACCCAAACTATGATAGCGCTGGGCATCAAACTCCGTTTGAGCCAAGATGCCTTTAAAGGCTTGAAATAATGAGCGCCCCGCTTTACCAAATCGGTTTACGCGGCGCGCACTTCTTTCGGAAAGACGAGCATTTACCAAGAACAATGGTGGGCCAATTTCTGCACAACGAAAAACAACCGTTGGCCACGCTTCGGTTTCCATAAAGAGCCCAAGCTTAGGTTTAAAAGTCTTCAAAAAATGCTCAACCGGCCAACAAATATCATAAGGTAAGTACACCTGACGAATCTGTCCTACTGTAATGGCCTTACTAAAGAGCTGCTTGCCTGTGCGACGACCATTTAAAGTCATATGCGTCAGCAAGATGCTTTCGCCACGGGCAAGATAAGCTTCAATTAATGGCTGAGCGGCGCGGGTCTCGCCAACTGATACTGCATGAATCCAAATAGATCCTTGGGTAATGGGTTTGCCATAGCCAAAGCCAAGACGCTCAGGAATGTGGTGCAGATAAGCAAATGAATGGCGAGCGCGCCATGCAAGACGGACAAAAGCCAATGGCAATAAGAGATGCCACAGCAATTGATAAACAGCAAACCAGACTTGAGGACGTGCCCCATACTCTGAATCGGAGTTCACACTCACTTTTTGAGACGTTCGGTCAATTCGACCGCCTTACCTAAATAAGAAGAGGGTGTCATTTCAAGCAAACGCGCCTTTGCATCTTCTGGAATCTTCAAACCGCGTATAAAGTTTTGTAGATCTGCTTTATTAATCCCTTTACCACGAGTCAATTCTTTTAACTGTTCATAGGGATTTTCAATACCGTAGCGACGCATAACGGTTTGTACTGGCTCAGCCAATACTTCCCAGCATGAATCTAAATCTGCTGCAATCGCTGCGTGATTGACTTCCAACTTACCAAGGCCACGTAAAGCGCTGTCATAAGCCAATACACTATGACCGAATGCTGGACCTAAATTACGCAAGACCGTTGAATCGGTCAGATCGCGCTGCCAACGAGAAATTGGTAATTTTTCTGCGAGGTGGCGGAGCAATGCATTGGCTACGCCTAAGTTACCCTCTGAGTTTTCAAAATCAATCGGATTCACTTTGTGCGGCATTGTGGATGAACCAATCTCACCGGCCTTAGTACGTTGCTTAAAATAACCAATAGAAATATAAGCCCAAAAATCTCGATCCATATCCAATAGGATGGTATTCGCACGGGCAATTGCATCAAATAACTGCGCCATACCGTCATGGGGCTCAATCTGAATAGTGTATGGATTAAAAGTAAGGCTGAGACGCTTCTCCACAACATTCTTAGAAAAGTTCTCCCAGTCAAAGTCAGGATAAGCAGATAGATGCGCGTTGTAATTACCCACTGCACCATTCATCTTACCTAGCAATGGAACTGCAACAATTGAATCAATCGCACGTTCTAAACGTTTTGCAATATTGGCAATTTCTTTACCAAGTGTGCTTGGTGATGCAGGTTGACCATGCGTACGTGATAACAAGGGCACCTTAGCATTCTCAAGGGCAAGTTCCGTTAATACCGAAAGCACTTTTCTAAGTTGCGGTAAAAGAACTTCATCACGTGCGCCACGCAACATCAGGCCATGTGAGGTGTTATTAATATCTTCAGATGTGCAAGCAAAGTGAATGAACTCACTGGCTTTTAATAAATCAGGGCGGGCGGCAACTTTTTCTTTTAAGAAGTACTCAACTGCTTTGACATCATGATTAGTGACAGCTTCGATATCTTTAATGCGCTGAGCATCAGCGTCAGAAAAGCTTTCGGAAAGCGAAAGTAAGAAAACTTCATCAGCAGCATTGATTTTTGGCATATCAGGAAGGCCGGCAGCTGCCAATGCCAATAACCAATGAATTTCTACAAAGACGCGCTGACGCATAAAGGCTGCCTCAGAAAGCCAAGGACGCAAAGCATCTAACTTTCCGGAATAACGGCCATCTAAGGGGGAAAGGGCATTAAGGGTAGAAAGCGGCTGACTCACGAATATTGCCTTTGCATTGAATATGTCAATAAAACCTATTTTAATGCGTTCCGGAGTAAAGCACGCCCCCATCAGGATGGCTATACTGTGCCCTATGAAAATAATCGGATCCCTTACCAGCCCCTATGTACGTAAAGTACGCATCGTTTTTTCAGAGAAAAAGGTCGATGTTGACCTTGAATTAGAGAACGTATGGGCTGCAGACACCAAAATAGCCACTTCCAACCCCCTAGGCAAGGTTCCCTGCCTTATTCTCGACGACGGCGAGGCAATCTATGACTCTCGGGTTATCGCTGAATACGCTGATACCCTAAGCCCAGTGAGCAAGCTCATTCCGGCTGATAGCCGTGAGCGTGCAAGCGTGAAAACCTGGGAAGCGCTGGCCGACGGAATTATGGATGCTGGTATTTTGGCTCGACTGGAGCGCACTTGGCGCCCCGCCGAACAGCAGAGCTCAGCTTGGGTCGATCGCCAAATGGGCAAGATTCAAAATTCCCTGCGTCAAATGTCTGAGATCTTGGGTGAGAATGCCTGGTGCCATAGCAACCAAATAACGCTTGCTGATATTGCAACAGGTTGCGCACTGGGTTGGCTATTGCTCCGTTTCCCAGATGTGAAATGGCAAACACAATTTCCAAACTTAGATCGCCACTATCAAAAGTTGTTACAGCGACCTTCTTTCATAGAGACTGAACCGCCAGCAGCGTAAATCTCATTTGAATTACTAATTGGGTCTAGGCGGAAATAATTCCGCCACCTAAACAAATATCGCCGTCATACAAAACAGCAGATTGTCCCGGCGTTACTGCCCATTGGGTCTCTGGAAAATTCAAACTGAAATTCATGGGTGTCTCACCTGCATTCAACATACAAGCTGAATCAGCTTGGCGATAGCGAGTCTTAGCAGAATAGTTTCCAGAAATCGGGGCAGCGCCCGCAATCCAACTCGCATCAATAGCCTCTAGCTTATTGGCTAGTAACCAAGGGTGTTCATGGCCCTGCGCTACATATAAGGTGTTATTTGTCATATCCTTGCGCGCTACGTACCAGGCATCGCCATTACCATCCTGACTACCGCCCAAGCCTATCCCTTTGCGCTGACCTAAAGTGAAAAAGGCCAAGCCCATATGTTCACCAACCGTCTTGCCATCTGGCGTTTTAATGGGGCCTGGTGTGCAAGGCAAATAACGGTTTAAGAATTCTCGAAACGGGCGCTCACCAATAAAGCAAATTCCAGTGCTATCTTTTTTACGCGCATTGTGTAAGCCAATTTTTTCAGCAATCTTACGCACTTCTATTTTTGGAATCTCTCCCAATGGAAATAAAACATTGGCCAATTGCTGTTGCGTTAAACGATGTAAAAAATAACTCTGGTCTTTACTCGCATCGATCGCTTTTAATAATTGAACTTTGCCGCCTTCATGACGCACTCTAGCGTAGTGTCCAGTTGCAATTGCATCCGCACCCAAACTCATAGCGTGGTCTAAAAAGGCTTTGAATTTAATTTCAGCATTACAGAGAACATCGGGATTGGGAGTTCGCCCTGCAGCGTATTCGCGTAAAAACTCGGCAAATACACGCTCTCGGTATTCAGCGGCGAAATTAACCGCCTCAACATCGATTCCGATCAAATCTGCTACCGAAACAACATCGAGCCAATCTTGGCGAGAAGAGCAATATTCGTCGTTATCGTCATCTTCCCAATTTTTCATAAACAGGCCAACAACCTCATAACCCTGCTCTTTGAGCATCCAGGCAGCCACTGACGAATCTACCCCTCCAGACATGCCAATAACGACTTTCTGGGGCTTTACAGGCAGGGTTACTGAAGAATTGTGGGAGATCATCAAAAAAATGCGAAAATACTTAATAGACAGATATTAGATATTCCCCATTGTAGAAGTCTCAACCAGACTTCGCAGGATTTTAGGCAAAACCATAGCCGGCAGACCTGGGGGCTCAGTAAATAGGTAAAACCTACCCTGTTTATCTATAAAATAGACTTTTAAAAATTTTGCTTTTGGAGACATGCCATGCGCATAGGAGTGCCGCTAGAAACAAGGCCTGGGGAAACTCGAGTAGCCGCTACCCCAGAAACCGTAAAAAAACTGATTGGCCAAGGTCATAGTGTCCTCATGCAGAAGGGTGCCGGCGTTCAGGCCAGTCAACCAGACTCCGCATATGAAACTGTAGGTGCCACCATTGGCAGTGCTGCTGATGCATTTGGTGCAGAAATTGTTTTGAAGGTGCGAGCTCCTGAAACGGCTGAGCTAAAGCAAATTAAATCTGGCAGCGTGCTGATCGGCATGCTTGATCCATTTGATAACAACAATATTGCTGCAATGGCTGCGCAAGGTGTTACGGCATTCTCATTAGAAGCAGCGCCTCGTACTACTCGTGCACAGAGCATGGATGTCTTGTCTTCACAAGCAAATATTGCTGGATATAAAGCAGTGATGATTGCTGCAAATGAATATCAACGCTTCATGCCAATGTTGATGACTGCCGCTGGCACCGTTAAAGCTGCTCGCGTACTGATCTTAGGTGCTGGTGTTGCTGGCTTGCAGGCCATCGCAACTGCTAAACGTTTGGGTGCTGTTATTGAAGCATCTGATGTGCGCCCTGCTGCTAAAGAGCAGATCGAATCCTTGGGTGGTAAATTTGTTGACGTCCCCTACGAAACGGATGAGGAGCGTGAAATTGCTAAAGGCGTCGGTGGCTATGCTCGCCCAATGCCAGAAGCTTGGATGAAACGTCAAGCAGCTTTAGTCGCCGAGCGTGCTCAACAAGCTGACATTGTGATTACTACCGCTTTAATCCCCGGCCGTAAGCCACCAGTCTTATTGCACAGTGATACCGTCGCTAATATGAAACCTGGCTCTATCGTGATCGACATCGCGGCAGGCAAAGGTGAAAATGGTTCCGGTAATTGCCCACTGACGCAAGCTGACAAAATTGTTGAAGTGAATGGCGTAAAAATTGTTGGCTATACCAATCTTGCAAGCATGGTTTCAGCCGATGCATCAGCGCTCTACTCACGCAACTTGATCGACTTCATGAAACTCATTGTTGATAAAGACGCAAAGTTAGCTATTCCTGCTGATGACGATATCGTAACTGCATGCTTGATGTGTCGTGATGGTCAAGCTGTTCGTAAAAACTAATAGAACAAATTTAGATTAAGGAAATATCATGGATCTCGCTGCCTTTCAAAGCATCCTCACAGTCCAAAACATCACTGTGTTTGTGTTGGCTATTTTTGTTGGCTACCACGTAGTTTGGAACGTTACCCCTGCATTACATACTCCATTGATGGCAGTGACAAATGCCATCTCCGGAATTATTATTGTTGGCGCACTTCTGCAAACCGAAGTGATTGGTGGTAATGAAATCACCCTCACTAGCATTATTGGTGCAGTTGCAGTGTTCCTGGCTTCCATCAATATTTTTGGTGGCTTTATGGTCACCCGTCGCATGCTGGAGATGTTCAAGAAGAAAGCTCCTAAAGCGGATGCGGCTGGAACTAAATAAAACTAGAACAAGATCTACATAGAGACCTAACTTATGTTAAACATAACTGCAATTTCCTACCTCATTTCATCGGTGCTGTTCATCCTCGCATTGCGTGGCCTGTCCTCACCGACTACCTCACGCCAAGGTAATACTTTTGGTATGGTTGGCATGCTGCTTGCTGTCATTACGACATTCCTGATTCCTGACTTTAAGCCAGTCTTTTCGTTGATCATTGCTGCAATTATTGGTGGCGCAATTATCGGTACGATCGCAGCTAAACAAGTACAAATGACTAAGATGCCTGAGCTCGTAGCATTGATGCACTCCTTCGTTGGCTTGTCAGCAGTCCTGATTGCCATTGCTGCCGTTTTTAATCCTGCGCAAGCCCATACTGGTGCGCAGAAGATTGAACTCTTTATTGGCGCATTTATTGGTGCGATTACCTTTACTGCTTCTGTGATTGCTTTTGGTAAGTTATCGGGCAAGGTTAGCGGTAAGCCAGTCACCTTCTCTGGTCAGCACTTGCTTAACTTGATCTTGGCGATTTCGATGGTTGGCGCAGGCATTGCTTACTATATGGGTGATAGCCACGCTGCCTTCTTGGCGATGTGTGCAATCGCCTTGGTATTAGGTGTGACTTTAATTATTCCGATTGGTGGCGCTGATATGCCGGTTGTAGTGTCTATGCTCAACAGCTATTCTGGTTGGGCTGCAGCAGGTATCGGCTTCACTTTGAATAACCCAGTGTTGATCATTGCTGGTGCTTGCGTAGGCTCCTCAGGCGCAATTCTGTCTTACATCATGTGTAAAGCAATGAATCGCTCTATAGTTGCAGTATTGCTTGGCGGCTTCGGTGCTGAGACTGCTGCCGGAGGTGCTGATGATGGCGCCCCTAAGAACTACAAAACAGGCTCGCCAGAAGATGCGGCTTTCTTGATGACCAACGCTGATACCGTAATCATTGTTCCAGGTTATGGTCTAGCTGTTGCTCGTGCTCAGCATGCTCTGAAAGAGTTGACTGAAAAACTCACTCATCATGGCGTGACCGTGAAATATGCGATTCATCCTGTAGCTGGTCGTATGCCTGGACATATGAATGTTCTCTTGGCTGAAGCTGAAGTCCCCTACGATCAAGTATTCGAGATGGAAGATATCAACAGCGACTTTGGTCAAGCTGATGTAGTGCTGGTGCTTGGCGCTAACGACGTAGTGAACCCAGCAGCACGCACACCAGGTAGCCCGATCTTTGGTATGCCAATCTTGGAAGCCTTTAAAGCGAAAACGATCATCGTCAATAAGCGCTCAATGGCTGCTGGTTATGCTGGTCTTGATAACGAACTCTTCTACATGGATAAAACTATGATGGTCTTCGGTGATGCGAAGAAGGTTGTTGAGGATATGGTCAAAGCTGTTGAATAAAGCTGGCAAGCCTTACTAGTTAAGGCTTAAAAGCAAAAAAGAATATGGAAGGCCTAAATCTGTCCTACTAAGGGGCAGAACATGGCAACATTTGGAAATAGGCACGGAAAATGGCAAGCCCGTGTTCAATGCAAAAAGATAGAATCCGAGCTGCGTACTTCAAGCATGGTGATGAAACCCTAGAGTCCAAATCAGAACGTAGTACAAAAAGTGCTATGTTCCGATATTTAATCGACCTCGAAAACCATTGCAATATGTTTGTAAGAAACTTGAGGCCGAGGCCGAACCCCTTCGGTATATGCTCGACTAGACCTAACAGATCCGGAGTAATGAGCTCTTGCGGCACTGAAAACTCTACCTAAGTAATAGATATATGGTCTGGTGATAAATCTGCCTGATATCTCTCATACATTTTGATGTAAGCAGCCTCCAGATTTTTAGTAAATAAGGGGGTATCAAATAAGGGAGTGGTCAATCGGTTTCTGGCTAGCTTCAATTTAATATCTGTAAGCTTTTGGGGGTTCATTGCTAATTCAATTGCTAAGGCTTCATATTCTTCTTGAGTATTTGTAATCAGCTCAGGTAAACCAATTGCATTTAGTAAGCTTGCTGCCACTCGACTAGCGAAGGAGTGACCCATGAGCGTCAGGACGGGAACGCCTATCTTTAATGAGTCGAGTGCAGTTGTATGAGCATTGTAGGGGTGTGTATCCAAAAATAAGTCTGCAAGAGCATATCTCGATAAATGGTCTGCCATCATCTCTACTCTTTGAGCAAAAATAATCCTGTCAGAATCAATACCTCGACTCTCAAATTCAGTTGCTATATTAGCCCTGAAGTATTCATTGTTTTCTGATATCCAAATAACGCTATTTTTTGTTGTCGATAAAATTCTGGACCAGCTATCCAAAACTTGGGGATTAAATTTATAGCCATTATTAAAACAACAGAAAACAAACGCATTTTGTGGCAACCCACACTCTTCTCTTGTGAATACTCTGGTAGAGGCAATCCTCTTGGAGTCATCCACCATATAGGTATTAGGCAGATACACTATCTTTTCGGCATAAAACTGTTGATGAGGTTCTGGAATAATAGTTTTATCAGCCACGATGTAGTCAATAAAATCAGCTCCAATTGTTCCAGGATAACCCAGCCAATTTACCTGAATAGGCGCAGCTCGATAAGAAAAGATTCCAGTTCTAGAGTATTTCGTTGGACCAGCCAAATCAATGGCAATATCTATCTCTAATTCTCGGGCTAATTGAGCAATTTCTCGGTCTGACATATCATCGACGTCGATAAATCTATCAAACCCCTTTCTTAGGCGTAAGTTTGCTTCATCCCCAATGAGAGCCTTTTGTAACGAAAAAGCAAATATCTCAAACCTATCCTTATTGTGAATTTCAAAAAGTTCAGAAGTTAGAAAAGAAACTGGGTGATTTTGAAAATCAGGGGAGAAATAGGCAATACGAATTTTCTCTTTTTTAGATGACTTGAGAATGAGGCCTAAAGTTGGATTTGTTGGATATTTAGCTTGGGCAAAAATCTCAGAACACTTTTTATGTAATAAGGCACCATCAGTCAAAGCTAGCAGCGGAAAAGGACTAACAACTTTCTCATTTGCCACCACTTTTTTAGAAATATCCTCCAAAGATTCTGCCAAACCTGACCAACTACATATTTTCATTTTTGTGTGAAGCAAGTCGCCAGACACCCAATCAATACCGGGCTTTAGACTTAGCGCTTTATCGTAGTGAGCAATAGCCTCGTCATAACGCTTGAGTTCATTTAAAGTAATGCCTTTGTTCGACCAAGCTTCAGCAAAGTCAGGCATAAGACTTAATGCCTTATCGAAGTGAGCAGTAGCCTCGTCATAACGCTTGAGTTCATTTAATGCATTGCCTTTGTTCGACCATGCTTCATGATAATCGGGCTTAAGACTTAATGCCTTATCGAAGTGAGCAATAGCCTCGTCATAACGCTTGAGTTCATTTAATGCATTGCCTTTGTTCGACCATGCTTCATGATAATCGGGCTTTATGCTCAGCGCTGTATCAAAAAAATTCGCAGCAGACTCGAACTTTTTAAATTCTTTTTCTATAAGACCCAAATTCAGATATGCTTCGCTATTAGCATTCTCAATCAGAATGGCTTTTTGCGCAGCAGCCCTAGCCTCAGTATATTTTTTTAATTTTAATTGTGTTGCTGATAAATTTGTTAAGGTGGAAGCCCTATCGGGCATAAGCTCAAGCGATTGCTTAAACTTGTATTCTGCTTGAGAAAAGTCTTCGGCCTCTAAAAAAGCGCAGCCCTCTAAAAAATATTCTTTTGCTAATTCAAAGTTATGCATAGTTGTTGTATTTAACACTGAAATCTAAAGAAGGAGATCTCCACTAGAATATTTATATATTGCCTCATTCTAATCTGCGTCGAAAATGCGAAGAAATTCGTGGAAGATATGGTCAAAGCTGTGTAATAAGAGGCTAATTTAGCCATACACAACCGCCTACGGGCAGTTTTTTATTGCGCTAAGATATGCTCAAAGAAGTCTAAATATACTGGGGCAATATGTACAACAAACAACTATTACTTACCTCTATTTTCTGCATCTGCAACATGTTATGGATTGGATCAGCTAACGCTCAAGCCAACTACCCGAATCGCACCATTCAGACGATCATGCCCCTACAAGCAGGCAGCGGTGTGGATATCTTGATGCGCCCCATCGCACAGCGCATGAGTGAAAACCTAGGTCAAGCGGTCACAATCGAAAATATTCCGGGAGGGGCAGGCTTAATTGGTACTGCCAAGGTAGCGCAGAGCCCAGCTGATGGTTATGTCTTAGGTGCATTTAATGACAGCATTCTAACTATGCTTCCCAATCTTTATAAAAAGATTGATTACGATCCTGTGCAAAGCTTTACCCCAATTTCTGAAGTAGCTGCCATTACTTTTGTTCTGGTAGCTAATCCATCCTTTTCTGGAAATACTGCAGCTGACTTAGTGCGTATTGCCAAAGAAAAACCTGGGAAGATTGATTACGCCTCTGGTGGTAATGGTTCGCCACAGCACATCGGTATGGAAATATTTCGTCAGTACACGGGCGCTCCCATTGTCCACATCCCTTATCGTGGCGCAGCTGCTGCTGTTACCGATGTCATGGCAGGACAAGTACCCGTCATGATTAGCGCACTCTCTGTAGTGCTTCCACACATCAGGGCTGGAAAGCTCAAAGTCTTAGGCGTTGCTAGTAAGACCCGCTCACCACTGTTACCAAACTCTCCAACGATTGGCGAGAGTGTTAAGGGTTATGAGTTCTCAACCTGGGGTGCACTCTTAGCACCCAAAGGCACATCTCCAGCAATCATTGAAAAGCTCAATGATTCATTAGCGACCGCTCTCAAGGATCAAAAGTTACGTGAACAACTGATACAACAAGGATTTGAATTTGTTCCACTTGGTCCAGATCATTTAAAAGAGATGATTGCGCAAGGTCTAGTGAAAATGAAGAAAGTCATCAAGGATGGCGGTATTCAGCCGGATTAGAACCTACTTCATAAACCGTCTCATCGCATAATAAAAAACGCCTGGTCTTTTGAACCAGGCGTTTTAGTTTCTACAGCAAGAGGCTGGAGAGGTGAGGCAATTACATCATGCCGCCCATACCACCCATGCCGCCCATGCCGCCCATATCAGGCATACCGCCGCCAGCTGAGTCATCTTTTGGGGCTTCGCAGATTGCACAATCAGTCGTCAACAATAAAGCTGCGACAGAAGCTGCGTTTACTAATGCAGTTTTAGTCACCTTAGTTGGATCAATCACGCCTTGAGCTACTAGGTCGCCGTATTCGCCAGTAGCAGCGTTGTAACCGTTATTGCCCTTGCTAGCCAATACCGCATTAACAACTACGCTTGCTTCATCACCAGCGTTAGAGACGATGATGCGAAGTGGCTCTTCCATAGCGCGTAACACGATGCTGATACCAGCGTCTTGATCGGCGTTATCGCCTTTCAAGCCCTTGATACCCTGCATTGCACGAATCAACGCGACGCCGCCACCAGGAACAATACCTTCTTCAACAGCAGCACGGGTTGCGTGTAATGCGTCGTCAACGCGAGCTTTCTTTTCTTTCATTTCAACTTCAGTAGCAGCACCAACACGAATCACCGCAACACCACCGGCCAACTTAGCCACACGCTCTTGCAATTTTTCTTTATCGTAGTCGCTAGTCGCTTCGTCGATTTGAACGCGAATGTTCTTTACGCGCGCTTCGATTGCTTTAGCATCGCCAGCACCGTCAATGATGATAGTGTTTTCTTTGCCGATTTCGATACGCTTCGCTTGACCTAAATGCTCGAGAGTTGTTTTCTCTAAAGTAAGGCCAATTTCTTCAGCGATTACTGTACCGCCAGTCAAAATTGCGATGTCTTCCAACATTGCTTTACGACGATCGCCAAAGCCTGGAGCCTTAACAGCACAAGTCTTGATAATGCCGCGGATATTGTTCACAACCAAAGTTGCCAAGGCTTCGCCTTCAACATCTTCTGCAATGATCAGCAATGGACGACCAGACTTCGCTACTTGCTCGAGTACTGGGAGTAAGTCACGAATATTGCTTACTTTCTTATCAAACAAGAGAACATATGGGCTTTCTAATATAGCCACTTGTTTCTCGGGTTGATTAATAAAGTATGGCGAGAGATAGCCGCGATCAAATTGCATACCTTCAACCACTTCAAGCTCATCTTCCAAAGACTTGCCATCTTCAACAGTGATCACACCCTCTTTACCGACTTTTTCCATCGCTTCAGCAATTCGCTGACCAATGCTGTAGTCGCTATTCGCTGAAATGGAACCAACTTGAGCGATTTCTTTAGTGGTTGTGCAAGGCTTGCTGATTTTCTTGAGTTCTTCAAGAGCAGCAGTTACCGCTTTATCAATACCGCGCTTGAGATCCATTGGGTTGTGGCCTGAAACTACATATTTCATACCTTCACGGACGATGGACTGAGCCAATACAGTAGCGGTAGTAGTGCCATCACCAGCGATATCAGCGGTTTTAGAAGCAACCTCCTTCACCATCTGTGCGCCCATATTTTGTAGCTTGTCTTTGAGTTCGATTTCTTTTGCTACAGATACGCCATCTTTAGTAATGGTTGGGCCACCAAATGAGCGCTCCATTACGACATTACGACCTTTTGGTCCTAATGTTGTTTTTACTGCGTTCGCGAGAATATTGACGCCTTCTACCATCTTGGTGCGGGCGATATCTCCAAATACAACGTCTTTTGCTGCCATGATTGAATTCCTCTCTTAAATACTGAAATTACTTCTGCACAACAGCCATGATGTCTTCTTCGCGCATGACGAGAAGCTCATCGCCGTCGACCTTGACTGTTTGGCCTGCATATTTACCAAACAACACGCGATCGCCAATTTTGACGTCTGGTGCATTCAATTTGCCGCTGTCATCGCGCTTGCCTGGGCCTACTGCCAAAATTTCGCCTTGATCTGGCTTTTCTGCAGCAGCATCAGGAATGATGATTCCGGAAGCAGTTTTTGATTCTTGATCTAAACGCTTGATGATTACGCGATCATGTAAGGGACGCAAATTCATCTCTTCTCCTATGTTAGTAAGTGTTAACTAATTAAATTTCTATAAAAATCAATGCTTTATAATCTCTTCACACGAAAACTAAGGTAGATTTAATTAAAAATCAGCCATTTTTAGCACTCGTGTGTAGGGAGTGCTGATTATATAGGTGCAAATCACGAGATTTCAAGGGTAAAGGCCATAAATTAATAGGGATTTAGGCCCTATTTATAATTTGGACAGGCTGGTAAGTCTTTTCCTACAGATAAATCAGCCTTAAGCCCTTACCGCTCCAATCCGTCCTGCCTAGACTGGACAGTCACCGATTGGAGATTGCTGATGAGCCCGAAATCCCGGCTGTACACACTTGTAAAGGCATGGAAGAACAAACCCTTCCAAGAAGTACGCGACGCCTGTGGCGCACCCTGGCTTGGCATTAGTAGCCAGGCTCTAGAAGAACACCAATCCTGGTCCAAGCGACAAGCGATTAGCCATGAACCCATTTTTAACTGCAAGGGAACAAAACTGACCGGCTCTTTATTTAGACCATTACTGACGGCCTCTGATATGCAATTACTGCGTTTATTCATGGAGGGCTTAGATACGATTTCTTACTGGCATCGTAGCGGTCGCTTTATTCCCGGCATTCTGACAGTGCCAACACATGCAATAGCCTCGAGTGCTTATATCGATGCTTTGAGTGATCTGATTCTGAACTCAAGACTGCCAGTAGGTCTTATTGCATTGGGAGTTCCATCACTTCCCGAACTGGATATTGCCGATGCTTACAAGGAGGGCTTGTTGCGGATGCGAAGACTAGGTGTCTTGCTCCACTTCATGAGTTTCTCAGGAAGCATAGAACAACTGCACTGGATTTCTGAAATGCAAATGGAAGGGATTCACATCGATATGAGTCAGCTTCGTAATAAGACGATATCGGCTAGCATGATTACCCAACTAAGACAGTCGCCCTATTCATCCACACAAATTTATGCAAGTAATGTCAGCCTTGTAAAAGACCTAGAGCACGTAGCTGCCCTCCAAATAGATCATTGCTACGGTGGTTTGATGATGTCGCCACTCAGTCGCCATCAGATGCTTCATATTAATGATAGCCGTATTGCTAAGGCTATTTTTTCGCTGCACCCTCATCCACAACCAAACCAAAATGGAGACAAGTAATGAGAAAACGCGTGATGTTGGTAGATGACCATCCGGCTATGCTGATGGCTCTTAAAAGTATGTTGCAAGATCAGTTGTTATTTGAAATAGCAGGACAAGCGCAGAATGGGGAAGAATGTCTTCGGTCTATGAAAGAGGTAAATCCCAATATGGTGATTCTAGATCTCGATATGCCTAAGACCGATGGCTTTGATGTCATTCGGCGCATTGGCTTGATGTATCCAGATGTCAGGGTTCTAGTCTTATCTAGTATGGATGAGGCTGTATACGGTGGTAGAGTTCGATCACTCGGCGGACACGGCTTTGTCAATAAAACTGCTGGGGCTGATGTGATCTTAGCTGCCTGTGTTGCTATCTCACAGGGTTATAACTTTTTCACTCATGGAAAAAACGGCAATAGCTCATTAAGTGACAACGATAAATTAGCGCTGATTTCTGATCGCGAGTTACAAGTCATGAAGTACCTTGGAAAAGGGAATACCAATCAGCAAATTTCAGACATACTTCATATCAGCAATAAGACTGTGGCAACTTATAAGACTAGAGTTTTTGACAAGCTTGGCATCAATAATATTGCTGACTTAATCTTATTTTGCCGAATGAATAAGATTATCGAAAGCTAAAAGAAGCATGTATCGGTTCATCGTCTGTGTGTCACTGCTCATTTGCCCGTTCTTAAATAAGGCAAATGGAACGGTTTATGCCAATACTCTCAGCCCAGCAGAACAGCGATGGATCGATCAACATCCCATAGTGAACTTCAGCATTCATGAGAAATATGCACCTTATTTAGAGGTTGAGAAAAATAATAAGAATTCTGGGGTCTTTTACGGTCTCCTAAAAAAACTTGGAGAATTTACGGGGCAAGAATTTTCACCGAAGTGGAGAAAGACTGAGCAAGAAGCGCTGCATCAACTAGCGAGTGGTGAAGTCGATTTCATTATTGATCCACCAGCCCTAAATGATGAATACCTCAGGTTTGGCTCTTTATCAGAGGTAATTTTTTGGGGGCATGATGCGATTCTGACGACAGAGCCTAAAAATATTAAATCCATTTCACCCGCTAATATTGCCTACTTTGATCGCGGCTTTGAAAGCCCGCCAATACCCCGTCATTCTCAAGCCAGCCTCTCTTCCCATGCCGAGAAACTCATTTTCGATTTACTCAAGAATGATATTGAGGCCTTGGTAATGCCCGTTCGACTGGCCCATCAGCTAATCCAGAAGTTCGATAAGCCAGAGCTTCGAGTTGATGGCCTATACAGCCGAGAGCCTTTTGAATATCGCTGGATTATTTCACATGAAGATAGCCCCCTACATAATCTCTTAAGTCATTTTTTAAACGAGCTAGACCCCATTGAGTCAGGCCGATTATTTGCACTTGGAGATTTCAACTCTAAAACAAATAAAAACTCTCCTTGGAGCACTCTTCCTTGGCTATCGACCTTGGCTATATTGATGCTTAGCAGTCTCTTATTACGGCGGGTACAAAAAAGGCAATCTCTTCAGAAAGCAGAAGCAGCAAGCTTAATTGCATCGAAAGATTTAGCCGAAAAAGCGAACGCTGCTAAATCTGCCTTTCTTGCGACCATGAGTCATGAAATTCGCACTCCGATGAATGCCATCTTGGGGGTGCAAGAGTTACTGCTGAGTAGTCGGCAATTTCCGGAAGACGAAAAATCATTATTGAAGAGTGCCCATTCCTCAGCTCAATCATTACTTGGCATTCTGAATCAAGTACTAGACCTATCAAAAATTGAGGCTGGCAAGCTTACCTTAAATATAGAACCTTGCTGCCTCAATACTCTGATTGATGATATTCATTCTGCATTCTCAACCATGGCAAATCAGCAGAATCTAATCTTGCATACTTCTAAAGATCCCCGAATTGCTGCTGTCTTAATGATTGATACCTTAAGACTGCGTCAAATTCTGCAAAACTTACTAAGTAATGCAATTAAATTTACCAATCACGGTGAGATCTATTTCTCAATTAGCGTTTTAGCAGATGATCATGCGGGACAACTGGTTGAATTTAGAGTCATCGATACTGGAATTGGCATGGGTTCTGAGGAAATTAAGCTTGCTCTTCAAGCTTTCGAACAAGTTTCAGGTAAAACAGATCAGCAAAATGGTACTGGTTTAGGGCTCACCATTACTAATCACTTAGTGACTTCTATGAACAGCCAGCTTTATTTTGAAAGTGCGCCCGGCTTTGGTAGCAATATTCATTTTTGTGTGGCGCTCCCCAGAACTAGTATTGCTGCATCCAAAAATAATCTTGCAGATGAAGCCTCATTCCCCCGAAAGCTATTTTCTAAGCAGGCTCAGAAGGAAAATCGTCTACTTCAGGCATTGGTGGTTGAAGATCACCCTGCGAGTCGCCAAATTCTTTCCTTGCAATTACAAGCCCTAGGCCTTGAGGTGCAGGTTTGCGAAAGCGCAAATACAGCACTTGAACTGTTATCCAAGAAACATTTCGACCTTATGCTGACCGATCAATCTATTCCGGGCATGCAGGGATCAGAATTAGCAAAACATGTTCGCTCTTTAGGTCATCATCAGATTGTCATCATTGGCATTACTGCAGATATTTATGCCTTAGATTCTCGACACCAATTTCTTGCTGCTGGTATGAATGGGGTGCTTATCAAACCTTTAAACTTAATGACATTAGAGAACGAGCTAACCCGTTATTTCACTTCTCAGGAAATAATTGATGATAGAGATGTAGTAGATATGCCTGGAGAATACTCATTTGAGCTCTTTTCCAATCTCTTGAAAAAAAATCCAGGTCATATTCTGATCATATTGGAAGAAATTAAAAAGGTTCATATAGAAACCCTTGCCATTATTGCAACTAAAAATATTGATGAAGCTACCTTAGCAAGCATGATTCATAAGATCAAAGGAGGCGCCCAACTTCTAAGCGCTCAGCACTTTGTGCAATGCTGTGACAGCTTAGCAATAGCCGGCCCCTTGCCGGACAGAGTAAGTGCATTCATTCGATTACTGGAAGAGCAAAATCAGATCATTGAGTGCTATATAGCAAAGCATGCCAGCCATTAATTAAGGACTTGGCCTTGCCTTCTAGCTTACTGGGTTTATCCTATTGGGAATGCAGCGGCCTACACCTCATCTCGGTTCTCTAATGCTAACCGTCCTCTGGACTGGGATTTGCCTTTTTGCATTATCAGCAAAAGCTGAGGAAGTACGTATACCCCTACCGCAGGCAGTTGTGAGTAGCTTAGAGCGCAATCAAATTCCAAAAGATACTGTGAGTATTTCAGTAATAGAGATTGGAAGCGATCGACTAGGAAAAAATACTTCAAAAAATATCTTAGATTGGCGAGCCGCCGAAGGTATGAACCCAGCATCAACTATGAAGCTGCTAACAACACTCGCAGGTTTAGATATTCTAGGGCCGCAATATCGCTGGCGAACTAATATCTACACCGATGGTGTGATTCGTCAGGGTGTTCTCAAAGGAAATTTATATTTACAGGGTACAGGCGATCCAAAACTGATTCCAGAAGAGCTGGCTAAGCTGATGAAGTCCTTGAAAGGACTTGGCATTCAAAAGATTGATGGCAACTTATTGTTTGATCGAAGCGCTTATGCGCCTAGCGTCATGGAGCACAATACTATCGATGGTGAGGCCCTACGTGCATACAATGTGCCACCCGATCCATTGCTGTATGCATTCCGAACTCTCTCATTTCAGTTGGGTAAATCACGTACCGCCGAGTTTATCGACATTAGCTATACGCCAGTGCTTTCGCAACTCAAAATCGATAATCAAATGCAGCTAATTGATCGATCCTGTGATAACTGGAAAAGTGATATTCGTTTTAATTTAGATCCTGAGGGCGTGACTAAAACAGATCAATTGGTGGTAGCACAGTTTTCAGGAGCGTTTCCTAGTGCCTGTAAAGGTGTTAATTACAATGTCGTTGCCCTGGATGCCAACACTTTTCTGACGCAAGGCTTTGCTGCTGCCTGGGAACTATCAGGTGGCACATGGGCAAAAGCACCTATTGGGAAAAATGGGAATGTACCTCTTGCTGCACGAATTCTTCTGCAGTTTGAAGGCATCAATCTTGCCGATGATGTGATTGATATTAACAAGTATTCAAATAATGTCATGGCACGCCAACTTCTTTTGACATTAGCACTAGAAAAAATGGGTAAGCCCGCCACTACTTCTAATGGAGAATTAGTGATTCAGGGTTGGCTCAAGCAAAATGGCTTAGATTTTCCTGGCTTGGTGATTGAAAACGGTTCAGGCCTATCACGTAATGAGGCTATTTCAGCAGAGCAAATGAATCAACTTTTATTTACTGCACGTAATTTGCCAGTTGGGGAGGCTTTTTATAATAGTCTACCGATTGCCGGCACTGATGGCACGATGAGAAACCGTCTGATGACACAACTGCGTAAATTTTTACATCTTAAGAAAAAGCCTGAGGCCAGGATTAAGACAGGTTCACTTGCTGATGTACGCGCTATCTCAGGCTATGTAATGAGTAAATCAGGAAAGCTATATGCAGTGACTTCATTTATCAATCACCCAAACGCTTGGAGAGGTTTAGAGGCGCATGATCAATTGCTATCCTGGCTGCTTGAAGATGGTCCAGAGCCAAAACACGCACGCTGAAGTCGATCTCTAACGCCATCCCATTCTTCACCAGGGGGCGGCTCAGGAAATAAAATTAAATCCCAACCTTGTTGATCTAAATCGCGCAATGAACGATAAAGGCGATTAGCAAATCCACCGCTGTCACTTGGTACTTCTACTTCCTCAAAATGAACAGATGGATGACCATCCTCACTCAAAGAAGATTCTGAATCCCAAACTGCAACTGCCACGCGGGACTTCGTGTCCGGAAATTCGCTGAGTGCATCTAAAACGCGGCCGGGTGCATAGAGCCGCAAAGGGGTATTTGGTGCGTAATGCGCCCTTAGGCTTCCTGAAACTCTTGGCAATGCAAGCTCATAGCGCTCATGCTTTGTCTCGCCAGCTTGGTGTACCTTAATGCCAGTCTTAGCAAAGATCTCTTTTGGAGTTATTACGCCTGGACGTAGCAAAACAGCTTTATCCTCAGAAGACATGTCAATAATGGTTGATTCAATACCGAGTTCACAATCACCACCATCCAAGATCATGAGATCAAGAACATCTTCAAATTCATTGCGCACATCAGAAGCACTAGTCGGGGATACTTTGCCAAAACGATTAGCAGATGGTGCGACAACACCGCTCTTAAATTTCCTCAATAGCTCCTGAGCCATCGGATGAGCAGGTGCTCGAATAGCCACAGTATCTTGACCACCAGTTAACTCATTGAGAACACTCTTATCTTTTTTAAAGACTAAGGTTAGAGGGCCAGGCCAAAAGGTATTCACTAGCTTTAGCGCATCTTCGGACACATCTCTAGCCCAAGGCGCTAATAATGGTGCCCAATCTACTTGAGTTTGATCAAATTTATCAGGCGCAGCTAAATGCACAATCAGTGGATGATTCGCTGGTCTACCTTTGGTGCTGAAGATTTTGTTGATGGCCTCTGGGTTTCTTGCATCTGCTCCTAGTCCGTATACAGTCTCTGTCGGGAATGCGACTAAACCACCATCACGTAAGGTCTGTACTGCTTCATTGATCACTGCAGAAGAATCCAGTGGCGTACTATCGGTGGACATTTCTAGGGCTCGATGCCTAATTCAGTAGCTACAGCAGCACAATTTTGGCGAGCTTCATTCAATGCTTCACCTAAGCAGTTGATATGACCCATCTTTCTCCCGATGCGAGGAGTAGATTTACCATAGAGATGCAACTTTGCGTCAGGATGTGCAAGCACTTTATTCCAGGCGGGTTCTCTTGCCTTATCTTCACTACCCTCAAACCAAAGATCGCCTAATAAATTTAACATCGAAACTGGTGCTAATTGGCGCGTATCTCCTAAAGGCAAACAAGCCATTGCTCTTACTTGCTGCTCAAATTGACTACAGACACAAGCATCCATGGTGTAGTGTCCGGAGTTATGTGGACGCGGTGCGATTTCATTGGCAACAATATCGCCATTCTTGAGAACAAAAAACTCAATACAGAGAACACCAACATAATCGATCTTCCGAATGAGCGCTTTCGCTGCATCAATAATCTTTTTCTCTTGCGCGGGCTTTAGCGATGGAGCTGGTACGGTAGAAGTATGCAAAATACCAGCACGATGAATATTTTGCGACACGGGATATGCTACAACCGCATCATCATGGCCGCGGACCACTAAAGCAGAAACCTCAAAATCTAATTCCATACGCTTTTCGAGTACACATGGCACACGCCCAAAATGATCCCATGCAGCAATCAAACCTTTGGCATCGTCAATAGTTACTTGACCTTTTCCGTCATAACCCATGCGAGCAGTCTTCAAGATTCCAGGAAAAAGATCTACGGGAACATGTGTAATATCAGCATCATGTTCAATAACAAAATAGGGTACAGGGCCAATATTAGTTTCAGACTTCCAGGTAGCTAGGAATTTTTTCTCAGCAATCCGATTTTGCGCCAGAGAAACGCAACTACTGCGAGGTGCTACAAAAACCCCCAGAGATTCTAGGTCGTCTAAAGTTTGTGCAGGTACATTTTCAAATTCAGTACTGACAGCTTTACATAATGCTGCCATTTCTTTTAGGGCATTTGAGTTGGTGTAATCCGCTTGAATGAATTTTTCTGCAATAGAGCCAGCAGGACTATCAGAGTCAGGATCTAAAACACAAACTTTATATCCCATCGCTTGTGCAGCCTGAGTGAACATACGCCCCAGTTGACCGCCACCCAATATTCCTAAATACGAACCCGGCAAAATGGGTTCCATACGATCTGCCATGTAATTAATATCCTGGCAAATTCATAGAGCGCGCAGTATCAGATTGCTTTGCTCGAAACTCTGTGAGGCGTTTAGCAAGATCTGCATCATGCAACGCGAGACTTGCAATGACATGCAGGGCAGCATTAGCTGCGCCAGCCTCACCAATCGCAAAAGTAGCAACTGGAACACCTTTTGGCATTTGCACGATGGAATATAAAGAATCCTCACCACGCAAGTATTTACTAGCAACCGGAACACCATAAACTGGAACAATGGTTTTAGAAGCAAGCATACCGGGTAAGTGAGCTGCGCCACCTGCACCAGCAATGATGGCCTGCAAGCCATTGGCTTGAGCATCTTCTGCATACTGAAACATATCGTCTGGCATGCGATGCGCTGAGAGCACTTTAGCCTCGTGAGCGATGTCAAATTGCTCAAGCATCTGAGCGGCGTGCTGCATAGTGTCCCAATCTGAATTGGAGCCCATCACTATTCCGACTATTGGCTTCTTGCTCATCTACCTCTCCAAATGCCCTAAATATTTACTGAGTACCCTATTATCCCTGAGTTAAACGATTCAGGGCTTCACGATACTTTTGGGCTGTCTTTTCGATAATATCTGCTGGTAATTGCGGCGCAGGAGCAGTCTTAGGCCATAACTTGCCATTTACTTGGGCGGTTTCTAGCCAATCGCGTACAAATTGCTTGTCATAAGATGGTGGGTTTGAGCCGACATAATAGGTTTCTGATGGCCAGAAGCGGGAAGAATCTGCAGTAAGGATCTCATCCATCAAAACCAATTGGCCAGAATCATCCAAGCCAAACTCAAACTTAGTGTCGGCAATAATAATTCCGCGAGTTGCAGCATATTCAGATGCTTCTTTATAAAGACGAATACTCACTTCGCGGATTTGATTTGCTAATTTCTCGCCAATGAGCTCAACCACTTTCTCAAATGAGATATTTTCATCATGCTGACCAACTTCTGCTTTAGCGGCAGGTGTAAAAATCGGCTCAGGTAATTTTTGAGCATTCTCTAAGCCAGTAGGCAATTTAATTCCGCAAACCTTACCACTTTCTTTATAGTCTTTCCAGCCACTACCAGCCAAATAACCGCGTACCACTGCCTCTACCAAAATTGGTTTTAAGCGCTTAGCGACTACGGCACGGCCCTTTACTTGAGAAATTTCATCAGAAGTCACAACACCAGCAGGATCAATTCCAGTTAAATGATTTGGGATGACTGAAGCTAATTTATCAAACCAAAAATTAGCCATCTGATTGAGTACGATGCCCTTCTCAGGAATAGGCTCACCCATTACTACATCAAATGCAGATAAGCGATCCGTAGTAATCATCAATAATTTGTCATCACCCAAAGCATAGACATCACGCACCTTACCTTTAGATAGTAAAGGTAATGATTTAATGGAGGTGGCATACAAAGCTGGCATCTTTAGTTCACTTTACGATCTGAGTGAGTTTGCCGCTCTTATAGAGTTCAGCCATTTTTTCTAGGGGAATAGGCTTAATTTTGGATGCCTGACCAGCAGACCCAAAAGCCTGAAAGCGAGCAATACAAATCTTCTTAGCAGCTTCACGTGCTGGCTTCAGATAGTCACGGGGATCAAATTTGCCTGGGTTCTCCATGAGGTAACGGCGGACAGCGCCAGTCATTGCTAAACGGATGTCCGTATCAATATTGATCTTACGCACACCATTCTTAATACCTTCTTGAATTTCCTCAACAGGCACACCGTAAGTTTCTTTCATATCGCCACCAAACTCACGAATCTCTGCAAGTAATTCCTGTGGAACACTGGAAGAACCATGCATTACCAAGTGAGTGTTCGGAATACGCATATGAATTTCTCTAATGCGGTCAATCGCCAAAATATCGCCAGTCGGCTTCTTGGTAAATTTATAAGCACCGTGGCTAGTACCAATTGCAATCGCTAAAGCATCACACTGGGTTGCTTTAACAAAGTCAGCAGCTTGCTCAACATCGGTTAATAATTGCTCACGAGTCATCTTGCCATCAGCGCCATGACCATCTTCTTTGTCGCCCTGCATCGTTTCTAAAGAGCCTAGGACCCCAAGCTCAGCCTCCACAGTAACGCCAATGGAGTGAGAAAACTTCACCACTTCCTGGGAGACCGCTAAGTTGTAGTCGTAACTCGCAACGGTTTTACCATCAGCTTCAAGCGAGCCATCCATCATCACGCTAGTAAAGCCACTCTTAATCGCCGCCATACAAACAGCTGGACTTTGACCATGGTCTTGATGCATTACAACCGGAATATGGGGATATGCTTCGACAGCAGCAGAGATCAAGTGACGTAGAAATGCTTCGCCAGCATATTTACGCGCACCAGCTGATGCCTGCATAATGACCGGCGAGTCAGCCTCGTTAGCTGCTTCCATAATCGCCGTGACCTGTTCAAGGTTATTAACGTTAAATGCCGGCAAGCCATAGCCGTTTTCAGCGGCATGATCCAAGAGTTGTCGTAAAGATACTAAAGCCATGATGTTCTCTTAATAGATATAGATAAATGGTTAATCAATGCACAAGTTACTTCACGTGAACAATTTTGAGAGTATTCGTACCACCGGGTTCACCCATTGGCTCACCCGAAGTCAAGACTACGGTATCACCCTTTTTAACTGCACCAGCCTTTTTTAAACAAGCTTCTACTTCTTGCAAGGCAGTATCGCGGTCCTTGCTGTAATCCAAGCCAATTGGCGTGACATTTCGATAAGTACTTAAGGCTCTTTGGGTCGCAATCTTTGAAGTCAATGCAAAGATAGGCACATGAATATTATGACGACTCATCCAAATTGGAGTTGAGCCAGAGTCTGTCAGAGCAGCAATCGCATTTGCATGCAAATGATGCGCAGTAAATAAAGCGCCTAAAGCAATCGTTTGATCAATACGGGTAAAAGTTTGATCTAAAAAATCGGCATCTAATTTCACTGGATCTGATTTCTCGGCCTCGACACAAATCTCTGCCATTGCTTTAATCGTTTGCACTGGATATGAGCCAGCAGCAGATTCTGCGGAAAGCATTACGGCGTCTGTACCATCTAATACGGCATTGGCTACGTCACTGACTTCAGCACGCGTAGGCACTGGAGCATTAATCATAGACTCCATCATTTGCGTTGCAGTAATCGTAAATTTATCAGCCTTACGCGCCCAAGCAATCATGCGCTTTTGTAATGCGGGGACTGCAGCGTTACCAACCTCAATAGCCAGGTCACCGCGGGCAACCATAATTCCATCACTTTGCGCAATAATGCTTTTTAGTGCCTTAGGCTCAATAGCTTCAGCACGCTCGACTTTAGCAATGGTTCTTACTTTGCCAACGCCATATTTAGCACTAGCGGCATCCGCCAACTTACGGGCATACGCCATATCAGCGCCATCTTTTGGAAAGCTAATTGCCAAGAAATCAACGCCCATGGCAATTGCAGCGTCCAAATCTGCAATGTCTTTTTCAGTGAGCGCTGGTGCTGTCAAACCACCACCCGCACGATTAATGCCTTTATTATTGGAAAGTGGGCCGCCTTGCTCCACGAGCGTAAAAATTTCTCCGCCCTTAACACTCTCAACGCGCAGTACAACCAAGCCATCATTTAATAAGAGGCGGTCACCAGGCTTCACATCATTAGGTAACTCTTTATAGTCAAGTCCTACACGCACTTGATCACCAAGCTCGCAAGTGACATCCAGAATAAACTTTTCGCCCTCTTTGAGAAGAATTTTGCTGTTTGCAAATTTACCCACACGAATCTTAGGACCCTGCAGATCGGCCATGATGCCAACCTCTTTACCAACTTCCGCAGAAATACTTCTGACTAAATCATGACGCGCTTTATGATCTGCTACAGTCCCGTGTGAGAAGTTCATGCGCACCACATCAACACCTGCGCGAATCATATCGCGTAGTACCTCAGGCTTTTCAGATGCTGGTCCTAGAGTTGCAATAATTTTTGTGGCACGTAGCATATTTAGTCTTTCGCTCTTTCGGCTAGTACTGCAAAGGCTGGCAAAGTTTTACCTTCTAGAAATTCTAAGAAAGCGCCACCGCCAGTTGAAATGTAATCCACTTGATTCTCAATACCGTATTTAGCAATTGCTGCCAATGTATCACCACCACCAGCAATCGAGAATGCAGGTGAATGCGCAATTGCTGCGGCTAGCATTTTTGTGCCTCCGCCAAATTGATCAATTTCGAATACGCCTAATGGGCCATTCCAAACAATCGTACCTGCATGCGCAAGCATTGTGGAAAGACGAGCAGCAGTCTTAGGACCAATATCCAAAATCATGTCATCCTCGGCAACTTGATCTGCAGGTACACGATTTGCACGGGCTAAGGGAGAGAGTTCATTCGCAACTACGACGTCCTCAGGAATGGGCACATGCGCACCACGTTTTTCCATGAGCTCCATAATTTCTCTAGCTTCGTTCACTAGGTCTGGCTCAGCAAGCGACTTACCAATTGGTAAGCCTTTGGCAAGCATGAAGGTATTTGCAATGCCGCCGCCAACAATCAGCTCATCAACCTTCTCAGACAGAGCCTTCAGAATAGTAAGCTTAGAGGAAACTTTAGAGCCGGCAACGATCGCTATTAGTGGTCGCTTTGGGTTTGCTAATGCACGACTTAATGCATCTAACTCAGCCGCCATTAATGGGCCAGCACAAGCAACCGGTGCAAACTTGGCAACACCATTGGTAGTTGCTTCAGCGCGATGTGCAGTCCCAAATGCATCGTTCACATAAACATCACATAGAGCAGCAATCTTTTTAGCTAGCTCATCAGTATTCTTTTTCTCGCCCACATTTAAGCGGCAGTTTTCCAAGAGAACCACTTCGCCCGGAAGCACCTGAAATCCTCCATTAACCCAATCACTAATCAGTGGAACTTTGCGATGAAGCAAAGTAGCAATGCGATCAGCTATCGGGGCTAAGCTATCTTCAGATTTAAATTGACCTTCGGTAGGCCTTCCCAAGTGAGAGGTCACCATCACTGCAGCGCCAGCGTCCAGACACATTTGCACCGCAGGCATCGAAGCCCGAATACGAGTATCTTCAGTAATATTGCCTGCTTCGTCTTGGGGCACATTGAGATCAGCGCGGATTAGAACCCGCTTTCCCTTGAGTTGGCCAGATTGGGCTAATTCACTTAAACGTTTAACTTTAAATAAGGGTTCCGGCATGGGATTGGGCAAATGTGGTGGTTTATTGGGAATACTCCATTCTAAATCGTCTAGCCCAAATACCCCAAAGGATCTCGGGCAACGTAGTCCCCTGCCTGCTCTACAATACGGACTTAGACGCATTTTGGGTCTAGGGCCATAAACCCTCCCTCGGCGCACCGATTAACTAGATACAAAAAGGTAGAGAAAATGTCGATGTCTGACCGCGATGGCTTTATTTGGTCCGATGGGAAGCTAGTTCCCTGGCGTGAGGCCAATATTCATGTCCTAACCCACAGTCTGCACTACGGGATGGGCGTCTTTGAGGGTATCCGAGCCTACAAAACCCCCCAAGGCACAGCAATTTTCCGCCTCCCAGAGCATGTAAAACGGCTCTTTAATGGCACTAAGATTTTTCAAATGAACATGCCCTACAGCCCAGAAGTCATCACCAAGGCAATTGTTGATGTAGTTAACAGCAATAAGCTTGAGGCTTGCTACATTCGCCCAATTATTTTTATTGGCTCCGAAAAACTGGGTATTTCCCCTAAAGGCAACACTATTCATACCGCAATTGCTGCTTGGGAATGGGGCGCTTATTTAGGTGAAGATGGACTAAACAGAGGTATTCGAGTCAAGACCTCCTCATTTACTCGTCACTTTGTGAACTCTTCACTCGTGCGCGCTAAGGCTTCTGGCTATTACATCAATTCGATTTTGGCTAATCAAGAAGTTACCGCCAATGGATATGACGAAGCTTTATTGCTCGATACCGAGGGTTATGTTTCAGAAGGTTCTGGTGAAAATATTTTTATAGTGTGTGATGGCATCGTCTACACACCAGATTTAGCTTCATGCTTAGATGGCATTACTCGCGATTCCATTATCGACATCGTAAAAGACCTCGGACTCGAGTTGCGTGAAAAACGCATTACCCGTGATGAGATCTACTCTGCAGATGAAGCCTTCTTTACTGGCACCGCTGCTGAAGTAACTCCGATTCGTGAGCTTGATGACCGCACCATTGGTGATGGCAAGCGTGGTCCAATCACTGAAAAAATTCAAAAGACGTATTTTGATGCGGTTTATGGCAGAAACGATCAATACAAATCCTGGCTCACTTACGTCAAGTAATCGGGAAGACGAATATGACTCAAGCTCAAGTTGTGATGGTGGATGGTAAAGACCTGCCATTGCATTGCCCCACCAATCAAACTCCAGCCTGGAACTCTCATCCACGGGTTTTTTTGGACATTACCAAAACCGGGGAAGCGAAGTGCCCATATTGTGGCGCTGAGTACAATCTCATTCCTGGCACTGAGCCGCACGGACACTGAGCCTTATCAGCGCCTGACCATGGGGCGCTGACTCGGGATACAACCCATGCAAAAGATTCTGATCATTGCTCCAAACTGGATCGGGGATGCCGTAACGACGCAACCTTTGCTAGCTAATCTCAAAGTACTTTATCCGGATTCTAAAATAGATGTCCTTGCCAGTAATTGGGTATCGCCCATCTATCGTGCGTGCTCCGAAGTACATGAAGTCATTGAGGCGAGATTTGAGCACAAAAAACTACAATGGAGCTTACGCAAACAATTAGCTAAAGCAATTGAGGCTAAAAACTACCAAGCGTGTTTTGTATTGCCGAATAGTTTTAAATCTGCCCTCATCCCCTGGTTAGCTAACATTCCTTTTCGGGTTGGTTACCGTGGCGAGTTACGTTTTGGTCTGATTAATTTAGCTCTAGATAACCCTAGCAAAATCAATCGCCCAAAAATGGTGGAGCACTATCTAGCATTAGGCCAACTTCTAAAAGATGATAACTTTCCATTACCTGCCGAGCCGATCCCTAGACTACATGTTTCCAGTTCTGCAAAGCAATCGGTAGAGCGCAAATTACAAAACAATAATATTCATCCTGATTCTATTTATATATTCTGCCCAGGCGCAGAATATGGGCCTTCCAAAAGGTGGCCTACTGAGCACTTTGCAGTTTTGGCACAGAATCTCATTACGCAAAATTCAAATAATCAGATCATCCTTTTAGGCAGTAAAAGTGATGATGCTCTTGCCCAAGAAATCACCTCTCAGGCGAAGCAAGCTGGCAACATTCACAACTGGTGTGGCGATACCTCCTTAGATGAGGCCATTGCCTTAATTGGAATGAGTAAGGCGGTAGTGAGTAATGATTCAGGGTTGATGCATGTTGCAGCAGCCCTGCAGATCCCTCAGGTTGCTATCTTTGGCTCTAGTGATCCCGCTCATACCCCCCCTTTATCCGACAGAGCCAAGATTATCTGGCTAAATATGGCTTGTAGCCCATGCCACAAAAGAGTGTGCCCTTTGGGTCATTTACGGTGCCTAAAAGATATCCTGCCGGAGCAAGTATTGGCTACACTCAATACATTGAAATAATTACTCGGAAAAGTAAGTCATGACCAAACTTGCAAGGCTCTTTCACAATGCTGATGAAGTCGTAGATGCTTGGCGAGAGGCACTACGTAATCGTGATGTCAAAGGCGCTTTGGATATTTGGCTTGATGATGACTCCATCACTTGCGTTCTTCCTGAGGGACATCGTCTCAGCGGTCATGTCGAAATTCGTAAAGGCTTAGAGAGACTTTTATCTAAACAACCCCTATTTTTGGAACCCATTGCCTGCATCAGCCACTCCATCCCAGGTGCAGCGATTTACGATACTACGGAAGCAGTGCATCTAAGACCCGACCAAATTGAGGCTGAGTTTTTCCTGAATATCACTCTAGTGCTCTTGCAAGATAGTCAAGGCTGGCGCATTGCTCATCTGCATGCGAGTCGCTCTACCGAAGAAACTTTTGACGCCCCCTCTACACCACACGGCTTGCATTAAATATTGCTATGGATGAGCAAGTATTACGGTCGCTCATCAAGTGGCCTAATGTACCTGATTGTTTTGGTTGGCTTGCTTTAGATCGTCGTGGTCAATGGCGCATGCGTGATGCGTTCGCACAGCAAAATAAACTGCCTGGGCAAGTAATTACTCATCTAGCTTTAAATGAATTCATCTCCAGAAACTATGTTTGCGATCATTTGGGTAGATACTTTTTTCAGAATGGGCCGCAGCGCGTATTCATCACACTCGATGCCACACCCTGGATAGCCCGCATTACCCCGAGTACCAAAGGCATTCAATTTATCACTCAATGCTATAGCTCAATAGAGCCAAGCAGTGCATTAAGCGATGAAAAAGGTAATATTTACATTGTAGGAAAAGTGAATCAGCTCATTTATAAACAAGAAAATCAATTTTTCAAAGAAAAGTATCTGACCGTAGCACTTTTACATGATCACGACTTAGATCATTTTTCCCAATTAGCCAAGTTACGTGAAGAGGCATGTAGCTTTAGTGGATCCTGGACTTGGGAAGGCAAGCAATTGCCTTTGGATCCAATCCATTCAGGAGAGATTGCCCCTCGCTTCAAGTTCATTGCAATTCCGAGCGATCAATCCTGCTCCTAACCGGGCATTTTTTTCTGCTCTTTTAGCTCATCTTGATACTGTCTTTGCATTTCACGTAAACGGGCATCAATACTAGAGCCTTGATAGTAGTCAGAGCCGTTTGCAGAGCGAGCAATCTTCAATTGCTCAATTGCTGATGGCCAAGCGCCCTCAAGAGCATATTTTTCTCCAAGTGCGTAATGACGCATCGGCACATTATTACCCTGATCGTAGGCTTTTGATAGCAAACTCCACCAAACAATTTCATTAGGCTGCAAGCGAGTACGAACTTTTAGCCAAGTAATCGCATCAGTTGTTCGGCCGAGGGCTAAATATGCATTAATTATTGCAGCTCCAGCGGCATAAGACTGAGGGTAAGCGCGGAAGGTAGCTTGCGCAATCTGCAGTGCTTCATCACTCTTACCTTTAGCCAAAGCCAATTCAGATGTAGTGATATCCAAAGATAAACTTTGTCGCGCAATCGGCGAGCCTGGAGCACTCGTAGCTTGGGCTAAATTACGAGCTTGCTGTAAATAAGATTCTGCTTGATCTACCTTGCCCTGACGCTGAGCAATCAGAGCTAAGCCATAAAAACCTTCCATTTGCTTGCCAGCCTGAGGCTGCTTACTCAAGCTGTCAAAGGTATTTTTAAGATCGTACAAAGCACTTGAAGTTCCTGACTGTTCCATACGTGCTCTCGCTTTTATGAAATAAAACTCGACTGAGGTTGGCACATTGCGTGTAGCAACTCTCCTTGCCCTATCTTGCATATCAGCGATGCGATCTATCGTTAAAGGGTGGGTTCGTACATAAGCAGGGACGCCCTTGTCCATAACTCCTGTAGCTCTTTGTAGGCGCTGGAAAAAGCCTGGGGCACCGTTTACGTCATATCCACTAGCCTCTAAAATCTGAAAGCCAACCCGGTCAGCTTCACGCTCTGCATCTCTGGAATAGGAGAGTTGATTGTCAATCGCCAATGCTTGACCTCCCTGCATTAGACCGCTGGCTGCAGATGGATTACGAGCCATGGCTAAAGCACCTAGTACCATACCCGCAATGGCAATCATAGTATTAGTAGTCTGTTTATCCATTTGACGAGCAAGATGACGCTGCAGAACATGTCCAGTTTCATGGCCCATTACGGAGGCAACCTCTGAATCTGTTTCAGCGCTCACCAGCAATCCCGTATGAAATCCAATAAATCCACCTGGTAAAGCAAATGCATTAATGCTGCTGTCTTTCACTGCAAATACTTCAAAGTTATATGCGCCACTTCCTTGTTCATTAGCACCTCCAAGTTGCAATTGTTTAGCAGCCTGCAGTAAGCGACGTTCCATTTGATTTAGGAAATCATAGATTGGTAAATCATTCGAATAATCTGGATCAGGACGAATCTGACGCATGATCATCTCGCCATACTTGCGCTCGTCAATTCGACTCAGAGAGTCCCCGCCAGGATCACCCATATCAGGCAAAATAATGTTGGGCTGGCTTTGTAAGGCATTACGATTAGGTAATTTAGAAGATTTAGCCTCCGGGGACTGCATAGCCCTACCAATATTTTGGACCGCCGCTGAGTTACCATCTACTGAAACATCCCCAACAGGGGTAGCAGCGTAAGCAGGTGTAATACCTGAACATGACAAGGCCAGCAGTAGCTGAACAGCCAATAAGCGCTGCAAAAAGGAGGTTTTTCTAACGGGCTTTATTTCCTGCATCCCTATATGGTAAAACTTATCCTATGAACAAACTAACTCATTTTGATGAAAGTGGCCAAGCCCATATGGTAAATGTGGGTGATAAAGCCTCCACGCACAGAATTGCTATTGCTACCGGCAAGATCAGCATGCTGCCTGAGACCTTCCAAATGGTTGAGGCTGGAAACCATAAAAAGGGGGATGTACTAGGCATTGCCAGAATTGCAGGCATACAGGCATCAAAGAAAACTGCCGATCTTATTCCACTCTGCCATCCACTAGCCTTAAGTCATGTGAGTCTTGAGTTTCAAGCAAATTCAAAAGACAACAGTATCACTTGCCAAGTCAGAGCAGAAACAACGGGGCCAACTGGTGTAGAAATGGAAGCTCTCACCGCAGTCCAAGTAGCCCTACTCACAATCTACGATATGTGCAAAGCAGTTGACCGTGGCATGGTCATGGGTGATGTCAAGCTACTTGAGAAAAGTGGTGGTAAGTCTGGCACCTGGGCTGCAGAGAAGTAAACGCTAACCAGCAAAACAACAACAAGAGAATAAAAATGCTCTTGGCCTAATCCTGCTCCACCAAGGAGAGGTAAATGATGGGTAGAAGATTTCACCAAGTGCCTCGCGGCACTGAAAACTCTACCTAAGTAATAGATATATGGTCTGGTGATAAATCTGCCTGGTATCTCTCATACATTTTGATGTAAGCAGCCTCCAGATTTTTAGCAAAAAGAGGAGTGTCAAATAAGGGGGTAGTCAATCGGTTATTGGCCAACTTCAATTTAATATCTGTAAGCTTTTGGGGGTTCATTGCTAATTCAATTGCTAAGGCTTCATATTCTTCTTGAGTATTTGTAATCAGCTCAGGTAAACCAATTGCATTTAGTAGGCTTGCTGCCATCCGGCTAGCAAAAGACTGCCCTATTAGTGTAAGAACTGGTAATCCAACCCATAAAGCGTCACTAGCAGTTGTTCCAGCGTTATAGGGGGCTGTATCTAAAAATAAATCGCAGACTCGATAACGAGCTAAATATTCATCAGCAGGAAGATTTTTACCAAACACCAATCTTGCACGGTTAATACCTCTCGCTTCGGCCTCTTTTTTAAGATTTTCCTCGACTAATTTATTCTCAGCATATAAAAAAAGAACGCTACCCTCTACAGCTTTTAATATCCGCATCCAGCTATCAAAAGTGATGGGTAATATTTTATAACTATTGTTAAAGCAACAAAAAATAAAACCTGTTTCTGGAAGCCCTAGTTCCTCTCTTGTAAATTGTTTTTCAGAGATAGTACGCTCTCTATCGTTTACCTGATAGCTTGGTAAAGAGACAATTTTCTCAGAGTAGTAGGGCTCAGAGCCATCGGGGATAATAGTTTTATCTGCGAGAATATAATTGACAAACTCAGCGCCCATAGTTCCCAAATACCCAAGGTAGCTCACTTGTATTGGGGCCGCCCGATAAGCAAGTAGGCCTGGTCGACTATCAGAGGTGTAACCACCTAAATCTACTGCAATATCTATTTGTAAATTTCTGGATAGCTCTGCAATCTCCAAGTCAGACATATCACTCACATCAATAAATTGATTGAAGGCCTGACTTAAACGTAAACGCATGGGACTTTTATCGTCCACCCCGAAAGAAAAAGCAATAATCTCAAATTTATTCTTGTCATGAAGTTCATAAAGCTCTGCAGTCAAGAATGAGACGGCATGATGTCTAAAGTCGGCAGAAAAGTAGCCAATTCGTATTTTTTCTTTTTTAGCATACTTAGGAATGAGGCCTAAAGTGAGATTTAATGGGTACTTATCTTGAACATAAAGCTCAGAACACTTTTTGTGTAAAAAAGCATCGTCATTCATAGCCAAAAGCATAAAAGGGTTTACGGCTTTCTCTTCAGTCATCACTTTTTGAGAAATATTTTTGAGATCTTCTGCTAAACCTGACCAACTACATATTTGCATTTTTCCATAAATCCAATTTCCATAGACCCAATCAATATTAGGCTTTAGTCTAATGGCCTTATCGAAGTGGACAATGGCCTCGTCATAACGTTTAAGTTCATACAGAGCACTACCTTTGTTAGACCAGCCCTCGGCATAGTCAGACTTTAGGCTAATGGCTTTATCGAAGTGGGCAATCGCCTCGTCATAGCGTTTAAGTTCATACAGAGCGCTACCTTTGTTAGACCAGCCCTCAGCATAATCAGGCTTTAGGCTAATGGCTTTATCGTAGTGAGCAATGGCCTCGTCATACCGCTTAAGTTCATGCAGGGTCACCCCTTTATTAGACCAAGCTTTGTGATAGTCAGACTTCAAACTTACCACTTTATCGTAGTGAGCAATGGCCTCGTCATACCGCTTAAGTTCATGCAGGGTCACCCCTTTATTAGACCAAGCTTCATGATAGTCAGGCTTCAAACTTAGCGCTTTATCGAAGTGGACAATGGCTTCGTCATAGCGTTTGAGTTCATGCAGAGCGCTACCTTTGTTAGACCAAGCTTCGTGATAGTCAGGCTTCAAACTTAGCGCTTTATCGAAGTGGACAATGGCCTCGTCATAGCGTTTGAGTTCATGCAGAGCGCTACCTTTATTCGACCACGCCTCGTGATAGTCAGGCTTTAAACTGAGTGCTTTATCGTATTGAGCAATAGCATCGTCATACCGCTTAAGCGCTTTCAAGGCAATGCCTTTATTAGACCAAGCCTCAGCCAAATTAGGATTTATTGATAAAGCCTGCTCAGCGAAAGCTATAGCCTCTTCATATCGCTTAAGCTCTTTCAGGGTTGCGCCTTTATTTAATGAAGCCTCCGCATAATCAGGCTTCAAACTTAGCGCATTGCCATACCAAACTAAGGCATCCTCATAGCGACCCAAATTAGACGCAGTTTTTCCATAACTAAGCCAAGCTTCTGGATTATTCGGGGCTAAAGCAACGGCTTTTTTATGATGCATAAGAGCATCTTTATCGTTTCCTGAGTCTGCAAGAGCTTTTGCTAAGTTGTACTGTATTGAGGCATCATCAGGGTGAATTCGAGCCGCTCTAGCTAAATATTCAGCGGCTTCTCTGTAGTTAGATTGTGAGGCCTTAATTAAGCCAAGGATATGTAGCGCTGGAAGATTTTTTGAATCAACCTGTAAAACTCTTTTTAAAATTGAATCAGCGCTGTCAAAATTTCCGCTCTGAAAGGCTTGGATGGCTTGTTGAAGCATTAATTGAAGTTGGGGATTCATAGAGCGGTATTTTATAGCTACAACACGTATTCATAAATTTGATCGCAAATTGAATGAACGACTGTCGCTTGTTGACCGTTGTATGACCGTCAAACCCCTTGAGCTGCCCAGTTTTGAATTACTGAAATGGGGTTGCAAGCATTCCTTCGGAAAATTACAAGAAAATTCCAGGTTATTGGTACTGCCCTTACCGATAAAAATGGATGTTGCCTTCCATAAAACCCCCATAGCCTCTCGATCGAGGTTGCGATAATCCTGTCCAACTGTTGTCCAAGTAAACCAAAGGATTTGGTTCAGTTTTAAAGTTTTTAGTTTTACCGGCGCAGAAATGGAAGCCCTCACCGCAGTCCAAATAGCCCTACTCACAATCTACGATATGTGCAAAGCAGTTGACCGTGGCATGGTTATGGGTGATATCAAACTACTCGAGAAGAGTGGTGGGAAGTCTGAGGGATGGAAAGCTATATAAATTTAACCGCCCTAAGGCGGCCAAATAATTACGCTAGTTTATTACTAAACTCTTATTTACTTATCCTACACTCAGATGGTAGTAACTGAGATAGTAAGTTTGTTTCTGTGGATCTGCATGACCAGCCGCCAGACCAAGTTGACCCCTCTGGTTTTGATAAATCAATGGGTTTAGGAGCATTAGCATCTGGATCATTTGTAGGAATGAGGTGCAATGTGTTCTTACCTTCCGGGGCTACGCTCACCTGATAGTCAATCGCAATAGCTCCTGATGGTGTAATTTCTATTAACTTGACGCTACGGGTTGGTCCAAAGGTAAATGATCCGTTTGTAGCTTCATCCATGGGAATAGTGCCGCGACTTGCAAATGCCTCTGTAACAGCAAGCTTTGCGCTGGAGGATAAATTCATACCCTCAACCACACGACTACGGGCAATGTAATCTTGATACTGAGGGACTGCTACAGCCACCAAGATGCCAATGATGGCCACCACAACCATAACTTCAATTAAGGTGAACCCCGCCTCTTGATTTGTACTTTGATTCTGAATTTCTTTACTTAAGTTTTGCATATCTTCTGACTCCTGAGGTGAAATGCCTCATCATCCAGTCTATACCTCTTCTTCTCAAGAACACTACGCGTAAAAAAGCCGGCTTTAGAGGCCGGCTTTTACTGATTTAAGTGAAAGTAAATTAGGCTTTAGCCTTTTTAGCATTCTTTTTCTTAAGATATGTTCCTAATAGAATCACAATAGCAACCCCGAGGCCTTCAAAGATCATGTGAGCATCTTCAAATGCAGCCTGCATTGATTCTTTAATTGCTGGATCCTCAACTAGCATCCCACCAGCCAAAAG
>Ga0194035_1000156_pt1 | contig 40179 bp, 38 predicted proteins | sample JunL2320m_MetaG_FD_148680 | JGI IMG/M metagenome (GOLD analysis project Ga0194035, IMG submission 148680) | Anoxic zone freshwater microbial communities from boreal shield lake in IISD Experimental Lakes Area, Ontario, Canada - Jun2016-L239-20m | ecosystem: Environmental > Aquatic > Freshwater >...
GGTTAGAGGATGGGGGCGGGTGAGTAGATGGCGGCGTCGGGGCGCTCGGCAACTAGGTGCTCGATCTCGTCGACGACTGCTGAGACCTGGGCACGGGCAGCACCGGTGAACTCCATCGGATCGTCGATGAGCGAGGCCAATTGTTCGGCCGTTAGCCCCAATCGGACATCGGCAGCAAGACGGGCGAACAGATCATTGCCCGCGCTGCCACGTTGACGCATCTCCAGCGCGACTGCGACCGCGTGCTCCTTGATGACCTCATGCGCCATTTCGCGTCCGACCCCATTGCGGACCGCCGCGATGAGCACCTTGGTGGTCGCGAGGAAAGGCAAGTAGCGCTGCAACTCGCGCTCCGCGACCGCAGGGTAGGCGCCGAACTCGTCGAGCACTGTCAGGAACGTCTCAAGGAGCCCATCGATGGCAAAAAACGAGTCGGGTAGCGCAACGCGGCGTACAACAGAACAGAAGACATCTCCCTCATTCCACTGCGCCCCAGCAAGTTCGCCCACCATCGACGAATAGCCTCGTAACACCACTGCCAGTCCGTTGATGCGCTCGCAAGAACGCGAATTCATCTTGTGCGGCATAGCACTAGAGCCGACTTGGCCCGGCTTGAAACCTTCGGTGACCAACTCGAGACCGGCCATCAATCGCACTGTCGTAGCAAAGGACGACGGGCCAGCGGAGAGTTGGACCAGTGCCGAAACCACGTCGTAATCAAGCGACCTCGGATACACCTGACCAACGCTGGTAAGCACCTCTCCAAAGCCAAGGTGCGCCGCTATCCGGTCTTCGAGTTCTTCAAGTTTGTCGCTATCGTCATCAAGCAGATCAAGCATGTCCTGGGCGGTGCCCATTGGGCCCTTGATGCCGCGCAGAGGATACCGAACGATGAGTTCCTCGAGCCGACGATGCGCCACGAGCAACTCATCGGCCGCCGAGGCGAATCGCTTACCCAAGGTGGTCATCTGCGCGGCGACATTGTGCGATCGTCCAGCCATTGCGAGCTCGTCATACTCAATGGCGCCGGCAGCAAGGCGAGCAAGAACTGCAACGACCTTGTCTCGAATCACGTTGAGCGACTTCAGAATCTGCAGCTGCTCGACGTTCTCGGTGAGGTCGCGACTGGTCATTCCCTTGTGAATGTGTTCGTGACCAGCAAGCGCTGAGAACTCGTCGATGCGTGCCTTGACGTCATGCCTGCTGATCATCTCGCGCTGACGAATCGACTCCAGATCCACGTCGTCAATGACCGCCTCGTACGCCTCAACGACACCGTCTGGCACGTCGACACCAAGATCGCGCTGCGCCTTGAGAACAGCGACCCATAGGTGTCGCTCGAGGGAGATCTTGTACTCGGGCGACCAAATGTTAGCCATCACGGCAGAGGCATAACGAGCGGCAAGTACGTTAGGGATCGCAGGCGTACTGGGCATACCAAAGCCTTCACAGTCGAGTGCTGATACCGACATTCTCTCAGGTCTTCGGGGCCAACGCGCCCACCGGCTCACGGCAGCGCCAGAACCGATCTGGGGATCCGCGCTTAGGGGACGATCACTTCGCCGCGCTCGGCGGCGAGGGCGATGTCGCTTCGGTAGTGGGCTCCCGGCATTTCAACGCAACGAGCTGCCGCGTACACGCGCTCTCGAGCCGCCGCGAGGTCATCGCCAAGCCCCACAACAGTGAGCACTCGTCCTCCGGCCGACACCAAGGCGCCCGTCGAACTGCGCGCCGTTCCTGCATGCAAGACATAGGCGTCGTCGATGTCGTCGACCCGTTCGAGTCCAGTGATTTCAGCGCCAGTGACGGGATTCACCGGATAGTTCTCGGCCGCGATCACCACGGTGACCGCGGCACCTGGATGCCAGCGCAGATCCTCCAAATCGCGCAAACCACCAGTGGCCGCCGCATACAGCACGTGAGCCAGAGGTGTTCGCAACAAGGCCAAGACGACCTGTGTTTCTGGGTCGCCGAAGCGCGCATTGAATTCGATCACTCGCAACCCGCGCGAGGTCAGCGCAAGGCCCGCATAGACAAGTCCGACGAATGGCGTCCCTCGCCGGCGGAGTTCGTCGACAGTCGGCTGCACAACTCGCGCAACGACGTCAGCGACAAGGCCTTCCGGCGCCCAAGGCAACGGTGAGTACGCCCCCATCCCGCCAGTGTTTGGACCAAGATCGCCCTCGCCGACGCGCTTGAAATCCTGCGCAGGCTGAAGCGGCACCACGCTGACTCCATCGGAGAGACAGAAGAGCGACACCTCGGGTCCGTCGAGATACTCCTCGATCACCACCCGAGCTCCCGGCCGAGACAGACAAGCGCGCGCATGCTCGATGGCTTCAGCCCGAACGGAGGTAACCACGACACCCTTACCTGCAGCGAGACCGTCGTCCTTGACGACGTAGGGCGCCCCGAAGTCATCACACGCAATCTCGACTTCTGCCAAGGTCTCACACACATGCGCAATCGCAGTGGGCACGCCAGCCGATGCCATGATCTCTTTCGCGAAAGCCTTGCTGCCCTCGAGATGCGCCGCTGCGGCATCCGGCCCAAACACCGCAAACCCGGCCGCCCGCAACCGATCCGCAGCACCAATCACCAGCGGGCCCTCGGGTCCGACCACCACTAGATCGACGCCCAACGACTGGGCCAGGGCCGTGGGCGCTGCTGGATCGGTGAGATCGATTGGGTGGGTCGTAGCGTCAAGCGCGATACCGGCATTGCCTGGCGCCACATGTAGATCAGTGACGTTGGGGTCAGTGCGCAGCGAACGCACCATGGCGTGCTCACGAGCACCAGAGCCGAGGACCAAAATCTTCACGCAAGCGAGCCTAGTTGTGATGGGCCGGCGCCCAACCGGCACCCGCCGCTAGAGATCAAGTTCAGCGATCTGCGATTCGATCAGAGCCCGATCTTCAGGATCGGCGATAAGTGCGGCCGCGCCTTCTGCTGTGCTTCGCATCGCGAGGGCGGCGGCAGGGTCTCCGGCAGCGAGCAAAGCCCTAGCCATGCCCTCATGCACCGACGGTGCAATCCAGTCCGGGAGGTCGTCAGCACCCCGCAGTATCGCCTCGGCGATCTCGGCGTGACGGACGGCCTCGGCACCATTACCAGCGGCCGCATACGCACGGCTGACCTGCCACTCGCCAACGATTGCCTGCTGGTCGCCACCAATCTGACGCCACAGATATCTACTCGCGTGTGCTGCGTCGACCATCTCGGCTGTCTCGTCCGGCGTGCGGGAATCACCTGCATCAAGCAAGTCCCAGACGCGATTGAACAGGCCCACCGCCAGAGCACGCTGAGTGGCGAAATCCACTGGGGAATCAGATGTTTCGACCATTCACTCATCCATTCCAGCGCGAATGACGACCGGTATCAGACGCCGGTGTAGTGCGCATCGATCACAGTGAACACCTCGTCGAGGATGGCGAGACCATCCTTAACTTCGGTGTCGGTGACGATGCACGGGGGCACAACATGCAGACGGTTGAAGTTGGCGAACGGCAACAGCCCACGCTTCTTGCATTCAGCCACGAGTTGGCTCATCGCCGGCGAGGTTCCACCGTACGGTGCAAGGGGTGCGCGGGTGGCGCGATCGGTGACCAGATCCAGCGCCCAGAAGACGCCGAGGCCACGAACCTCACCGATCACCTTGTGTCGCTCAGCAAGTTCGCGCAGGCCTGGGCCGATGATGTCGGCGCCTACCCGGCGCGCGTTCTCGACGATGCCTTCTTCCTTCATCGCGTCGATCGAGCCGACGATTGACGCACACGCCAACGGGTGTCCGGAGTAGGTGAGACCCCCGGGGAATACTCGCTCGTTGAAGGTCGCGGCAATTTCGTCGCTAATGACCACTCCGCCCACGGGCACGTAGCCGGAGTTGGAGCCCTTCGCGAACGTGATGAGATCGGGCTTGCCGTTGAAGTTCTCATACGCGAACCAGGTGCCGGTGCGACCGAAGCCAGCCATGACCTCATCGAGGATCAACATGATGCCGTGCTTGTCGCAGAGGGCGCGAACACCCTCGAGGTAGCCGGGCGGCGGAACGAGTACGCCAGCAGTTCCTACAACCGACTCGATCAAAATCGAGGCGATGGTGCCGGGGCCTTCAAAGGTGATTACTTGCTCCAAGTGCGCGAGTGCACGCTCGCACTCTTCTGCCTCGCTGGTTGCCCAGAACGCCGAGCGATAGAGGTAAGGGCCGAAGAAGTGGACGTGGCCATCTGCGTACTCGTTCGGCCAACGACGCGGGTCGCCCGTAGACGCGATGGCAGCACCGGTGTTGCCATGGTACGAGCGGTAAAACGAGAGAACCTTGCGTCGGCCGGTGTGCACGCGTGCCATCCGGATCGCGTTCTCTACAGCATCCGCACCGCCGTTAGTGAAGAACACCTTGTTCAAGTTTGCGGGAGCCAGATCTGCGATTCGCTTCGCGGCCTCGCCACGCGCCTTGTTGGCATGCTGAGGCGCGACTGTCGAAAGTAGAGCTGCCTGCGCCTGGATCGCAGCCACAACCTTCGGGTGCTGATGCCCGATGTTGGTGTTGACCAACTGACTCGAGAAATCCAGGTAACGAGTGCCCTCGAAGTCCCAGACGTAGCAGCCTTCGCCGCCGGCGATAAGCATGGGCGTAAGAGCCCCCTGCGCCGACCACGAGTGGAAGACGTGTGCGCGGTCAAGGTCGTACACGTACTGGCCTTGGGCTGCATCGGGTGTGAATTCAATACTCATGGCATCTCCTGGAACGTGTTGGTATCGCCCAGAGTAGAGGCCGGGACGACCTCACGTCAGGGGCAGGGGCTAGTCGACCCGATTGAAGCTGGCGATTCGTCCTCGCAGACCCGCCCGAACCTCAGGCCATTCGTCAGCGAGGATCGAAAACATCACGGTGTCGCGCACCGTGCCATCGACCCGTCGTTGGTACCTGCGCAGTACCCCTTCGAAGGTCGCGCCGAGGCGGGCAATCGCTTCTTGAGAACGCTGATTTCGGACGTCAGTCTTGAGTTGCACACGACCCATGCCCAGTGTTTCGAACGCGTAGGTCAGCAACAGCAACTTGCACTCGGGGTTGACGACCGAGCCCCACACCTGCGGGTCATATGCCGTATTGCCGATCTCTAGACGAGCATCCGCTTCCGCAATGTCGAGAAATGATGACCAGCCCACCACCGAGCCCGCCTCGATGCCGCTGACTTCGCGATGTAACCGAATGATCCATGGGAGCCAGCCGCGGCTCAGTACGTCGACGATCCATTCGCGTGCGGCTTCGTCGTCCGGAAGCGGACCGCCAGCGATGTGGGCCCAAATGCGCCCGTCTTGCAGGGCAATCCGCAGTTCCGCTGCGTCAGCAGGCGTGGCAGGGCGCAATTCAACCCACTCGCCTGTCAGCACAATCCCAGCCGCCCGCGGCCGGGTTGCGACGGGCCAAGCGCGATCGTCGGGCCGAGGATCGACCCGCGGCACAAATCGATGCTCACTCATGGGTGCAAGGTAGCGGGTCATGGGCCACGCTGCGACGCTGCCGATCAGGAAAGCAAGTCGCGGATCACGATGGTCTGCTCGCGTTCTGGCCCAACCCCGATTGCCGAGATTGGTGCACCACATCGCTGTTCCAGGAAGTCGATGTAAGCGCGTGCGTTGCTGGGCAGATCGTCGAGACTGCGTGCATTCGAGATGTCCTCAGTCCAGCCAGGGAGGTACTCGTACACCGGGGTCGCATGGTGAAAACCCGTCTGGGTCATGGGAAGTTCACTGATGCGCTCACCGTCGACGTCGTACGCCACACACACGGGGATCTGCTCCCAGCCGGTGAGAACGTCGAGTTTGGTGATGATCAGATCAGTGACACCGTTGATCCGCGATGCATATCGAGCGATCGGAATATCGAACCAGCCACAACGACGTGGACGTCCAGTCGTCGTGCCGAACTCCGCACCGATGGAGCGCAACCTCTCGCCGTCTTCGTCGAACAACTCAGTGGGGAAGGGCCCTTCGCCAACGCGCGTGATGTAAGCCTTGGCGATGGCGATCACCCGGGTGACTGCAGTTGGCGGTATGCCTGAACCCGTACACGCGCCACCCGATGTGGCGTTGGAAGAAGTGACGAACGGGTAGGTGCCATGGTCGACGTCGAGCAGTGTGGCCTGCCCACCCTCAAGGAGCACAACCTCATTACGCGCGAGTGCTTCGCTGAGCAACAGCGCTGTGTCAGCCACCATCGGGCGAAGCCGTTCGGCGTGCGTGAGCAATTCCTCGACAACCTCGTCGACCGTGATCGAACGTCGGTTGTAGACCTTGACTAGCAAGTGGTTCTTCAGCGCCAAGGCCCCTTCTACTTTTTGGCGCAAGATCTTCTCGTCGAACAGATCCTGCACGCGGATTCCGACTCGGGTCATCTTGTCGGCATAGGTGGGGCCGATACCACGCCCAGTAGTGCCGATCTTGCGACTACCGAGGAAGCGTTCGGTGACTCGATCAAGGATGCTGTTGTAAGACGGGATCACGTGTGCGTTGGCGCTTACGACGAGGCGCGAAGTATCGACGCCGCGAGCGTTGAGCCCATCAATCTCACCGAAGAGCACCGGGATGTCGATCACGACTCCGTTGCCGATCACGGGCACGACGCCGGGGGTCAGGATTCCCGATGGCAGCAGGTGGAGGGCGTACTTCTCCTTGCCGATGATCACGGTGTGGCCGGCATTGTTGCCGCCGTTGAACTTCACGACGTACTCGACGCGACTGCCAAGCAGATCCGTCGCTTTGCCTTTGCCCTCGTCGCCCCACTGAGCTCCGACCAGCACGATCGCCGGCATCGGGCCTCCTTGATGTCTGGCGCGGCAGGTGCCAACGCTTCACAGGTCGACGTCCGACCCAAGCGTTGTTCCCACGCGCTGAAGACACCACCAGGAGGTGGTGCCTCAAGAGCCTATCGGCACGGGGCTGCAGAACTTCGATTTCGCGGCGAAGTTCTCACCCTCAGCCCGTATCGCCTCAGCCCGTATCGCCTCAGCCCGAATCAATGGGGCGTCTCGACTGCGCCTAGCGCAGTCGAGGGCACCTTCATCGGAAAGCCAGGGTGAGGGCGAAGTCGGCGCGCGGGTCGGTCCACGTGCGGGCGTGGGCGAAGCCAGCGTCAGTGAACAGGGCTGGGAGTGCGGCCAGTTGGAATTTTGCTGAGATTTCGACCTGGATCTCATCGCCTGCGGCTAAGCCGATGTCTAAGCCGGCCCCAGGGATACGCACCTGCTGGGCTTTGTCGACACGAAGTCGCAGGTCCATCCGCTCCAGCGCCGGATCCCACTGCGCTACATAGCTGAACGCATCGAGATCGAAGTCAGCACCCAACTCACGGTTCATGACGGCAAGGCAATTGGTGACGAAAGCCGAAGTAACACCCGCCGAATCGTTGTAAGCAGCGATCAGGCGGCCCGTGTCCTTAACCAAGTCGGTGCCGAGCAGCACTGAGTCACCAGGCTCGAGTGTGGCGAAGAGGGCAGCGAGGAATTCGGCACGCTCGTCGGCGTAGAAGTTGCCGATCGTGCTGCCGAGGAACGCCACGACCCGACGCCCTCCGCGCGGCAATCGGTCCAAATGCTGGGTGAAATCACCAACTACCGCCTCAACCGCGAGGCCCGGGTATGACGCCGCGATATCGAAGGCCGCACCGCGAAGCGTGGCCTCAGAGACATCGACCGCGACGAAGCGCTCGAGCTGCCCCGTGGCGGTGAATGCGTCGAGGAGAGTTCGGGTCTTGTCGGAGGTGCCGCTGCCGAGTTCGATCAGGGTGGTTGCCGCCGACAGGGATGCGATCTCAGAGCTGCTGTCCCTGAGGATCCCCCGCTCGGCTTCGGTGAGGTAATACTCGGGCAGCCGAGTGATCTGATCGAACAGCTCAGAGCCGCGATCGTCGTACAACCACTTCGGTGAAAGCCGGCGAGGTTGCGCCGACAGGCCAGCGCGCACGTCATTGGCGAAACTGCTTGCGGCCCAGTCTGTTTGAAGATGAACCGTAACTACTGGTGGTCGAACAACACTCACGCTGATGCCACCAAAGGTGAGCCGCCGTCAGCTAGCCGAACTCCAGACAGTGCCCAGCGGGCCGAGTGGGGGAAGAAGTTTCGGTAAGTCGCCCGAGCATGATGCGGCGAGGTCAATGCACAACCACCGCGCAACACCATCTGGCTAGACATGAACTTGCCGTTGTACTCACCGATCGCACCTGCAGGCGCGTGATACCCGGGATAAGGGTGATACGCCGACGACGTCCATTCCCAACAGTCACCAAAAGCCTGCCGCAAGCCGCCCGTCGCGGCTCCGGCCGCTCTCGGATGGAAGGTCTGCCCGTCGGCCAAGTTCCCATCGATTGGCTCGCCTTTGCTCACGACCCCGAACTCCCACTCGGCTTCCGACGGTAGACGTTTGCCCGCCCACGTCGCATAAGCGTCGGCCTCGTAGAAACTGACGTGGCTGACGGGCAGGCCCGGGTTCACCGGCCACGTGCCCGAGAGTGTGTGCTCGAACCACAGCCCGTCGCGTTCAAACCAGTAAAGGGGTGCCGCCCACTTCTCTGCGGACACCTTGCCCCAGCCATCGGAGAGCCACAATTCGTGGCGACGATAGCCGCCATCGATCATGAATTCGAGCCAATCCCCGTTAGTGATGAGACGGTCAGCGAGGCGGTACGGCTCAAGCCACACACGGTGGCGCGGTTCCTCATTGTCAAAGCGGAAGCCCGAGCCCTGAAAGCCGATTTCGACCAAGCCAGCTTCGATATCGACCCAGCCCAAGTCATCGGGGGTGCTGTGCTCGGAAGGCCGGCCCGCGTAGATCGGTTCCAGCGGGTTCACCGACAGCACGTGCTTGATGTCCATGAGCAACAACTCCTGATGCTGCTGCTCATGATGAAAGCCGAGTTCGATAACGGGGGTGAGCTTGTCGAGTGTTCCCGAATCCAACGTCGCGATCAGTTCACGCACTCGCACATCAACGTTGCCGCGGTAGACACCAACGTCATACGCACCCGGTCTGGTCACAAGCCCCCGCTGCGGCCGCGAAAATCGCGGACCAAGTGACTCGTAGTAGCTGTTGAACAAGAACCAGTACTTCTCATTGAACGGCGAGAAATCGGGCTCATGCTCGGCAAGAACGAAGGTCTCAAAGAACCACGTGACGTGAGCACGGTGCCACTTCGTGGGCGACACGTCGGCCATCGACTGAACAGTCTGATCCTCAGGGGAAAGCGGTGCGGCGAGAGCTTCGGTGTGCGCTCGGACGTCGTCGAAGCGATCCAGCAGCATTGCTGAATCCCACTGCGTCGACATCGCGATCAACCCCTTCACTGCGCCCTGGCCAAACAGCAACAACCGCAGTTGCAGCCCAGTTCTCAGAATATCCCTCGGCAGCAGAACCAAGCATCTCAGCGCCGAGCCTACGAGCCAAACATCGAGCCGGGACGATCCGGTGGAATCGGTTAGCGACCCTCGAGCGCGGCAGCAGCTGCAGCCGAGGAGTCGCGCAGGAACAGGGTGCAGCGGGTGGCCTCATCCTCTTCGCCGATGACACCTGCTGCACGCGCCAAGGCATTCAAACAACGGAGGAAACCACGATTGGGTTCATGCTCCCAGGGGATCGGGCCATGGCCCTTCCATCCGCTCCGTCGCAATTGGTCCAAACCCCGGTGATAACCGACACGGGCGAACGCATAGGACTCAATGACCCGACCATCGGCGAAAGCCTGATCAGCCATATCGGCCCAAGCCAGGCTACTCGTGGGATGCGATGCTGCGACCACCTGCGGGTCAGCGCCTGCGGCCAATGCCTCGCGCGGTTCAGGCATATCGGGTAGATAGGTCGGCTCGGGGCCGCCAAACAGGTTCTGATCCATGGTTGTAGTCACGACTGCATCCTCGCGCACTTTCGTCGAATTCCGTTAGCCGATGCGGGTTCCGGTCGACCGTAGGTCCTCGCATGCTTGGGTGATGCGCGCAGCCATGCCAGCCTCAGCCGCCTTGCCGTAGGCCCGCGGGTCATACAACTTCTTGTTGCCGACTTCGCCATCAATCTTGAGCACCCCGTCGTAATTACGGAACATGTGCTCGACGATCGGACGGGTGAAAGCATATTGGGTGTCAGTGTCGATGTTCATCTTCACGACGCCGTAGTCAAGAGCCTCACGGATCTCCGAGAGCAGCGAGCCCGAGCCACCATGGAAGACTAGATCGAAGGGCTTATCGACTCCGTACTTCGCGCCAACAGTGTTTTGAATGTCGTTCAAGATCTTCGGGGTCAGAACTACATTGCCTGGCTTGTAGACGCCGTGCACGTTGCCGAATGTCGCGGCAACCATGTAACGGCCACGCTCGCCAAGGCCCAACTTCTCAGCAGTAGCAAGCCCATCCGCGGGTGTCGAATATAGCTTCGCGTCATGCTTGGCCTCGACGCCGTCCTCCTCGCCGCCGACAACTCCGATCTCCAATTCCAAGATGATGTTGGCGCGATTGCACTTATCGAGGAGCTCCTCCGCGATTCCGAGGTTGCGGTCCAAGGAGATCGCTGAGCCGTCCCACATGTGCGACTGGAAAAGCGGCAACCTACCCGCAGCAACACGATCAAGTGACACGTCGATCAGTGGACGCATGAAGCCCGCGAGTTTCTCCTCGGGACAATGGTCTGTGTGCAGTGCGATCTGCACGTTGTATTTCTCTGCAACCACATGGGCGAATTCAGCCAACGCCACTGCCCCAGTGACCATGTCCTTGACGTTCTGGCCGGATGCGAATTCGGCGCCACCCCAGGAGACCTGGACTATGCCATCGCTCTCGGCGTCGGCGAATCCGCGCATCGCAGCGACGATGGTCTGCGAAGAAGTGCAGTTGATCGCCGGGTAGGCGAACGCACCGGACTTGGCGCGATCAAGCATCTGGGCGTAGACGTCTGGTGTGGCGATGGGCATCGAACCGACTCCTTGCGAATGACGTTTGACAGTGCGCCAGGCCACATTGCCTAGCGAGTTACATCCTGTCAGATCACTTGTGCGCCCAAAGCAGATCCCATGACTGTGGCCACTTTCCTAGTGGGCAGTGGCCGGCGGACCCAGAGGATTTGCCGGATCAACTGCCCGCAGGCTCCTGATCTGTGGGTCCAGTAAGGCAAGCAGCGCAAGGGAAACCAGCGCTGCGCAGATGATGGCGGTCGTGCGGGTGCCCCAGGCTTCGATAGCTGGCCCTGCAGCAGCGAGGCCGAGTGGCGTGAACACGAGGGAACCGAACATGTCGTACGCACTCACTCGCGATAGTGACTCCTGCGGAATGTGCTGCTGCAGAGTTGTCTGCCAGAGCACCTCGAAGATGTCGATCGCTAGTCCCGCTAGAAAGGATGCGGCAGCGATAGCCAGCACACTAAGAGGTGGGATGAGCCCTGCTATCGGCAGAGCAAGCAAAGGCACAGCCAACATCGCCACTCGCAGTGGACGTTTCGGACGAATCCGCATAGCAAAGACAACGCCGGTGACTGTCCCCAGTGAGAAGGCAGCCATGATGAGCGCCCAGCTTTGGGCACCGTTCCATGAGTCGAGAGCCACTACTGGTCCAAGTACTCCGACCGCAGCACCGAATCCCACGTTGCTAACGGAGAAGACCACGACGATGAGCCACACCCATCTACGTGAAGTGAACTCTCGCCAACCGTGTGCCAGTTCACCCAGGACTGATGAAGTCGCAGCCACGGGCACAGTGCCAGCGACCACGATGCCGATAAGCAGAAGTGCAGAGATTCCATAGGTGGATGCGTTCAAGCCCAGCGCCCAACCCGATCCGATGGTCGCGACCAAAATTCCACCCAGGGCAACTCCACCGACACGCGCGAGGTTGCTAGAGAGTCGGATCAGCGCGTTCGTCGACTGCAGTTGCTCGGGTCGCACGACTTGCGGGATGAGCCCGGTGTGCGCCGGATAGAACAGAGCACTCGCCGTCCCCCCAAGAGCCGCTAACGCTGCAAGAGCAGGCACTGAAGCCCGATCGGAGATGAATAGAACTGCGGCAACTCCCTGGGCAATTGCCATGCCCAATTCAGCGACGACCAGGATACGAGCTCGATTTCCCCGATCGGCTAAAACCCCTGCGAACAAGAGGAAGACAACGTTTGGGAGCGCTGCGCAGAATAGAACGAGCCCCAGGGCAGACGGCCCGCCGCCCGGCAATCCCAAGACTCCAAAGGCAAGGGCGATCGGACCAATCCCTGCGCCGAGATCAGAAACCAGCCGAGAGAAGACAAGTCGGGCAACGTTGGGGTCGCGCAGAACACGCAACTCTTGACTCAGTTTTGGACGCGGATTCGGGCTCGGGCGTAGAACCGGATCACGTGACGGGGGCGCTGCGCCGAGATCAGTCATGCTGCACCGGACTTGTGACTACTGCTCGAAAACGTGTTGACGAATCCATGAGTGCATTGCGATAGCTGCCGCGGCCCCGAGGTTGATCGAACGGGTCGAGCCGAACTGAGCGATGTCGAGAACAACCGTGCACTGAGCTTGGGCCTCCTCGCTCAAACCCGCACCCTCCTGGCCAAAGAACATGACGCAGCGTCGAGGTAGGGCGAATGTCTCGAGCGGGATCGATCCCGGAATGTTGTCGATACCGATGATGGGCAGATCGTTCGCAGCGGCCCAATCACCAAGGCTGACGGGTGAATCGTGGTACTCGACATGAAGGTAGCGATTGGTGACCATCGCCCCTCGGCGATTCCATCGCCTCTTGCCCACGAGACGAACGGAGGATGCATTGAATGCGTTGGCCGTGCGGACAACCGAGCCGATATTGAAATCATGCTCGAGGTTCTCCATCGCAATATGAAAGTCGTGCCTCGAGCGATCCAACTCCGCAACGATCGCTTCAACCGTCCAGTATCGGAAGCCATCGGCGACGTTGCGTCGGTCTCCATCACGCAGGAGTTCGGGGTCGAATCGAGAATCCATAGGCCAAGGCAGCGGGTGCGGCCCCACCCCTACCGTTCGTTCGTAATCGACCTCCATACCTGCAGCCTAGGGCCGTCGTCGTCTTCGCTTGGTGATGCGGCCCTCGCCCGACCGCCTAGGCTCGTTACGTGCTACCCGAACCGGATCTCGCCTCGCTCACAGCCATAGCTGTGTACCTGGTCGTATGGGGATTCGTCTTTGCCGAGTGTGGTCTGCTGGTCGGATTCCTATTGCCCGGTGACACCTTGCTATTCGCCGCTGGCCTTGTCGCAGCCGCTCCAGCAAGTGCAGTCAACTTGCCTCTGCTTATCGTCGGCATTTTCGTCGCTGCGGTCTCGGGCAACGAGCTGGCTTACCGCACGGGCCATCGTTATGGGCGCGGCTGGGTTGAGAAGCGAGAGCATGGACGCGCCCGCAGTGGCCTAGCGCGGGCCGAGATGTTCTACATGCAGTTCGGCTGGTGGGCGGTCTTCGCCGCAAGGTGGACCCCTTGGGTGCGCACCTTCGTGCCTGTAATCGCGGGTACAGCAGCTATGAATCGCCGTTCATTCACTTCGGCGAACGTAGCTGGAGCCCTGGTGTGGGCAATCGGGCTTCCCACTATCGGCTTCCTCTCCTATGAGATCACCTGGCTGCGGATACTTGCTGGCGTGATCGCAGCAACGTCGATCATTGCTGCCCTGCTAGGCGGCACGTACACATTCATTAGGGCGCGCATTAGGTCGCAGCGAGCCAGTGGCGCAGACACCCCAGACGATCAAGGAACTGAGGGCAGCCCTCCGCCCGACGCCTCTCAACCAACGAGCGGCAGTTAGCCTCAGCACGTGACTACTCCTTCACTCGCCCTCGTATCAGCGCTCGGCCCAGACTGGATGCAGCCACAAACGCTGCTGGAACGGTTTGGCACGCAGGCCTTCATCATGGTGCTGATCATCATCTTCATCGAGTGCGGTCTGCTGATCTTCTTCCTGCCCGGTGACTCCCTGTTATTCGTCACTGGCCTATTCATCGCTACTGGCGCAATCACCGTGCCGCTGTGGCTCGCCTGCCTCTTGCTCTCGCTGGCAGCCATCGCCGGAAATGTCTCGGGCTACTGGATCGGTCGGGCAGTGGGCCCGCCGTTGTTTAGCCGACCGAAGTCGCGACTGCTCAAAGCCGAGCACATCGACAAGACGCACGCATTCTTCGCAAAGTACGGATCGCGCGCGCTCATCCTCGGCCGCTTCGTACCTGTGGTTCGCACCTTCATCACGGCGATGGCAGGCGTGGGCAAGATGGATTTCCGCCCGTATCTGACCTTCTCTGCAATCGGCGGAGTGCTATGGGCCGCAGGAATAACGGTCTTGGGCTACTTCCTTGGCACGATCGAGTTCGTCCAGAAGAACATCGACTACATCGCCATTGTGATCGTCGCGATATCGCTGGTGCCCATAGTCATCGAGTGGCGACGCTCAAGCGCCGAGACCAACTCGGTCTAGGCGAACGGAGCGCCAGCAAAGTTCAGTGGCCGCTGGTTCAGCCAAGTCCAAGATCACTGAGGTGATAGGCAGCCAGGTAGGGAAGTCCGGCTGCGGCAACAGCATCGGCCGCGCCCCGCTCAACGATCACAGCGACCGCGACGACGATCGCCCCAGCCTCCCGGAGCGCCTCGACCGCCGTGAGCACAGAACTCCCGGTAGTGGAGGTGTCCTCCACGGCCAGGACACGACGCCCGGCGACATCGGGGCCCTCGACGCGACGCTGGAGTCCGTGGTCTTTCTCGCTCTTGCGCACGACAAATGCATCCAAGTGCTGACCCCGCGCTGCAGCCGCGTGAAGCATCGCCGTCGCCACTGGATCCGCGCCCAAGGTGAGACCACCCACGGCGTCATAGTCGAGATCAGCAGTGAGATCGAGCATCACTCGCCCGATCACGGGGGCAGTCGCTCCATCTAGAGTCACTCGACGAAGGTCGACGTAATAGTCGGCTTCACGACCGCTCGAGAGGATCACCCGGCCAAGAACGACGGCCTTATCGCGGATGTCTTGAAGCAGCAGGTCGCGGTCATCAGAAGAAGAAGTCACGGAACGACAGCGTAGCCCCGCCAGATAGTGCATTGTGGGCGGGTGAGCATCGCCACCCTCGTCCTATGTCCCCCGTTACCCGGCGGCACAGCGACAATCGACACGCCTGAACTCACCGACGCCATCCTCGATCACATGGACGGTCGCAACGTCAGCGTGATCTCGCCGACCATTCCTGCTGCCGAGCCGAACGACGACCTCCGTACCCAACACGCCCACTGGGTGGCCTATCTTGCGGTCGCACTTTCGAAGGCAAACGCTGTCAGCCCGGTGATGCTCGTACTCAGCGGAACCAATGGGCCACTCGTCACAGCGCTTGGCTTCAGCCAACGCGCATCTCGACGTGCCGTCGGTGGCTACGTCCTTGTCGAAGCCGACATACCGTCAGCGCAATCTCGAATCAATGACTGGCCAGATGCGCCAGTGTTCTACGTCGCCTCGCCAACCGCCGACCCCGACGCATGCATGCAGGCACGTCTTCGTGGTTGGACGATGATCGATGTCCCAGACCTCAGTGCCCCAGTGGTATCAGCGGCTTTGGCCAACCTGCTCTAGCGGCTGATTTCCGGCGCAGCCTCTGGCCGACTGACTGGTGAACGCACAGCGCTAGTACTTGTTAGCGGTTAGCGGTTTGCGGTTAGCGGTTAGCGGTTAGCGACCTTGCGGACCAGCGGTCGGGGCAGATAGCGCGCCAAAGTCGACAGCATCTTGTACTGCGCTCCCGGGATCGACAGTGAGCGGCCTCGGGCGAAATCCGCGAGGCTAGCTGCTACCACTTCACGGGCATCAAGCCACATCCACTCAGGCAAACTGTCGACGTTCATCTCGGCACGTTGGTGGAACTCGGTGTGGGTGAAGCCAGGACAGAGCGCGCTCACCGTCACGCCGGTGCCGGCGAGTTCCTGGTGGATCGACTCGGAAAAGACTGTGGCCCAAGCCTTTGCAGCACTATAGGTACCGCCGTCGATGAAACTCGCGACACTCGAGACGTTGATGATCCCGCCGGATCCGCGCGCAACCATTCCAGGCAGAGCCGCGTGACTCAGCCTCAGTACCGCCGTGACCAACACGTCAAGCATCTGTTGTTCGGAATCTAGGTCTCCCCCAAGGAAGGACTGGTTGACTCCGAAGCCGGCGTTGTTCACCAGCAAGTCAATGGGCCGAGAAGAGTCCGAGAGCCGTTGCTCGACCAGAGCGAGCTGCGCGCGATCAGTGAGATCCGCCCTGATCACCTCACATGCGATGCGATGCCGCTTGATCAGGTCCTCCGCAGTTGCCGCGAGACGATCCGAATCTCGCGCCACGATTATGAGGTCATCGCCGCGGGCCGCGAGTTGGGCCGCGAACTCAGCGCCGATACCCGCAGTAGCACCTGTGATCAGAGCTGTTGTCATACCCGACAGTGTTGCGCATAACAGCGCGAAATCTGCCTGAGCCCGCTAGCGCCATCCACACCACCCTGGGCCGTAGGCTCGGGTAGTGACCCGTCGTCAGCCGCCACTCGTTTCGCGCATGCGCGGCCATACAGCCACTGTCTTTGGCGAGATGAGCGCCCTGGCGCTTGCTACCGGATCGGTCAACCTTGGGCAAGGTTTCCCCGACACCGATGGTCCAGACATCGTCAAAGAGGCAGCTATCCGGGCGATCCGAGAAGGCCGTGGGAATCAGTACCCGGCAGCCCACGGAGTGCCTGAGCTGCGAGCTGCAATTGCTGCACACCAAAAGCGCTTCTACGACATCGACATTGATCCCATCACCGACGTGGTCGTCACCACTGGAGCGTCAGAGGCAATCGCGGCCACTCTTCTTGCACTTGTCGAGGATGGCGACGAGGTCGTGATGTTTTCGCCCTGGTTCGACCTTTACGCCGCTGCGATCTCTCTCACCGGCGCGAACCGAGTCGAAGTGCCTTTAACACCAGGCAGTTTCAGACCTGACGCTGGTGCATTGCGGGCCGCGATTACCCCTAGGACTCGGCTGCTCTTACTCAACACGCCGCACAATCCCACTGGAAGCGTCTTCACCCGGGGAGAACTCCTTGCCATCGCGGAAGTCGTTCTCGAACACGATCTCTGGGTGCTCAGCGACGAGGCGTACGAACACTTGGTCTTCGACAGCAAACAGCACATCCCATTCAGCACGCTGCCCGGGATGGCTGAACGAACGATCACTATCGGCAGCGCAGGTAAGTCCCTTTCAATGACAGGGTGGAAGGTTGGTTGGGCATCTGGACCCACCGATCTCATTGCTGCAGTGCGCGTTCCGCGCCAACACCTCAGCTTCGTTTCGGGTGGACCGTTTCAGTGGGCTGTCAGCGAAGGTCTCGCGCTGCCCGACGACTACTGGGCAGAATTCAGTTCCGGTATGCAATTGCGTCGTGACCTGTTCTGCAACGGATTGCGGGATCTTGGCATCCCCGTGATCGTGCCGGAGGGCACTTACTTCGCAACCTCCGACGTCCGGTCGTTGGGCTATGACGACGGCTGGCAGTTCTGTCGAGACCTGCCCATCCGGGCGGGGGTGGTGGCAATTCCACATCAGGTCTTCCACGACAACGACGACGCGGGAAAGCCCTACGTCCGCTGGGCCTTCTGCAAACGTCCAGAGGTACTGAATGAGGCGCTCGAGAGACTCGCGCGCGCGTTCGGTTGAGTTGTTTGCGTCCTAGTCCTTTGGCGCGACAGTCAATCTGTCTGCGTCGTTCGAGACATCAACCACCACAGTGCCACCATCAATGATCTGGCCCGACAAGATCGCCTTTGCCAATTGGTCGCCGATGGCCGACTGCACGAGTCGACGCAACGGCCTCGCACCGTAGACCGGGTCAAAACCGTTGATAGCCAACCATTCCCGGGCGGCAGCAGTGACGTCCATCGTGATTCGTCGATCGGCAAGCCTTGCCTGAAGACGATCGACCTGCAAGTGAACGATGCTCGACAGGTCCTCAATGTCCAGCGGGTTGAACATCACGGTGTCGTCGAGTCGGTTGAGGAACTCCGGCTTGAAGTTGCCTCGCACTATCGACATGACGGCGTCGTATTTCTGATCCAAAGTCAGCGACGTGTCAGCCAGGAACTGTGAGCCGAGGTTGGACGTCAGCACCAAGATCGCGTTGCGGAAGTCGACCGTACGACCCTGACCATCAGTGAGTCGGCCGTCGTCGAGCACCTGCAAGAGCACATCGAAAACTTCTGGGTGCGCCTTCTCCACCTCGTCCAGCAGCACGATCGAGTACGGACGTCGACGCACCGCCTCGGTGAGTTGGCCGCCCTGCTCGTAGCCGACATACCCCGGAGGCGCACCGACTAGACGCGCAACAGAGTGCTTCTCGCCGTATTCGCTCATATCGATTCGAGTGATAGAGCGCTCATCGTCGAAGAGGAACTCGGCAAGGGCCTTTGCAAGTTCGGTCTTGCCCACCCCAGTGGGGCCAAGGAATAGAAACGATCCCGTGGGCCGGTCAGGATCAGCAACACCAGCGCGGGCGCGTCGAACGGCGTCCGAGACGGCCTGCACGGCCTCCTTCTGACCGACCACTCGACGGCCCAGTTCCTCCTCCATACGAAGGAGTTTCGCCGTCTCGCCCTCGAGCAGGCGGCCAGCCGGAATTCCAGTCCACGCTGCGACAACCTCGGCAACGTCGTCCGGGCCAACCTCCTCACGCACCATGCCTTCGCGTTCACCGGTTGCTTGCACCGCCGTGCGCAGTTGCTCCTCAAGCAGCGGGATCTCGGCGTAGAGCAACCGAGATGCCTGTTCGAAGTCACCGTCGCGTTGCGCCCGCTCGGCAAGCATCCGTAGTTCGTCGATCCTGATCTTGAGATCGCCGACCAGGTCGAGCCCCGTCTTCTCCGCATCCCAGCGCGCACGGAGTCCGGCAAGTTCTTCATTCCTATCGGCGAGCTCGGCCCGCAACTTGGCGAGGCGATCCTGCGATGCCGCGTCGGTCTCTCGCACCAACGCGAGTTCTTCCATTCGATAGCGATCCACCTGACGTTGCAGGGCATCAATCTCGACCGGCGACGAGTCGATCTCCATGCGCAACCGCGATGCGGCCTCGTCAACAAGGTCAATCGCCTTGTCAGGAAGGAAGCGGCTCGTGATGTACCGATCCGACAGAGTCGCTGCCGCAACGAGTGCAGCGTCGGCGATCGCTACCTTGTGGTGAGCCTCGTATTTCTCTTTGATACCACGAAGAATCCCAATCGTGTCCTCCACGCTTGGCTCGCCGACAAGTACCTGTTGGAAACGTCGTTCCAGTGCAGGGTCCTTCTCGATACGTTCGCGATACTCGTCCAGAGTGGTGGCGCCGACCATGCGCAATTCGCCGCGCGCGAGCATCGGCTTGAGCATGTTGCCAGCGTCCATCGCAGAATCGCCACTCGCGCCAGCACCAACCACTGTGTGCAACTCGTCGATGAAGGTGATGACTTGGCCATCGCTGGACTTGATCTCATCCAGCACTGACTTCAACCGCTCCTCGAATTGGCCGCGATACTGCGCACCGGCGAGCATTGCCGCGAGGTCAAGGGAAATCAGGCGTTTGCCGCGAAGCGAGTCGGGAACGTCACCCGCGACTACCCGTTGGGCGAGGCCCTCAACGACGGCCGTCTTGCCAACTCCCGGCTCACCTATCAGCACTGGATTGTTCTTGGTACGACGCGAGAGCACCTGGATCACACGGCGGATCTCGGCATCTCGTCCAATGACCGGATCGATCTTGCCCTCACGAGCAAGTGCAGTGAGATCAACTCCGTACTTCTCCAAGGCCTGGAAGCTACCCTCGGGATCCGCGGTCGTCACTGGCCGTTGACGTACTGCGGCGATGGCGTCGAGCAACGCCGTGGGGGTTGCTCCTGCGGCAACGAGAACCTCTGCCACACCGGGACCGCCCTGCTGCGCCAAGCCAACGAGGAGGTGCTCCGTCGAGACGTATTCATCGCCGCGTTCTTGGCTCAACTCCTGCGCTGCCGTCAAGGCGCGGTAGGTCGCGGGTGAGAGTTGAGGCGACTGCACGGTCTGTCCCATCGCCTTGGGCATGGCGTCGAGCGACTTTTGTATCGCACTAGTCAGAGCGACTCGATCGACCCCGACTCGGTCCAGGACGGCGGCGGCGATTCCCTCACCGCTGGCTCCTTGGGCGAGCAAGGTGCCGAGCACGTGCAATGGCTCCACTTGAGCCTGTCCCGAACTCGCGGCGCGACGAACCGCACCGCTCAGTGCTTCCTGACTCTTCGTCGTGAGTTGCATATCCATCTGTCTCACCTGCTTGGTCTAGGTCGATATTTGCATGTGCGCAATCAGCGTTCTGCCGATTTAGTGGGTACCTTCCGCTGCCTCTAGCGCAGCCTGGGGCACCTTCATGAGTAACTAACGCGAGCGGTCGGCGGGGCGAGGTCGCCAGACCACGATTGAGGTTCCGGGGCCTTGGCCTTGGCCCCCGCCTTGGCCCCCGCCTTGGCCCCCGCCTTGGCTGGATTCGAGGCGTGGGCGCATGCGTTGGAGTTCTGCGCGCAGCCAGCCGACTTCGGCGCGGAGTTGGTCAAGTTCGGATTCCAGCCGAAGAATTCGCGAGATCCCGGCGAGATTGACTCCCACGGAAGTCAGTTGCGATACCTCACGCAGTCGATTGATATCGCGCAGTGAATACAGGCGACTTCGACCACCGGTGCGGCTCGGCGAGACCAAGCCCAACCGGTCGTACTGCCTCAGCGTCTGTGGATGCAAGCCCGACAGTTGCGCCGCGACCGAAATCGCGAACACCGGCGCAGCGTCGTCGGGGCGCAGCCGGTCGTCGTTCATGATCGGTCAGCGTTCAGGGCAGTGGCGTACAGGACTGCGGCGTTCATGACGGAGTCCGAGTGGCTCGACTCATGAGATCGGCACGTGGATCAAGGTCGGACGTTGTTGCTGCATAGGCAGCCAGAGCCTCACGTGCCTCACTGGACAGGTTCTGGGGAACGGTCACCTCAACTGTGACGAGCAGATCGCCTTTGGTGCCGTCCTTATGTGGCGCACCCTTGCCGCGCACACGCAGTACTCGGCCGTTGGACGTGCCCTCGGCGATCCGTACCTTCACCGAGCCACCGCCAGGTATCGGCACAACGACGTCGGCGCCCAGCGCGGCCTCGGTGAACGTGACCGGCACCGTGATGGTGAGGTTGTCGCCCTCGCGGCCGAAGATGGGATGTGGTGTGACATTGACGACGATGAGCAAGTCGCCCGACTCGCCGCCTTGCTCACCGGCAGTTCCCTTGCCCCGCAAGCGAATTCGAGCCCCGTTCTTCACACCAGCAGGTATCCGCGCCTGGACAACCCGGGTCGATGCCGCACGTCCGCTACCACTACACGTGGGGCATGGATCGTCGACAACAAGACCCCGGCCTCGACATGCGCGGCAAGGCTCCGGGAAAGCAAAGCCACCTGCGTTGCGATTGACCTGCCCCACGCCTTCGCAAGTGGGGCACACACGCGGCGTAGTGCCTGCCCGTGCACCGGTGCCACGGCAACTGCCGCAGGCCGCATCACTGGTGAGACGCAGAGGCAGCGTGACTCCCACGAGCGCCTCGTCGAACCCAAGCGTCACAGAACTTTCGATATCGGCACCGCGACGTGGACGTCGTCCGGCGCTCTGTCCACGGTTGAACATTCCACCGAAGACGTCGCCGAACCCGCCGCCGCCATTCCCACGATTTAGCAGATCAGATAAGTCGAACCCAGATCCCGCACCGCCGCCGTAGCCACCCGGCGAGCGGAAGCCACCACTTCGGAACATCTCCCGCGCCTCGTCGTACTCCTTGCGCGTGGTCTCGCCCGAGAGCACCTCATATGCCTCGGACACTTCCTTGAAGCGGGCCTCGGCCTTGGGATCGTTCTCGTTGGAGTCTGGGTGATGCTTCTTAGCAAGGGTGCGAAACGCCTTCTTGATCTCAGCTGAGGTAGCAGTCTTCGGGACGCCGAGCATCGCGTAGAAATCTTTCTCGATCCAATCCTTCTGGCTCACAGCGTCCCTCCTCTGCGATCGGATCTAGTGGGCTCTGATGTCACTCGGGATCGGCGACAGCGACGATCGCCGGCCGCAAAACTCGTCCGCGGTAGCGGTACCCCTGTTGAAACACCGACACACAGGTTGGCCCCGTTACCTCCTCGGAGTGGGTGTGGCTGATGGCCTCGTGAATCGTCGGATCAAACGGATCACCCGCGACGGCAAAGCGCTCAACGCCTAGGCGAGTGACGACGGCCTCCAACGTCTCGGCCACCGCCTTGAAGGCACCGTCGAGATCGCCGTGATCGCGCGCACGACCGATGTCATCGAGCACTGGAAACAACTCAGCAAGAGTGGCACCGACGGCCATGTCACGAGTGCTGTCCCGATCGCGATCAACCCGCTTGCGGTAGTTCGCATATTCGGCATGCACGCGCTGCAGATCAGAAGTGAGCTCGACGACCTTGGCGTCCAAGGAGGTCAAATCAGCTTCAACCACAAGGCCTTCGACGATCTCAGCGAACTCATCGACCTCGATCCCCTCGGGTTCGGGAGCAGCGGACTGCTCCCGAACCTCGAAGGTGTCGGGATCGACTCGACGCTTGTCCTGATAGGAGAAGCCTGAGTCGTTGGGCTCGGTCACTGCTCCGCCTTGGAGTCGTCACCCTCGTCGACGATCTCGGCATCGACAACATCGTCGTCAGACGACGCGCCGGCTGATTCGCCAGCTTCGGCCGAGGCAGCTTCGGACTGTGCGTACATCGCCGCGCCTAGAGCTTGGCTCGTCGTGGCGACCTTCTCAGCTGCATCCTTGATCGCGGTGAAGTCACTGCCTTCCAGCGCCTGCTTGAGATCAGCGAGCGGACCTTCGACGTTGCTCTTGGCGTCCTCGGGAACCTTGTCGCCGTTCTCGGCAAGGAACTTCTCGGTCTGGTGCAAGAGCGACTCAGCAGAGTTGCGGATCTCCGCCTCTTCGCGACGTTGACGGTCTTCCTCGGCATGCGCCTCGGCGTCCTTCATCATCCGCTCGATGTCGTCCTTGGGCAGACCGGAGCCGCCAGTGATGGTCATCGACTGCTCTTTGCCGGTGCCAAGGTCCTTGGCAGCCACGTGCACGATGCCGTTGGCGTCGATGTCGAAGGCCACCTCGATCTGCGGCACACCACGCGGTGCGGGCGGCAACCCAGTGAGCTCGAACGTTCCGAGCTTCTTGTTGTAGGCCGCCATCTCGCGCTCACCCTGAAACACCTGGATGAGTACTGATGGTTGGTTGTCGTCGGCCGTGGTGAAGATCTCAGAACGCTTGGTCGGGATCGTGGTGTTGCGCTCGATCAGGCGAGTCATGATGCCGCCCTTGGTCTCGATGCCGAGTGAGAGTGGCGTGACATCAAGCAGCAGAACGTCTTTCACCTCACCCTTAAGCACACCGGCCTGGAGCGAAGCCCCTACCGCAACGACCTCGTCGGGGTTCACGCTCTTGTTGGGCTCCTGGCCGCCATCGAGCTCGCGAACGAGCTCGGCCACGGCCGGCATACGGGTTGAGCCACCGACGAGCACCACGTGATCGATGTCGGCGAGCGATACTCCAGCGTCCTTGATGACAGCAAGGAACGGAGCCTTACAGCGGTCGAGGAGATCGCTAGTCATCTTCTCGAACTGCGCGCGAGTGAGGGTCTCATCGAGGTGCAGTGGGCCTTCAGCAGATGCTGTGATGTAGGGCAGGTTGATCGAGGTCTGCATCGAACTTGAAAGCTCGATCTTGGCCTTCTCGGCGCTTTCCCGCAGACGCTGCAGCGCCATCTTGTCCTTGGTGAGGTCGACGCCATGCGCGTTTTTGAAGTTCGTCGCGAGGTGCTGAACCAAACGCTCGTCCCAGTCGTCACCACCGAGGTTGTTGTCACCGCTGGTGGCCTTTACCTCGACGATGCCATCACCGATCTCGAGCAGCGACACGTCGAAGGTGCCTCCGCCGAGGTCGAAGACCAGGATGGTCTGCTCCTTGTCGCCCTTATCCAAGCCATACGCAAGGGCAGCGGCGGTGGGCTCGTTGATGATGCGCAGCACGTTGAGGCCGGCGATCTCGCCAGCCTCCTTGGTCGCCTGACGTTGAGCGTCATTGAAGTAAGCGGGCACGGTGATCACCGCGTCGGTGACGGTGTCACCGAGGTAGGCCTCAGCGTCGCGCTTAAGTTTTTGCAGCACGCGGGCGCTGATCTCCTGCGACGTGTACGCCTTACCGTCGATGTCGACCGTCCAGCCGGTACCCATGTGACGCTTGACCGAGCGAATCGTGCGGTCGACGTTGGTGACCGCCTGGCGCTTGGCCACCTCGCCGACGAGGACTTCGCCGTTCTTAGCGAACGCGACTACCGACGGCGTCGTACGGGCGCCTTCGGCGTTGGGGATGACGGTAGGTTCGCCGCCCTCGAGTACTGACACCACGGAGTTGGTGGTGCCGAGGTCAATTCCTACTGCTCGTGCCATGGCACTTGCCTTTCGCTGATGTGTCCGTGGCCCCGCGAGAGTGCGAGGCCAAAAAGTCTCAAGACCAGAGTCTCAAGAGGAGCCTGCTCGCGTCCTCAGACTGTGTCAATTTGATAGGCACATAATCTGAGTCGGAGTGGCTCATGTTTCTGTAACTTGACGTATCTAGTTTTACTTCCCCGGGATGCGATATTGAGGATGTGATCTGGATCACATGCCATCTCGCTGCGGCTAAACCTGCCGACACAGCAAGCCCCAGGACAACTTTCGAGCGGCACCAGCCGCCCCTGCGCGGTTGCGACCACGCCTAGTCGATACGGTGGGGCCCGAATCTTGACCGACCGGGAGGTCCTGTGTCCGCGTTGTCCCTCATCGCCACCGATGTTGCTGGGCTCACGCCGTTCTCGGCGCCATACCTGACCATTCGGCTGATCGTCGGTCTCCTCCTCACGTTCGCCGCCCTTGCGGTTGCGGCCTGGCGTGGCAACTTGCTCTTCTCGCTCGTGCGCACGGGCCAGCCAGCAGTGGGTCGCACTGACGTCAAGGGTGTGCGCCTGCAGAACGAGGTAGTCGAGGTCCTTGGCCAGCGCAAGCTGCTCAAGTGGAGTGTGTCGGGCACGGCTCACCTGTTCACGTTCTGGGGCTTTTTGATCCTCGGGCTGACGATCGTCGAAGGGTTCGGTGCCCTTTTCGACCCTGACTTCCACGTGCCCATCGTCGGCACCTGGGCGGTCGTCGGGTTCTTCGAAGATCTCTTCGGGCTGCTCGTCTTGTGTGCACTTGTCGTATTCACCGTGATCCGCATCAAGAAGAACCCGCACAAGATCGGTCGCAAGTCACGGTTCTACGGCTCGCACACCGGCGGCGCCTGGCTGATCCTGGGATCGATCGCGGCGATCGTTGTCACACTGTTCCTCTACCGCGGTGCGCAGATCAACACCGGCACCTTCCCGTACCGCAGTGGTGCGTTCGTCTCCGAAGCTGTCGGCCGACTCCTCGAGCCACTCGGCCTCACCGCCAACGAGTGGATCGAGACCATCTTCATCCTGGGATCGCTGAGCATGGTGCTCGCGACGACAATCCTCGTGCTCTACAGCAAGCACCTACACATCTTTGTTGCCCCATGGAACGTCCTGTTCTCACGACGCCCAGACGGCTTGGGCCCGCTACTGCCCATGTATTCGGGCAAGGTTCAGATCGACTTCGAGGATCCAGCCGACGACGCGATCTTTGGACGCGGCACGATCGAAGACTTCACGTGGAAGGGCAATCTCGACTTCGCCAGCTGCACCGAGTGTGGGCGCTGCCAGTCGCAATGCCCGGCGTGGAACACCGATAAGCCGCTGTCACCGAAAATGCTCATCATGGACTTGCGCGACAACCTGTTCGAGCAGGCGCCTTACCTGGTCGCGAAAGCCAACCCCGATTACCTCGCCTCGCCGGGTTCAGGTAAGTCGTCAGTGCCTGTGCCAGTTGATATTTCGACGTTCTCGCAGGCAGTGCAGGACGCGCACGCGCGCCCGTTGGTCGGTTCACGCGAGAACGACAACGCCGTTATCGATGAAGATGTCTTGTGGTCATGCACGATGTGCGGCGCCTGCGTTAACCAATGCCCCGTCGACATCGAGCACATCGACCACATCGTCGATATGCGACGTAACCGCGTGATGATCGAGTCGCAGTTCCCGAGTGAGCTCGCTGGCTTGTTCAAAAACGTCGAGAACAAGGGCAACCCCTGGGGCATGAATTCCTCGCAGCGCAACGCCTGGATCGAAGAGGTCGACTTCGAGATCCGAGTGTTCGGCGCTGACGGCGAAGACACCATCCCCGACGACGTCGACTATCTGTTCTGGGTCGGGTGCGCGGGTGCGCTAGAGGACCGCGCGAAGCGCACCACCAAGGCGGTCGCCGAGCTCCTCAACCTTGCTGGCGTGCAGTTCATGGTGCTCGGTGACGGTGAGACCTGCACGGGCGATCCGGCTCGACGCGCTGGTAATGAGTTCCTCTTCCAGATGCAGGCTGCACAGAACGTCGAAATGCTCAATGAGATCAAGGCAAAGAAGATCGTGGTCACCTGCCCGCACTGCCTCAACACGCTCGGCCGCGAATACCCGCAGGTGGGTGGGCACTACGAGGTCGTGCACCACACACAGCTGTTGAGCAGTCTGGTAAGCGATGGCCGCCTCACCCCCGTTAATGCGGTCGAGGGCAGCGTCACCTACCACGATCCGTGCTACTTGGGCCGGCACAACAAGGTCTACACACCCCCACGCGAACTCATCGGCGCACTGCCCGGTCTCACCTTCACCGAGATGGAACGCTCGGCCGACCGCTCGTTCTGCTGTGGAGCCGGTGGCGCCCGGATGTGGATGGAAGAGAAGCTCGGTACGCGTATCAACCTGACCCGCACTGACGAAGCTCTGGGCACCGGAGCCACCAAGGTCGCCGTCGCGTGCCCGTTCTGCTCGGTGATGCTCAACGACGGTGTCACCACGCGATCTGCGGGCAGCGATCAACCATTGGCCGAGGTAGTCGACATCGCCACGCTGCTGCTGGGCAGCGTCAAGAACAAGTAGTTCACCCTGGTCGCCGTCTGGGTTACTGACCCGTCACTCAGTAACTCAGGTGCGGCCGACGGTCGCACAGTGAGAGACTGTCGAAGTGAAAACCGGAAAATCCCTTCTTTCTCGGGGTATTTCGGCGATAGAGGGAAGCGTCCTCAACCTGACGGATTTCCGTTGGCTGTGGTCGTCGCAAACCATCTCAGCGATCGGCGACCAAGTCTTCCCGATCGCGGCGACGGTCTCGGTGCTCAACGCCGGAGGCACTGCGGCTGACCTCGGACTGGTACTCGGGGCGCGATGGCTCGCAGTTGTCTTGTTCGCACTCGTAGGTGGCGTGTGGGCCGATCGTCTCCCCCGCCGGATAGTGATGATGGTCGCCGACCTCTTCCGCGCCGCCGCCATCGGTGTCGTGGTGATCTATCCGGGGAACATGCCAGTGCCGGCGCTCGCCGCCCTCGTGTTCGCTGTCGGCGCCGGAGAGGCGTTCTTCCGTCCGGCCGAATCAGCATTGCTGCCGCAACTCGTACCTTCTGAACGTCTGCCTGCAGCGAACGGACTGGTGTCGATCAGCTCGCGAAGCGCCGCGGTGATCGGACCAGGTATCGGTGGTCTGCTGGTGGCTGGCTTCGGCCAGATTCACCTTGCCTACGCCGTGAACTCATTGACGTTTCTGCTCAGCTTCGTGTGCCTGTTCTTCGTACATGAACCACCTCGGCAAGACCAACCTAAGACTGAGCCGTTCCTGCGTGAACTCGGTGACGGCCTGCGCGAAGTGCGAAGTCAGCCATGGCTTTTCGCCTGCCTGATCGCCGGCGCATTCATGCTGATGACGGTAATCGCGCCAGAGGAAGTGCTACTCCCCATCATCGGACGTCGTGAGTTCGGCGACGACTCGGTGTTCGCCGCATCGCTCGCAGCGTTCGCATTGGGTGGCATCCTCGGCGCAATCTTCGCGATCCGCTTCAAGCCCCGCCACCCGGGGCAGACCGCATGGATGCTCGGCCTAGCGTTCGGACTCATCCCGCTCGCATTGATATTTCCGGTATCGCGCTGGCTCATCATCGGCGCGTACTTCATCGCTGGTGCTGCCTGGGAGCCATGGGCGATCTGGTGGAACAGCGCGGTGCAGCGCGGAGTACCTCCTGACCGACTCGCGCGCGTGACGAGCGTCGACTGGATGGCGACTTTTGCGCTCATGCCACTCGGCCTAGCGCTCACCGGCCCGCTCGTGGCGCGAGTGGGCGAGACGACGGTACTTATCGGTGTCATCTGCTGCCTGCTGACGATCAGCTTCACAGTGTTGCGAGTGCCAGGCGTACGCGACTTCCGTCTACCTAGTGATTAGTAGATGTCCGTCTGGTGAAAGTTTAAGTGGCTCTTGCTTTGTGTCGGGCCACGCTGGCCTTGGTAGCGCGAGCCGTAAAGCGCCGAACCGTAAGGATGTTCGGCAGGGCTCGAGAGACGGAACAAGCACAGCTGACCGATCTTCATCCCTGGCCAAAGCTTGATGGGGAGGGTCGCGACATTCGACAACTCGAGAGTGACATGGCCCGAGAAACCTGGGTCGATGAAGCCAGCGGTCGAGTGGGTGAGGAGCCCGAGGCGGCCAAGTGAGGACTTGCCTTCAAGGCGTCCGGCAACATCGTCGGGCAGTGTGACGACCTCATAAGTTGAGGCCAGCACGAATTCACCTGGGTGCAGGATGAACGGCTCGCCCGACACCGGCTCAACCATTCGCGTGAGATCAGGCTGCTCTTCGGCCGGATCGATGTGCGGATACAAGTGATTGTCGAACACCCGGAAGAAACGATCGATGCGCACATCGACACTCGATGGCTGCACCATCGACTCTTCAAAGGGTTCGAGGACAACTCGTCCACTAGCCAATTCAGCGCGAATGTCGCGGTCCGACAGCAGCACGTTGCCTCCCCAAGTGTGGTGTGAGCGCGAGGTTACCGGCTCACGGCGAGACCGAGGGCAGTGGGCTCGGACGTGGGTCGGGAGGGGGAGTAGGGAGCGGGGGAATGACAGGCGGCGTTTCGCTCAGGATTGGTGGGACGGCTGGCGGACAGCTAAGTGAGTTTGTAGGACTGGGGCTCACAGTCGGTGATCCAGTCGGCTGGGGTGAAACTGTGGCCGATGTCGTGTCAGACGGCGCTGGCGAACCGCTCACGGAATCAGACGGGGCAGCGGAAGTCGGCGTAGGTGTCAGCGTTGGCGTGAGTTGGGCGGCGCACAGGACGACAGCAGAGTCGTAAGCAGCCTGGGCTTGCTGCTGTTGGACCAAGAACACCTCACGGTCGCCCAGCGCCTGGTTGTACTGGGCCACAGCGGTGTCGTACGCCTCACGGCTAACAGAGATCGAATCCCAAGCCACCGCAACCTGCCGGACCTGTTCAGCGTAGGCAGCGAACGCCTGCACTTCGGCGACATAGGGCCCAGCCTGAGTCCAAAAGGCAAGGGTGTCGTTCTGCCATTGCGACTGCGCCACCTTGAGCTTGAGACGCGCTTGATCAACTCGGCCCTGGGTGAACGCAGCCTGTTGGATCTCGTCGTATACCGGCTGCACCTGCCCTGTGAAGGACCAGCCGCAGCCAGGGCCCGTCGGGTCATCGATGCGTGCAAGGACTGACGTCGCTGACGGCTGTGGGGTTGGCCGCACCGGTTGGGCCGGCTGAGGCATGGGTGAGGGTAGGGCGCTCGGCCAGATGGGATCGAGTGGTCGGACGGGATACGAGACGGCCGGAACCGGTTCGTACACTTGCGAATCGGGCACTGGGGTGACACCCGCGGGCGGAGTCGGCGCTGGCGACTGCGACACCGTCACAGCAAGTGGCCTCAACAATCCAGTGAAGTCAGGACGCGCCAGCCACGGTGAGCGGGCCGCGTCAGCGAGCACTGAGTCAACGTCGGCACACGTTCCTGCAAGGGCGCTGAGCAAGCGAGAGTCGACCTCGCTGGCTCGCTGCGATAAGCCGCCAGTGCCCTTTGTCGGGACGCTGATCGAGGCCAACACATCACCGCGACGCCAGAGCAGCACCGCAGCCGAACCGCCGCCGGTCTTGGTGCCCCAGGCGATGAGTGCATCAACTCCCGGGCCAGGCAGCGCGTAACTGTTGACCGCCGAACATGTGCCCAACAGATTCGCCCATTCGATGAAGGCCCCGGCCCCCTGGCCGGCGGAGTAGGCGTTGAGTGAGACCAACACTTGGCCCTTGCCCACCACAAAGATGCGTGACCCCGCGATAGCCGCACCGACCTGATCTGGACGTCCACACGATGCATCAAATGGGCTGCCGGCAGTCCACGAGATGGAACCGGCAGGCTGCCAAGCAGCGGCGGGCGCAGTGCCGAGCACTGCCGAGAAGACGTCGTGAGCCGGGGCGGAGGCAAGGGCAACTGGCGTGAGCGTCGCGGTCGGCTCAGGTACCGGAACGACGTCGGCAGCAGTGCGCGGGCCGAGCGGCACGCCCAACGCCGCTACCGCTGCACAAGTGAGCGCCGCGAGGGCCAGCGCAGCTGCCCCCGAAAGGAACGCCGCAGTTCGGCCCGAACGGCGGCCATCAGCCGACGGACGCACCACCACTTTCGGAGCAGTCAACTTGGCCGAGGTGGGACGTCGGGGCCGGTCCCCTGACTCATGGCGACCCACGGGCGACACCCCCTTCCACGTCGACCTACACGGCGTCGTGACCTACGCAGCCGATACTCATGGTGTGGAACGACTGAGTGCTGCCACTCGTCCCATCTCCATCATGCCCACTGTTTCGACCCGAGGAAGCGAGCGCGCCCAGTGAGTCCCCTACCGCGTCGCGGGCGCAGGTCGAGCGAACTCGGTCTTACCGACTTGTTCGACGACGGACTCCCCACCGCAGTTCCCGCGGCTGAGCGCGCGTCACTCATTCGGCGATTGGGTAGGCTGCCCAAATTCGCCGTCGGCTCCTTGGCTGTCGGCCTTCTGATAGCGGGATTGAGCATCCCGTTCGTCCTACCGCCCACCTACGTGGCCCGCCAAGTTGGTTACAGCTGGGAAGACCTGCCCAAGGCATTACCCCTTGATGCTCAGTTGCCCTTGAGCAGTGTGCTGACCGATCGCGATGGCAAGACGTTCGCGGTCTTCTTCGGTCAAAACCGCAGCCCCGTGCGGCTTAACCAGGTATCTCATGCGGTGATCGATGCACTCCTCGCGACCGAGGACGATCGTTTCTACACCCATGGGGCGGTTGACCTCGCGGGCCTGGCTCGCGCGCTAGTGCACAACCAGACTTCCACGAGCAAGCAGGGTGGCTCGGGCATCACTCAGCAGTACGTCAAGAACCTGCTGCTCAGCCAGGCCACGACCGCCGACGAAGAGCGCGCGGTAACCGAGCAGACGTTCGCCCGCAAGATCCGTGAACTCAAGTACGCGGTCGAAATCGAGAAGGCACTGAGCAAAGATGAGATTCTTGCTCGGTATCTCAACACCGTGAACTTCGGCGACGGTGCGTATGGAATCGGAGCAGCGGCCAAGCACTACTTCGGGATCCCCGCGAGCAAAATCTCAGTGGCCCAAGCAGCGGTGTTAGTCGGCATCTTGAAATCTCCTACTAACTACAACCCGGTCGATCACCCTGAAGCAGCGCGTGAGCGACGCAACATCGTGCTTGGTCGCATGCTCGCAACCCACCGGATTTCCCAGGCGCAGTTTGACTCTGCGCACGCGAGTGTCATCACCTTGAAGATCACCGATCCACCGCAAGGCTGCGGTGCATCAGCCTTTCCGTTCTACTGTCAGTGGATCACGGAGATCATCGCCAACGACCCGAGTTTTGGGGCCACACCTGAGGCGCGGCAAGAGTTGCTCTATCGCGGTGGTCTCAAGATCCGCACCGCACTAGACCGCGGGGTGATGGCAATTGCGCAGGCCGCTGCCGATCGCGCACTCAAGCCAACGAATCGGGTGGCCACCGGGATCGCGGTCGTTCAGCCAGGAACAGGGCAGGTGCTCGCACTGGTCACCAACCGGCGTTGGGGACGAGATGCCGCACTCGGCGAAACACAGATCGTCCTACCTGCCCGTCCGGCCTTCCAGCCCGGATCAAACTTCAAGCCCATCACCTTGGCCACCGCTCTCGAGGGCGGCTTCTCACTAGCCACGAAATTCAACACCCCCGATGGCTACGTACCCACAAACATGAACTACCCCAAGGGTGGATTCCACAATGACAACAACCGAAACAACGGGATCCTCAACGCTTATCAAGCCACTGCCAAATCCGTGAACACCTGGTTCGTCCAGCTCGAAGAACGGGTCGGTGTCCTGCCTATCGCCGACATGGCTGGACGTCTGGGCATGACGAGTCTGCCGCGAAGCGGCAAGCACGCAATCACGGCACGCGATGCTGCCCTCACGCTCGGCGCATACGAGACATCGCCATTGCAGATGGCGACGGTGTACGCAACCTTCGCGTCGGGCGGCATCACCTGCACTCCAAGTGGTGTGCTGGCGATGACTGATCGCAAAGGCGCTTCGCTCCCGGTGCCTCCGGTTGCGTGCCGTCGCACCCTCTCGCCTTACGTCGCGGCCGCAGTCACTGACGTGATGCGCGGAGTGCTCACCAGTAACGGCACCGGCGCAGGCTTCGATCTAGGCCCACAGCCGGCGGCTGCAAAAACCGGTACTACCAACGACTCTGCGGCCACGTGGTTTAGTGGCTTCACTCCGCAGTACGCAATGAGTGTGTGGATCGGCGACCCGAGGGGTGGTCAGAAGTACCCACTGCACAACATCGAGGCATACGGCCACCAATTCGGAAAGGTCTACGGACGCACCGTAGCTGGGCCCATCTGGCACGAGGCGATGCTTGCACTTCACGCATCGCTCCCCGTTGAACCTTTTGCAGCACCGGCCACTACATCCCTCACCGGACTCACCCCGCCGGTGCCCGACGTGCGCGGGCTCTCTCGCGACGCCGCAATCACAGCACTCCTCCAAGCAGGCTTCCAAGTAACTCTCGTCAAGGCCACCGCAAAGGCGGATCCGGCACTGCCCAGCGGGCAGGTAGCAGCCCAACAGCCGTCGGCCGGAACCACGTCCTCATATGACAGCGTGGTACGCCTCACCTTGACCGCAGGCAGCGACACGTCGGTGACTGTCCCGAAGTTGTGGCAACTTACGCCGACGGGTTGACCGGGCACCGGACCGCAGGCCACGGGGGTGCGGCATAATGGCGCTTCTGCCTACGTGTGCATAGAGCGCAAGCAGAATCGCGGGTGTAGTTCAATGGCAGAACATCAGCTTCCCAAGCTGACAGTGCGGGTTCGATTCCCGTCACCCGCTCTGACTTACAAAAACCTCCCGGTGTTCCGGGGGGGTTTTGTATGTCAGGAATTGGAGGATGCCGGGAATCGGGAGGAACACTTCCGTCAGGAAGTGTGACGGGTCCCGTCACCCGCTCCCCCGAAAAGCCTTGCAGGACAAAGGATTACAAGATCCCAAGAAACACCGCAACTAGCCGTATTTGGCCCTGATTCGTGGCACGTGCCACTAATTCGAGGGTCGATATGGCACGTACGTGGCACGACGTCAGACTGCAAAGAAGGCGGTTGAAACTCTATGTAGCGGCTCAAAGCTCTGGCATGATCGAGATGCTACGGTCCCCATGTCCCGGGGCGTGAGGAGTAGGTAAGCCCATGACGCCCAGAGCCAGCACCTCGCACCTGTTCGCTTACACAGGTGAACAGGTCGAGATCAGCACACACGTTCTACTTGCTGATCTTCATCCCGAGGATTGGGAGCAACTGCGGTCGTTCACGGGCCCGATCAGGTTTAGACAGGGTGATTACTTGGTCGAGCGGGGCCACCACGACAGAAGTCTCTACCTCGTGTTCTCCGGAAGTTTCGCCAAGATCGACGACACAAGCGCTGCACACCGGACGCATCGCAGCCATGAGGCGCCGACACTCTTCGGCGAACTCGAGTTCGTCGCTGATCTCCCACACCTGACCACACTGCAAGCGCTCACCGACGGCGAGATGGCTCGGCTGAGTTTCGAATCATTCCAACAGTTGTCGGCGATGAACCCAGTCTTGGGACGCACACTGTTGCTGGATGTCGCACAAGTCATCGCGGGGAGGGTCACCCATCTGACCGAGCGGCTTGAGGAACTCGAAACAGCGCGCCATTCGGGAATCTTCAAGCGGCGGGCACTTCGCCCGTGACCGCCATTGACATCACGCTCACACGCCGAGTCGAGCCACCCACGACGAAGTTCCCCAACTACACGAACCTCCCAACGTACCTTCCGCGCTCACTGTGGAACGGGATTCGCGCTGTCGTGGTGGTCGGCATGCTCGTACTCGCGGTCGCACTTGTCGTCGCGCCCGAGCCAAGTCTGAAGATCGTCTACTTCGCGTTGATCCCGTTACTTCCGATCACGTTCATGGCGGCGCCCGGAATCTGGCGCAATATCTGCCCTTTTGCCAGCGCCAATCAGATTCCCCGCCGGTTCGGATTTACCCTAGGCCGCACACTGCCGGCATGGGTTCAGCGTCATGGGATGCTCATCCAAGTCGCACTGTTCACTGGCATCGTCCTGCTCAGGCCCTTTGTCTTCGATCACAGCGGGCCAGCCACCGCAATGCTGCTGCTCTCCGCCATGACCATCGCCTTCGTGGGCGGAGTGGTGTTCAAGGGTAAGAGCGGTATGTGTCACTCGATCTGTCCGTTGAGTCCGGTGCAGCGGGTGTACGGGCAGTCGCCCGCACTGCTGGTTGCCAACACGCACTGTCAGCCCTGTGTGGGCTGTGCGAAGAACTGCAATGACTTCAATCCCAAGGCCGCCTACCTCGCGGATCTGACCGACGAGGATCCGCAATATGCGGGCTACCGCAAGCTCTTCGTCGCCGCCTTCCCCGGCATCATCGCTGGCTACTTCCTGCCCCCGGCAGATGTCTCGCTCGCTCTCACCGGCGCCTACTTCGTCGTATCAATCCTGGTGAGCATGGGCTCGTTCTTCCTGCTCGACGCCCTTCTGGCCTTGAGCGAATACACGCTCACGACGTTCTATGCCATCGCCGCGCTGAACCTATTCTACTGGTGTGTTATCCCGCGAATCCTGCACGCGTGGTGGCCGGCAGCCTCCGGCACCGACACGATGCTGCTGGCAATTCGCCTTGCTCTGATAGCCATTTCCATCTGGTGGATCATCCGCACCCTGCGCAAGGAAGATCAGTTCAGCGCGGAGCATGCGGGCACTCTCGCGCCGGCGCCCGTCACCCTTGGGCACGGACATCGCGCGGCCTCGGCATCGGGCAACGAGGTTCTGTTCGAACCGGGAGACCGCCGACATGTGGCCAAGATCGGCAACACTATCTTGCAGGTCGCGGAGATGGCGAGCATCAAGATCGAGGCAGGCTGTCGGATGGGCGTGTGCGGGTCTGACCCCGTATGCGTGCTGGACGGAGCCGAGCACCTCTCGCCTATCGGCTCCGACGAGCAGTCCACCCTCGACCGACTCGGGCTCGAACCGCGCACGCGGATGGCCTGCAGTGCCCATATCAACGGCGATGTCACCGTGTCCGTCGAGCGCCCCAAGTCTCGTGACTCACAAGATTTCGCGCGTGAAGATCACCCCGTCGACGATTCGATTCAGAACGTGATCGTCCTCGGCGCAGGTGTCGCCGGCACGACCGCAGCTGACTACATCCGACGACTACATCCGACGTGCCAGATCGACCTTGTGGGAGCCGAGGCGTTTCCGCTCTATAACCGTATGGGAATCTCGCGACTTATATACGGGCACACCGCTATGGCGGGGCTCGGGCTCATCGACGAGAGTTGGCCCACCGACAAGGGTGTGACCACCTGGCTCAATACCTCAGCCACCAGGATCGATCCAGCCATGCAGGAGGTCGAGCTCCAAACCGGCGAGGTCCTTCACTACGACCGCTTGATCCTCGCGATGGGCTCACAGAGTTTCGTCCTGCCATTGCGGGGAAGTGGCCTCCCGGGTGTCTTCGTTCTTCGCACTGCCCTTGACGCCTTCGGTATCCGCAGCTTCATGCAGCAGACCTCAGGCCGGAAGGCGCTGGTGATCGGCACAGGGCCACTCGGGATGGAAGCTGCGTATGCCCTGTGGAAACTGGGGCTGAAAGTCACTCTCGTCGGCCAGAGCGGGCGGCTCCTCGGGGCGGGCCTATCCGATCGTCCGCACGAGCTTCTCGTCGCCTACTTCCGGGGCCTGGGCATTGCGACCGTCATGGGATCACCAAGCGAGATCCTCGGCACTGACTCCGTCACCGGGGTCGCGCTGGCCGCAGGCGAGCCGCTCGACTGCGACATCGTGCTCGTGTGCGCGGGAATCAGACCCAACGTAGACCTCCCTCGCCAGGCAGGCCTCGTAGTTGGCAAGGGGGTCGTCGTCGACGAGAGCATGCGTACCAGTGATCCTTTGATCTTTGCGGCAGGTGATGTGGCCGAATTCGCGGGGCAATTGCCGGGCCTGTGGCCGATCGCCACCGCGCAGGCCGAGGTCGCGGCGCGGTCGGCAGTGGGTATCGACGCGGTGTACATCGATGGTCATCAGCCGATGATTCTCAAGGGCTGCGGCATCGACGTATCGATGGCGACGCGAGCCGGGGCTGCAGATCAACTGGAGTCCTCGGTCACCATCACCATCGACGAAGGCGACATGTTCAAATATCGCGAACTGCGCTTGGTGGACGGCCAGATCATCTCCGCGACGATGATGGGTTTCCCGGATCTCTTCGCCGGCGTGCAACGAGCGATCACGTCTCGAACCGATCTTGGAGCCCAACTCGAGATGTTGCGCTCCGGTGACTGGAGCATCTTCGGCTGGGGTGCCTCCGCGGCGTCGTGATTCGCGGCGAGACTCTCTCCCTGGAAGAGCGCTTACTTGTAGGTGCCGGACCACACTTCGGTGTAGGTCTCGACAGTCGCCGGGTCGGAGTACTCATCGAGCCCTTGGTAGACCTTGCGATGCACCTCGGCATGCTGGCAGGCCCTGTCGACCCACGCCTCGGGTGGACCGCCATCGATGATGAGAACCACTGTGGGATCGTCCACGCTCTGAAGGCGCCGGACGGTAGAACTCGATCCGGCAGGGGCTACGGGGAGGGCAGATCGCCGCGTCGCCAGCCTCGTGCCGCGCGACGGCGGACTGGTAGGCGGCTATGTCGGTAACCCCGGTGTTCCGGGGGGGGTTGTATGTCAGGAATTGGAGGATGCCGGGAATCGGAAGGAACACTTCCGTCAGGGACTGTGACGGGTCCCGTCACCCGCTCCTCGAAAAGCCTTATAGGACAAGGGATTACAAGATCCCAAGAAACACCGCAACTAGCCGTATTTGGCCCTGATTAGTGGCACGTGCCACTAATTTGGCGGCTCACTATGGCACGTACGTGGCACGGCAAAAGGGCAGGACCTTAACGCACGTTGTCATTTCGCCACTTCTGGAATCACTACTGCCCGTGGATGATGGAGGCATGACAACCAGAACCCACAGCGCAGTCGCCGAAATCCCGGCCGCGAATCCAACAGAAGCTGAGTCCCACTTCTCAAGGCTGTTGACACTCGAGACCGATTGCTGGGACGTTCACGAGGCCATCACCACTGGCAAGCAGGACTTCGTGCTTCTGCAGACGTCAGCATCACCAGAGTCATTCGCAACCGAGCACATCCCCGGCGCTATCCACCTTCATCACTCGTTGATTAACGAGCAGACGTTGGGTGCGTGGCCACATGACACGCTGTTCGTCGTGTACTGCGCCGGGCCGCACTGCAACGGTGCCGATCGCGGCGCTGCGAACGTGGCAATGCTCGGTCGTCGAGTCAAGAAGATGATCGGTGGCAAAACGGGGTGGCTCGACGAAGGCTTCAGTTTCGTCGCGTCGTGATCGCGTCAACGTCCGTCCGGCGTGCCACTAAGCCGTGAGTCACTCTCGACCGTTCGAGAGTGCTTACATGCCGTAGTGGAACCGACGGAGAGATTTTGAGGGCACTGCGATGCTCCAGGATGCGATCTTCGCGCGACGGGACTGGCTCGGGGCTCCGGGTAACGAGGACATCGCGATCGCCTTCCTGCGGGCCACCTTCCGCGGGTGGATATTTGCGCGCGAACACCAGACCTACCAGCTCCACGAGGTCAACCCACTGGTCTGGCCGGTTCCGGCTGGGATCGGAATCACGGCGGCGGCCAGTTGGGACTAGACGGTTCAGATCGCCCTCGAGAGTGGCGTGCTGACGTCGGCTCCTGAGTCCGGCACCTACCGCAACGACCTAGCCGAGACTGCGCTCGCCGAAATCGAGGCCGACGCGACGGGTGCGAACTTCGTCATGGACACGGCCAAGATCACAGTTGACGGTTGCTAGATCGCCAACACGGTGTCGGATGCCGGCCGCAGCCGTCCTAGCGCCAATAGGCTCGGTCCGATGCAAACTCGACGAACGGGTTTCGCACGATATGAGGAGAACTAGATGGCCACGACCGTGATGGTGAACGAAGAGGAGCGGACGAAAATTCACGCATCCCAGTTCTCGCTGGCATGTGGTGGGCTAGGTCTCGTCTTTGCTGGGATCGGCTGCTTCCTGTCACCGGGTACGCCCAGTGGCCCTGGATATCTTCTGGGAGCGTTGGGTTTCATGCTCATCGCGGTGGCGATCATCGCGCATGTTGAGCACCTGTCGCGGCGTCTCGGCCGTCCCGCGGTGGTGTTCGCGATTGTGTCGGCGGTGCTTCTCGCAGTGGACAACGTTCCGATGGCCCTGGAGCCGTCTCGCACCGCAGATTCTGGATGGATCGACTACTGGAACTACGTGTTGGCTGCGGCCGCGCTGTGTGCGGCGGCGAGCGTGGCGTTGGCAGCGATGCGCAAGGAAGCTCGCCTCGTGGCTCACCTCGCGCAGGGTAATTCTGGCGCGTATGCAGCAGAGGACTTCCACACCACAGTGCACGCATCGTTTTTTAGCCTGGTCACGGGCGCCCTCGGATTCCTCTTGATGGCGATCGGTTCGTTGATTCTTATCGGCGGTGGTGGGCCCGCCGCCCGCCTTGGGTGGATCTTGCAGACGATCAGTTGGGTGCTCATCGCGGTCGCGATCATCGCCCACCTGGGGCACCTGTCGCGGTCGGTGGGCCGACTAGCTCTGGTGCTGGCCGTCATCGGCTTGATCTTGAATGCCCTTGCCACCCTCCCCGCGTGCATCGATCCCTCCGGTGCTGGTCCGATTGGTCCGGAAGTCCAGTGGATCGCATGGGGCATTGCAGATATCTTGGGCGGGATCAGTGCTGCTCTCGTGGCGGTAAGCAGGCGGGCGCAAGACGCAGGTCGCGCGGTCGCATAAGCGATGTCGTACTTCGGGCCGGCGTCGGCGGCGTGCACATGTTCACGTCATCGGCGCCGGTTCCTTTGTGTCTGATCGCTCTGAGCCGGGGAGTTCATTGCTAGTCGGCTCGGGCGGTATGCCGTCGACGGCCGGGCCCACGTGATCGACGAGCCAGTCCAGCAGGGGCGACTCGCCCGCCACTACTTGCGGATTCTCGTGAGCGCACCCCTGCTGCTCACCCACGCCGGGGTGCCGTACTCGCGCGAGACCGACAATGTTCGGTGCCGCAACAGTTCGCGCTGCGGATGATCCTCGGGGATGCCACGCGGGCGCGTCTTCATGATCTCGCCGCCGACGACGAGCCCGGCCTTCGTCGCCACCGCTAGGGCCTTCTCGAGTTCGCCGCCCATCGCGGAGTCGACCGCGTCGCGATAGCGCTGGATCTGCTTACCCTCGGGGGAGTACCACCCGCCAGTGAGCATGCGGCCGATCGCCCGATCTGGACGTACCAGCCCAGGCCGGTCTTCGCCCCCCCCAACCGACGGAGAGATGTAGAACGTTGGGCGAGGTGAAGGTCGGAACGCTCCAGAGTTTTGGATGCCCCTATGCCACGCCACCAACCACCGAGTCCTTCACCGAAGTGTGGTCCGGTACCTATCACTAGCCGCGGCAGGACGGCCCGCCCCCACCCAAGACGGGGGTGGGCCGTCCTTCGTCATTCAGAACACGTGCGCTTGTCACGGGGGCGGCGGGTCAAGAGAACGCGGGGGGAACGTCGATCGAG
>Ga0194035_1000157_pt1 | contig 40061 bp, 46 predicted proteins | sample JunL2320m_MetaG_FD_148680 | JGI IMG/M metagenome (GOLD analysis project Ga0194035, IMG submission 148680) | Anoxic zone freshwater microbial communities from boreal shield lake in IISD Experimental Lakes Area, Ontario, Canada - Jun2016-L239-20m | ecosystem: Environmental > Aquatic > Freshwater >...
TCCATGGGTGTCACAAGGACCAAGACTACGGGGCTACTCCTGCCCACTTGGTCGGTAGTCCAACCGGGCAGTTGACCTCACCCGAATCACATCAGTTCGAAGTGCACCCAGAAATGGCAGTTTCACGGGTGCACTGAGATCAACCTGCACCGTAATTCCGTCGGACGTCACCGCGTCAATCTGCAACCCGGGGTGTTCCTGCTGGACACCCTCGCCAAGTAGATACGAGCGAGCTTTTCGCGTGACAGCACTTGTATCTAATCTGGTTGCCTGGCTTGCACCGTTGGCGTAATAACTTGCAAGATCAATCGCCTGAGAACCCGCCAACGCAGCAGAATCCGCAACAGAATACAAACTGCGCCTCTGCAAAAAAGCACTAGTGGTGTCAGTGACTACAGCAAGTGCCAACAGGCAGACTCCGACTAACCCAATACCAAGGATGAGAACACTGCCATCGTCACGTTTCCAGAATCTGACTTCTTCACGTCCACTATCTGCGTTGCTCATGAGTCAACTGAATCTCTATACGTATCCATCGTGAGTTCTTGCTCTGCGGTAATTGGGTACCCATCGATGAAGTGTGAAAAAGGCGGGGGAAGCCACGGAAGATCGACCTTCCACGTGAGTTGCACTTTTAGCTGCGATTGCGGAGCCAAGCATCGCATCGAGCACGTGACCTTGAGCGCATCATCTGTCACTTTGAATCCTTGGTCGGCTAACGCCAGGTTGCTTGCAACCCGAGCATCTCGAAATCCTTGTGCTGCAGCATCGGCCATCATGAATGCCCTGCTCGCTTCATGAACGGCCTGCGTTGAAGCCATCGTTGCCGCCTCCACCCGCACAACCATCAAAGTTGCGTAGAGCAGTGGAACCAAAATGAGAACTCCAATGACTAAGAACTCCACAATCGCCGTTCCACAATCCATATGTTCTTCTTGCTGCAATATTTTCTTGATGCTGTTCTTGCCGATTTTCATCACGCGTGTTCCTGAATCGCCCGGCCGGTTACTTCTAGAACCGCTGGACCCAATAACCCCAAGAGCGGCAGCCTGGCTTGAATTGTGACTTGCGAAAGCACGAGCCCTGATTCGCGAACTTGCTGCACGCGCACTTGCGTAATCACACTCGAAGCGAAATTACCTACTAGTACTTCACGTGCTCGTTGCTCACCCAACGCTGAGTCAGCTCCCACCATCGCCGCCATTCTGGCTCCCTCACCTGCAGCAGCAGTCAACGTTGAACGAACATGCAGGGTGAGCGCAACTTGCAACACCACAAGGACTACCCCAACAAGCAGTGGCGCAACCAGTGCAAAATCAACAGTCGAATTTCCTTGGTCATTCATCCGGATCGAAGTTGGTACTCTTTTATTTCTCCGAGCAGAGGCCATTAGTTGCGCACTGAAACTGAAGTCATTGCTCGATCAAATACTGACGTCAAAGCGTCATCTGCAATCAACCAAATTGCTGTGACAAGCCCCGCTGTCATAACTGCAACGAGCACCCAGCCAGGAACGTCTCCGCGGTCACTACTGCGTAACACAAGCATGCGTAATTTACAGACGAGTGACCTCTGTAGTGCCAAAGCTGAATCAACAATCCTCATCATGATTCTTTCTCCTTTGTTTTCTATTGATCCGGTTTAAGAAACGATGAGTTTCAATCCCTGAATGCCTGGAAAAATGGCAATCAATACAACTGTTGGCAAGATGAAGAACACGACCGGGATCAACATGGCCACGTCCTTGCGCCCCGCAGATTCAAGAAGCGCTCTGCGATCAGCTGCACGTGCATCAGCAGCCTGAGCCCTGAGTACCTCAGCCAACGGAGAACCTCGTTCAAGCGCGAGCAAGATTCCATCGACAAATCGCTCGATGTCTGGACTCCCAGTTCGCTGTGAAACTCCACGGAGCGCATGCTCAACCAGGGCTCCAGCCCGCATTTCAGCAAAGGCGATATGAAACTCCCTTGCTAACTCACCTGCCATCGAGGAACTAACGCGGTTGATTGCGGCAACCGGGGACTCCCCTGCCGCAACCGCAAAAGCAAGCAACTCGGCAACTGCCGGCAGTTGCTGGCCGATTCGATTCTTTCTATTTTTTACAAGGCGCGTGAGACGTCTGTCCCAGAACACGGCACCAAGACAACCACCCAGCACTGTGAATAACAGAATTGATATCGGAGACGTTCCCGAAGAGACAGCCCAAACTCCTGCTATCAACCCAAAAGTTGCACCAATGCCAGCGCAGATCGCTTGCTCTAATCGAAACTGATCAACTCCTTGGCGACCTGCGTTCGCGAGTCGGACTTCAATAGCGTTATTTATCTTGCGATCGCGTAGCAACGGTTGAAGCAATGCGACAAAGACCTGAATAATCCCTGGTTCATTTCGTGTGCGTGCCAGACTTTCTCGAGTTATCGGAACATACGGAGAGATGCGTTCCATGAGTGACGGTCCACGTAAAGCAATCGTCCGTGAAATGATTAAGACAATTCCCGATGCAAAAGACAGGCCGAGCAGCGCGCCGATTCCCGTTGATGTCATGTTTGCGCCAACCGCGGTTCATCAGGTAGGCGCCCAATGTAAATCATTACTCGATAGGCGAGGAACGAGAGCGCGAAGGCAACAAATAACACACCTGCACCTGCAGCGCTGTTGTAAGCCCGGACCGCTTCAGGCCGAGTACAAAGCAGTGCCAAGGTGATCCATGGCGCAGCGACTGCCAGCCGAGCTGAATTAACTGTCCAGCTTTGTCTCGCTTCAATTTCTCCGCGCATTCGCGCGTCTTCTCTCAAGATCGCACTTAACGTGCGTAACACCGAACCCAGATCAGTTCCGCCGACCTCACGCGCAATCTTTAACACGGCAATGACTCGATCAGCAATCGGATCAGCCAGGTGATCGCCAAGTGCCGCAAGCGCTTCACTGAAGGATCCAGCTGCGCGGTAGTTGGCAGCGAACTCTTCAAAGGCAGCCCTGAGTGCTAGTGGACCTTTGAATTCAAGGGCCACCACTGCTTCAGGTAGTGAGAGTCCCGCTCGTACGGCACTCAAGAGCGCATCCACCGCATCAGGCCAGGCCTTTCGCAGAGTTCGCTGATGCAGATGAACTCGGCGGCGGATGAGAAGCACGGGAATTCCACCACTGGCAAAGAACGCGAGCAGTGCAGCAGTTGGCACTGCGGTGACAAGAAGCGTGAGCGTGCCTGTGAGTAAGGCAAGGAAGACACACGCTGCGATCAGGCTTGCGCCGGTCAGTCGAGGTATTCCCGATTGTTTTGCCAACCGAGTGAAGAATCCCAGTGACTGAAAAGACCGGGGTGGCCCGTGGTCCCCAAACCAACCAAGAACGATCAGCAAAGTTCCAATTCCAAAGCCCAAGCCAAGCAGGGCTCCCACTAGGCGGCCCACCCTTTGCGCGACGCATCAGTTGATCCAAGAAGTTGAGAAAGATCAAAGCCCGCCGCGCTGAACCGCTCAGGGTGCGGTGGCCATCCGCTGGCGCGCTTGAGCCCTTGGCCTGCATCAGTAAACAGTTCTGCCATCTCAATGACGCCATTTTCAATGCGACCAGAAAGTGCGAATATTTCACCGATTCGGCGCACTCCGCTGTGATCGGTCGAAATATGAACAACCAAATCAACACACCCAGCAACAGTTGGCACGACAAAATCCCCCGGAATATTTTGGCCAGCCAAAAGAGGCAAGGTGCACAACTTGGTGACGGCTTCCCGAGCACTATTGGCGTGCAGCGTTGCCATTGCCGGCATTCCGCTGTTCATCGCAATCAATAAATCAAGCGCCTCACCCTGACGAACTTCGCCCACCACTAGCCGCGTTGGCCGCATTCGCAAGGCTTCACGGATTAATCGACGCAAGGCAATTTCACCCGTACCTTCGAGACTGGCATCACGCGTTTGCATCGCAACCCAGTCCACGTGATTCAGTTGAATTTCAAAAACTTCTTCACAACTCACAATTCTTTCTTGCGGCGTGCAAGAACCCAAAAGTGCGTTGAGAAGCGTGGTTTTGCCTGCTTGAGTTCCGCCGGCGATGAGAATATTTAGACCACTGACCACCGCTGCCTTTAAGAAATCTGCAGCTTGAGTGGTGAGCGATCCCGAGGGAACAAGATCATCAACCGAACGTGGGCGCACCACAAACCGACGGATGTTGACAGCCCAGTGTTTGCGAGTGATATCCGGAATCACCACATGGAGTCGACTACCGTCGGGCAACACAGCGTCGACAAACGGGCTAGAAACATCAAGCCTTCTGCCTGAGACCCTAAGCATGCGCTCAACGAGGTCACGAACTTCACGATCGCTCAACACCACGTTTGTCAGCGATGAACAACCCTGTCGAGCGATGAAGACCCGGCCCGGTTCGTTCAACCAAATTTCTTCAACAGTTGGATCTTCGAAGAACTCCTGCAGAGCCCCATAGCCAGCAAAAACCTGCATTACTTCACGCGCAACAAATGCAGGATCACCTTCTTCTGATGTGGCCCCATGCGTGATCCAGGCATCCACAGCACATTGCTCAACTAACGCCCGGAAGCGTTCAGGTTGCGCAAGCGGATCAAGCCCATCGTTTCGAATCGCTGTGCGCACCTGCTGTTCAACGACCTCACGCACGCGCTCTGAAACGGCCATTGGCTCCCCTAAGTTGAATTACTTCAACGCTAGGTCAGCGTTTGTGAATTTGGAACCCTAAGAATTTTCCCTGTGTATAACCATCAGTTTGGTGACAACATATTTAGCGAAACCGCATCATCCATGCATCCGCGACAACATCTGGATGTTCCATCTGTGACACATGTGCCGAATCTGGCAACACCATGACTTGGGCATTTTTGAAATGTTTCGTGCTCTTGTGTGCAGTGCGTGGATTCACAAGTGGATCTTTCATTCCATAGATCAGCAAGGTCTGTGCCTGCACTAGTTCAGCTAGCTTCCATGGACGATGACGCCCTCGGTCGAAGTAAGAGCCAAGCAACCCTCGAAGGGACCGAAGAAACGCATCATCTGCGTAGGTGAATCCTTCGCGCGATTCTGCTTCATCAACTGCTTCTTCGAATCGCTGCTCAGCAACACGTGATGGGTTTGCAAAGCACGTATCTATGGTTGATTGCACACGCACGGCTAGCGGCAGGGTGTTGTATTTCTTCACTGCTGCCTCACCAAGACCCGGGATCGCCATGATCGGCAATGTGATGTTTGCTTTATTGGGATTGATGTCAGGCAGGGCCGGTGAGATCAGGGTGAGCGTGCGAACAAGATCAGGACGACGAGCGGCAACCTGAAGTGCTACAGCCCCGCCCATGGAGTTTCCGAAAAGGTGAACCCGCTTACCTTCAAGCTGCTGGTCAATGAAATCAACAGCCGCCCGCGCATGCCCCAACGGCGTGTAGTTGCCATCACGAGGAGGTGGTGACTGACCAAACCCAGGAAGATCTAATGCCCACATCGAAAGCTCGGGCAGCAGATTGCCCATGAGGTCGGTCCAGTTCAAAGACGAGCCGCCAAGACCATGGAGCATGAGGGCTGGTTCAGCGTCTGGATTGGCTGATTGAGCGTGCCGGAAGGTCAGCGTTCGCGCAGGGAAGAAAACTTCGTCGCGCGGCCAAGGCTTAATGAGTGCTGACACCCCTCAAGGGTACATATATTTAAGACACTGACACGATGTGCTTCTAGCAACGAGCAAGGGAATGAATATGGAAATCAAGATTGGCGTCCAGTACTCAACACGTGAGATCTCCCTTGAGAGCGAAGATAAGCCTGCCGATATCTCCGCAGCAGTCGATGCGGCTATTGCTAAGGGCGGGATCTTGAAGCTCACTGACGACCGCGGTCGCACGGTGATCATCCCCGGCGACAAGATCACTTACGTGGAGCTTGGCCCGGCTTCTTCGCGCAAGGTCGGGTTCGGTCACTAATTCAGATTGACCGCTCGAAATCACTTCTGTAACCCCAGCCGACTAGACTCGGCAGTCACCGTGGTTGGTACAGGCATTCCACCTTCCGCCCCACGAGCAGACACTGGGGAGTCACCCTGAGCACTTCATCCACCGTTGATCCAACGAGCGCACCTACCTTCGCGGAACTGGGCACCGATCCAAAGATCGTTGCTGCCCTGCTCGAAGATGGCATTGAGCGCGCATTCCCGATTCAGGAAATGTGTCTTTCGATGGCTCTCGAAGGTCGCGACATCATTGGCCAAGCTAAGACCGGTACCGGCAAGACGCTGGGCTTTGGCATTCCTCTTCTTCAGCGCATTGATCTTGAAGGTAATCGCGATAAGCCACAGGCCATCGTGATTTGCCCAACTCGTGAACTCGGCTTGCAAGTTGCCACCGACCTCGAGCGCGCTGGTCGCCTTCGTGGTGTCAAGGTGCTTGCCGTCTACGGTGGCCGCGCCTACGAGCCACAGATTGAAGCCCTGAAAAACGGTGTCGACGTGGTCGTTGGAACCCCGGGTCGAATCATCGACTTATCCAACCGCCGCGATCTTGATCTCAGTGGCATTCGCACACTTGTGCTTGACGAAGCAGACGAAATGCTCGACATGGGTTTCTTGCCTGATGTTGAGCGCATCGTTTCGGCAGTGCCTGCCAAGCGCCAAACCATGTTGTTCTCAGCCACGATGCCAGGCCAGATTGTGAACTTGGCTCGCCGCTACATGACAACGCCAACACATATTCGTGCAAGCGAGCCAGGCAGTGACAGTGAAACTGTTGATGCCATTGAGCAGCATGTGTGGCGCGCTCATCCACTCGACAAGATCGAAGTAGTGGCACGCGTTTTGCAGGCTGAAAGTCGCCAACTCGCGATGATCTTCACTCGCACCAAGCGCAAGGCACAAAAAATTGCTGACGATCTCACCGAGCGTGGCTTCGCCGTTGGATCTGTTCATGGTGACTTGGGCCAAGGTGCACGCGAGCAAGCACTTCGCGCTTTTCGCAATGGAAAAGTCGACATCTTGGTCTGTACCGATGTTGCTGCTCGCGGCATTGACGTTGACAACGTGACTCACGTTATTAACTTCGAATGCCCTGATGACGAAAAGACATACGTGCACCGTATTGGTCGCACAGGCCGTGCAGGTAACTCTGGCGTTGCTGTCACTCTTGTTGACTGGGAAGACATTGCACGTTGGCAGATGATCGATCGCGCCTTGAAGCTTCCGTTCAAAGATCCGATTGAAACCTACTCAACTAGTGATCATCTTTATACCGGCCTACTGATTCCGGCTGGCACCACTGGCTACTTGCCTAAGGCTGGCCAAACTCGTGAAGGTTTAACTGCTGAAAACCTTGAAGATCTTGGTGAAACTGGCAAGAAAAAGCCAGAAGGTCGCAATGACAGGGATCATGGAAAGCCTCGTGGAGATAAGTCGCGCAATGATCGTTCGCGAAACGACCGTCCTCGCGCAGACAAGCCACAAGCTGATAAGTCGCGCAATGACAAGGCACATACAGAAAAGCCACGTGCTGAGAAGTCCGACGCCACAAAGCAAAGAAGCGAAGCATCGCAGAGCGATGAAGTTGCGATGAAGACGGAAAAGGCACGGGAACGCCGGCGCACGCGCAGTGGCAAACCAGCCACGCCTACTGCTGAATAGTTACAAGGCAACTGTTGCTCACGCAAGTGCGCGATAGTTATGTGCCGACTGAAACAACAGTCGTGGTCTTGCCCACCCCGCCTTTCCGGTTCGCAAACGCAAGAACATGGGACATCCCTGCATTGTGCCCGATGAGCGCCTACCCTTAGTAACCATGCGGTTTGCGTATTCTCTCGATGGCAGCGTGGAGCAGCTACAGGCTCTGCGCTCCAGCGTGGAAATCTGGGCAGACTCAATCCCTCACCTGGCTGACGAGCTCTTGATCGTGGTGAGTGAACTGGCCGCTAACGCCATCACCCATGGTCAAGCCCCAGCCCAGGTGTCGATTCTGCGCACGGGTGAAACTCTTCGATTGAGCGTGCAGCAATATCTTCGAACACCAACAAGCTTTCCTTGGATGTCACGCCAAGCCCACGGGCGCCAGGGGCTGAGACTGGTTGACCGACTGAGCACCTCCTGGGGCTGGGGGTCAACGGCCAGCACCCTGATGGTCTGGGCTGAACTGCAGTAGTTCCTCGTGCCACGAGACACGTGGCACGTTCATGTGGTTTACGGCGGTAACCTTTCACAATGACCACAAGCGCCTCACGGGTATTTCTTGCCCGCCTCGCCGGAGTGCGTGTCTTTGATCCCAACGGTGAGCAGCTTGGCAAAGTCCGCGACAGCATCATCGTGCTGCGCAGTTCCAACCCGCGCCTGACCGGGCTCGTAGTGGAAGTTCAAGCCCGTCGGCGCATCTTCGTTCCCATGTCTAAGGTCACCTCGATCGATGCCAACCAAATTATTGTGACCGGGGTTGTGAACTTGCGCCGCTTTGCTAAGCGACCAAACGAAACTCTGTTGACTGCTGAACTTTTGGATCGCACGGTTGACCTTCTGGACACTGGCGAACGGGTTTCTGTGATCGATGTCGGTGTTGAACGCGATCGCGCCCAAGACTGGATCGTCACTCAACTCTTTATCCAAAAAGGTAGTGGTGGTTTTCGACGTCGCGGCGAGCGATTCGTTGTTGACTGGGACGAAGTGCACGGCCTGACGCTGCCAAACACTGCAGATCAAGATGCGACCTCGATGGTTGAATCGATTGACAAACTTCGCCCAGCAGACATCGCTGCATTAATACAAGAGCTTCCAATCAAACGCCAAATGGAAATTGCGCGTCAACTCAACGATGATCGTCTCGCCGACGTGCTCGAAGAACTGCCCGAAGATGACCGCGTCGAAATTGTGCAACTGCTTGAAGTAGAACGCGCCGCAGACGTCTTGGAAGAGATGGATCCTGACGACGCCGCCGACCTCATCTCTGAACTTCCACCCGAGAGAGCCGCCGATCTACTGCAACGCATGGAGCCCGAAGAAGCTGAAGAGATCCGTCGATTGCTTTCATACGACGACTTCAGCGCCGGTGGCATGATGACAACTGAGCCCGTGGTGATGTCCACGGATGAAACGGTTGCTGATGCACTTGCTCGCATCCGCAATCCAGATCTTTCTCCAGCTTTGGCCTCGCAGGTATACGTGACGCGAAGCCCAACTGAGACTCCGACGGGCAGATACCTAGGCACCTGTCATTTCCAACGTTTACTTCGCGAGCCACCATCCACGTTGGTGTCGGCACTAGTAGATACGGACTTAGTTCCCGTGCGGCCAGAGGCGCCGTTGAGTCAAGTCACGCGCACCTTCGCCGCCTATAACCTTGCCGCTTTGCCCGTAGTAGATGAACACGGTCATCTCCTTGGCGCCGTCACAGTTGACGACGTTATCGACCACATGCTGCCTGAAGACTGGCGCGAGAACGACGGAGATGAACGTGGTTAGCCGCCCAACCCGTCGCGCGACGCGACTGGATCAGCCATATGAACGCAGCCGCTCGGTGCGCGACAGTTACGACCCAGAACGCTTCGGAAGAATTTCTGAAAAAGTTGCCCGCTATATCGGCTCTTGGGCGTTCATTGCTTGGATGACGGCGGCCATCGCCACCTGGGTGCTCATCAACACTGTTGGTCCAACGGCTTGGCGGATCGATGTTTTCCCATTCATCTTCTTGACGTTGATGCTGTCACTTCAGGCTTCTTATGCTGCGCCACTGATCTTGCTCGCCCAAAATCGACAATCTGACCGCGACCGGGTGCAATACCAAGAAGATCGACTTCGTACCGAGCGTCTTTTAGCCGATAGCGACTACCTCGCTCGTGAACTCGCAGCGTTACGCCTGGCTTTGGGGGAGATTGCTACTCGCGATTACATCCGTGGCGAACTTCGAGACGTGGTTGCAGATCTGTGCGAGCAGATTGAAGCCTTGAAAGCTGCATCAGAGCCAGCCGATCGGGACCACACGACCGAGCACTAGTTAGGTTCGCCTAACATCGGGGTATGCAACCCAATCTTGAAGCTCTCAATGCTGCCCTAGCAACGGTGAACGATCCCGAGATCCATCGGCCAATAACTGAACTTGGCATGCTGAAATCAGTGGAAGCTGACGACAAGGGCGTGGTCAAGGTTGGCGTCTACCTCACGGTCTCAGGCTGCCCCATGCGCGACACCATCACCGATCGCGTAACCGCCGCTGTCATGACCGTTGCTGGAGTTACCAAGGTTGAAGTTGAACTCGATGTCATGAGCGATGAACAACGTGCCGCCATGAAGAAGACCCTGCGCGGAGACGAGAAAGAAAATCCATTCAACCGTCCTGGCAGCACAACTCGTATCTACGCAATTGCTTCCGGTAAGGGTGGCGTTGGTAAGTCATCGGTCACAGCCAATATTGCCGCAGCAATGGCCGACATGGGTCTACGCGTTGGCCTGATTGACGCAGATATCTACGGTCACTCCATCCCACGAATGCTTGACGCATTAGATGCGCCAACCATGGTCGAAGGGATGATCATGCCGCCAACTGGTTATGGAGTGAGCGTCATTTCCATGTTGGCTTTCAAACCAGGTGGCGTCACTCAGCCTGTTGCCTTCCGCGGGCCAATGCTGCACCGTGCCCTTGAGCAATTTATTACTGATGTGTGGTGGGGCGACCTAGACGTCCTGCTTCTTGATCTCCCACCCGGAACGGGCGACATCGCCATTTCGGCGGCGCAATTGCTTCCTACTGCTGAACTTGTCATTGTCACAACTCCGCAAATGGCTGCGGCTGATGTTGCAGTACGTGCCGGAACTCTGGCAGAACAAACTCATCAAAAAGTTGCGGGTGTCATTGAAAATATGAGCAGTTTCCCCTGCCCACATTGTGGTGAGCCAATGGATCTTTTCGGCACTGGCGGCGGCAAGCTTGTTGCTGATCAGATTGCCAAGGTTCTTGGCACCGAAACACCAATGCTTGGTCAGATTCCTTTTGATGTTGCGCTGCGCGAGGGTGGAGACGATGGCCGACCACTAGTCATCAGCAATCCAGATGCGCCAGCATCAATTGCACTTCGTGAAATTGCGGAACGACTCGGTAAGCGTCCGCGTGGATTAGCTGGGCTCTCACTTGGCATCACGCCAGCAGGTCGCTAGCGGCGGTTTGCCTTTTCAAAATATTGAAATTCGATGAACTAGGTTGCGTCCGGATCGAACTTCGGTGCATTGATTGCGGGTTGAACTGCTTGCTGTGTTGGTTCATCTTTGAGAAGGCTCGAGACAATGTTCTTTGGATGAAATTCAGAGAAGCCTCTGACGGTATCCATCGCCTCGGTGATATCCAGCCCAGCTGAATCTGCAAGCTCTTGTTTGGCACCCGCAGCCATACTGCGAAGTTGCTTGAGCATCCGCGCGCCGTCCGCTGCGGCCTTAGGCAATTTATCTGGCCCAAAGATGAGCAAGCCAATCGCTGCGAGGGCGAAGATTTCACCGATGCCAATATCAAACACGTTGATAAGCCTACGCCCACTTATGGCTTGGCGGAAGCCGAACCCAGCGTGACCGTGGCGGTATTGGTCGAGCCTTGGCGTTTGTACGTCACCTTGATTTGATCACCAGGCGCATTCTCGCGAATTGCCACCACTAGCTCAGTTGCATCGTCAATAACTCGACCATCAATCTTGGTGATGACGTCGCTCAGCTTCAGTCCTGCCAGATCAGCTGGGCCGCCACCCGTGATCTTGATGACCCTTGCCCCAGGGCCGGAATAATTCATATCGAGCGAAACACCAATCACTGGTGTCTGCGATGTGCCTGTTGCAATGATTTCTTCAGCAATGCGCTTGGCGGAATTCACCGGAATCGCAAAACCGAGTCCGATGCTGCCGGCCTCGCTGCCATTTGCCATAGATGCGATCGCGGAGTTGATTCCGATGACTTGCCCAGAAGCATTCAAAAGGGGTCCACCTGAGTTACCCGGGTTGATAGCAGCATCTGTTTGAATGGCATCAATGAACGAGGCAGTAGCCGTGTTTCCCGTCGTGACTGGTCGATTGAGTGAACTAATAATTCCTGACGTCACTGTTCCGGCTAGTCCTAGGGGTGCACCAATCGCGATTGCTGGATCGCCTACTCGAAGAGCGTCGGAGTTACCTAGGGTCGCGGCTGGAAGATTGGTTTTATCAACTCGCACCACAGCCAAGTCATAGGCCGGATTTGTGCCAACAACTTCACCTTTTAATTTGGTTCCATCAGTGAGAACCACACTCAAGCTGCCATCATTTTTTACCAGATCAACAACATGATTATTGGTCAAAATGTAACCATCTGAACGAAAGACAAAGCCAGAACCGCTGCCTGCATCGGTTTTGCCCTCGGCGAGAATTGACACGACGCTAGGCAGTACCACTTCTACAATGGCCGCGATCGAGCCTGCAGCCGCTGGCACCTGCTGATTTGGCACAGGGTCGGGCAACGTCAGTTGAGGAGACTCTGGGCTTTGGGTTGCCGCGGCTGAGGTGGACTCGGCTGCCCGCTTTCCAAGCGCATAACTACCAAAGCCGGCGATGACTCCCACCACGAGCGCGGTCACCACAGCAATGAGAACGGTGCCCATGACCCCCGGGCCGCGTCGATTGGTCACGATCGGCACAGAAGTTAGCTCCTGGCCAGCAGGCTTGATCGCGTTCTCTGGATCAAACTGGCTGGTCATGAAGCTCCTTAACGATGGTGGTCGAGTTTATTTGAGCGTAGACCCATTAGGGTAAAGATAATTCTCACACCTGTGGAGGTGCGTCATTTCTTCATCACCTTTGCCTTCGAAGGCCTCTTGGAACTACGCCGACGAATGGCTCGACGAGTCCGAGCAGATTCGTGCTGCCCGCGATAAAGCCAAAGAACTTGGCTGCACTCCGGTGGCGCCGTCGACTGCTCACACCCTTCGTGTTCTGGCTCGAGCATTACATGCAGAAGCTGTCGTTGAAGTTGGCACTGGTGCAGGTGTCTCTGGTGCAGCGCTGCTTTCAGGCATGACAAGCGATGGCGTATTGACCTCCATCGACAATGAGGCTGAACTGCAACGTCTAGCCCGTGAGACGCTGACAAGTCTGGGATTCGATCACATTCGTGCCCGCTTAATCACTGGCCGCGCGCTCGATGTGCTTCCACGCCTTACTGAGGGCGCGTATGACCTCGTCTTCATCGATGGTGACAGGACTGAGTATCCGGCAGCCCTTACTCTCGCAATGCGCCTGCTTCGCACTGGTGGCATGGTTGCCTTTGATAACTTGCTTACTGACGGCAGCGTTGCTGACCCAGCAAGCCGAAATCCAGAATCTGTTGCGCTACGCGATGTTGCTCATGCGCTACGCGATGACGATCACTGGGTCCCCGCCCTGCTCACCGTCGGTGCTGGACTCTTAGTCGCAATCAAAGTCGGCGACTAGTCATCAACTGAGGTAGACAACATCTGAAGAATGCCTGAGTTGGGCAAAAGAAAAAGGGCTGAGGGAAACCCCCAGCCCTTTTTAACGTTTTCTAGGCAAAGACACCGAGTAGCGCCTCACCGAGGTTCTTTGCTTCCTCAGCGTTGAGCTCTACTACAAGCCGACCGCCGCCTTCAAGTGGTACGCGCATGACATAACTGCGCCCTTCCTTGGTGCACTCGAGCGGGCCATCACCCGTTCGTGGCTTCATCGCGGCCATCGCGTCCCCTTTCCTGTTGGCTCCTATTATTCCGGATCCCTCAAGTGCCCGCGACCACAGGGCAGGGTTTTAGGACTTTTGACCACTTTGCTGCTCGATATATCGGCCAAGTTGCTTCAATGAGTGGTTCACCCCAGCAATAAAAGCCGGCCGAACCAAAGGCCAGCCCAGACGTCCAAGGGCTCCCAAAGGTAGATCAAGATCCTCGCTCCACAAGAAGCGAGATTGACCACCAGCCAGGGCTACCACCTCCATGACACCCGTGCCCTTGACTACCCGTCCGGTATGAAGCACATCGACGCGATAAGGCTCTTGCCAATCAGTGATGGTCATCGTGTCCAAGAAACCGATCTTGACACCGAGATGTACACCAGTGAAGGCACTGAGTTCAGAACCAACAGATCGACCATCACCTTTCGTGACTTCAACAGTGGTACCCACCATCCATTCGCCTTGGGCTGCCCAATCTGTGAATGCTGCAAAGACCTCTTCGATTGAGGCATTGATATCAACGCTTGTGCGTACTTCAGTCATCTGTGTGCAACTTTCCACGTAATTGTGCATTGTCGGCTTGCAAGGCATCGATCACTTGATCAACTTCATCCATGCGATAACCACGGAACACCACATCGAATGCAGGGTGCGCAGGATCAACTTCGGGACGTAAATCTGGCCCGGCTTCAGGCAAGCCACCTTGTCGCCCAACAACGAGAACCATGGTGATCCCGATCACTGCAATCACAATAAAGATGACCGTCATTTACCTATAACACCACGAGCTACCACCCCAAAGTCACTCGCCCACCCAAACATGTCAGGCTATTGCCATGCCAACCGCCGGCCCACTCATTCTTGGGAACCAAGAATTTGGAGTCAATGATCGAGCCATCATGGCAATCGTCAATCGCACACAGGATTCTTTCTTTAAAGGTGGATCAACGTTTAAAGATGAAGATGCCATGGCAGCAGTCATTTCAGCAGTCGAAGCAGGCGCCCACGTTATTGATATTGGCGGCGTGAAAGCAGGGCCCGGCGCAGAAATTGATCCTCAAGAAGAGATCAAGCGAACTGCCGCCTTCGTTTCCCAAGTGCGCTCAGCCTTTCCTAACATCGTCATCAGTGTGGATACCTGGCGAGCTGAAGTCGGTCGGGCCGTATGCAAAGAAGGCGCTGATCTGCTCAATGACGCCTGGGGCGGTGTTGATCCTGAGCTCGCCGAAGTCGCAGCTGAATTCAATGTTGGTTTGGTCTGCACCCACGCAGGTGGCCAAGAACCTCGCACCCGCCCGCATCGAGTCCAATACGCGGACGTCATGGCAACGATCATCGACTACACCGTTGGCTTAGCGGAGCGCGCAGTGAGTCTTGGCGTTGCGCCTGACCACATCATCATTGATCCAGGCCACGATTTCGGAAAAAATACTTCGCACTCGCTCGAGGCAACTCGCAGACTTGCCGAGATGGTCGAAACCGGCTGGCCTGTGCTCGTTTCTTTGTCACGCAAGGATTTCGTCGGTGAAACTCTTGGCCTCACCGATCCCAATGAACGACTCGTTGGAACTCTTGCAGCAACATCCATCTCTTCACTTCTTGGCGCCCGCATGTATCGCGTCCATGACGTCACTCCCACAAAGCAAACGTTGGACATGGAACGAGCTATTGCTGGGGTCACGCGCCCGCGCCTAGCACGGCGCGCACTCGCCTAAATCAAATATTGATAGCCGCGAATGCTTCGTCAACTGATGTAGCCCAGACCAGCTGATCAAGAGCGTGATCGCGCACAAAGCCAACAGCTTGCCAATGTTTTACCTGTTGTCGCAACAAGGCAAAGTCACCCCAAGGATCAAGGACAACGACAGGTTTTTCATGCATCCGCAAATGTCGTGATGTCCACACTTCCATTAATTCTTCGAGTGTTCCGATGCCACCTGGCAAACACAAAAAAGCATCTGCACGGTCATCCATGATCCCTTTTCGTTCACGCATATCTGCGGTAACAATCAGTTCCGCAGCATCGTGGTCTGCGACTTCATATTCAATGAGGCCTTGTGGGATGACTCCGATGGTGGTTGCTCCACCTGCTCGAGCTGCCCGAGCAACTGACCCCATCATCGATTGGGTTCCGCCTCCAGAGACCAAGCCCCAGCCACGTGCGGCGATAGCTTGACCCACGTGTGCGGCGAGCTCGATGTAACGCTCGGGGATATCGGGGCTGGAAGCGCAATACACGCAGACAAAAGGCACGAACAAAGCCTAAGGGAACTCTGATTTGCCCTGAACCAGAATTAGTTGTACATTCAACCATGTAATTGAACATTCAACTTCTGAAAGGGCATCATGGCTGATCTCAGCGCAACAACAGGCACCTGGGCAATCGACCCCACTCACTCCAACATCGGCTTTTCCGTGCGCCACGCAATGGTTGCCAAGGTGCGTGGACGCTTCACCGACTTCGCAGGAACATTCGTCCTAGATGGCGCTAACCCAGCCGCATCAACCGCCGAAATCACCATTCAGACTGCAAGTATTGACACTGCAAACGCGGACCGCGATGGTCACCTCAAAAGTGCTGACTTCTTCAGCGTTGAGAGCAACGCAGTTTTATCGTTCACGTCAACATCTGTCACCCAGAAGGGAGATGACACGTTTGTCGTCACCGGTGACCTGACCCTTGGTGAGCACACTAAAAGCGTTGATGTTGAATTCGAATTCAATGGCACGAGCACCGATCCCTACGGCAACGCCCGCGTTGGCTTCGAAGGCGAAGCTGAAATAAGCCGCAAGGACTTCGGGCTTAATTTCAACGTTGCACTCGATACTGGCGGCGTCTTGGTCGGCGATGCAATCAAAATCGTTCTCGACATCGAAGCAATCAAGCAGTAATTACCCTTTGGTAGTGAGCCACGCAAGTAAACGCTCGTGGCAACTGCGCAACTGCGCAACCGACACCCACTCACCTACCTGATGAGCGATGCTTGGATCCCCCGGCCCAAAGTTCAGGGCTGGGGTTCCAAGCGCAGTGAAGCGAGCAACGTCAGTCCAACCGAACTTTGGTTGTGGTTCCACGCCAACGGCAGTAACAAATGCAGCAGCCGCAGTTTGATCTAGTCCAGGCCTGGCCGCATCAGCCTCATCAATAAACACCACTTCATATCCATCGAACACTTCTTCTACGTGTGCTTTGGCTTGTGCGAGCGTTCGATCTGGCGCAAAGCGATGATTCACCGTAACCACGCACTCATCTGGGATCACGTTGCCTGCGATGCCGCCTCGGATACCAACAGCACTGAAACCTTCTCGATAGGTCAGTCCGTCAACCACCGGATTGCGCGGCACATAATTTTCAAGACGACTCAAGACTTCACCCGCTGAATGAATCGCATTGACACCCATCCATGATCGTGCACTGTGCGCACGCACACCAGTCAGATGAATTTCTGCACGCAGAGTGCCTTGGCAACCAGCTTCGATCCCAGCGTTCGATGGCTCCATCAAAATCGCAAGCGTGGCATCCAATAATCCCGGTTCGCGCTCCACGATGTGTTGCAGTCCGTTGAACTGCGAACCTACTTCTTCGCATTCATAAAACACATAAGTCACGTCACGCACGGGATTTGTCACGGTTGCCGCAAGCGATAAAGCAATGGCAAGGCCACCTTTCATATCGCATGCACCGAGCCCGTAGAGACGATCACCTTCAAGGCGGTGCGGAAGGTTGCCTGCACCCGGAATCGTGTCTAGGTGGCCCCCAATGAGCACACGTTCAGCCTTACCCGTCATGGTTCGAGCCACCAAGGTGTTGCCATGGCGAACCAGTTGCAAGTGGACGTACCCTTCAAGAGCTTGTTCAACGAGGTCCGCCAGGTGACCTTCGTGGTGAGACTCCGATGGCACGTCAATGACGGCAGCCGCCAGCAGAGCGACATCTATTGATAGGTCTAGGGCAGGCACATGACTACGGTAGTCGCTATGTCATCTACTCCTGTTGATCTGTCCCCGGTATCTGGTCCTGCGTCGGCAATTGGCCTGGCCACATTTGCTGGCGACACACTTTTGGATGCCTGGTATCCATCCCCGGCGTTGAGTCACACTCCTACCGACGTGAGCGGGCTAAGCAACGCCATTGACAGTGACGCCATTCGTGGTGTCCGGGTGGAAACGATTCTGACCACCATCGCAGACCTGGCCGCAGCCCCAGCAGATGCCGCTGACGCCTACCTTCGGCTGCATTTGCTCTCCCACCGACTCGTTCGTCCGCGGACCATCAATCTTGACGGCATTTTCGGGCTTCTCGCAAACGTTGCCTGGACCAATCTGGGCCCCGTGCCAATAGATCAAGTCAACGACGCTCGGCTTCGGGCGCGCAGCAAAGGTCTGCACCTCACCGTAGTGAGCGTCGACAAGTTTCCTCGCATGGTTGATTACGTCGTGCCAACTGGCGTGCGCATCGCTGACGCTGATCGCGTGCGCCTTGGAGCCCACGTAGCTAGCGGAACCACTGTGATGCATGAAGGCTTTATTAACTTCAACGCTGGCACTCTTGGTGCTTCGATGGTTGAGGGCCGCATATCGGCTGGCGTGGTTGTTGGCGATGGATCAGACATTGGTGGTGGCGCCTCAATTATGGGAACCCTGTCTGGCGGTGGCAAGGAAGTGGTCTCCGTCGGAACCGGCTCACTGATCGGTGCTAATGCAGGTGTCGGTTTAAGCCTAGGAGATAACTGCATCGTTGAAGCCGGACTGTATGTAACAGCCGGATCGAAGGTCACCATGCCCGACGGCTCGATCGCTAAGGCCAAAGAAGTTTCTGGTCACGATAATTTGCTCTTCCGCCGCAACTCGCAAACCGGAGCCATCGAAGTCGTATCTCGAACTGGTTCTTGGGGTGGCTTGAACTCAGCCCTGCACGCCAACGATTAATAACTTCAGTACGAAATAGGAAGGCCCCGATCCCTGATGGGGTCGGGGCTGTCCTATCTAAAACTCACATTGCTGAGCGATCGCCTACCGGAACGTAGTCGCGCAGTGTCTCGCCGATATACACCTGACGAGGACGGCCAATCTTCTTTGTTGGGTCTTCGGCCATTTCGCGCCACTGTGCAGCCCAACCTGGCATGCGACCAAGAGCAAACAACACGGTGAACATGTCGGTTGAGAAGCCCATAGCCTTGTAGACGATGCCGGTGTAGAAGTCGACATTTGGGTAAAGCTTGCGAGAGACAAAGAAGTCATCACTCAATGCGGTTTCTTCGAGTGTGCGAGCAATATTCAACAATGGATCCTGCACACCAAGTGCGTCGAGCACACTGTCGACGTGACCCTTCACGATTGCAGCACGTGGGTCGTAGCTCTTGTAAACGCGGTGACCAAAGCCCATAAGCTTCACACCATCTTCACGATCCTTTACCTTGCGTACGAATTCAGCAACATCACCACCTTCATCGGAAATCTCTTGGAGCATTTCCATGACTGCCTGGTTAGCACCACCATGAAGCGGGCCGAACAAGGCTTGAATGCCAGCAGATACTGAGCCGTAAAGGTTCGCATCTGCTGAACCGACCATGCGCACAGTGGAGGTTGAGCAGTTCTGCTCATGATCTGCGTGAAGCAGCAGCAAGGTGTCTACTGCACTAGCAACAGCTGGGTTCAGAACGAATTCTTCACCCGCCTTGCCGAACGTCATCTGCAGGAAATTTTCGACGTAGCCAAGGGAAGGGTCAGGATCGACGAAGGTTTCACCCTGCGTGTGCTTGTAGGCGTAGGCAGCAAGGGTCGGGAGCGCACCAAGCAAGCGCATGGTTGACAGTTCGACTCCCGCTTTATCTGCTGGATCTAACTCATCTTGGTGATAGGTGGAAAGGGCACACACCGCTGCCGAAAGCATTGGCATCGGGTGTGCACTGGTTGGAAAACCAGTGAACAAGTTTTTCAGCGCAGCCGGTACTTCACGATGCTTATTGATTTCAGCTTCGAAGGTAGCGAGCTGACCTGCACTGGGAAGTTCGCCGTATATGAGGAGATAAGCCGATTCCAAGAACGTTGACTTCTGCGCCAATTGTTCGATTGGGTAGCCGCGGTAGCGCAGAACGCCAGCATCGCCATCGATATAGGTGATTGCCGACGAGCAGGCCGCCGTGTTCATAAAGCCATGGTCGAGCGTGACGTGCCCGGTGGTCTTCATGAGCGGCGCGATGTTCAATCCCGGCTCGCCAATGGTTGATGGAACCTCGGGGAGCTCAAGCTCGCCACCGGGGTATTTCACTGCGTATTCAGACACGTCTACTCCTTCTCAGCAGGATGACCCTACAGACTCCAGCCAACCGGAATGACCAAACCCGAAAGTGTAGAGAGTCACATGGCCAATCGGACAGGAACCTGCCCGATTGCCTCATCAGTTGCGGTAAGGGCGATCCGCACATGATGGGCACCAGCAACACCATAGAAATCGCCGGGGGTCACCAGAACCCCTCGATCAGCGAACCAGGAAACGGTGTCCCAGCAAGGCTCACCCCGAGTGGCCCACAGATAGAGACCAGCCGCACTGTCGTCGATCGTGAACCCAGCCTGATGGAGTGCGCCTTTGAGGAGCTCGCGGCGTACTCGGTATCGCTCACGCTGAACTGCCACATGAGCATCATCGCCATAGGCGATCGCTGCAGCATGCTGAACTGGACCTGGCACGATCAATCCGCCGTGCTTGCGCACCTCAAGAAGCTGCTTGATGATCGACGTGTCACCAGCTGCAAACCCAAACCGATAACCCGCAAAATTTGACCGCTTAGAAAGGGAGTGCACGGCCAAAACATTGGCGTGATCGCCACCCGAAACGCTCGGATGCAAAATAGAGACTGGATCGGTATCCCAAGCCAACTCGTAGTAGCACTCATCGCTTGCAACCACAGCACCAATCTTGCGGGCATGTTCAACGATCGAATTCATGCGTTCGGCAGACAAAACGTGGCCGGTGGGATTTCCAGGTGTGTTTAACCAAATCAGCGCAGCGTCATCAATGGCTTCTGGATGATCTGTTGCCGTTACTCGAGCCCCGCACAGTGCCGCGCCTACTGCGTACGTGGGATAGGCGACGAGCGGTATGACGATGTGATCGTTTGGACCAAGTCCTAACAACGTTGGCAACCAAGCGACAAACTCTTTCGAGCCAATCGTGGGCAAAATTGCATCCACACCAACAGTGGCGCCCAAAATCCGCTGCATCCAAGCGGAGCATGATTCACGAAGCTCCACGGTGCCAACAGTGGTCGGGTATCCCGGAGAGTTCGCAGCCTGGATTAACGCTTGCTGAATTACTGCTGGAGTGGCATCAACAGGTGTTCCCACCGATAAATCAACGATCCCACTTGGATGTTTGGCCGCGCGCTGGGAATGCGGTGCTAGCAAATCCCAAGGAAAATCAGGAAGCTGATGGGCCTTACCCATATTTAGTGCTCGTGCTCCTGAATGGGAAGCGCAGCCACGAGAGGAACGTCAAAAGTCTGAGCGCCAAGCTTTGCTGCCCCTCCTGGGCTGCCAAGCACATCGAAGAATTCAGCGTTAACGGCGGTGTACGCCTTCCACTCTTCGGGCACATCGTCTTCGTAATAAATAGCTTCAACTGGGCACACTGGCTCGCATGCGCCACAGTCAACACACTCATCAGGCTGGATATAAAGCATCCGGTCACCCTCGTAGATGCAATCAACCGGGCATTCTTCAATGCAAGCACGGTCTTTGAGGTCAACACACGGTAATGCGATGACGTAGGTCATCAGGTCCTCCAGCTGTTACGAGAATGAACAAGTCCAAACCTACACAAGATCGGGAACACCTTTGACCCAACCACGTACCTCAGCCTTTGTTATTGATCACACCGCTACGCGCAGCTGGTGCCCCATCACCCGCCACTGGGCTCGCAGAAGGTGGCTTTGAAGCATTGGGAGCAGAGTTACTGGCCGATGGCGCCGGAGTTGGAGCAGGGCCGAAACTGGTACCTGGTTTCTTCATCTTTTCTTTGCCACAGATCACTTCTGGCGATGGCTTGTATTTCGTGGTGATCGTTTGACGCTTCACCTCGACACCATCTTTGAAGAAAACCCGGTCCACATCGATCGCAAAACCTTCCATCCCGCCTTGACCTAGACAGGTGTCTGATTCGTCATAGATAGTTTTGAACGGCTTAATGTCGCGCCTTGGGCCAAACTCAGCCTTGATATCGCTGTACTCCGGGGTGCCCCAAAACGAAACAGTGACTGACGTTGAATTAGCCGACGCTTGGATATAGACAGGATTGGCGTACGGATTCTTGAACTTCATGTCAAAGATGCCCCAGGCCACAGTGGCCTCAAGTCCAGCTTTGTAGCGTGAGATGTAAATGGAATGAGCGATAACCTGCACTGGTTCCATGCCGGCGTAATAAGCGGCTGTCCAAGTTGCCGTTGTTGCCGTAGAAACTCCGCCGCCCAACTCTTGTGCAAAGATTCCGCCCTGCCCAATGACGAATCCAATGGTGTAACCATGGGCAACAGTGCGTTCCGTCATCGTGTCGTTCATTGAAAAGGTCTCGCCGGGCATAACAACTGAGCCATTCACGCGTCGTGCAGCTTCACCAATATTCTGCTTACGATACGCCGCATAGGGGAAATTCTGAGTGAAAGTCGACAAGCGCTCCTGCACGCCAAGATCCGTAGCCCCTTGAGTTGAAAGAGCTGGTTCACGCACCCCCACGGTGACTGCAGCCGTGCGATCGGGTGGGCTCTTGGCTAAAACGCTTGCAACTGCACTCGAAAGCTCTTCATCTGAAACACCTTTTCCAACCTGACTTGGCACAACGACCGTGTTGCCGGCTTCCGATGCAAACGATGCATCGCGGCCTGGAGTTTCAACTGACTCAAGCATTGAAGCCACCGCCGTGTGCAGAATTGCTCCATCAAGTACGGGCACAAGCACACCGTTTTGTGCATCGAAACTCAGCGAGCGAGCAATTGCGCGCTTACTAATTTTTGCCTTTATCTCCCCAGTCGTGACGAATACAGGAGCGCTCACTGCTTGTTTTGCTTCTTGCTTCGCAGCAACCAAGGCATCGTCACTGACACTCGGCTGAGTTTCAACTGTTGCAATTTGAACAGCATTCCTACCTGTGGCAAAGGCTTGAGTAATTGCTAACGAAGCAGCATCTCGGTTGATTTCCTTGCCGGTCTGACCCTTTACCGAGATCGGCTTTAATACCTTCATGTCGATTGTAGGTTCGATAGCTGGTTGATCAACAACGGTTGCAAAACTGTCGACTTGCGCACGTAATGCTGTCTGATCAACAACGACGACGGGATCCAAGGTTCGATTCATGAAGAGCTGAGACACCAAAACGAAGGGATTCCACGTGCGATCAGATGCCTGCGTCACTGTTGCTTGCGCATCAAAGGATAGACCGGCATCGGCGGGACTCATCGGGAAAGTCTTTCGCCCACTGGAAACAGTAATCGTGACTTTTTGCCTAGAGGCAAATTCTTTCTCGAGTACCGCAGTCGCCTCAGACTGAGAAAGCCCACCGATCGAAATACCGAGAACCGTGGTTCCGCGAGGTATTCCTGACCCCATCGCGGCTATAGCAATGACGACGAAAAGAACGATGACAGCAACGACTCCCGCGCCTATCAAGACCATGCGACGTGAAACCCCCACCGGCCACTGCCAATGGCGATTGTCACTCACGTACATAACCTCCAGAAATCAACTGCACTCTTTACAGATGGTAGGCGACCACATCGCAAATCTTGGTATGCCCGCGATGCTCGGCGATCTTCACACGCAGCGCTCATGCTTCAACTGCGCCACTACTTCGTTCCGCTATTACCGGGAAGGTTGATGCGGCAGCTGCCAGCACCACTCCGCCAATCAAATATACCCACTGGCGGCCGCCTCCAGAAAGTGCAAGATCCCCAGATGGGCTCTCCCCTGCCATGACGATCGTTGCAACAAGCCAGCCCAAGAACAGCACCATGCCACCCCAGCGACTCATAACCAGCCAAGTGGCGCCACGAACAGCGATCACCAGCACGGCGATGACCAGCACCATGCCCCACGGCACCACGAGCAGACCCCATGGCACAGACATGATGAAGCGTTCAGCCTGCACAAATGCCCCGATGAGACCCACAAGTAGGCCAATGGCTGCTACTGCTGCGTAGCGCAAGACTTGAATCACGCATCAATCCCAGAAAATAGATCTCGTTCACGGCCATCAACGATCTCACCAAGTTGTCCGACAACTAACCGAAAGTGCTCCGTTGCAAAAATTTGAGCGCCCAGATTGTTCGATAGAGCAAAGAACCCACCCTCGACACTGACCTGCGTTGCATGCGCGCGTAGCGCATCCATTTTTGCCTGCACAAATTCCGGTCCATCAATTTCAGTGGTGATCAGCGCATCATCGGTTGCGAACGGCAATTCATCAGGATCAATTTCAGCAAACCCCGTGGTCTCACCCGCTGCGCGTAAAGCCATAATTCCTGCACGCATGACATTGCGTGACATTGCTGTCCAATAGATCTTCTTAATCTCCCACGGCTCACCAAGCTCTGGTTTGAAACTAGGAACCGCCGCCAGGACTGCTGCGTAATGGGTGATGCGATTGGCCTGTAGATGATCTGGATGACCGTAGGAACCAAAATCGTCATAAGTGATCGCAACTTGCGGACGCGTCTCGCGGATGATTTTCACAAGTTCGACAGAGGCCTCAAGCAAGTCAGTGCGCCAAAAGCAGGCGGGATTCTCGTTGGGCGGCGTGCCGATCATGCCCGAGTCACGAAACCGGCCCGCTCCACCAAGAAGTCGCCAATCGCTGATGCCAAGAATCTTCATCGCTTCGCCTAACTCAGCTTGGCGGTGCTCTCCTAACTTGTCATCTTTATCGGCAGCCAAGTGGGCAATGTCTGGGAGCAGGATCTCGCCTTCTTCGCCAAGGGTGCAGGTAACCAAAGTGACTTGGGCTCCCAAGGAGGCATATTTGGCCATCGTGATGCCTGTGGCGATCGATTCATCATCAGGATGAGCATGGATTAAGAGCATTCGGCGGGTCACATGTAGAAGGTACCTTGCCCGGTGCGGCACCATGAATCCCGTGACCACCGAAGCGAGCTTTGAAAGCTACCCACGCCAACGGGCCCGCACCCGGGGTTTCCAACTCGGGCGCCCCCGAAATTTCCACTTGACCAATGAGCGAGCGTTGTTTATCCGTAGTGCCTCGGGCAATGATTCCGCTGGGTCGCTGTGGAGCCTTGACTTTGTTTCGGGTCTGGAACGTTGCATCGTTGATGTGCGTAACGACATCCCTGCCAATGACGGCGACGGCCTTCCTGCTGCTGAACAAGCCCGACGCGAACGAATGCGTGAGGTTGCATCTGGCATCACAGCTTTTAGTGTCGATGCAGAAGGAACTACCGCAGTTTTTGCAACGAGTGGAACTCCATACTTTGTTGATCTGCTCACCGCACAAGTTACTGCCCTGCCTGCTCCGGGCCCTGTCGTTGATCCGCGCATCAGTAGTAACGGCAAAAGTGTCTCTTTCGTGGTTGATCGTGCCGTCTATGTCGTCAGTACCAATGACCTTGCAACAGGTGCAACCTGTGTTGCAGCACCCAGGCATGAAGATGAAACTTGGGGTCTCGCGGACTTTGTTGCCAGCGAAGAACTCTCCCGCTTTCGTGGCCACTGGTGGCTACCAGAAGTCGACGACACGTTGTTGGTTGAACGGTTTAATGAAAGCGAGGTTCCGCAATGGTGGATAGCAGACGCTGCGGAACCAGCAACCGAGCCTGCATCACGCCGCTATCCAGCAGCTGGATCAAATAATGCACTCGTTGAACTCTGGATCATTCGTGCTGACCAGACTCAGTCACAAATCATGTGGGATACCAACGCTTTTCCCTATCTAGCTTCTGTTGCTCCATCGAAATCGGGAACCATTATTGAGTTGCTTAATCGCAGCCAAGATCTGGTGAGCATCTGCGTCATTGATGTTGCAAAGAATGAACTGCGCGAAATTCAGCGGCGCACAGATGCTGCCTGGATTGATGTGATGCCAGGGGTACCGTGTCTTGATGAAGAAAGCCAGCTCCTTGAGATCCTGAACGATGTTGAGACTGATACATACCGTTTAGCCCGAAGTGGTGCATATGTTTCGCCACCTAAGCTGCAAGTTCGTGCTCTGGTCAGCAGTGACGAGGCGAGTGCAATCATCATCGGATCACGTGAAGCAACAACACAAACCTTGTTTCGAATCAACTACTCCGATGGTTCATGCACAGCACTTACCGACGAATCCCTTTGGTGCAGTGGTGTAAGCGATGGATCTCATCACATCATCATGCAAGCGAACCCAGATACTCCTGGAACTACATTTAGTGCGCATGCAGGCAACCAAACTTTTCCAATAAGTAACTTTGCTGAGTCGCCAAACGTAAGCGTGACTCCGCACTATGCGAGTGTGGGAAAAGACAGCCTCGAAACCTGTCTCTTGTGGCCGAGCAACCACGTCACCGGCAGCAGGAAGTTGCCAATCGTGTTGTCTCCCTACGGCGGCCCGCATGGTCAGCGGGTGATGCGTAACGCTGCTGCATTCACCAGCGAACAATGGATTGCAGATCAAGGATTCGCGGTGATCGTGACCGATAACCATGGAACTCCAGGACGCGGACCAGCCTGGGAACGATCAATTCACCATGACTTAGCCACCTACCCAGTCACAGACCAAGTGGCGGCACTCTTGGCTCTTGGTGAATTGCATTCTGATCTAGATACGAGCCGCGTAGGAATTCGCGGTTGGTCCTTTGGTGGTTACTTAGCAGCACTCGCGTTATTGGAGCGGCCAGACATCTTCAGCGCCGCTGTTGCTGGCGCACCTGTCACGGATTGGGCGCTGTATGACACTGCTTACACCGAGCGTTACTTAGGCATGCCCCAAACTACTCCGGATGCGTATGCCAAAACTTCTTTGCTAAATAAAGCGGAGCAGCTTGAAAAGCCACTGTTACTCATACATGGCTTGGCTGACGACAATGTTTTTGCGGCACACACCTTGCAATTCTCAAGCGCTCTGCTTGCAGCGGGAAAGCCGCATAGCGTTGTTCCACTCAGTGGTGTCACCCATATGACGCCACAAGAAATCGTTGCAGAAAATCTTCTGCGACTAGAAATTGATTTCTTTAAGGAACACCTTGGCAGTTAAGCCCGAGGCCTAGTCCTTGGGCTTGCGGCCAGCGCGTGAACGCTCAACCTGAGTCAACAGCACCTTGCGAATACGAACAGTCGCAGGAGTGATCTCGACACATTCATCTTCGCGGCAGAACTCAAGAGCCTGCTCGAGCGATAGAGCCTTGTGTGGAATCAAAGGTACGAGAACATCGGAGGAAGACTGACGCATGTTGGTCAGTTTCTTTTCCTTCGTTGGGTTCACGTCCATGTCATCTTGACGTGAATTTTCACCAACGATCATTCCTTCGTAGACCTCAGTACCTGGTCCAACAAACATCGTGCCGCGCTCTTGCAGGTTTGAAAGAGCAAAGCCTGTTGTTGGGCCCACACGGTCAGCAACGAGCGAACCGGTTGGGCGGGTACGCAATTCACCGTGCCATGGTTCGTAACGATCAAAGATGTGGTGCAGCAAGCCGGTGCCGCGAGTTTCCGTGAGGAACTCAGTACGGAAACCAATCAAGCCACGAGCCGGAACGATGTAGTCCATGCGAACCCAGCCACTGCCATGGTTCACCATTTGCTCCATGCGGCCCTTACGAAGTGCCATGAGCTGAGTGACAACACCGAGGTAATCCTCAGGAATGTCGATGGTCAACTTCTCCATCGGTTCGCACTTCTTGCCGTCGATCACACGGGTAACAACCTGTGGCTTACCAACGGTGAGTTCGAAGTCTTCGCGACGCATCATTTCAACGAGGATGGCGAGCTGCAGTTCACCGCGTCCCTGAATTTCCCAAGTATCAGGACGCTCAGTGACGTTCATCCGGATTGAGACGTTGCCAATGAGTTCTTGCTCAAGGCGAGCCTTCACCATGCTGGCTGTGACCTTCTTGCCGCTCTTGCCGGCTAGAGGCGAAGTGTTGATGCCGATTGTCATCGAGATCGATGGCTCATCAACAGTAATGACAGGAAGCGCAATTGGATTCTCAGGATCAGCAAGGGTCTCACCGATCGTGATTTCTGGAATACCAGCAACAGCGATGATGTCGCCTGGACCAGCGCTTTCAGCAACAACACGGGTGAGGTTTTCGGTCATCAAGAGTTCAACAACTTTTGCTCGCTCAACTGTGCCGTCTGTTCTCATCCAAGCAATCTGCTGACCCTTGCGGATCGTGCCTTCGTGAACACGGCAGATTGCCAAGCGGCCAAGATAAGGAGATGCGTCCAAGTTGGTGACGTGAGCCTGAAGTGGTGCACCTTCGGTGTACTGAGGTGCAGGCACTGCGGTCAGAAGCGCCTTAAATAGTGGCTCAAGGTTTTCTTCTTCTGGCATGCCGCCATCTGCAGGGCGCGTCAATGAAGCTCGGCCAGCCTTGGCACTGGTGTAGATAATGGGAAATTCGATCTGCTTTTCAGTTGCGTCCAGATCCAAGAAAAGTTCATAAGCCTCATCAACCACTGCCGCAATGCGGGAGTCGGGACGGTCAACTTTATTAATAACAAGAACAACGGGGAGATTCTTTTCGAGTGCCTTGCGCAGCACAAAACGGGTCTGAGGAAGGGGGCCTTCAGATGCATCGACGAGCAGAACAACACCGTCAACCATTTCCAAACCACGTTCTACTTCGCCACCAAAGTCAGCATGCCCTGGGGTGTCGATGATGTTAAAAGTGACGCCACCCTCAGGTGCGCCCGCACCGGTGTAGTGAACCGATGTGTTCTTGGCCAAAATCGTGATGCCCTTTTCGCGCTCAAGATCCATCGAGTCCATGACACGCTCATTGACATCTTGGTTCTCGCGGAAGGCGCCCGACTGCCACAACATGGCATCCACGAGCGTGGTTTTACCGTGGTCGACGTGGGCGATGATGGCTACGTTACGAAGATCTTCTCTGCTTGGCACCCCGCGACCTTACGGGGTCAGCGCCCTAAGCGACGAATCGTTACTTTGCGGACGAACACTTCTTGAGGGTTTCCAGAGCTTTGGGACCGATGCCGTGAAGTTGGGCCAAGTCTTGGGGCGCAACCTGCCGAAGGTCTCTGATTGTGAGGATTCCGGCTCCGACAAGCGCTCGTCGTGCTGGAGCAGCCAATCCAAATGAGCGCCACATGTCATCTGAACCACTCTTGGACTTGAGAGCAACGTCACCCTCAACGAGATCCAGCTTCGCCGAGACCAACTGCTTCAGTAATTTCTTACTCAGAGGCTTTTCCATTGGAAAGTGCAGCGCCCCCCGAGTGCGCTCATAGCCATCAAGCTCGGTTGCCAATCGATCTAAGACCGCTCCGCTGTGGGGGTAATAAGAATTGAAAGTCCTGCCTGCCGCGAACCCTGCGATCACTTTGCCTTCGACTTTGAAGGCTGGCATCCCATATGAGATGCACTGTTCACACCCGGGTAATAACGCCAGTATCCGTCTACGCACTTCTTCCAGGGTTGAGCGTTGAGGCTCAGGAGCCCGTTTTAGGTAGACATCGATTTCTTTCGCGGTCACTCATTAAAAATACAGGATTGGCCTAGCGAGCAAACTGAAGCACTGTGACAACTAGCGAAATCACGAACAGTAAAAGCGCTGGCGCCATTTCTTTGATTCCGTCTTTCGCACGAAAGTGCGCAGCTGCAGCTCCCAAGAAATACACAACGAAACCAAGAGCGGCGAGTAAGCCCAGCAATGGGATCCAAATTCCAAGAAGCAAGCCAAGTGAGCCGAGGATCTCTGTTGTTCCAAGTAGCCGGATCTGGCGCTCATCCAGCCCGATGTGATGCAACATTTCTGCAGCCTTCTCGTTCATCGAAAGTTTTCCGTATGCCGAGAAAGTAGCCGTAAGTCCAAGGAGTGTTGCAAGAATGAGGAGTACCATGGTCGAGTGATCCTTTACAAATTTGAAGGGTCAGGAAGTCTTCGATACATGCAGGCTATCGAAATGGGTTGATTTACCACCCAAGCGCAGGCAGGACACGCTCAGTAAGAAGCGGTGCGAGATCGTTTCTTGAGGCCATCTCATCTGGGTGGAGCCACAGCAAGTCGTCGATTTCTGCCTGCACATTCAATCCGGCGATCCATGGATGTTCGAAAATATGACCTTGAACTAAATGGCCCGGCTCATTTGCAGCATCTGTGGTCCATTGACCCAAAAAAGTGAGTTGTTCTTCGTTGAGAACAGCACCCACTTCTTCACACAACTCACGGATTGCAGCATGTGCGGGTGTTTCGCCGACTTCAATTTTCCCGCCAGGCAGCATGTACCGACTCGTGCCACGTTTACGAACAACCAGAATCCGACCACGTTCATCACGTAGTACAACCGCGGAAACGACAAACATGGCCGGACCGTGTGAAGGCTGCGTCATTTCACTTAGACGTTGAAACGGAACTCGACGACATCTCCGTCAGCCATGACGTAGTCCTTACCTTCAATGCGCACCTTGCCCTTGGCTTTTGCTTCAGCCATTGAACCGTTTTCCATGAGATCAGCAAAGGAAACAACTTCAGCTTTGATGAAACCTTTTTGGAAGTCAGTGTGAATCACGCCAGCAGCTTCGGGTGCAGTTGCGCCAACAGGAATAGTCCAGGCACGTGATTCTTTCGGACCAGCGGTCAGGTAAGTCTGCAGGCCAAGGGTTGCAAAACCAACTCGAGCAAGCGCATTCAACCCAGACTCAGTTTGGCCAACTGATTCCAGCAGCTCCATCGCTTCGGCATCATCAAGTTCGCCAAGTTCTGATTCCAGTTTTGCGTTTAAGAACACTGCTTCTGCTGGACTGACTAATCGGCGCATGCGTTCTTTGAATTCTTCATCGCCAAGTTCGTTCTCATCAACGTTGATGACGTAGACGAATGGCTTTGCAGTGAGCAAGAAAAGCTCACGCAACGGTTCCATGTCTATTTTTGCCTGAAAGAGCGTTGAGCCCTCATCAAGAATCTTTTGAGCTGCTTCCGCAGCCTCAAGCACAACGATCTTTGACTTGTCTGTGCGAATTTCCTTTTGAAGACGTGGAATCGCTTTTTCCAGCGACTGCATATCAGCCAGAATCAATTCAGTGTTGATGGTTGCCATGTCTTCTTCTGGTGACACGCGGCCTTCAACATGGATGACGTCATCGTCAACAAAAGCGCGCAGCACTTGGCAGATCGCATCGGACTCACGGATCGTGGAAAGAAACTTATTTCCTAGCCCTGCGCCTTCACTGGCACCTTTCACGATTCCGGCAATATCAACGAACATGACGGTTGCCGGCAGGATTCTTTCGGACCCAAAGATGCGCGCTAAATCGTCCAAACGAGCATCGGGAACGCCGACTACTCCAGTGTTTGGCTCGATCGTGGCAAAGGGGTAATTCGCTGCAAGAACGTTGTTTTTGGTCAGGGCGTTAAACATCGTTGACTTGCCAACGTTGGGGAGTCCGACGATTCCAATAGTGAGGGCCACGCCGATCATCCTCTCAGAGCGGCAGATTGTCAGTCCCCCGTGTCATCGTAATGACCATGGCCACGAGCAATCTTCCCCTTGAATCCGTGCTGATCCTGCTAGCAATTGGTGCCCTTGTGGGTTCCTGCGCAACTGCCGGGCTGTTTTTCATCCGTACCCGTAATGCGGCTGCCGCTGATGCAACAGTCATCGGAGCCCTCACTCCGGTAGCAGAGTCCTTGCAGGCACTAGCTGCTCAAGTTGAGCGCCACGAGCGCACCAACGTTGCTGCTCAAACTGAGCTTCGCACCACGCTCACCACCACCTGGGAGAGCCAGGTTCAGGTCTTGCAGCGTTCAACTGACGATGTGCGCCGCGAAGCCTCCCGCCTTGCTGAAGTGCTCAGCCGCACAGGTGCACGAGGGCGTTGGGGTGAAATGCAGCTTCGTCGTCTCGTTGAAGCATCTGGCTTGTTGGATCGAGTCGATTTTGTAGAGCAAGCAACCGTTGGTTCGATCGATGCTGTTGGTCGACCCGACATGATTATTCGGTTGGCTGGCAATCGCAGTGTTGTCATTGATGCAAAAGTGCCACTTGCTGCCTTCCTTGAAGCCGAACAAACCACAGATGAAGCCAGCCTGAAATTGCGATTACGCCAACATGCTGATGCAGTTATTCGTCATATCGATGCGCTGAAAACCCGCGACTATCAAGCCCTCGTGCCAAATAATGCAGAGTTCGTCGTGATGTTCTTGCCATCTGAAGCACTGCTAGAAACTGCGTTACAGATGCGCCCGGATTTACTTGACTATGCATTCGAGCGAAATGTTGTTCCCGCTACACCCACCACACTTTTCGCACTCTTACGCACCGTCTCGCTCACTTGGCGCCAAGAGCAACTAGCTGAGCATGCCGAAGAAATTCGAGTGCTTGGCATTGAACTACATCGACGCTTAGTCACGATGGCCACGCATTTTGCTCGGGTGGGCAATTCACTTGATGCCGCAGTGTCCAACTACAACAAAGCAGTCGGCTCCCTTGAAACCCGAGTTTTGGTCACGGCCCGCCAATTTGGTGAGTTGGGAACCGGTGACGCAGAGCTCGAAGCCCCCACCATGTTGCACACCACAACCCGACCACTCTCCGCGCCTGAGCTCATTGCAGATGCTGGGTGAGATTTTTGGGTACCCTCGAGGGGTGACGGACCGACCAATCATCAGCGATCCTGCTGACGACGACGCCTACAGCTCACTTTTCCGTCCTGAACCAGTCATCGTACGGGCTGCCGTTGAGCCTGAACCAGAGCCTGCTGTCGCGGGAGTTGATCCGCAAGCAGCCCAACAATCACCACCAGTTGCCTCAGATCCTGCGTTCACCAGCCCTAGCGCCGACACTGGCCGCCTCTTTCGCAGCCGAGGAGCAGATGCGTCATCGGGAGCGCTGGCTGCCCTGCCTGCCAACCAAGTTTCCGACCTACGCACCATGGATAACCAAAGTGCGCCGGTCCAACCGGTTTCTGAGGTTGATACACGCTCAGATGAGGTCTTTGCCCCACCAATCCAAGAAATATCCGCTCCCGAGGCAAGCCCGAAAGAGAGCCAAGAGATGGCGAAATCACGCCGAGGTGATCCTGGCCTTAACCCCATGGGCGTCTACATCATTGTTATCGGTGTCGGCCTGGTTGCTGGCTTCCTTGATTCTTTCATCACCGGTTCAGGTCTTGGCTGGGTCACCGGCATAGCCCTGTTGGCAGCTTCAGTGTTCTGCGCGCTCAAAGTCCGGGTCAGTGACGCAAGTGTCGCCGTCATTGCTCCACCACTCGCCTACGGAATCGCCGCAGTCACGGTTGGACAGTTGGGTCAAAGTCGCGCAGGTGGCGCCTTAATCTCCGCCGTGGTGAATGGCTTTTTCGCTCTGGCAGATAACTGGTTCTGGGTTATCTCCACAACGCTTATTGCATTAGCAATTGTTGTGGTGCGCGCGCGACGTTAGTTCGTCTGAGCTTTCATGTCACGACGCAATTCCGGCGGCAGTGCAAAGACCATTTTTTCAACTGTGGTCGTGACTTCTTCCACATCACCAAATCCACGCTCCGCTAACCAGCGAATCACGTCTTGAACCAAAATCTCTGGCACTGATGCACCGCTCGTCAGACCAACAGTGGTTGCATTTTCAAACCAAGCTTCTTGAAGTTCCTGCGCGCCATCTACCCGGTACGAAGTATTTGCCCCCGCCTCGACTGCAACTTCAACAAGTCGAACAGAGTTCGAAGAATTTCCAGAACCAACGACAACAACAACGTCGCAGTCCGCTGCAATTGCTTTAACAGCAGCCTGACGATTTTGAGTTGCATAGCAAATGTCATCACTGGGTGGGCTAACAAGATTTGGGAAACGACTTTGCAATACATCAACGGTTGCAATAGTTTCGTCAACTGACAAGGTGGTCTGAGACAACCAGATCAACTTCTCATCCGAATTGAACTGAACAGTCGCTGCCTCTTGTGGATCTTGAACGAGTGTGATCACATCAGGAGCTTCGCCTGTAGTGCCCTCAACTTCTTCGTGTCCTTCGTGGCCAATTAACACAATTTTGTAACCCTCAGCAGCAAAATGACGTGCTTCAGAGTGCACTTTTGTCACGAGCGGACAGGTCGCATCTATGGCTTTGAGTCCACGATCAGTTGCTTCGATATGGACTTTCGGTGCGACACCGTGAGCTGAAAAGACCACGGTTGACCCTTCTGGAACTTCGTCAAGTTCGTCAACGAAGATTGCGCCACGATCCTCCAGACTCTTGACCACATATTGGTTGTGCACAATTTGTTTGCGGACATAAATTGGTGCCCCGTAGATGTCTAGCGCGTTTTCAACAGTGGTGACCGCCCGGTCGACACCGGCGCAGTATCCCCGGGGGGCAGCTAGCAGGACTCGCTTTGGGCTCGACATACCTACCATCGTAGATGTCTTACATTGCCGGCAACACATACGCTGCATCTGTGGCCCTTGACTCCTCCGCTGAACACCCCACCCCCGTTCGCACGGTTTCACGACTCGTCGGGGAATGGATCGGACGGCTAGGCCCCATCTGGATAGACGGTCAGGTTGCCGAATTTCGGCCTCGCCCAGGGGCCCGCAACATTTATCTGGTGCTCCGCGATCCAGATGTCGATATGTCGCTCACCGTCGTGGCAGACGCTGCTCTGGTGGGCGGCGTTGACCCACCTCTTGCTCAGGGCCAGCGAGTCATCGTGTTTGCCAAGCCGGAATATTGGACGGGCCGAGGAAGCCTGCAGTATCGAGCCAAGGAAATTCGATCAGTTGGCTTGGGAGCCTTGCTAGAACAACTTGAACGCCTAAAACACCTCTTGACCGCTGAAGGCCTTTTCTCCCTTGAACGTAAACAACCACTTCCCTTCCTGCCTCGTCGGATCGGTTTAATCTGCGGCCGCAATAGCGCAGCGATGCATGACGTGTTGGTGAACGTTGAAGATCGTTGGCCCGGCATCCCATTCGAAGTGCGTGAAGTTGCCGTGCAGGGTGTGCAAGCAGTGAGCGGTGTCACTGAAGCTCTGCTTGAACTTGATGCCATCGAAGATGTTGACGTCATCGTTATCGCTCGAGGAGGTGGCAGCGTAGAAGACCTCTTGCCATTTAGTAACGAATCACTTGTTCGCGCAGCTGCAGCGGCGCGAACGCCGATCGTTTCGGCAATCGGTCACGAACAGGACTCTCCACTTCTTGACCTCGTTGCTGACCTACGCGCTTCAACTCCAACAGATGCAGCAAAACGAATCGTGCCGTCCTGGCAAGAACAATTCTCAATTATTTCTGCGCTGCGTAACCGTTCTGTCTCCGGACTTCGCAATCGACTCGATCGCGAATCTGGCTTTGCGCAAGATAGTCGCAGGAGGATTCGCACACGGCTCAACCACTTGATCGATACCAATCAGCGAGACCTCGAACATCTCACTGCCCGGGTGCGAGCTCTTTCCCCTGCAGCAACTTTGGACCGTGGTTATGCCATTGTCACCAACGAGGTTGGCGAAATTGTTCGCGATGCCTCAACTTTGTCTCCTGGTGAATTCATTCGCATCCGTGTTGCTCGGGGTGCGTTCCAAGCTCAATCATTCGACAGCGCAACGGAGGAATCATGAGTAAGCCGGTTGATGTTTCAAAACTTACTTTTGAAGAAGCACGCGATGAACTCGCGGGAGTCGTATCAAGCCTTGAATCAGGTGGCCACACGCTAGAAGCCTCACTTGCGCTGTGGGAACGGGGTGAAGTACTTGCGGCGCATTGCCAGCAATGGCTGGAATCAGCGCGCACAAAAATTACAGAAGCTGAGTCTGTTTCTGAGTAGCAAGCGAATTCGCAACTCTTTTTAGTTCATCAAGAGGTGCTGTACCGCTCACTGCAGTTGTTACACCCTTAGCCAATCGCACGAGCGCATCCTGCTCTTGACCGTCATAAATTGTCCAGGTAAGCCCATTGATTTTGACGGATCCCGCCTTTTTGGTGCCCACCAATTGCGACTTCAAAAACTGCGTACTTTCTGTCGCTGATTGCTCAAGCTGTACGTAGTCATTGTTTGGTGTGACATAGCCAAGGTGCCAAACCGGAGTTGGTATTCCTTTAAAGCGCGCGCTTGTCAGGCGGTAGCCCGCCTGATTCTGTGGAACTTCAATGGGGAAGGTTGCTTGCATATTGGCTAACATCAGCGGTGCACTAATGCTCACTTCTCGAACCGGATCCGGGCTCGCGCGGTGAATAATCACCATAATCACGGCAACGGCAGCAAGAACCACGGCAATTGATCGCGCCAAGTCAGCCATCGTCTGACCCAGACGAGCATTAGGGCGGCCAGTGGGTTGAGGCATGTTGGAACTCACATACTCATGATGACGCATACCTGCGAGCGCACTGATCTCGAGGGCCAGTTGTTTAATAGGATCCGCTCAGGAGGCAAAACATGACGACACCGAGCACCCTCGAAGTCCCCGATCGCAATATGGCCCTCGAACTTGTACGAGTCACCGAGGCCGCAGCGATGGCGGCTGCCCGCTGGGTAGGTCGAGGCGACAAGAACGGTGCTGATGGCGCAGCCGTGAATGCCATGCGTTCACTTATCGGCAGTGTCAGCATGAACGGTGTCGTTGTCATTGGTGAGGGTGAAAAGGACGACGCCCCCATGCTCTTTAACGGTGAGCGAGTTGGCGATGGCACCGGTGCCGAAGCAGATGTTGCAGTTGACCCAATTGACGGCACAACGTTGGCAGCCAATGGCATGCCAAACGCTATTGCGGTGATCGCAGTTGCCGAACGTGGAGCGATGTTTGACCCCAGTGCTGTGTTCTACATGGAGAAACTGGTTGTTGGAGCTGTCGGTGCTGACGTCATCGATATCAATGCACCCATTGGCTGGAACCTTGAGCAACTTGCAAAGGCGAAGAGCGAACAAGTCGCCGACCTGACCGTCTGCATTCTTGACCGTCCCCGACATAAGACCTTGATTCAAGAAGTTCGCGACGCTGGAGCTCGAATAAAACTCATCACCGATGGAGACGTAGCCGGAGCAATCATGGCCGCGCGCGCTGGGACTGGTGTTGATTTGCTCGCCGGTATCGGTGGCACTCCTGAAGGCATCATCGCCGCTGCCGCAATGGTGTGTATGGGCGGCGCGATTCAGGCGAAATTGTGGCCGCATGATGAAGCCGAACGGCGCAAGGCACTTGATGCGGGGCACGATCTTGATCGTGTTCTTCACACTCACGACCTCGTGCGGGGCGAAAACATCTTCTTCTGCGCAACAGGAATCACTGACGGCGAATTGCTACGAGGTGTTCGCTACCGCCCAGAAGGTCCAACCACTCACTCAATCGTCATGCGCGGAAAGAGTGGAACTATTCGCGAAGTGGCGAGCGAGCATCGTTTCGCAAAACTTGGCCAATATTCAGCGGTGGACTTTCACAGTGCTGGCGTCGGCAAGCCCGACCTGAACTAAGCGGCAGCACTGGAGACTGTGCAGGTCAACGGTTGCCAGAACCATTGCCGTGTCGCACCGACGAACACGCGTGAGCCGCACTCCGTGTGAAGGCTCACAGCCAAGTCACGTAACTGAGCGCGATTTGGGGCCTACGCTTCCCTTATGGTCGATTTTCAGTATCAAGAACTGCTTCCCCTAGGCCCAGATGACACCCCTTACCGGCTCATCACGACAGAAGGGGTCAGCACCACAACAGTTGACGGCCGCACAATATTGAAAGTTGAACCATCAGCACTGCAGGTTCTCGCCTACGAAGCTCTTCGCGACATCTCACATTTATTGCGCCCAGGCCACTTGGCCCAGCTCGCACGCATTCTTGAAGATCCAGAAGCCAGCCCAAACGATCGATTCGTAGCACTTGACCTTCTCAAGAACGCAAACATCTCTGCCGGTGGCGTTCTACCTATGTGTCAAGACACCGGAACAGCGATCGTGAGTGCAAAGAAAGGCCAGCACGTCTGGACTACCGGATCTGATGAAGAGCATCTGTCTCGCGGTATTTTCGACGCCTACCAAAACTTGAATCTTCGCTATTCGCAGATGGCACCCATCACTATGTGGGAAGAGCGCAACACTGCAACGAACCTGCCGGCGCAGATTGAGTTATACGCAAATACTCACGAAGGTCATGAAGCTGAATACGAATTCTTATTTATGGCAAAGGGCGGCGGTAGCGCGAACAAGAGTTATCTCTACCAACAAACCGCAGCGCTCCTGAACCCCACTTCATTTAGAAATTTCCTCGACGAGAGCCTGCGTAGCCTTGGGACCGCCGCTTGCCCGCCGTACCACTTAGCTGTTGTGGTTGGTGGAACAAGTGCCGAGTACGCACTGAAGACCGCGAAGTACGCCAGTGCTCGCTACCTTGACACTCTTCCCGTTCATGGATCCCCTACCGGCCATGCCTTCCGTGATCTTGAAATGGAACAAGAAATCTGGAAGATGACTCAGGAATTTGGCATTGGTGCCCAATTTGGTGGCAAATACTTCTGCCATGACGTACGCGTCATTCGCCTTCCTCGTCACGGCGCATCCCTGCCTGTTGCAATAGCGGTTTCTTGCTCGGCTGACCGCCAAGCAAAGGCCAAGATCACCGCAGAAGGTGTTTTCCTTGAGCAGCTCGAACGTGAGCCTGCCCAATACCTGCCTGAAGTTACTGATGACCATCTTGACGATGATGTGGTTTCGATTGATCTCAACCAACCCATGAGCAATATCAGAGAGCAACTCTCAAAGCTTCCAGTCAAGACTCGAATTTCACTTACCGGATCTTTAATTGTTGCTCGCGATCTCGCACACGCACGAATCAAAGCGATGCTTGATCGTGGCGAGCCAATGCCTGAGTACTTCAAGGATCACGCGGTGTATTACGCCGGCCCGGCTAAGACCCCTGCGGGTTACGCGTCTGGTTCATTTGGTCCAACTACCGCAGGGCGCATGGATGGTTATGTAGATTTGTTCCAGAAATCTGGCGGCTCATTTGTCATGTTGGCAAAAGGTAACCGAAGCCTTGCCGTCACGAATGCCTGTAAGGAAAACGGTGGTTTCTACCTCGGGTCAATCGGCGGCCCTGCTGCACGATTAGCTCAAGACAACATCACTAAAGTTGAAGTTCTCGATTTTCCTGACCTTGGGATGGAAGCCGTGTGGAAGATCGAGGTAGTGAACTTCCCCGCTTTTGTCGTGGTCGACGACAAGGGAAATGATTTCTTTGCTGAAACGATGAAGCCAGTGATTACTTCTATTCCGGTTGGCCAACCAAAGAGCTAACAGCCGCGCACACGCCAGTGATCACTACCTGATCCGTTTCGCCAGATTGTCCAAAAGGCTCGGTCTTGCCAATAGCGGTTCCATTTTTGCGTGGGGATGTCTCTGAGTTTTTCAACAGTTGCGACCGCTTCAGCACCGAATTCTTTTCTCACTTCGGCCTGCATCATCCAAGCTGCACCAACGGCTAATGGCCGACTCATTTGATAGGCCCCGCGATAGTCGCCACCTGAACTTACTGATTCGTAATTTCCGCCAGTCTCTTTACGCACGATGCACCTGCGCTTGTCTTCAGCCTTAGCGCTAAACCATTTTCCTTTATACAAACTGTCTGCCACCCCGTGAAGATCAGCGGCCTTACCTTCACCTTTGGCAAAGCCGGCTTCAAGGGCCCGCTGAGCTGCTTCTTCTGAAGGCTGCGCTGCTGGACCTGTCGAAGAACTTGCTAGGGGGCTCGCTGTGGGTTCTGGTGAGGCACCCGGCTGGGCAGTCGCCGGTGCCTGTTGAGTTGGGGTTGGAGAAGGCGTGACGCCCTGCGCAACGGACGGCACTTGGCTGCCGCCAGCCGTGGTGAGTCCATGCTGGTCGGGTGCTGGATCGCCTACCGCTCGGGCCGGGCCGGCAATAACCAGGCATAGCGCTGCCGTCACCAGCACCACCTTCACCTTGCTCATTTGCTCGACACCCCTGCTCTGGCCCGGATTGGCCTCGCATTACGGTGCCTTGAGAATCGATTCCTGTCACGTAGATCGGCACGATTTGCGACATGTCTCAAACCGAGAGATCGTAGATTCCCTCACAAAACCCTCGATCTAGCGAAAAAGTGCGTGGTTGTTATCACAACGCTATCCACAGAACCCTCAAGTTGAACTAGAGAATTCCGTCATCGATCAGTCGGGTCGCCAAAGCCGCAATTGGACTTCTTTCGGACTTCGTCAAGGTGACGTGGGCGAACAAGGCCTCCCCTTTGAGTCGTTC